>Ga0070739_10000492_pt1 | contig 75375 bp, 52 predicted proteins | sample Coa_R1_7_FD_66445 | JGI IMG/M metagenome (GOLD analysis project Ga0070739, IMG submission 66445) | Surface soil microbial communities from Centralia Pennsylvania, which are recovering from an underground coalmine fire - Coalmine... | ecosystem: Environmental > Terrestrial > Soil > Unclassified ...
GCGGGCCTGGCTAGGCGGAGATCGCCAGGCAGAGCCGCGAACCGTTGAGCGGCGTCCCTGGCAGTCGAGCGAGCGCAGCGCCGCCCCTGGCAGCGCCCCACAGCGGCAGGGTTCAGCCTGCCGGCAAAGCCAGGCAGGACCCGAAACTTAGCGGCTTGAAGTGGATACGCAAAATGCATCTTGTGACCGGATATCAGCATCACGCCTATGCCGACTCGCTCTCGGAGTTCGGCACTCCGCGCTACCTGCCTCGCAGCGGCGGATGGATTCTGAAGCGCCCGATCCCGCATTGCGAATACCGCGATGCGATGGGGAGCTATCCGCTGTTTGCCTGCGCGGACTGGTCGCAGCTTGCCGCCGACCTGGAAGAGGTCGGCGAGGAGCTGGTGAGCCTGTCTCTAGTAGCCGATCCGTTCGGCCCGCCGGATGCGGCCCTGCTGCGCTGCTGCTTCCCGGATCGCATGGCGGCTTTCAAGGAGCATTTCGTTCTCGATCTGGACCGATTCGCGGAGACGTCCCTCTCCGCCCATCATCGCCGGTATGCGCGCAAGGCGCTGCGCGAGCTTCGCGTGGAATGCTCTCAGGAGCCTGCGCAGTGGCTCGACGACTGGACGCGCCTCTATGCGGTTTTGATAGCGAGGCACTCTATTCGAGGCATCCCGGCGTTTTCCCGGTGCGCCTTCGCTAGGCAACTCCAGGTTCCCGGCATCGTCGCTTTTCGGGCCGTTTGGAATGAGACGAACGTCGGTATGCTGCTCTGGTACCAGCAACAGGAGGTCGGCTACTATCATCTGGGCGCGTACAGCGAGGAGGGGTATTTGCGGCACGCCTCCTTTGCGCTGTTTCGATTCGCCATTGACTATTTTCGGGAGAGCGGCCTGCGGTGGCTCGATCTGGGCGCAGGGGCCGGCGTTCAGAATGCGGGCGACGATGGGCTGAGCCGGTTCAAGCAGGGCTGGGCTACGGGAACCCGCACCGCCTATCTCTGCGGGCGCATCTTCTCGCCGCGCCGCTATGCAGAGATCGTGCGCGCCATGGGCGTTCCCGCGACCGACTACTTCCCCGCGTACCGCCTGGGAGAGTTTGGCCGAAACGAGCCTGAATCACGGTGACGTGGGACGCTATCCTCGTAACCTGGTTGCGCCAGGGGCGCAAGTCCTAGTTTTTAGACCTGGAGTAGTTGACGAAAGGCAATGGGTTGGCCATTCACGTTTTGATTACCGGCGCGGCAGGAAATCAGGCGCATTTCATCTGGAATGCGCTGCGGCGGTCGTGCCTGGATGTGCGAGTTGTCGGCTGCAATTACAGCCCGGAAGGCGCGGGACTCTACCAGTTTGATGCCGGCTATGTGGTTCCGGGGGCGTCGGACCCCCAATATCTGCCACAACTGCTTGCCCTCTGCAAGCGCGAGCGGATCGGCCTCATTCTGGTAGGCAACATGGCCGAGATGCGGGTGCTGGCCCGGCACCGCCATCAGATCCTGGCCGAGACGGGCGCGACGGTGGTGACCTCCCCTCCGGAAGCGCTGCAAAGGATGGAAGATAAGTGGGAGCTGACCCGCTATTTGGGGCGGGCGGGCTTCGACTTCCCGCGATCCGCGCTGCCCTCGGATCGGAGCGCCTGGGAGGCGTTCCTGGCTCAGATTCCCTTTCCCTATGTGGTCAAGGACAGGCTGGGCGCGGGATCGCAGGGGCTGGGGATAGCGCGCAATCGTAAGCAGCTTGACTATCTGATCGAAACGATCCCTAATCCGCTGGTGCAGGAGTACCTGCATCCTGACGACCAGGAGTATACCGTCGGCGTGTTTTTGGAGGCGGACAGCCGCCCCGCCGCCAGCATCGTCATGAAGCGGCAGCTTGGCCTGGGAATGACCTGGCGCGCGGAGACTCTTCCTGACTCGCCGTTCGGAGAATACTGCGAGCGGGTTCTGGCTGGAAGCGGTTGTATCGGGCCGTGTAACGTCCAGCTTCGCCTTACCGAGCGCGGCCCGGTGATCTTCGAGGTCAATCCGCGCTTCTCCAGTACGACCTCGGCCCGCGCCTATTATGGCTACAACGAGCCGGAGATGTGCATCCGGCACTTCGTTTTGCGGGAAGCGATCCGGCGACCTACTATCCGGGAAGTCCGGTTTTACCGGGTGATCGAGGACGTTTTTGTGAGTGACGAGGCCTTTAATAGGATGCGCCATACCGGGGCCATCGAGAACACCCAATATGACACGTTCTAAGCTGCGCCTTGTTGTGCTGGGCATGATGGGGCGGTGTCCCTTTGGCGGACAGACCTGGCTCTACCTGAACTGGCTGTGCGGGCTAGCCAGGACAGGCCATGAGGTCTGGTACGTCGAGGATGATACCGTCTGGCCGTATGACCCGGAGCAGAACACCATCACCGACGATTGCCGCTACGCCGTGCGGCATATCGCAGGGTGCATGGAGCGTGTCGAGCTGCCGGGGCAATGGGCCTTTCGGCTGGCGGATCGCGCGGATGCCTGTTGGGGCCTGTCGCCGACGGCGCTGGAGGAGCTGTATCGTTCCTGCGACGCGCTGCTCAACGTGGTGGGCGCTACCGACCTGCGCGAGGAGCATCTGGCCGCGCCGCTGCGGGTCTATGTCGAATGCGACCCCGTGACGGCAGAGCTCCAGATGGCGAACGGCGACGCGCATACGCGGACGGCCTTCGCCAACCACCATGCCATCTTCACCTATGGCGAGAACTATGGCGAATCCGACTGCGGCGTGCCCTTGAACGGCATCCGCTACGGCAAGACGCGCCAGCCCGTGGATTTAGAACAGTGGCCGATGGTCTACACGCCCGAAGCCCGCTTCTTCACCACCATCGGCAACTATCGCCAGGAGGGCAACGACGTGGAGTACCGGGGCGAGGTCTATTCCTGGAGCAAGCACCACGAATGGGAAAAGTTTATAGACCTTCCCCTGCGGACAGAGCAGCCCTTTGAGCTGGCGATGAACGTGGACGCTCCGGCGGATAGAGAGCGCCTGCAATCGCACGGCTGGCGTTTGGTCTCTCCCTTGCAGATGTCGCTGGATGTCTTTGGCGCGTATCCCGACTACATTCGCCGGTCGCGCGCCGAGTTGACGGTCGCCAAAGACCAGAACGTGCGCCTGCGCAGCGGATGGTTTAGCGAGCGGGACGCCTGCTATCTGGCCTGCGGCAAGCCGGTTATCGCGCAGGAGACCGGCTTCAGCAAGGTTTTGCCCACCGGGGAGGGTCTCTTTAGCTTCACGCGAACGGAGGAGGCGCTGGCTGCCGTCGAGGCCATCAACGCCGACTATCGGCGGCACTGCAAGGCCGCGCGGGCGATTGCGGAGGAGTATCTGGAGGCGCGCAAGGTGGCGGCCCGTCTGCTAACGGACTTGGGGCTGATATAGCAAGCGTTTTCTGTTCGGGCGGCTCAAGCTCCAGCAACTAAGGCACGAAACCCGCCTGCGCGGGTTCGGGTTTAGTCGCCGAAGGGCGACTTTGTGCCTTTGCTGCCGCGAATTTATTCGCCCGCTACCAAAAACGGAATAATCCTGATAGCGATGGAGGGTAGGGGGCAGCGCTATGAAGAGATTTCTCATTTTCAACGCCGACGACTTCGGAGCGTCAACGGGGGTCAATCGCGGCATCCTGGAGTGCCATACACGCGGCGTCGTCACCAGCGCCAGCCTGATGGTTACGGGCCGCGCCGCGCGCGAGGCGGTCGCGATGAGCCGCGATCATCCCGGGCTGTCTGTCGGGCTGCACTGGGACGTCTGGGGCGAGGACGAGCGGGAGTTCGACATCGAAGATCTGCCCGCCGTCCGCGCCGAGTTTCACCGACAGCTAGGGCTCTTTTGCGAGATGATGGGCCGTATGCCGACCCACATCGACTCCCACCGCCACGCGCACCGCGAAAAGAAGGTGATGCCCCTCTTTCGGGAACTGGTAGAGCCGTTGGGCGTGCCCTTGCGCGAGGATGGCCGCGTGGGCTTTGTCGGCGGCTTCTACGCCCAATGGGAATGGATGGTCACCAACCTGGAGTATGTCAGCGTGCCTTTCCTGCAAAGAATGCTCCGCGAGGAGGTTCCCGAAGGCTGGACAGAGTTCTCCTGCCATCCCGGCTACCGCTCGCCGGACTATACCGCCGTCTACCTGGAGGAGCGCGAAGCGGAAGTGCGCACGCTAACCGACCCGCGCATCCGACAGACCATTGAGGAACTGGGCCTGCGCCTGGTCAGCTATGCGGATTACAGAGCCGCTCGCCAATAATTCGCCATGCGACCTCTGCCCTTGCTCATCCTGCTGATACTGGGCCTTCTGCTCCTGCTTCCGCCCCTGCCCGCGCGGGCGCAGGGCGCGCGCCCGCCTGCCGGCCATACGCGCTCCCTGGCCGTTCCCCGGACGATAACGCCGCCGAAGATAGATGGCAGCCTGGACGATGCGGGCTGGAAATATGCCGCGCGGGCGACCGATTTCTGGGTCTCCGAATCCGACCGCGCCCCGACGGAAGCCACGGAAGTGCTGGTGCTGGCCGATAAGCAGGCGCTCTACTTCGGCTTCCGCTGCCATGACGCGAAGCCTGCCGAAATTCATGCCGAGCAGCGGATGCGGGACGGCAGCTTAGATAACGACGATCATGTGGTGGTCGAGCTGGACCCCTACCATAATCACCGCCAGATTTCCGAATACGCGGTCAATGCACGCGGGACGCAGGCGGACGCAATCGCGGGCGGACGAGCGCGCAAGATCGAGTGGAAAGGGGACTGGCAGGCGGCAGCGCAGACCACGCCGGAGGGCTGGACGGCGGAGATACGGATTCCGTTCGCGATCCTCAATTTTCAGCGCGGCGCGGACGTCTTCGGGGTGAATTTTCTCCGCTTCCAGCACCGCACGCAGGAGTGGAGCCGCTGGGCCGACATAACGCCCCAGGGACTGCCGGAAGAGATGGGTCACCTGACAGGACTTGCGCCACCGAGAACCGCCGCCTCCAACAAGCTGACCCTGATGCAGTACGCCACCGCCGGGCACAATACCCTGGATAAGCGCGGCGGCATCCAGAACCTGTTTGCCACTACCGGCCTCGATCTGCGCTATGACATTGCCAATAACCTGAGCAGCGTCGTCTCGGTCAACCCCGACTTCAGCCAGGTCGAAGAGGACGTGCTGAGCCTGGCCTTCGACTACAACGAAAAGTTCCGCACAGACCACCGCCCGTTCTTTCAGGAGGGCTCCGGGTTCTTCGGCGGCTCGACCTATTTCTACACCCCGCGCCTGCCCAATTTCGACGTTGGCCTCAAGTCCTTCGGCAAGGTCGGCCCGTTGCAAATGGGCTTGCTCGGCGTCCAGGCTCCGGATGGTCGCCGGGACTACATCGCCCGCTTCCTGCGCGAGCTTGGCCCGACCGCTAACGCCTCGCTCACCTTTGTCGGCACGGATCGCCCTGACCTGAGCAACCAACTGCTGGCGTTCGACGTCGGAGGCCGCTTCCGGCGCAGCCTCGTCTTCAATGCCGGGCTGGCGGCTACCACCACGCGGGGGCGTTTCGGAAACGGGCTGAGCACGAATCTCTCCCTCGGCTACGAGACTCCCTACTGGCAGACGGGAGTGGCGGTACAGCGCACCGAGCCCGGCTTTTTCCCCGCCGATGGGTTCATCGCGCAGGATAGCATCGGAACGCTCGGAGGCTACGCCTTCTTTAACTATGGCCGCGAGTTTGCCAACGGCCCCTTCCGCCGCGCCAACGCCAGCCTGTCGTTTGCCGGGCGCAATACCCTGAGCGGACTGCTTCAGACGCGCAGCCTATCGCTCTATGGAGGCTTTGAGACGCGCTCAAACCTTCAGTTCAGCCTGGGAATGACGCAAGGGCCCTATCGCCCCTGGGACAAGAAGGCGGGGGACTGGTCCTCCGATGTCAACTACGATCGATACTATACGGCCTCGATCTATTTCGATACGCGCAGCGACCGGCGCGGCTACGGAATCTCTTATTCCTGGGGCAACCTGGGAGGCGGCCCCTATTCCGACCTGGCTCCCAATATCTGGTTCAAGCCAAGCCGCCAGACCTATATCAGCTACAGCTACGAGCGCGCCGACTCCTTCGGCGTGACGACTCAGCAGGTGCTCTGGTTTGTCTGGGAGATGAGCGCCGAGCAATCGCTGGCACTGCGCTGGGTACAGTCAGGCGGGAACGCCTACCGCATCGCCTACCGCCGCCAGGTGCGCCGGGGGTTCGATATCTTTGCCGTCTACGATACGGAGCCGGACAGCCCGGACCGGTTCACACTCAAGTTCGTGCATTCGTTCCATCTGCGGTGAAAATCGCCCTCACCCCCAACCCACTGCCAGGGTCGGCGCTCAACGGACTGCCAGGGTCGGGCCTGCCATGGTTCAGCCCACTGCTAGGGTCGCCGGAGTTACGGCCCTTGCCTCCGCCTTGCGACAGCCCTCCGCCTGGCGACCCCCGGCGCTGCGGCAGAGGGGAGAACACAAGCCGGGTCACCCCCTTCCCTAAGAGGGAAGGGGGATGGGGGGTTAGGTGAGAGGCCGCGTAGGGAGGACTGTGGTGAAAGAGGACATTCAGGATCTGGCGCTTTTCGGCGGCGCTCCGGCGTTTGCGGAGCCGCTGCACGTAGGCCGCCCTAATATCGGCAACCGCGAGCGTCTGCTCCAGCGCATAGAGGATATGCTCGAGCGGAAGTGGCTCACGAACAACGGCCCGTATGTGCGGGAGTTTGAAAGGCGCATCGCCGATCTGGTGGGGGCCAGGCATTGCATCGCCATGTGCAACGCCACCGTCGCTCTGGAGATCGCCATTCGCGCTGCCGGGCTGACCGGCGAGGTGATTGTGCCCGCCTTTACCTTTATCGCAACGGCGCACGCCTTGCAGTGGCAGGAGATTACCCCCGTCTTCTGCGATATAGACCCGCAGACGCATACTATCGATCCCTGCCGGGTGGAGCAGATGATCACGCCGCGCACCACCGGGATTATCGGCGTGCACCTCTGGGGCCGCGCCTGCGACATAGAGACGTTAGAACAGATCGCGCGCCGACGCAACCTCGCGCTGCTCTTTGACGCCGCGCATGCGTTCGGGTGCTCCTATAAAGGGCGCATGATCGGCAGCTTCGGCGATGCGGAGGTGTTCAGTTTTCATGCCACAAAATTCCTCAACACATTCGAGGGTGGGGCGGTTGTGACCAATAATGACGAGCTGGCCGCCAAGATGCGCCTGATGAAAAACTTTGGCTTCGCTGGACAGGACAAGGTTATCTATATCGGCACCAACGGCAAGATGTCGGAAGCGTCCGCCGCGATGGGCCTGACCGGGCTGGAGTGCCTGGAGGAGTTCATCTCTATCAACTATAGGAACTACAAACAATACCAGCAGGAACTCAAAGGCTTGCCTGGCATCTATTGCATGACTTACGACGAGCAGGAGCCGTGTAACTACCAGTATATCGTGCTGGAAGTAGAGGAAGCGGAGGCCGGCATAGATCGGGATACGCTGCTGCAAGTCTTGCGCGCGGAGAACATCCTGGCACGCCGCTATTTCTTTCCTGGCTGCCACCGTATGGAACCCTACCGCTCCTACTTTCCCCATGCGGGCCTGATGTTGCCGGAGACAGAGAGGCTCGTCCCTCGTGTCTTGCTGCTCCCGACAGGCACCAGCATTGGGCCGGCAGAGATCAGCGCTATCTGCGCTATCATACGGTCTGGACTCCGGTTTAGGAGGGAAATCCGCAATAGAGTACAAAAGCGCCCGAACTGAGTCCACCGTAGCCAGTGCGCGCACCCTGCTGTCCTCCGACTGTAGCGCGATTAGCTTAAGCAAGAAGGGCGGCAACAAGATGCTCACCGTGTCTCTTACTCAGCAGGAAAAGCGAAGCAAGCTAGCGAAGTTTTGAGCAGACCAAGCTGCTAACCTGCGTCCTGGAGAAGCCCTAGATGCCCGAACGCTATACCGTCGCCATCCGCGAACTGCCCTGCAACGAGCGTCCCCGCGAACGCCTGCAACACTATGGTGCCTCCGTGCTGTCCACAGCGGAACTGCTTGCCATTCAACTGCGAATCGGCACCCAGGAACGCTCTGCGCTGGGCTTGGCAGAACTGCTGCTCAGCCACTTTGAAGGGCTGCGCGGCATAGCCAACGCTTCCATCGAGCAATTGAGCCGCGTCAAGGGGATCGGGCCGGTCAAGGCCGTCGAGATAGCCGCCGCCTTTGAGCTGGGCAAACGGCTGGCGGCTTTGAGCGAGGAGGCAAAGCCGGTTATTCACTCCCCCCAAGACGTAGCCAACTTGTTGCTGCCCGAACTGCGCGACGTGAAGAAGGAGCACTTTAAGGCCATTCTGCTCGACACAAAAAACCAGGTGCTGAAAATCGTAACCGTTTCGGTAGGCACTCTGGACAGCAGCCTAGTGCATCCGCGCGAGGTCTATAAAGATGCTATCCTGGCCTCCGCCGCGTCGCTCATCGTCGCCCACAACCATCCGAGCGGCGACCCGACGCCCAGCGCCGAGGATAAGCGGGTCACGCAACGGCTTGCAGAGGCCGGCCAAATCGTCGGTATTGACCTGCTCGACCATATCATCATCGGCGACAACCGCTGGGTCAGCCTCAAAGAGAGAGGCCTGCTGTGATGCCATGCTGACGGGCAACGCTTTCCATTCGTTCCTCGGTTTCCCAGCATAGTATAAGGCAAACAATCAGGTTCAAGAGAGGTTTCTATGGAACCGCAAACGACAGAGCGGCAGATCAAAGCGGAGGTTACGACGGAAGAGTCGTCCCCTTTGGAAGATTATCCCAAGGAAACCATAGTCAATTTGCGTCTTCCCAAAAACAAGTGGCGCTGATGGACATAGAGGTTAATCTCTCTGCCCTTCCTAAACGCAAACCGCATATCCTTCTAGAGAAGGAACCGGAGGAATCGGAGTGAATCAACCCTGGTATGCGTTGGTTCCTGCGCAGGCGCCTCTGGATCAAGGGGACCTCATCGTCGACTGCCCGGTCGTAAGTTGGCGAGAAGGCCCGGTCAGCATACATGGTAACACAGAGGCCTTGCTTCGTCTGAATGAGGCGGTTGAAGTCACCCAGATGGACGTCGTTGTGATAACCCAGACCTGTGATCTGGCACAGAACAAAGTCCGCTATGTGATTCTCTGTCCTCACTATGCTCTGCGGTGCGGTCTGCCCTACTCTGTCTGATTCCTCGGCCACCTCCGCTTCGGCAATCGTTCCCGCACTATCTCGGCTACCTGAAAGTATTCCTCCCGTGTAATCGGCAGGTCTGCCAGGTCGTAGAGGGGGGTAAACGCTTCCTCCATGCCCAATGCAGCGCGCTGGGCTTCCACTTCTAGGCGCATCAGGATACGCAGAACCAGCTCATCCACGCTCATGCGCTCCTGACCCACTTCCAGACGGATCATGTAAGCCCGATAATCCCGGCTGGTAATCTGAAGCAGGGGAGCTAGGTCTATTTCCCAAAGCTGCTGTTCGCCTCCATAGGTATCAGCAGAGTCAGGATGCCTATCCGCATTCCCTTCTCCTGGGAACGGCTGGGGGAAGGGGGACATTCGTTACCTCCGGTGGTGCGGCAAAGCAGCCACACAGCGTTTGTTCGTCGTTTCTCGGCAGGAAGAACCCGCCAGGGGACTCCGCACGGGGATGAGTGTAGGCCCATATCGGCGGGGAATCGCAGGGCCACACTCCAGGGGGACTCCGCACGGGGATGAGTGTAGGGGTTGCAGGGTCTGGTGCAGCGCGAGGGTGTCGGCCAGGACGATAAGCAGAATAACGGCCACAACCAGGAACATAAGCCGGCGCTGAGTCGCCCGGCGTGCCTGTGCCCGCAGCTTGTGGTCGAGCCAAAAACGATACCTATATCTGTCATAGGGGAAAGGGGTCAAGGTCAATTCTCCGCTTGCTGCCTCACACGCAGCCTTTTGATCTACGTAGCGCCTGTTCGGACTTCCCGATCAACGAGGGAGCCGCTTCAGCATCCCCATTTTACGCAGACAACATTACCTGCCGATTACAAGACCATTACACAAGCCGGGATGTCTGCCAGCAGGTACCATGCACGCTCTCAAGCGCCGAAGTTTCACATTGCTCGCCAGAGAGACGGCCCTGCAACCGATAATTCTGCTACCCATTATAGGGAGTCGCGTTTAGGGGTGGGATGTGCGTGGCGGTCTAAGGATAGGCATAGTTGGGGCATGGCTGCTGGCGAGCCTGTGCGCGGCGATGGCGCAGGGCACGCCTGCCAACGCGCCTTCCCGCGCTCCCCAGCCGCCGTCCATTCGCGCCAGAGCGGCCATCGTCGTAGAGGCGCAGACCGGCGCGGTGCTTTTCGCCAAGCAGCCCGATAAGCGCCTGCCGCCAGCCAGCACGACCAAGATCCTGACGGCACTGCTCCTGGCCCGCAACGTTCCGCCCCAGCAGCACATCCCCGTCTCGCCCGCTGCCGCCGCGACGCCCGGCAATGCGCTGGGTATGAGGCACGGCGAGACGTTTGCCGCCCGCGACCTGCTGCACGCCATCCTGCTCGTCAGCGCCAACGATGCCAGCGTAGCTGCTGCCGAGCATATTTCCGGCACGACGGAGCGATTCGTCGCCCAGATGAATGCCGCCGCGCGGCAGATGGGGGCACTCAATACCCATTTCGTCAATCCGCACGGCCTCGACCATCCCGATCACTACTCCACAGCCCGCGATCTGGCCACCCTCGCCCGCCACGCCATGCAAAATCCCCTCTTTGCTGCGGCGGCGCGCATGCGCACCTATCGCATTTCCCACAGGGATGGGCAGCCGCCCACCGTGCTTACTAATCAAGATACGCTGCTCTGGACGTTTCCCGGCGCGGAGGGCATCAAGACGGGCTGGACCCGTGCGGCAGGCTACTGCTTTGTTGGCGCAGCGCGGCGGGGCGGGCGGCGCATCATAACCGTCGTTCTCAACAGCCCGGACTGGCGGGCAGAGACCGCTGCCCTGCTGCGCTACGGCTTCTCCTGCCTTGAGCGGCGCACGGCGGGTAATCAGAACAGGAGGGAACCGGCTTCGCCTCCTGCCCCCTCTTCCGGCAGGCTAAACCCTGCCGCTGTGGGGCCTGCGGCCCTCTGCCTGCCTGCGCAGGCAGAGGCAATGCAGGCTTCTGCTCTCCCCTCTCCTTCACAAAGAGAGGGGCCAGGGGTGAGGTCTCTCCCCTCTGCCGCAGCGCCGGGGGGCGCCAGGCGGAGGGGTGTCGCAAGGCAGAGCCGCGAACCGTTGAGCGGCGTCCCTTGCAGTCCGTTGAGCGCCGACCCTGGCAGTGGGCCGGGGGCGAGGGCTTCTGCTCCCCCTTCTCCCTTGAGCAAGGGAGTATCCGTTCTCCCTTCTGCCTTGCAGGGAGAAGGGCCGGGGAGGAGGGGAGAGAAGGCAGAACGGAAGAGCCTGGGAGTGGGGCTGCTCTCCTCTCCTTCTCAAGGAGAGGGGGTGGGGGGGAGGGCATTCGCCGCAGGGCGACCCTACACCCTACACCCTACACCCTACATCCTACGCAAGGGGCCGGGGGTGAGGGCCGCAACTATCCCAGGCCGGGGCACCCCCTTCCCTAGCGAGGGACGAGCGGGTAGGGAAGAGGGTCGGGGGGTTAGGTCAAATACCACCGCACCTTATCCAGAGGAGAAGGCGCGCAGCCATCGTCCGTTTTCGCCGGAAGGGGCCGCCCGGTTTCACCCGGTCACGCCGTGGCCGCCTCCCTTGCCCTTCGCCTGGCTGTGGTGGCTGCCATTGCTGGCGCTGTTTGTGTTATTGGCGTGGTGGCTGCTGCGGCGGCTGTACGCTGGGAATCAAGCTATGAATAAATCGACTCGCTCTCTTGCCGGGCTGCTAGGCCGGCCTTCCAGAAAGCCGCAAGCGGACGCGCGGCCTGTCGCCGAAGCCGTGCCAGAGGCGGCAGAGACGGAAAACGGCAAGGCGGCGCCTGCCGCGCCGCCCTTCACCTTTAACGCTCCGCCCATCGCGCGCCGTTCCGGGCGGGAGTGGCTCGAAGGCATCCTGGAGACGCACCGCCTGCTGGAGCCTGCCGTCCGCCGCCAGGCGCGCGCCCTGCTGGATGCCGAGCCCCACATCGGCGCGGAAAAGATCGCCGCGCTGCTTTCCTCTGCCAATGCCAAACTGCGCGCTGCCGCCGCCAGTCTGCTCCTATCCCACGCGCCCCGGCGTGCCGAAGAGACGCTGCTGGCCCTGCTGGAGGATGAGCAGACGCCTGCGGAAGTGCAGGCCGATGCCGTACAGCTTCTGGCCGAAGCAGGAGGCGACCGGCATGAAGCGCTCTGGGTACAGAAGCTTCTGCGCAATGGCTCATCTGCCGCCGCGCACACCCTCGCCTCTCTGCCGCGGCTGCGTGAGGAAACCCGGCAGGCGCTACATCGGGCGCTTGCCGCCCAGCCCCCTGCCGAACGCGATGCGGCGGCCCGTCAGCGTTTCCTGCAGATTACCGCGCAAATCGCCTGTATTCTCGGCGCGCACCGGGCGCTTGAGCCGGAGGTCGCCGCGACGTATCTAGAGCGCCTGCCCGCCAATCAGCGCGACCAGGTGATGACCTCCGTGCTGCAGGGCTCCTCCACCCCCTGGGCCATCGAGCGCCTGGTCGAGACGCTGCTGCGCGGACACGCCTATCCGGCCTTGCAGGCGCTGCTCGCGTGCGATCCGGCTGCCGTGCGCGCCGCTCTGGATGCCCATAAGGGGAAACTGGACGCGCCGGAGCGCACGCGCGCCACCATCTTGCAGTGGCTGATCTGGGGCGAAGGGGAGGAGCGCCAGATCAAACAGCTGGCCGAAGCCGGAGACAGCCTGGCTGTCGGCGCCCTCAATCTGGCGCGAACGCACCGCTGGGACATAACCACAGCGCCTCCCGATGCGCTGCTGGCCGCGGCGCAGATCTTCTCGCTGCGCCTGGGCTTCTCCACCTACTCGCAGGAGCAGGTGGCCGCCGTCTTCCATGCCGCCGCTACCGGCGAGATGAGCAGCGCCCTGCTGGCGCAGATGCCGGAGATGGAGCCGCTGGCCCGGGTCTACGCCCGTCCGGAGGTCTACGACGCCGTGCAGGTCGCCCTGCACGCCGAGGACGGCCTGGGCCAGCTGCTGGCGGGGCTGGCGCACCGCCCCGAAAACCGCTCTTATCAGGAGGAGCTGGCCTTCTGGAGCGACAAGACGCCCGCCTCCATCCGTCTGATGCTGTTGCATTCGCTCTGCCTGGGCGAGACACCGCAGGCTCGCGCTGCCGTCGCCGCCCGCGCCGCCGATCCCTGCCCGCTCGTGCGCGCGGCGGCACTGCGCTCCCTGCGCGTCCGTCCTTATGCGCCGGAATCGGTGCAGGCCGCAGACGGCCCCGAGGGGCTGCGGACGGACGCGCTCTCGGCCTCCACGTCCGAGCCTGATTCCCCTCTTCAAAGCCTGGATGATGCCGCCTGACCGGGTCGTATCCAACTTGACAAGCGGGCCTCTGCGGTCTATAATAGTAGGACTCTGAGACGCTCAATACTGCGCGGAGACGAGTGGGTTTCGCTCCGCGCCTCTTGGCGTGTGTGCCTTCAAGCAGGCAAGAGGACAAGAGGATCGGATTTTTCGGGAGGTTCGTTTTGACCGGCAAACAAACTAGATGGATGTGGCTGCTCATCGTCGGGCTTGCCGCCTTCGCCGCAGTGGTCACGTTCTCCAATCGCGTGCCCGGTATCGGCGACACGCGGGCCCGCTACGGCCTGGACATTCAGGGCGGCGTGCGCGTGGTGCTGCGCGCCAAAACAGAAGAGTACAAAGGCGGCAAATGGGATGCCGGCAAGCTCGAAGCCGTGCGCAACATCCTGGAGCGGCGCGTCAACTTCACGGGCGTTTCTGAGCCGGCCATCATCACCAAGCCGCCAGACCAGGTGGTGATCGAGCTTCCCGGCCTCAAGAATGAGCGGGAAGCGCTGGATCAACTGCAATCCACCGCCAGCCTGGAGTTCTACCTGCTGCCCCAACTGGGCAACAAGAACGGCACCCGGCCCGCCACCTGGAGCATCCGCGAGGAGGAGACTAAAAACGGCAGGCAGGAGGTGCTCATTGACAACAACACCGGCCAGCCGCTAACGCCCCAGCAGCTTGATGAATACGTCTTCAGCCGCCCGCCCATCGTGACCGGCAAAGACCTGCTGCCCAACTCCCGCGCGGTCATCAACCCGACCACCAACAGCCCGGTCATCGAGTTCGAGTTCAACGCGGAAGGCTCGGCCAAGTTCGAGGAGACCACCCGCGCTCACATCGGCGACTACCTGGCCATCTTCCTGGATAAGCGGCTGCTGACGGCCCCGACCATCAACAGCGTCATCCCCGGCAAGGGCATCATTGAAGGCAACTTCACCTTAGAAAGCGCCAAAGCCCTTTCCGATCAGCTTAACGCGGGCGCGCTGCCCGTGCCCCTGGAGACGGTGGAAGTCCGCAAGCTGGAGGCCACGCTCGGGCGTGAGGCCGTCGCCGCCACCACCATCGCCGGCCTGATCGGCCTGGGGCTGGTGCTGCTGTTCATGCTGTTCTACTACCGCCTGCCCGGCTTCCTGGCCGACATCGCCCTGGTGCTCTATACGCTCTTCTCCATCGCCGTCTTCAAACTCTATCCGATTACCCTGACTCTGCCGGGTATCGCCGGATTTATCCTCTCTATCGGTATGGCGGTGGACGCTAATATCCTGATCTTCGAGCGGCTGAAGGAGGAGCTGCGCAGCGGCAAGCCTCTACGCGCCGCCATTGATGCCGGGTTCAAGCGCGCCTTTACCGCCATCTTTGACTCGAACGCCTGTACCATACTGACCTGTATCGTCCTGTACAACTTCGGCACCGGCCCCATTCGCGGCTTCGCGCTGACGCTGGGCGTCGGCGTCGCGATCAGTATGTTCACGGCCATCACGGTCACGCGGACGTTCCTGTTCACCCTGGTCGGCAGAGGCTGGGCGCAGAACCCGGCCCTCTACGGCGTCAATTTCCAGGTCGCGCCGCACATGCACGTCATGCGGCGCAAGTGGCTGTGGCTAGGCATCTCCGGCGCGATCATTATTCCTGGATTGATCTTCTGGCTGGGCCTGCACGGTATCAAGCCAAGCATTGATTTCCGGGGCGGCACGGAGCTTCAGGTGCCCTTCGCGCAGCGCCACTCCGCCGATGAGATCAAGAACGCACTGGTCTCGGTCAGCCCCCGTTACAAGGATAGCCGCGTCGTCGTCACCAATGAGGTCAACGCGACGGCCAAGATGGCCTACGTCACCACCGAGCAGTTGACTCCGGATCAGCGCGATCAGATCGTGTCCACCCTAGTCAGCAAGGTCGGTCCGCTGGCGCCCGGACAGAACGTGGGTTACGCCAACGTCAGCGGCGTCATTAGCAAGGAGCTGACCTGGAACGCCATCTACGCCGTCATCGCCGCCTCCGTGCTCATCGTGCTCTACCTGGCCTTCCGCTTTGCCATCGGCGGCTTCGTGGAGGGGTTGAAGTACGGCACCTGCGCCGTCATTGCGCTGCTGCATGACGTGCTGGTGGTCTGGGGCGCGTTTGCCATCCTGGGCTACTTCCTGAACTGGCAGATAGACAGCCTGTTCGTGACGGCCATGCTGACGGTCATCGGTTTCTCCGTGCATGATACCATCATCATCTTTGACCGCATCCGGGAAAACCTAGCGCACCGGCAGCGGGGCGAAAGCTTCAGCGACCTGGCCGACCGCAGCATTGACCAGACCATCGCGCGCTCGATCAACACCTCCTTTACGGTCGTGTTGACGCTGCTCGCCCTGTTCTTCTTCGGCGGCTCGGTGATCCACCTGTTCGTGGCAGCCCTGCTCATTGGTATCATCAGCGGAACGTATTCGTCCATCTTCAACGCGAGCGTCCTGCTGGTGATGTGGAAGCAGCGGGATGCCGCCCTGGCGGCAGCCGGAGCGGGAGGCCGTATCACCGCCGCTCCCGCAGAGCGCCCACTAGTAACGCCGAAACCTGCCGCGCCCGCCGCCGTAGAGTCAAGTACTATGGAAGGCGGCATGACCGGGGCCGAGCGCGCTGTCCCGGCGACGCCGTCCGGTCCAGCGCGGCCTAGCGCGGCCCGCCGCCGCCCGCCCCCGCGCCGCCGCCGCATGTAAGTCAGGCACTGCATGATCCACAGATTACACAGATTAACCCAGATTTAAAAAACCGATTCAGACAGGATTAACGGGATGAACTGGATTTCAATCATACAGACAAGCCCGGCTTGCCTACCTTTGTGTAATCCTGTAAATCCTGTTCATCCTGTCTAAAATCTTGTCTTTTTGCCTTTAATCTGTGTTAATCTGTGTAATCTGTGGATTCTTTATCCGGGGAGGAGAGCGTATGGCCGTCTGGGCCACTCGTTCCGAAAGTACGGTCAACGCCATCTGGCGTCTATTGGTGCGGCTGGCACTGATTGGCGCCGTTCTCTACGCCTGCTATCGCCTGCGTGGCATCATCACTACCCTCTTCGTCGCAGCTATTATTACCTACGTCCTCGACCCGATTGTCGAATGGATGTCCCGCCGCCCCGGCTTTGTTCATTTCCATAGCCAGCTAGCCTACTATACCGCCTGCGTGGTCAGCGCTTACCGCCGCGTGTTCCTGGGCATGTTCCGCTACTCCAGGCCACCACAGCCCGACCGTGTCCGCCTCCGCCGCCACATCCTGCGCGTCTACGCCACGTTCTATGTCTTTCTCCTGGCCGTCCTCGTGCTCTGGCAGGGCACCCGGTTCGTCGTCACGCCCTTTGTCAGCGAGATCAAGAACATCGCCAGCGAAGAGGGGCAGCGCCAGATCAGGGACACGAAAGAGAAATGCCTGACCTGGTACAACACGCACGCGCCGCCCTGGGCGCAGTCCGACAAAGTCGAGGACATGATCAAAAAGTCGGATCTGCCCAAGATCCTCTCGAATATGGTGGCGCAGGCCGGCAGCTATGTTCTGGAGAGCCTGAAAAACATCGTCGAGATCGTCCTGCTGCCGGTGCTGGCCTTCTACTTCATCATTGACGGCCACAAGCTCAAGCGGGAGTTTATCGCCCTGGTGCCGCACGGCTACCGGCGCGAGACGCTGCGCACGATAGATGAGTTTAACCGGATCATGCGCGCCTTCGTCGCCGGGCAGTTCATCCTGTGCGTACTGGCCGGGGTCGTCGTCGGAGTCGGTCTGGCCCTCCTCAACGTCAAATACCCGGTCATCCTGGGCGTGCTGGCGGGGATCACGCGCGCTATCCCCATCATCGGCCCGATCATAGGCGGCTTCCCGATTGTTCTATTGACTCTGGTGACCAAAGGATTGGGCACGGCGCTGGCGGTGCTGGCCTTCTTTACCTTCCTGCACTTTGCCGAGAGCAAGTTTATTATGCCCCTGATCATCGGCGACCGCATGGAGCTCCACCCGGTCATCATCATTGTCGTCCTGCTGATCGGCGGGAACCTGGGCGGGCTGCTGATTGGCGGGCAGCTTGGCGCGCTGCTGGGAATGTTCTTCGCCGCGCCTGTGGCCGCGCTGGTGCGCGTGATGGTGCGCCGCTACTGGCTGCACATGCGCCCGCACAAGCATATCCCCTCCGACCGCCCGCCACCCTCGGTCCAGCCCCAGCCCGAAGCGGCCCCGGCAGGTCTGCCGGAGGCGGTCAAATAGCCGCCCTGCTGCTCTCCGTACCGCTTCCGCTCCAAGCGATCCGGCAGCTACCCTCCGGCCCGGCATTTCTCTGGCCAACCATGCCTCCCGAATTAGATTCGCGCAACTTGAAGCGCCCTTAACGCTGTCAGATAGCATAAGGGCGCGATGTGATTTAGCCGTGACTCTGGCCACATTACATGCTATAATAGCCAAAGCGGATAGCGGCGCGTGAGAGTAAGGCCCTATTCTCCCCAAGCGCGGGTGAACCAAAAGTTTTTTGATTTCGTTTAAGATACGGCAGGATTCCACGTATTCGCGTAGAATCTCACCGTATTGGCCGCTGACTCGCGCCTGTGAGCCCGAAAAGGCCCTATTCCCTACACACGTGGGGGTGAACCGCGGGTGCCCGAACTGCCGGAGGTAGAAACTCTGCGCCAACTGCTGGCGCGGCGCGTGGCGGGAGCGCGCATTGAGGCGGTCCCTCTGATCGCGGCCAAGATTTTACGCGCGCCGGACCCGGCCGCCCTGGCAGCGGCGGTGACCGGCGCCGTGATTACAGGGGTAGGCCGACGAGGGAAATATCTGCTCTTGCGCCTGGAGAAGCCGGAGAGGGGCGGCCCTGACGCCGCCGCACCGGAAGGACAGGGCGCGTGGGATCTTGTTATCCATCTGAAGATGCGCGGTCGCCTGAGGATCGAGTCCGAGAGCGATCCGCCCGGCCCCTACCTCTGCGCAGAACTCCGGCTTACCGATGGGCGTACCCTGCGTTACTACGATATGTGGCGCTGGGGAGAATGGGCCTTAGTGTCTGCCGGGACTGCCTGCCGCAGCCTGCCCGGCCTGGCCGCGATGGGGCCGGAGCCGTTGGAGCCCGGCTTCACCTCTGATTATCTGGCCCGGCAATTGGCGCGGCGGCGCGGCCTGCTCAAGCCGCTGCTGCTGGGGCAGCAGGTCGTGGCGGGGCTGGGCAACATCTACTGCGATGAGTGCCTGCACCGCGCCCGCCTGCATCCGGCGCGTCTGGCCCATCGGCTGCGCCCGGACGAGGTGGCGCGTCTCCATGAGGCCATCGTCTCCATCCTGGGCGCGGCGGTCGCGCAGGGCAGCGCGCTGGCCGAGAGGCTGGCAGCGCAGCAGGCAAATCTGGATAGTTTCGCCGGAATTTATGCGTCGCAAGTCAACGACCGGCCCGGTCAGTCGTGCCCGACCTGTGGCCAGGCCCTTCAAAAAATGCATCTGAGCGGGCGAGGCACGACCCTCTGCCCCCATTGTCAACCCGTCGCGGACTTTCCTGAGAGCCCTGAGACTCCGAAGAATAGGCCGCGCTGAGAGGAGTGGATCGTATCATGTCTGACGAGATGGTTCAGGAAAAGCAAGAAACGGCTACCGTAAGTAAGCCGGACGATGGCCGTGCGGAGAATCCAACCGGCGCACCCACGGCGGCTGGACCTCTCTCTTCCGAAACGGGCGCGCCCCCGACAGTGACGGATACAGCGGCCCCGGCCCCGCCGGAACCGCCGAGCAGCCCCGTCGCCTATGCACAGCAGGCAGGCGAGGCGCCGGCCCCGGCGGAGCCGGAGGTGCCTGGCGCTCCGCTGGCTTCGACCCACGCGCCGGAACCGACCCCCGCCGCCGCCTCGGTCGCCAGCAGCGCCGGCACGGACACCGGCGAATTCGAGCGGGCGATGCAGGCCCTCGATATGAATCATCAATACGATGAATCATTGCGCCAGCTGCACGAGGGCGATGTCATCACGGGCACCGTCATGCGCGTGGACCGGGAGGGCGTGCTGGTAGATGTGGGAGCCAAATCCGAGGGCATCATCCGCTTAAACGAACTCTCGCGCGAGCCCAATGTCAACCCTAACGACGTCGTTAAGGTAGGGGAGCGGATCAAGGTCTTCGTGCTGGAGCCGGCCAACCAGGAGGGCAATCCTGTCCTCTCCAAGAAGCGGGCCGACTTCGAGCAGGCCTGGGAGCGGGTGCAGCACGCCAAAGAGACCGGCGAAACGCTCGTGGCCATGGTCACCGACCGGGTCAAGGGCGGGCTGGTGGTGGACCTGGGCATTCGCGGCTTTGTTCCAGCCTCTCACGTGGGCACCGGCAGCCTCAAGAACAACCTGGAGAAGTACGTCGGCCAGTCCATTCCGCTCAAAGTCATCGAGGTGGATAAGGACCGGCGCAAGGTCGTCCTCTCCAACAAGCTGGCCGTGCAGGAGGAGCGGGAGGCGCGCAGCGCCGAAACCAAATCCAGCCTGGCCGTTGGGCAGGTGCGGCGCGGCGTCGTGCGGCGGCTGACCAACTACGGCGCCTTCGTGGACCTGGGCGGCATTGATGGGCTGCTGCATATCTCCGAAATGTCCTGGACGCGCATCAACGACCCCAAAGAGGTGCTGCGCGAAGGCCAGGAAATTGATGTGCAGGTGCTCAAGCTGGACCTGGACAACAACCGCGTCTCCCTCGGTCTGCGCCAGATCCTGCCCGATCCCTGGATCGCTGTGGCCCAGCGCTACCACGTCGGCGACGTCATCACCGGCACGGTCACGCGCCTGGTTCCCTTCGGCGCGTTTGTGCAGGTGGAGGGCGGCGTCGAGGGGATTATCCCGAACAGCGAGATGCCGCGCGGCAGAGGAGGCAAGGGACCGGCCGTATCCACCAACGAAGAGGTCACCGTCAAGGTCATTGACCTGCGGCCGGAAGAGCGCAAAATGACCCTCTCGCTGCGCGCTCTGCAGCCGGAGGAGCCGGCGGCTCCCCGCGAGGGCGGGGGTGGTGGACGCCGCGAACGGGAGCGGCCCGAGCGTGAGGACTACGCGCGCTACGCGCCGGGCCGTGGCGAGGAGCCCCGCTTTACCATTGGCGATGCCCTCGCGGCCCAGCGGCGCGAACGAGAGCGCCGCCGGGAACGCCGCCCGAGCCCCGAAGAAGAGTACGAAGACCTCGAGGATATTAGCTTCGAGGAGCCGACCGAGGAACCGATCGGAGAGGAGACGGAGCCCGGCTCCGAGGCCTAAGCCCTCGGCAGGCTAAACCCTGCCGCTGTGGGGCCTACGGCCCGTTGACTGCTAGGTCGCCTGCGTTTCGGCGGGGGTGCCGTCCTGGAAAGAGTCCCTGCCGCTGTGGGGCCTACGGCCCGTTGACTGCTAGGATCGGGGCTACAACGGACTGCCAGGGTCGGGCCTGCCATGGTTCGGGCCACTGCCAGGGTCGGCAAGGTTACGGCCCTTGCCTCCGCCTGGCGATACCTGGCGACACGGCTCTGCCTTGCGACACCTCCGCGGGCAAAACGCCTTTCTCGCCCACCTGCGTGGGCGACGGGCGCTTTGCGCCCCACAGCGGCAGGGTTTAGCCTGCCGCTTTCGGGCCGGGCAAAGTCTTCTAGCGTGAGGGCCGCAGCGCTGCGGCCCTGTCCAAAGTCCATGCCAGTCGTCGGCATTACCGGCGGCATCGCCACCGGCAAAAGCCTGGTGACCCGCCTATTCCAAGCGCAGGGCGCAACGGTCTTTAGCGCCGACGAGGCGGCCCGCGCCGTGCTCGCCCCGGGAGGGCCCGTGCTGCGCGCCATCGCCCAGGCCTTCGGCCCGGAGATGCTGCGCCCGGACGGCACCCTCGACCGCGCGCGGCTCGCCCAGCGGATCTTTGCCGACCCGCAAGCCCGCGCTCAACTCAATCGCATTACCCATCCCCCCATTTTGCGGCTGCTCCGCGCCCAAATCGAGGGCGCCCTGGATGACCTACCCCCCGATACGGTCATCGCCGTGGAGGTGCCGCTCCTTTTCGAGACCCATCTGGAAGACTGGTTCGACCACATCGTGGTCGTCAGCGCTTCTGAGGCCGTCCAGCTGGCCCGGCTACGCGCGCGCAACGGTCTGGATATAGCCCAAGCGCGCCAGCGATTGGCCGCGCAGGGCCCCCTGGCGGATAAGATCGCCCGCGCCGATACCGTCATCGAGAACAACGGAAGCATCTCGGAAGTCGCCCAAGCCGTCGCCGCCCTCTATCAACGGCTCCAGGCTGCCCCCCGTCAGCCGAAATGGCAAAGATTGTGAGGAACCGGCCGAAAAAAATTCTTGCAATCTCCGGATGATTATGTTATAATCGCGTCCTGACAAAGTAGCTTACTCATAGCGCCGGAAAATCCCCCCCTCCCGGCAACCCGGTTTTCCCCCTCAAGTGTGCCAAGCGTTGCTTCATAGGAGGTAGGACTCACCTTGAAAAGAGCCAAACCGATCAGCGTCGTCCGGCATACGCTGCCTGCTTTCCTGCTGCTACTCAGTCTACTCTTTGCTGCCTGCAGCGCGGCCCTGGCCCAGCAGAACCGGGCCCGTCCGCCGATATCCATCGCGTCCGGCATACAGCATCAGTTTGTGGGTGACCTGCCTGCGATACCGCCTTCGGTCACGCGCCGGGCGCTGCCGCGCGACTTCTTCAGCAGGACCCGCGCGCCCGGCGATGTGGGCGTTCCCCGCCAGACCATCCTGTTGACGCGCCAGGATCCGTCCCAGCGGAACTCCATTATCCCCGCTCCCTCCCAGGATCAGAATCCCTACTGGTCTGCCGACGAGCGGTACATCTATTTTGCCAGCAACCGCGTTAGCGACAGCAACACCGGTATCGGGACCAATTTCAACATCTTCCGCATCTTCCCGGACGGCACCGGCGTCACCCAGATCACCAGCGGCACCGATAACAAGATCGAGCCGTCCGTCTCGGCCAACGGCAACCGTCTGGCCTACGTCGCCAGCTCCGGCACCACCGGCTACAACCTGTTCGTGCTGGATCTCAACACCGGCGACATCCGCTCCCTGACGGCGACCAACGCCTCCAACCTGACCTTTATTGATGTGCGCCATCCGACCTGGTCGCCGGGCGGCGTGCTGGTGGCTTTTGCGGGCCGCCTGGTCAACGATGTCACCTACCATCTCTTCCAGGTCAACATTGATACCGGCGTCATCCAGCAGATGACCTTTGGCCCGGCCAACGACTACGCGCCGGCCTGGTCGCCCGACGGTCGGGCGCTGGCCTTTACCTCCAACGCCACCGGCTTTGCTGGCGCTACCAACCGCTCTGCCGGCACCAAGGGCAACGACGATATCTGGGTGATGACCCCCGGCCCCACCAACGGCTTTGCCGTGCGCATCACCAATTTTGTCAGCACCGTCAACGGCACGCCCAGCAACAACAAGAACCCGGCCTGGAGCACCTCCCGCCCGGACCCGCGCGGCATCGTGCCGAGCGGGTCGCTGCTTCTGGCCTTCGCCAGCACCCGCGCCGATAGCGACCCGAATCAGCCCGGCGTGCCCGTGGATGTCAAAAGCACCTACGATATCTACTTTATGCCCGCCTTCCCGGCCGAAACCGGGACCAACCGCGCCTTCAAGCTGCGCACCAGTACGCCGGATACCTCCATTGACCAGACCGATCCGGCCCATGCCTTTGATCCGGCCTTCACCTCCAACGAGGACTGGCCGACCTGGCCGCAGTTCCAAAACTCGTACCGTATCGCCTTCCAGAGCGACCGAGGCGGCAACCTGAACCTCTGGGCCTCCACCATCTTTGACCTCAACGCGCCCACGCTGCTCAGGTATGATCTGACCAAGAACGAGATCGTCCACGTCGCGCGCGCTTCGTCCCCTGAAGTCAGCGCGCGGGAAGTGACGGCTGGCGACACGGTGCGCTTCCGCGTGCGCGCCGCCGACTATGAGACCGGCGTCTCCGCCGTCTATATCCAGATCAAGAACCCCAACAGCAAGCAGCAGAGCGCCGACGGCATCGAGCACAAGGTCTATGTGCCCAGCAACGATGCGTTTAACACAGGGCAGGCGGCGGTGAATGTGCCGCACGAAGTTGATTGCCAGGCGATTAACCCCACAGATTACAGCTTCCGGGCGCCGTCCACGGGCGGCGGCGGGCTACCCGCCGGCTGGCCCAGCCCGAACAAATACGCGGCCGGCGTTGACGACCAGTTCGCCTTCTCCGGCAGCGCCCATCCGCCCGATGCCCAGTTCTGGCTCCAGCTCTATGACGATGGCCCGGTTTCCAAGGGCGGCCACGAGCCCGAAGGGGAGACCGCCGGCGATGGCGTCTATACGGCCAACTGGACGACGCCCTCCACCCTGCCAAGCGATTGGTATCTGGATGTCATCGTCTATGACCGCGCGGTCAATCCGTTCGATACCACCCAGCAGAGCAACTGGAAGATCTACGATAACATCTGGGGCTTCACCACCCAGCCGTTCCAATCGCGGGGCCAGCTGCTCTACGTCAGCGATTATGACTGCGGCCAGCGCTTCTTCCAGACCCACTTCGGCGTGGGAACCTTCTTTAATCTGTTCTTCAACGGCATCCCCACCGAAAGTTGGATGACCGAGATCGACCCGAACCTGCTGCCCACGCAATGGATAGACAATAGCGGGATGCTGCATCCGCTCGTGGATGTCCAGAACACGCTGGGCGCCAACTCCTATCGCGATGCGCTCAACGATGACGGCAGCGGCATCCCGGTCACGCAGCGCTACGATATTTGGCGCATCCTGAGCCGCGGCCCCGTGCCCGATGCGGTGCTGGCCAACTACGCCGCCCACGTCGAGATACAGCCGCCGGACATCATCTCCGGCGGAGGCAGCAGTCGCCCGGTCACCGTCGCGGAGCGATGCATCATCTGGCACGCGCCCTATACCGGCGACCTCTTCGTTGGGCCCGGCACGCTGCTCGACGGCGACACGCAGACCCGCCTGACCAACTGGGTTAAGGGCGGTGGACGCCTCTTCGTCAATGGCCAGGACATCGCCTGGGGGCTGACGCTGGGCGGAAGCCCGGGCGGCAACGCCTTCCTGAGCCAGGTACTCAAGGTCAACTTCAATCGGGATAGCGCCGTCCCGCCGGTGCAAAATTTCCAGATCAATCTGGTCAACGGCCGCACGACCCATCCCATCTCTACCGAATACTGGAGCCCCTCTCCGGTCGTCGTCCATATCTACCTGCCCTTCGATAACGCCGGCAACGATAACCCACCGTCGGCCGGGCCGATCTATCTGGCTAGCATTCCCAACACGCCCCGCCAGTGGAGCGCGCTCAACCCCGGCTCGCCCGATGTGGTGGACTTCCTCCCCGCGCCGGCCACCGACGTAGCGCAGGTGGATGGCACCTATTCCCAGGGCGGCAGCTGCATCACCTGGTTCGTTGACACGACGCAGCACTCCAAGGTCGTCTTCTCGTCGGCCCCCTGGGAATCGATTAATCCGGAGACCTATTCCCCGGGCAATAACATCATCGCCAGCAAGAACCGCCGCACGGAGATGGTCCACAACGTCGGCGACTTCCTGCGCACCGGGCGCATCATCGGGCAGGTGCGCGATGTCTCCGGCGCCACGCCTCTGGGCGGGGTGCTCGTTCGCGCCGTCTCGGCCTACACCGGTCAGACGATGGCTACAGCCCTGACTCTCGGCGATGGCACCTACATCCTGAACGGACTGGATGCCACCGGTATCTACTCGATTGATGCCTTTAAGCCGGGCTTCCTGGCCCAACACGCCGACGGCACCTTCTTCCACGGCGGATATCAGGGCGTCGTGAACCTGTTTTTGACGCAGGCCCAGCCCGGCAGCATCTCCGGCAAGGTCACCCGGATTACGGATAATCAGCCCGTCTCCGGCGCCGTGGTGCAGGCCCAGGATGTGCTGACCGGCGATAAGTTCACTGCAACCTCGGGCGCCGATGGCCGATACACCATCACCAACGTTCCGGCCAGCAAGTACGATATCACCATTACCAACCTCAACCAGTTAGGCTACGCCTCCAGCGTGCCGCCCAGCTACCAGAACGTGACCGTCACCGCCGCCCAGGACACCGGCGGGCAGGACTTCCAGCTGAAGCCCCTGCCCGGCGCCATCAAGGGCAAGGTAACCAAAGCCGGAACCACTACGCCCATCGCGGGCGCAACGGTAACGGCAACGCCGGTATCGGGCACGGGCGCCGTCTCGGCGACCACCGCCGCCGATGGCACCTACACGATCAACAACCTCGATCCGGGCGTCTACGGCGTCGTGGCCAGCGCGCCCGGCTACGCCACCAGCAGCTCGGTCTCCGTGACGTTGAAGAGCCAGGACACGCTCACCGTGGACTTCGCGCTCAGCACAATCCCGCCCGGCAGCATCTCCGGCCTGGTAACGCGCACCTCGGACAATCAGCCGGTGGCCGGCGTGACCATCACGCTCACCGACCCGAACGGCAACGTCGTCGCCACCGGCACGACGGGCGCGGCGCAGACGGTCGGCGGCTACACCTTCAACTATAAGATAGATAACGTGCCGGCGGGCCAGACGCTCAACGCCTCGGCCAGCCTGGCCGGTTATACTGCCTCGCCCACCACGCAGGGCGTCACCATCCAGTCCGGGCAGGAGACCAAGGGGGTCAACTTCACCCTGGAGCCCCTGCACACCTTCTCTGCCCAGCTTTCGATGGTCTCGGCGCCCTACGGCTACACGACCGACGTCGGGGACCTGCTCGGCATCCCGGCCTCCGACCGGACCAACGGCAAGTTCCTGTTCTTTGCCTGGACCGGCACGAGCTACGTGTCCTATCCGACCCCGCCGGCGGATACGTTCCACATCGGGCGTGGCTACTTCCTGGCCTACACGCAGAACATGGCGCTGACGACCCAGGGCACGTCGCTGCCGACCACGCCGGGAACGCCCTTTAAGATCGACCTGGTGCCGGGATGGAACCTGATAGGCGATCCATTCCCCTTCACGCTCGACTTCCTGAGTTCTAAGATCGAGCTGGCGGACGGAACCCAGATAGATATTCCCACCGCTCAGGGTGGCCCGAACCCGGTCATCGGCGGGGCGCTCTGGACGCTCCAGAACGGCCAGTACCAGATCGCCTATACCATCGAGCCCTGGCGCGGCTACTGGCTGCGCGTCTTCCAGCCGGCCAAGCTGGTGCTTGACCCGGCCCAGCAGTTGAATCGCAGCGCCAAACGCAACTCCGGCGCCGCCACGCGCGCCGTCGATCTGGATAACGCTTCCGGCCAGGGCTGGAGGCTGCACCTGACGGCCCGCGCCGGGCAGGTCTTCTCCGCGCCCGGATACCTGGGCGTCAACCGCGCGGCGACCAATGCCTACGACAAGTACAAGCTGGAGGCGCCGCCGCTGATCGGCCAGCAGAACGTCACGCTCACGTTCGACCACAACGACTGGGCGGATAAATCCGGCAAGTATAGCATGGATGTGCGCTCGGCGACGGCCAGCACCCAGCAGTGGGAGTTCACCGTCACCTCCAACGTGCCCAACACGCCGGTCACGCTCAGTTGGCCCAACGCCGCCGCCGTTCCCGGCAGGAACGACCTGATCCTGACCGACCTGGATACCAACACCAAGATGGATCTGCGGGCGCGCGGCAGCTATACCATTCCGGCGGGCCGCAGTGCCATTACCCGCCACTTCCGCCTGGAAGTGCGCCGGGCCGTGCGGCAGCCGCTGGAACTGGTCAATCTCAGCGCGCACCTGAACGGCGGAGCGGATGGACGGGCCGTCAAGTCCGTCGGCATCTCCTATATGCTGACGGCCGATGCAACCGTTCAGATCAGCATCCAGCAGAACGGCCGGCATATCCGCACCGTCGAGCCGGGCCGCACCCGCGCCGCTGGCTCCGCCGATGCGACCTGGGATCTGACCAACGACCAGGGCGCGACGGTGCCGAGCAGCCTCTACACCGTCGAAGTCCGCGCCATAGATAAGGATGGCCACATGGTGCGCCGCTCGGTGCCGCTGCTGGTGCCTCGGTAAAACAGGGTGATAGGGGAAACTTACCCCTGAGTTCGCTAAGTTGCCGTGCCGCCAAAGTGCGTAGAAACAACCTCACGGAACACTACGGGCTTGGATGGCAGACCGGCTTAGTACACTCGCCTTGATGCTCTGCTGCGGGTCCAGACTCGCAAAAGAGCATCAGGGTGGGTGCCGATGGAAGCTCCTTCTGCAATACCAGCGGCACGTTTGTTGCGCTCGTCCCGCAGGCGAGGGTAGCCCCCCATCCAGCGTGGTTCTCTCAAAGGCTCAATATTAAATCACGAACTCAATGGGGCACTATCCAGACGAGCGTGGATGGAAACAGACCGCAAGTAAATCGAAAGGGCAGCTTTGCCCAGGACCCGCTCACCCTCAGGGTGGGGGATGACGAGGGAGGAGACGATAGAGTGAAAGGCATTCGCAGGAGTCCTGTCAGCCGCGTGCTCGCGTGGCTGTTGGCAGTGGCCCTGATCGCGCCGAGCCTGCTGCTGGGGATGCAAGGCGCACAAGCCCAGCAGACGGCGACCATGGACGTGATCGTGGCCGACTTCGTAAACAATACCAAGGAGGGGGGCGAGGCCCTGGCGCGGTCCGCCACCGATGCCGTCGTTGTGGAGTTGAGCAACTCCGGACGGTTCACGGTCTTTAAGCCCCAGGAGGTCCAGAACGCAGCCAAAGAGCTCGGCCTGCGGGTGCCCAGCCAGCCCGGACAGCGCGCTGCCTATACCAAAGAGGAGCTGCGGCGCATCGCCCGCCAGCTGGGCGCCGCCGGCGTTGTCCAGGGCAGCGTAGATATAGCCCGCTATGTCAAAGGCGGCGGCGCCACCGTCGGCCTGACCGTCACCATTATGGAGACCGCCTCCGGCGAGCTCATTAACGGGGGGCAGGCCGTCGGCAAAGCCCCGCCCCGCCCCGGCCTGGACGACCCAGAGGCGCTGCTCATCGAGGCGACCAACAACGCTGCCTCGGAAACCGTGCGCCGGATCGTCGAGCGCCAGATCCCTCCGGCCACCGTGCTTAACATCAACCAGGATATCGTCATTCTCAACCGGGGCCTGCGTGATGGCATCAAGGTCGGAGACGATGTTATCATCCTGCGCGATAACGTGCCTGTCGGCAGAGCGCGCGTCGCCCGCTCCTACGCCACCGATTCGGAAGCCGAAGTCACCGAGAATATCGGCGGCATCAAGCCCGAAGATGCCGCGCGGGTGCTCTATCGGCCCGGCGTCATTCTGGCAGGAGGCCAGGTGGAGCGCACCCAGCGCGCCGGGCGCGTCAATTTCACCACCATCGGCAGCGTGCTGACCGTGCTGGGCCTGGGCGTGCTGCTGACGGCAGCGAGCAAGGGCGGCTCGGCCACCACCGAGGACGTCATCGCCCAGGATACCACAGAGGGCACTACCCCGGAAGTCCTCATCACCTGGCGGGATAACATCTTCGGGCAGGCCAACATCCAGCAGTACAAGATCTTCCGCGACCCCGACTTCCCGTTCGCCCGCAACCTCCTCAATAACGGCAATGGCAACACAGGGGGAACGGGCGGTACCGGCGGCGGCACGGGCGGCACCGGCAACAACGTCTTCATCCAGAACCCGCCCATCGGAATCGCCTCCGCCACGTTCCGCCAGTTTGTGGACCGACCGGATAACCGTCTGCTCAACTACCTGGTCGGCACCGCCGGCCAGTTCATCAATACGGGCAACAACGGCACCGGTACCGGCGGCACGGGCGGCACCGGTGGCACGGGCGGAACGGGCGGCACGGGCGGAACGGGCGGCAACGTTTCCTGCGTGCAGGTCACCGTGGCTTTCCCGGGCCTGCCGACCGGCCTGACTCCGGGCAACACCTACCGCTACCTGGTCAATGCGGTCATCCTGCGGACTAACCCGCTTGTCAGCACCGGCGGCGGCACCGGCGGCGGCGTTGGCGGCGGCGGCGTTGGCGGCGGCGGCGTTGGCGGCGGTGGCATTGGCGGCGGTGGCATTGGCGGCGGCACGGGTGGAACGGGCGGCACCGGCACCGGCAACGGCAACCTCTCCCTTGAGTGTGTCGAGACCGATCCCGTTGCGTCGGGACCGGCCACGCCTATCGTGCCCCCGCTGCTTCAGACGCCGACCAACCAGGCCCAGACCATCAACATCTCGTCCTTTGACCCGACCTGGACGAGCCAGATCGGCGCGGACGTGTTCCAGGTAGAGATCTCTACCGATCGCACTTTCTCCAACCCCAGCCGCATTTTCCGCATCGGTCCGATCTTCTCGACGGCACCCAATGCGGCGGGCGTGACCCAGCGGCTGCCCAGCACGGTGAACTTGACCACCGCGACGGAGCTGCTTAACGATACGGCCTTCGCCAATTTCGTGACCAACGCGGCGACGACGAACCCACCCCAGCTCTTCTGGCGCGTGGGCGCCCGCCATGATTCCGACCAGCCCGGCCCGGTCAACTGGGTCTCGCGCAATCCCAAGGATGCGGATCGCACCTTCCGCTTCGTCTATAGTCCGGTGCAGAGCTTCACGCCCGCGCCCGGACCTCCGGCGCCTCCGGGCACGCCCGGCAGCCGGGCCGCTGCGATCCTCAATCGCAAGGGCGCTACCCGCGCCGCCGGAACGCCGCTGCCCCTGCCCGGCGACTCGCCCGCCGGACGCCTCTTCGGACAGAAGCGGGCGCTGACCCTGCGCGATCTGCTGCTGGGGCCGCGCGGAGGACGCCGCTAACCGCGTGCCTTCTCCCGTTCGAGAGCGCCCGACGCCTCTCGGATAAGCTTTGCGCGCCGCGCCGCCGAGGCCGGCGCGGCGCGCAGAACTTGCCAGGCCCCACCCGACCGTCAAGGCGGGCGGGGACAAATACACAAGCAAACAGACAGATAGTAAATCTATCCGGTGCCGCCCTGCTTGGCCCTGATGGCTCGGCCAGCGGTGATCCCTCCCGACCCGGATAAGGAGCTTTCACGATGAACCTTCAGCCCAGGCTGCCGCGCTTAGGCCGGATGCTCCTGCTGATCGTTGCCCTTTGCATGGCGCCCACACTACGGGTTGTCGGTCAGCAGGCACGCCCGACCTTTGTTGCCGGAGAAATCCTTCTTTATATGCAGCCCGGAACGCCTCAGGCCGACGTTCAGGCCGTTGCCGGCCTGGTTCACGCCGACGCAACCATCCCACTGCTGCTGGCCGATTGCTATAAAATCGTATTGCCTGCCGACAAGCGCAAGGAGGCCGATACGCTGGATGCGGTGGCCACGCTCAAACAGGATGCGCGTGTACGCTGGGTCGGTCCCAATCGTCTCTTTCGGCTGCTTCAGGTTCCCACTTCGGAACCAAATGACCCGCGCTACAAGTCCGGGGAGCAGTGGAACCTGAAGATGATCAATATGCCGCAGGCGTGGGCGCTGCAGAAGGGCGCGCCCAACACCAATGTGGCCATTATTGATAGCGGCGGCGATCCCCAGCATGAAGACCTCATCGGCCAGTACGATCCCGGCAGCTTCGATTTCGCCGATAACGATCCCGATATCACCGCGGACGGCACCGGTCCCGAAGCCCAGCACGGCGTCTTCACCGGCGGCATCATCTGCGCCCTCACCGACAACAACAAGGGCATCGCCGGCATCTGCTGGCAAAACATCAAGCTGGTCATGTGCAAGGCCCAGAAGAAGGGCACGGACGCGCCGGATAGCGCGGCCATCGTCAATGCGCTTACCTACCTGGCCGCCAACAAGGACAAGTACCATATCGTGGCCTTGAACATGAGCTTCGGTGGGGGCGGCAATCCCGCCGATACGACCGACCCGCTGTATGTTGCCACCAAAGCCGTTGCCGATGCGGGGATCGTGCCCGTCGCCTCGGCCGGCAACGACGCCGCCAATAATGCAAGCCAGGTGCCGTCGGGATATCCGTTCGTGATCAGCGTCTCTGCGGTCGGGCCCTCCGGTCGGCTGGCGACCTATTCCAGTTTCGGCAAGGTCGAGCTCGCCGCGCCCGGCGGCGACATAGACGCCAGTGGCGTCAGTACCGATGGCATCCTGAGCACAGAGAACGGCACGTACCAGTTTGAGCAGGGCACCTCCGCTGCCGCGCCCCATGTCGCCGCCGTGGCCGGGCTTATGCGCTCGGTGCCCGGCGTCACCGCCCAGGACACCATCTCCGCGCTGGAGAGCGAGGCCAGGCGGCAGGGACTCGGGCTGAGCACGCTGCCGGATGCCAAATACGGCTTCGGCATTCTGGATGCCTACGCCTCGCTGCTGCGCGTCTCCGTCCGTGTGGCTGTCCTCGACCCGCCCGGAGTCAACGCCCAGGGCCAATCCAGCGAGCTCAACGGCACGCCGCAGCCGCAGCAGACCCTGCGCCCTACCTTCCGCTTCCAACTGGCCAACATCGCCTCCTTCCAGGTTAAGATAGATGGGCAGGTCGTCGAATCGGGCACCATGGATAACGGCAATCTTAGCCTCTCCGGTCTGCCCGATGTCCAGGCCGGCCTGGAGCCCGGCAGCTCCCCGCCGCGTCTCTTTACCGTGCGCTTGCGCCATAGCCTGGATGCGGGCCAGCATACTATCGTCATCACCGGCACCAACCCCGGCGGCAACCGCAGCGTAGACGATACGCGCACCATCACCATCCAGCCGTTTGTGCTCCCAACGGGCCGCTCCTTCTTCTCGATACCCTACTACGAGTCGGCCGGCGACGTGAATCGCCCGACCAACCAGGACGCGCTGCTTGGCATTCGCGGCTCCGACCCGACCTCGTCCAATATTGCTCTCTATCGCTGGGTGCCCTCGCTGAACCGTTATGTCGCCTATCCCTCCAGCGATGCCAATAAGAACCTGGTGACCTTTGACCTGCCGGCAGACCTGGCGCCGCGCACCGATCAGGACAGCACGCCGCGGCCGCCGCTGGGCCTGGCCTGGTTTGTGGATAATCGCGACACGCCCAAGCCCATCCTGACCTATGGCCAGGATTTCCCCGACCAGGGCTTCCGTATCCCGCTGCAAAAAGGCTGGAACATGGTCGGCGACCCCTATCATTTCTCGGTGCCCTTCAACTCAGCCCTGATCGAGCTGCCCACCGGCAGCCGCATCACCATCCAGGAGGCCGTCAATCAGAACCTAGTGCTGCCCAACATCTACCGCTTTGTGGAGGGCCAGTACGTGTTCCAAACGCTGCCGGACGGCACCTTCAACCCCTGGGAAGGCCACTGGATCTTCATCAATCCGGGCGGGCCGCACGACCAGATGAACCTGATTCTGTCGCCAACGCCGGTCAATAACCTCGCACAGACGGTCAGCAGTGGCAGCAACGCGACCTCGCGCCAGGCGCGCGGAGGGCAGACTACGCGCGCCGCCGTGACAACCAATCCCGACGGCACGCCGCGCGTCTCCGGCACCGGCAGCTGGGCGCTGCGACTGGTGGCGCGCACCCACAACCTGATCGATAGCCACAACTTCGTCGGCATGACCACCCGCGCCACCGACGGCAATGACCGGACCAAAGTGCCCAAGCCGCCGATGATCGCGCCCTACATCTCGCTTGGCGTCCTGCGGCCCGACCTGCAGGCGGGTATCTATGCGCAGGATCTGCGCCCGATTGGCGGCGTCAAGACTTGGGATCTGGCCGTCTCCACCGACCAGGCCAGAAGCGATGTGGAGCTGACCTGGCCCAATATCCAGACCCTGCCGCGCAACTACCGCCTGACGCTCACCGACAAGGTGACCGGCCAGACGGTGGACCTGCGGCGCCAGAGCTCCTACCGGTTCACCACCGGTGCCAAGGCTGAAACCCGCGCGTTTACGCTAACCGCGCGCCCGACGACCGTTGGCGGAAGGCCGGTCTTCTCCGGCATCTTCATCAACCCCAACATCTCGCGCGCGGGCGGCCCCCCAACCTATGAGATCGGCTACACGGTCTCCCAGGACGTGCGCGTGGAGGTCTCTATTCTGGCCGCGAACGGCCGGGTACTGGCGCATGTGGGTTCGACGCGCGATGTGACCAGCGGTGAGAACCGAGTCATCTGGAACGGTCGTGACGCGGCCGGAAATGCCGTGCCTGCGGGCGTCTACTCGCTGCAGTTGCGCGCTATCACGTCGGATGGGGAGGTGACCCGAGAGATCCGCCCGTTCCTCAATCCCGGGCGCTGATCTGAATCCCTCTCAGGCCAAGGGGCCGAGCCTCTTTCGGTCTGCGCCCCTCTTGCCCCAACGGGGCAAGAGGGGCGCAGGCACGGCCTCTCTTCACGGGGTATCTGCTGCCGGGGCCGCAGGCGATCTCTCTGTGCCGCTCTCGGCAGGGCGCTCCTAGGCAGACGGCGGCGCGCTGCCGTATCCCCCCCAGTTCCTGATGGCCGCAGCAATCGCGCGCGGACAGGCGACTCCGGCCTGTGTCGCCCTTACGGCTTTTCGCTTTGCGCGTTCTGACAAACCCCCGGTCAGAGACGGCGTCGATCCAACTATAAGGGAGGATTCTCGAATGGGGTGGCATCCACTTCCTTTTGCCCGTGCCAGAAGCGCGCTCCGTGCCGCGCTGCTTGCAGCTTGCCTTGCGCTGGCAAGTACCTGGGCGCAGGCGCAAAATAACTACACGGAGACTTCCAACGGCTATCTGACCCTGGATGTGGGCGCGGGCACCAACGTGGCCGGTTTCATCGGCATTAAAACGACGGCCAATAACCCGACCGATCCGGGACAGAAAGACCTCATTATTCCGCCCGCGCCGAGGAACGCCGGTTCCATCTCGCTGTTCGGCTCCCGCATCTACGTGCGTGTGGATGGCGGCTCCCCCAATATCCAGGCGGGCGGCTTCGATTATGTCTTCGGCGACCAGACAACCGGCTTCTGGGCTCTGGCGCCTACCATCGTCGGCAATCATATCGAGGCTACCTGGGAGACGCTTCCCATCGTCCTCAGCCAGAACAATGGCGGCACCGGTGGGGGTGGCACCGGCGGTGGAGGCACGGGCGGCGGGACCGGCAACAACAACCAGTTCATCATCACCAACGACATTCAGGTGCATCTGATCGCCTCGTTCGTCCATGACACCGTGCGCTTTGAGTTCCAGATCAAAAATAACGAGACCGCTCTTGCCCATAGCGTCGGGTTGGCCTTCGTGCAGGACATCGTCGTCACCTCCACGGGTGGGGACGGCCCGCTGCGCCTATCCACCGGCCAGATCCTGCACCGGGAAACCCTGCTGACCGGCTCGGCCATCCCGCCCTATTGGGAGACCTTTACCCAGGCGGCTAACTCGCCGAATATCCTCCATACCATTCGCGGCACCGTGCGTCCTCAGTCCAACCTGATAAACGATCCGACGCCGCCGACCCGACTCGCCTATGGACGCACCGTAGAGCTCACTCTCTCGGCGACGTTCAACAACCTCACCTTCCCGGGTGTCTGGGATTTTCAGCCGGATCCTACCGTCATCCTGGATCGGCCCAACGCAGGCCAGCTTTCCGATGCCTCGATAGGGCTTTACTGGGATCCGCAGGCGATAGCGCCCAACGCGACGCAGCGCATCATCACCTACCTCGGACAGTCTACGGCGAACAACGACTTCACCCCGCCGATGTCCCTGAGCGTCAGCGCGCCCAGGGCCCTGACCTATAATCAGGGCGTTGCCACTCCTTCGCCCTTTACGGTCACCGCTTATGTCCAGAACATGAGCGATATTCTGGATTTGGGCATAGATATTCCCATCGGCCCGATCAATCTGTTCCTGAACCTGCCTCCGGGCCTGCAGCTGGCCGGCGGCGATACGGCCAATAAGCAGATCGCCAGCCTCTCTGCCGGCGCCGAAAACTCGGTCTCCTGGAACGTCGCGCCAACGGGCAACGTCACCGGCAAGGTCACCTTCAGCGTCTCGGCGACCACCAGCAACGCCGCCGGCAAGGTCATCCAGCGCACCATCGAGATCCCGGCGCTGCCCATCCATGACTTCAACACGGGCTTCCAGATGGTCTCGATGCCCTTTACCTTCGGCGATCAGCGGCCCTCTGCCATCCTGGGCATCAACACCAATCCCGGCGCCAATGACCCGAACGCCAACTTCGACCTGCTGCGCTGGAATCCGGTCAAAAACCTGTACGAGAACGCCACCACTTTCGTGGTCGGGCAGGCCTATTGGCTGCGTCTGAATAAGGCGCTGACCGCGCAGCCGCTGGGTGGGCAGCCCTCCCCACTGCCCAATCAGGTCGGGGCAGGCGCGACCCGCTTCACCATCAACTATCCGCAGGGATGGAACCAGATCGGCGATCCCTACGTCTACAGCATCCCGATCTCGGAGATCCTGGTGCGCGACTTGGGCACGCTGGAAACTGTGGATCTTGCCGGGGCCGCCGATGTCGCGCATCAATGGCTCCTGCCGGCGATCTTTGTCTATGACCCGGGTCCCAACCCCAAATATCCACCCTCGATGCACGTCGCCCCGGATAATCCCTATGCGATTCTTGACTTCGGCGCGACGCTGGATCCCTACCAGGGCTACTGGCTGCGTGTGAACCGGAACAACCTGCTGTTCATCTTCCCGACCGTGGATACGCCGGGCACGGCGGTGACGCGTGCGGCCCATGTCGGGGCCTCCGTAGGCTTCAGCCAGAGCCCCCCACGGCCTAGCTCCAACAACTGGCGGCTGCGGCTGATCGCGCGCGGCGCCAACACGAGCGATGGCGCCTTCATCGGGGTGGCGCCCCGCGCCAGCGATGGCCCGGATAATTTCAAGCTCGAAAAGCCCCCGGCCATCGGGCCCCAGATCAACTTCGACATCGTCCATGGCGACTGGCCCAATCGCGGCCCATCCTTCGTCCAGGATCTGCGCTCCCCCTCGCTGACCCGCAAGTCCTGGGATCTGGTGGTGCGCTCGCAGCAGCCCAACGAGGAGATTCAGCTCTCCTGGCCGGACATCGCCGCCAGCGTGCCCCGCGACTATCAGTTGACGCTGGTCGATCTCGATACGAATACGCGCCGCAGCCTGCGCAATACCTCCTCCTACACGGTCAAGACCGGGGAGAGCGGCACGCGCCGCATCCAGATCGTGGCCGAGCCTACGCGCGGGGCGGGACGGCTGCGCATCACGAGCCTGGATGTCGTGCCGGCCGGTGGGCGCGCTGCGGGCGTCCCGGCGAGCGTCACGATTAACTACACGCTCTCGCGGGATGCGGATGCGCGCGTGACCATCCGGGATGCGCGTGGGCGCGCGATCCGCACCATCAACAGCACGCACCGCGCCGCCGGTACGGCCAATGCGGGCAGCGCCATCTGGGATCTGCGTGATGACCGTGGGGCCATCATGCCCTCCGGCCTCTATAACATTGAGCTGGAGGCCATCACCTCCGACGGCGAGCGATCCCGCCAGGTGCGGCCTTACCTGAGCGTTCGTTAGTTCCTTCAAATAGCTCGCGCAACAGCCTGCTTCCCTGCCCGCTCGTCGGAGAAGGGGAGCAGGCTACCTCCGCATTCTATAGCAGTAAGGAAATAGCTATGTTGAACCAGCATTACGAGCGGCCCCAACCCCGCTCTCTCCATTCTGCATCGCAGCGCCACGGTTTGGCGCGCGGCGGCGCCCTGTTGGCGCTAGCCGTGCTGCTGGCTTTGCCCTGCGGCGGGCTGGGTGCCGCGCCCTCCAGAAGCGCCCAGAACAGCAGCCAGCAGTCCTCTTCGGCGCGCGCCAGATCCAGACAGTCCTCGCGCCGGACTGAGCGCGGCAAGCGCGGCAAAAAGTCCGACATCCCGACGACGGTCGTGCTGCTGTTCCCGCCCGATACCAAAGGCGGCGTCAGCGATCAGCTCGGCGACGTTATCTCGGATGTCGAAGAGAGCCGCCTACGCGCCACCGGGAACTACAGCGTCATCTATTTCCAAACCGCGCTGCCCTCCATCCGGCGCGCCCTGCTGGATCATACGATCAACCCCGAAGATGCCCGCCCGCCCTTCGACAACAACGCGAAGGCGACGCGGCTGGCCCATCTGCTCAGCTACCCGATGGTGCTGGTGAGCGCTATCGAGTCCTATGAGTATAACGCGCCCAAAAAGACCGTCAGCCTGGTGCTGAGCGGTAGGCTGATGGACGTTTCCGGCCAGACGACCCGCGTCATTCGGGCCGTGACCATCACCGGCGATAACGCCAAAAGCGGCGCCGCCCCGGATGCCAAAGAGGAGACGATAGCGTCGCAGGTAGCCCGCGACACGGCGGAGCGCCTGATGAACGACCTGCTCCAGCCTCCCGCCAAACCGGCCCCGGAAGAGAAGTCCAAAGCAACGGGCCAGACCGGCGCGTCCGGCAAGTAATCCTCTTTACCAGGCTGCGCCCTGTTTCCCTGGCGTGCGCCAGACTGGCTGTGCCTGCCCTTCGGGGCAGGTGAGGACGGAAACAAACGAAACAAACGCCAGGAACGGAGTCGATCCGCGTATGCGAGCTCGCGACCTCTTCTTATCTACCCTGTTATTGGGCCTCTTTCTTGCCGCCTGCGCCACAGCAGCGCGGGCGGCAGGCCCTCCTGCTACCATTCAACTACAGACCACGCGCCTGACCCTGATGGCCGACGGCAAGCAGAGCACCGACCTGCGCGCGTTCGTGCGCGACAGCAGCGGCCGCCCGGTCGGCAATAATGTCGAGGTGCAGTTCCAGACGACGGCCGGGACCCTCTCGTCTGTGCATGCGCAGACCTTCGGCGGCATCGCTACTGTGCGTCTGGTCAGCGCGCCCATACCCGGCATTGCCAAAGTGACTGCGGTGACTGCCGGGGCCAGCAGCGATGTGCTGGAGATCGTCTTTACCGACGACCCGGCCGCCCTCTTCGAAGGCAACGCCTATATCTCGGTGTCGGGAAGCGGCTACCTGGCCTATAGCGCCACGGATCGAGTCATCGAGAGCCAGGGCAAGAACGGCGGCGCGCGGCTGACCTATCGTAATATCGAGATCACCGCCGACCGCCTGCAGCTTCGTTGTGATGACAACATCATCCGCGCCCACGATAACATCACCCTCAAGCGCGGCCGGCATGTCGTTCACGCAAGCCGCCTCTACTATAGCCTCCAATCGGCGCAGGGGTATGCCATCGCGGAAGTGGACAAGAAGCTCATCCCCGTGATCATCTCCGGGGAGAGCCTGAAAGTGGAGCCCAGCCCCACGCCCATCCCCAGCTCCTACATGATGTTCCCGCAGTTGCAGGTCAAGCTGGTGATCGTGGCGCGCGGCATTACCTACTTCCCTGGCGACCGGCTCCAGTTCCGCCGTCCCCGGTTCTTCCAGGACCAGCAGCAGATCATGGCGCTGCCCTACTACGAGCTGGCGCTCAACTCCGCCGAGCTGTTCTCGGATCAGTTTCTCAGCCTGGGAACCAGCGGCTTCGGGCTGGAATTGCCCTTCTACTATAATCTGACGCCGCGCTCCACCGGCATCGTCTATCTGCGCCACCAGCAGCGCCTCGGGCGCGGCTACTATGCCACCGATCCCGGCTGGTCGCTGGATGTCATTCAGGGCTATTCCGCCAACGGGTCGCATCGGTATGAGGGCGCGTTCGGCTTCACCGGGCTAACCCGCGGCGATTGGGGCTTCCGCTGGACGCACAGCCAGGAGTTCAATTCCACCACGCAGGGAGCCTTCTATCTGGATTTCCCGCATCACGACTCGGTCTTTACCTCCACGAACCTCTCCCAGCAGGGCCGCGTCCTGCGCTGGGGCACCAACCTGACGGCCGGCCAGACCTTTACCGGCCCCAGCGATACCAGCATCCGTAACGACTTCTACGTGGAGACTCAGCCGCACCCCTTCCTGCGCAATATGATGTACACTATCGGCACCAACCTGACCACGGGAAGCGTGCGCAGTTCCGATCTGACCTATACCGAGACGACCGGCAACGTGGCCATGCGGGCCTTTTCGCACCCGATCAACCTGGATCGGCGCACCACGCTGACCAACTCCTTTACCGTAGGCCATCTCTGGTCTAGTACCGGCGTCTCCGGCCCGATGACCCTGGCGACCCTGGCCCTGGATCACACCCAGCCCGGAGGCGGCTCGATCAACCTGACCTACGACCTGGTCTTCCAGCCGCGCACGCTCGACTCCTCCGGTGGCCGGCACCGCGTCAGCCTGATGTACTCGTTCGGCGGCAACAAGCGCTTTGAGGCTGCCGTGTTTGGCAGCGCCTTTCTCGACTCGCCGGACGCGAGTTTCCTCGCCGACCTGGCTTACCGACTGGATAATCACTGGCGTCTGCTGCTGTCGGCTACCCTGCAAACCTTCGCCGGGGCCAGCTACCAGGACATTGAGTTCACCATCGGGCGGCGCATCGGCGCGCGTGAGCTACAGTTGACCTATTCGACTTACAATAAGCGCCTCTCTGTAGACCTTACCGCAACCCGCTTCTAACGCACAGACACAACGGGAACCAACAATCAACAGCAAAGGCCGGAACGCGGGGAGGCACGCTCTCCCCGCGTTCCGGCCTTGTTTTGCGCGCTGCTTACTCGCTATGGCCAGAAGGCCCCGGCTTTAGAGCGTGTACGGTTCCTTCTGGCCGCCCACCCCTAAAGAGATAGGCGGTGGACGGCAAGCCCCCTCCAGGGGGCTTGCCTCCCTTCTGGTAGCCCTGGAGGGGGACTAACCAACCTCTGGCAGCCCGCTTTAGCGGGCTTGCCGCCCACAGCCCGGTCCTTTAGGGCCGGGCGGAGTTGTTAATCCGCCGCTCTATCCTTTGCGCTGGAGTCCTCCTCCTGCGTGGGGCGCAGACCCGGCGGCGCATTGATATGCTTTTCGAGATCGGGCGGCTTCACGCCGGCCACATACGCGATACTGCTGTTGGTTTGATCGAGAATTTTTAAGCTGAGCAAAGTAAGTATGCTCAGAACGACCAGGCAAGCAACAACAACGATAGCGGGACTGACTTCTCTGTTCATCGCAATATCTACAGTCCTTCTGCAACTGAGTATAGACTTATAGCCTTGATAGAGTACAGCGCGCACGGTTCCCTGGGCTAGTCTTATTCGATGGTGTTGTCTATGACGAGCCACTTGAGCCGGGCCGGGTTGATGTCGGCGATCACCTGGCACCAGGCGTCCGGCGGGGGCGGCGTGCCGTCCGGGACCAGTGACCGGGTGCGATACCACTTCGCGTGCCCGTCTGCCAGGGAGACATTGGTGCCCCCCTGGTGCCGATCCGAGAGGGTATCCCCCGTGCCGTTGACGACGATAGGCTCCCCACACTGGTCGACACGCGCGTTCCAGTTGGACGAGAGATAGCCGCGATAACCCTGAGCCGTCTCGCCGGGAGAGCTATCGGCGAAGAGCACGACATGAACCGGCCTGGCTATCTGGGCCAGGCTGACGCGTATGGGACGACAATCGGTGTCATGGCAGAACAGCCAGCCGCCAAAGTGGTTGTTGTAGCCGATGGAGAGCCAGCCGCGCTCTCCCCAGGTGCCGCTCCACTGAGAGCGCCCTGCGCTAGGGCAGAGGACGATCTGATGATTGCGCGCGTAGGGCTGGAGCATCGCCGACCAGATAGGCGTGACGCTCCCCGCCCTGGCATCCACATCCTCGACATAGCCCGGAAAGACTTCGTCGGCATCCTGAACATAGAGCAGCATCGCCGTGCTCAGTTGCCTCTGGTTGGACAGACAAGCCGCCGCGCGGGCTTTCTCGCGGGCTTGCCCGAACACCGGGAACAGCAGCGCGGCCAGGATGGCAATCACGGCGATCACCACTAGCAGCTCAATCAGCGTGAATCCGTCCGCTCTGCGGGTATCCATCACGGAAGGGGTCTCCGGCAGTGCGACGCCTGCATAGCATCTTGCGGGGGACGCCGGCCAATCAACACAATGCGCCCGCCATTCTTGGCGAGGAAGGTCTCAATCCTCACCCGGCCCGGAGGCCGGGTGCTAAGGAGCTCTCTCCGGGGGTGCTTCCATTATAGAGGCGGCACGGCAGCCTGTCAAGCACAATTTTAGCCTTGCCATGCCATATGGCATCCGGCTTCGCCCAACCCTAAAGGTATGGACTGCGGGCGGTCTTGTTAGCGGTTCTAAAGCCGGTAGGGCTTGCAGGCGGATAGCTCGGAAGGGTGGGGAATAAAGGCATTGGGAGACGTAACCGCTTTCTGAGGTCGGTTCCCTGTTGCCAACCGATATTCAGAAAGCCTTCTGTGCCGGGCGGAGGGCCGTAGAGAGCGCAGAAGCGTTGTCTGGCGCCAACGGGGGCGTCTCCCGAAGCCTTTTGTTATCGCAAGGCTGCCTGAGCTACACCGCGTTTCCAGGCGGGGCGCCTGGCCTCATAGGCGGCAATGTCGTCCGCGTGCTGCAGGGTCAGGCCGATGTCGTCCAGACCGTGGAGCAGGCAGTGGCGGCGGAACGGGTCAACCTCAAACGGCGCCGAAAAGCCCTGGTTATCGGAAACCGTCTGCGCCTCCAGATCCACCGTGACCTGGTAGCCCGGCACCGTCTTGGCGCGCTCCATCAGCAGGTTCACCGTCTCCTCAGGCAGCCGCACCGGCAAAATCCCGTTCTTGAAGCAGTTGTTATAGAAGATGTCGGCGAACGACGGGGCGATAAGTGCCCGGAACCCATAGTCGAGCAGCGCCCAGGGAGCATGCTCCCGAGAAGAGCCGCAGCCGAAGTTCTTGCCTGCCAGCAGGATCGGCGCGCCCTGATAGCGCGGGTCGTTCAGTTCAAATTCCGGGTTGGGCGTCGTGCCATCGTTCAGATAGCGCCAATCAAAGAACAGAAACTTTCCAAAGCCCGTGCGCTCGATGCGCTTGAGAAACTGCTTCGGGATAATCTGATCGGTATCTACATTCACCCGATCCAGCGGGGCCGCAACCCCGGTCACACGAACAAAAGGCTCCATAGCTCTCCTCGATTTCCGACCGTGCCCAGCTTGTTGGCGCCAGCTTCTGCCTTTCCCTTTCCGCCAGGCGGAGGGTCACGCCAACAGGGGAACGTGGCTCTACTCCCAGTCGCGGATGTCCACCAGATGCCCGGCGATGGCGGCAGCGGCGGCCATCTGTGGGCTGACCAGGTGCGTGCGCCCGCCCTTGCCCTGGCGGCCCTCAAAGTTGCGGTTGGATGTGGAGGCGCAGCGCTGGCCCGGCTGCAAGATGTCGGGATTCATCCCCAGGCACATAGAGCAGCCCGCCTCGCGCCAGTCGAACCCGGCCTCCTGGAAGATCCGATCCAGTCCTTCGGCCTCAGCCTGCCGCTTCACCGCCGCCGATCCCGGCACCACCATCGCGTGTACGTGTGGGTGCACCTTCCGGCCCCGGGCGATGGCGGCGGCGGCGCGCAAGTCCTCGATGCGCCCGTTGGTGCAGGAGCCGATGAAAACCTTGTCTAGCTCAAGGGACTGCATCGGCGTGTGCGGCTTCAGGCCCATGTACTCCAGGGCGCGCTCGGCGGCGCGGCGGTCCGACTCGGAAGGGAACTCCTCGGGCGCGGGCACCGCGCCGGTAATCGGGACGACCATGCCAGGGCTGGTGCCCCAGGAGACATAGGGGGCGATCTCCGCGCCGTCCAGTTCTACCAGCGCGTCGAACTGCGCGCCGGGGTCGGTGGGCAGGGCCTTCCACTCGGCCAGGGCTGTCTCCCACTCCGCGCCCTTCGGGGCAAACGGACGGCCCTCCAGATACGCAAAGGTCTTCTCATCCGGGGCGATCATGCCGGCGCGTGCGCCCGCCTCAATGCTCATGTTGCAAACGGTCATGCGACCTTCCATCGAGAGCGCCCGGATCACCTCGCCGGTATACTCCACGACATAGCCGGTGGCGCCGTCCGTACCGATCTTGCCGATGATCGCCAGGATCACGTCTTTGGCGGTGACGCCCCGGCCCAGCCGACCGTTCACTCGTATCTCCATCGTCTTAGGCCTGTCCTGCGGCAGGCACTGCGTCGCCAGCACATGCTCGACTTCGCTGGTGCCGATGCCGAAGGCCAGCGCGCCGAACGCGCCGTGCGTGCTCGTGTGGCTATCACCGCAGACGATGGTCAGCCCCGGCTGAGTCAGGCCCAGCTCCGGCCCGATGACGTGGACGATGCCCTGCCGCGCGCTGTGCAGGTCGTAGAGGGTGATGCCGAACTCCCGGCAGTTGCGCGCCAGCGTCTCCATCTGAAGCTTCGAGATAGGGTCGGCGATGGGCAGGGAGCGGTCGGTGGTGGGAACGTTGTGATCCATGGTGGCAACGGTCAGATCGGGGCGGCGCACCTTGCGCCCGCTCATCCGCAGCCCGTCGAACGCCTGCGGCGACGTGACCTCATGCACCAGATGCAGGTCAATATAGAGCAGCGCGGGCTTTCCCGGCTCCTCCCGCACCACATGCGCGTCCCATATCTTTTCAAACATTGTTTTGGGCATAACTTTTCCTCCTGGCAGCTACACCTATAGTATATCCTCCAACCCCTCCCTTCGTCAAAGAGCGAGTTTCTATGCGATTTATAGGCAGCACCTATGGTACAGCAATAGCCTGGGTTAGCCCTCACAGCAAAAAGGGCATCAAGTAGCGGATATGCGCGAGTTCTTCGGCAGCCCATTCGGTGGCGGCAGCCGCCAGGCGCGCATCCGCCTGCCTCTATCCCTCCTCTGCCGCCGGGAACTTGCGGAAGGGGCCGCTCCGCACCAGTTTGACCGGGCAGCCTTCGATCTGTTGGGGCAGATCCCGCCTGATCTCCGGGTCGTCCGTATTCAGGTAGATCGCCAGAACGTACTGGCCTGTCGGATCTTGCTCCACGCCCACGCCGACAACGCCCGGCTTGCTCAGAAGCTGCGCAGCATGGCGGCGTTTCACTTCCCGAGCCTCTGCTTCCGAAGCCATGATCGCGCTCCTTCCTCACGCCTTCCGTGGCCGCAAAGAGTTTGTACCAGTCCGGCTCGTTGCGGCATAATCGCGCTCCCTCCTTGCGCCTTCAGGCCAGCGTGACGTTCAAGAGGCTGAGCGCCGTCTCGATGGGATTGGCTATCGTATGGCTGGAGGAGCCGGCAAACAACAGTCCCACGGCCTGCCCGGTGCTGCGCTCCACTATCAAGGAGCCGGAATCGCCGGCATCGCTAAAGGGCTGATTATTCAGGCCCACGACGAGCATCTGCCCCGCAAAAACGTACTGACCTGTGTCGTAATCCACCTTGACATCCGCGTCCGCGCTGACAATATGGCCGACGGTATAGCTGGTCGTGCGCCCAAACTTATGGACGACCATATCTATAGCGGCGGCGGTGGTGCCTTGCGGCGGGCCGATCTCAAGAATCGCATTGGTCACCAGCGAATTGTTGAGTGCCCGCGCGATGGCGCAGTCGGCCTGGTTGGTGCCGTCGGTTTGCAGCGGCACAAAACGGGTCAGCGTGGCTATCTTGTCCCGCCTTACCCTGCCGCCATCCAGCAACCCCGGCTGATAAATGGGCGAGCCTAGCGGCAACTGGTTCTCATCGGCAAGGACATGGTTATTGCTTAAAATGTACTGTGCGCCCTGATCGTCTCGCACCAGCGCGCCGAAGGTGCCGGCCATGACGAAGCGGCGCTTTGGGTCTCTGAAGCCGATGGAGCATCCCGGCGGAGCGGGCCGGAGCCGGGCGCGCGGATTGGCGACCGCCGGAGGCGCCGCGACCAGACGGCGCAGACGACCGACCTGCTCGACGTCGGTAACCAGCCCATCTACGACTTTGGGCAGCCGTTCTCGGGCGGCGATCTGCGCGTCGGGATATTTGACCTGCACCAGAAACTTGAGCGCCGGGATGCCGGTAGGCTTACCGCGAGTCACCTTCTCGCCGATAGCCACGCCCACCACATTCTGATCAGGGGTGGGGCCGGGCAGGATGCCGCCCATGCGCGCCGCCGGTTCGGTCGGGCGCAGCAATCGCGCCGACCATTCCCTTTTGGCGGCTTGAAACGCCTCGCGCCTCTGGGCCAGGGCGGTGAAAAGTGCCTGCTGCGCTCCCGTTTCCTGTCTCATTGCCATACCTCCTTGTGGGGTTGAATGCCGATAGGCCGCAGCGGCGGAGACGCCTCTGCGCCAGGGATGGGCCGCATGGGAAGAAGTGCTCTGCCTGTAGCGCTCGCGCCCTCAGGCTCTGGCGGCTTTGAGGAGAATACGCTGCCAGGTGAAGCCGATATCTCCGTCCGGGCGGGAGGCGATCTGGAAGGCGCGGACGGCGGACTCCGGCGCGGTCTCAAACTGCCGGCGCACGGCGGCGGCCTGCTCTGGCGTACAGCCTGCCTTCGTCAGCCATGCGCCCAGGACAATAGGGATGCCGCCGCCCGCGCTGGACAGATGTTCGAGGGTCAACCCGGCATCGGCGACGAACTGCCGCCACTCGCGCGGCGTGTAGTTGCGAACGTGAGACGGGTCGCGCAGGGCCTCCACGCCGTTCTGCCAGGCATCTGTTTCCGGGGCATCGTCGGGAACGCAGGTATCGGCCAGCAGCAGGCGCCCGCCCGACTTCAAGACCCGCGCCGTTTCCGAGAGGAACTGCGGCACGGAAAGGAAGTGGTGCGGCGCGATGCGGCAGGTGACGAGATCGAAGGTCGCATCGGGAAAGGGCAGGCTCTCCGCAGCGCCCTCCTGGAAGGTGATGTTCTTTATGCCCTGCGTCTCGGCCCGTGGCAGCGCCTGCGCCAGCATTCCCGGCGATACATCCAGCCCGACCACCGAGCGCACGCGCGGAGCAAAGGCCAGCGCCGTGAAGCCCGTGCCGGTCGCGACATCCAGCGCGATATCCGTAGGGCGGCAATCGGCGTTCGCCAGCAGCCAGCGCAACGACTCGTCGCTCCAGGCGCTCCACTGCGTGTCGTAGTGCTCCGCCTGCCGGTCGAACTGCTCTTGGGCCGTGCGTCTTGGGATAGGGGCGTTGGTCATGATAATCAGAATTCTCCTCTCTAACCTCACCCACAATGGCACCGTACCCCTCAGAGGGGTACGGTGCCACTATCACAAGGGAATGAACTCCCTCGCTCGGTGGCGTTCCGCCCCTTGCAGTCCGAAGGCCACACAGCGAAGGGCTTTAGCCCGTCGTCGAGAGAAACCGGCTCATATCTACTCGGCATCCATATCGCCGCCGAGCAGGGCGCGCGCCTGCTTGAGCTTATCCGCCGCCGTATCGCCGCGCTGCTTGAGCTTCTCAATCTCCTCCATCGGCAGGTAGATCTTGTTGGCGCCCTCCAGATCCACCCCGGTTAGCTCCAACACGATCCAGCCCTCCGGCGACGATTTACCTTGATACGTGGTGGTGAAGCGCATACGGCTCTTCGGGAACAGCATGGCGAACCTCCTTCTATAGCCTACGACACCCTCCAATTCTCCACGACGGCGCGATTCGCCTGCTGAGTTCCCGATTTCACCTGAGTCCTCCCTGTATGGGGCGCACCCCTCGCATGAAAACGTCTCTCCCCGGTTTGAGCTCCGACCCTTCGACAGGGAGGGGAGCGCCGCACCCCTCGCATGAAAACGTCTCTCCCCTCTCCCGCAGCGTGGATCGCCAGGCGGAGGGGTGTCGCAAGGCAGAGCCGTGTCGCCAGGTGTCGCAAGGCGGAGGCAAGGGCCGTAACCTTGCCGACCCTGGCAGTGGCCCCAACCATGGTAGCCCCGACCCTTGCAGTCCATTGCAGGCCCGACCCTGGCAGTGGGGACAGGGGGAGAGGGCAATCCGGGCTTGGACGAGATAGAACGCTCGGCTCGCATTGACAAAGATAGTTCTCGTGCGCTATACTAGGCGGAGCGGAACCGGTACGAGAAGGGCGCCGTCCGCCAGCGTCAATTGGCGTACTTTATAGAGTTGGGGACCGCTGTTGAACCCGGCATGACTACCCAGAAAATGCGAGAGATCCTGAAAATCTTGGAGCGGGACGCCCATGCCGCCCCGGATCAGATCGCCGCCCTCACCGGCCTGCCCGAAGAGGAAGTGCGCCGCCAGATCCAGGCATGGGAAGAGAGCGGTATCATCCGGCGCTACAAGACCGTGATTGACTGGGAGAAGTTCGGCGAAGAGAAGGTCTTCGCCTTCATTGATGTCAAGGTCACGCCCGCACGCGGCGTCGGCTTTGATGACGTCGCCGAGCGCATCTACCGTTATCCCGAAGTTCATTCCGTCTATCTTGTCTCCGGCACACAGGATCTGCGCTGCGTCGTCGAGGGCCGCACCATCAAGGAAGTGGCCGATTTCGTCGCGCAGAAGCTGGCAACCATTGACCGGGTCAACTCCACCTCCACGCATTTTCTGCTCAAGAAATACAAGGACGACGGGGACATCTTTGCCGAGAGCGAAGCCGATCACCGTCTGATGGTAACCCCATGACGAGGCCTGAAAAGCGCGAAGATGCGTCGCCTGGGCGCCGCCCATGTAAGCCGCTCAATACGGTTATCGCCAACTGCCCGCCCTCGGGCATTCGTCGCTTCTTCGACATTGCCCAGCAGATGGAGAACGTCATCTCCCTGGGCGTGGGCGAACCCGACTTCGTGACGCCCTGGCGCATTCGGGAAGCCGGAATCTGGTCGCTGGAGCGCGGCTACACCACCTATACCTCCAACAGCGGCCTGCTGGATCTGCGGCAGCGCATCTGCGCCCATCTGAACCGGCGCTACGGCGCCGACTACGACCCCGTATCGGAATGCCTCATCACCGTCGGCGTCTCCGAGGGACTGGACCTGGCCCTGCGCGTCGTGCTCAACCCCGGCGACGAAGTCCTGGTGCCTGAGCCCTGTTATGTCTCCTACGCCCCCTGCGTGGAGTTCGCGGGCGGCGTGGTCGTGCCGGTCAAAACCGACGCCTGCGACGGCTTCCGCCTGCATGCCGAGCGCGTGGCCGCCGCCATCACCCCCCGCACCAAAGCCCTGCTGTTCGGCTCACCCGCCAACCCCACCGGAGCGACCCAGTCCCGCGCCGACCTTCAGGCATTGGTGGATCTGGCCGTCGCGCACGACTTCTATCTGATCTCGGATGAGATTTACGACCGGCTGACCTATGTGGGCCAACATACCTGCCTGGGGACGCTGCCGGGCGCACGCGAGCGTACTGTAGTGCTCAATGGGTTCTCGAAAGCCTACGCCATGACCGGCTGGCGCGTCGGCTACGTCTGCGCGCCCGAGCCCATCACGACCCTGATGACCCGCGTGCATCAGTACACCATGCTCTGCGCCTCTCATCTGGCCCAACTGGCCGCCATCGAGGCCCTGGATAACGCCGAGCCCGATGTGGAGGAGATGGTTGCCGATTACGACCGCCGCCGCCGCTTCTTTGTGCAGGGCCTCAACCGGATCGGGCTGGACTGCTACGAGCCGCGCGGCGCGTTCTACGCCTTCCCGTCCATTCGCCGCTCCGGCATGCGCTCAGAGGAATTTGCCGAGCGCCTGCTGATGGAGGAGCGCGTCGCCGTCGTGCCGGGCAGCGCCTTTGGGCCCTCCGGCGAGGGACACGTGCGCTGCTCCTATGCCACGGCCCTGCCCCTGTTGGAAGAGGCGCTGGAGCGCATGGGCCGGTTCATGCGCCGCCCTGCGCCCGATAGGCTGGATAAGGGAGAGGCGCCCGCGCTGAGAATATCTTCGGGCCTGGGCGCAGGCCAGGGAGCATAATACGCTAGCCACAGGAACAGACGCAAGGAGCGGAGCGTAACTAGGGATTAAGCAATAGGCCGCGACGCCAGACGCGCAGAGAGGGACAGCGCCCCGATATAAGGGGGAAGGAGGAAGGAGGAAGGATGAAGGCAGAAGGATGAATAAAGCCCTGGTTCTTGTTCTCCTTCCGCCTTGCTGGGAAGTGACGAGGGATGAAGCAAAGCCCTGGCTCTTTTCATCCTTCATCCTTGCGCTTTCATCCTTCGGAAGGGCTGCCCGGAGAGGTGCTGTCCCCAGGAAGAGAGAAAATACCATTGCCGGCGCAGTCGCGCTGTGGACGGCGGCCTGAAGGAATGAGACGACATCCTATCTATCGCTATGGCGGGATACCGCTTTGTATCGGATTGTGGTTGGCGGGAGCGCTAGGGGCGCGCGCAGACCGGGCCCTGCTCTCCCCGGAAGGCAGCACCCTGCCGCCCGATGGGGTTAAGGCGGAGTTCGGCATCAATCCGTCTCGCAGCGATCAGAACCTAAGCTGGCTGCAATTTACCACCTCTGAAGGCATCGAGGTGGAGTTGCAGCGCTTCGATCTGCTCTCGTTCTCTAAGGCGCGTACCGCGCTCAATGTGGAATATCCGTTGATAAGCGACCTGGGGAAGATCCCGGCGATTTCGCTGGGCGTGCGCGATCTGCTCGGCACCGGCGACGACCACCGCGCCTTCTATCTGGCGGTAACCAGGACCTTCCCTCTCTCCGACCGGCAGCTCAAGGTGCTGCGGGAGTTCAAACTCAATGCAGGCGCGGGAACCGGCCAGATCGGCGGGCCCTTTATCAGCGCGCAGGCGCGTTTTACGGCTGGGTTCAGCCTCTATGCCGAACTCTACCGGCGTCGCCCGAATTTTGGACTGGCCCTGCCTCTGGCACGCAATATGCAGGCCAAAGTCTTTAGCCTGGACGGCGCCGTCTACTATGGTCTCTCCTTTACCTGGACGCACTAAGCCCTGCGCTGGAGAAAGCCGGGCCGCTCCACGCCCGGCTCCAGGACGCTTTGCAAGCGAGGCATGGATGTAAGATGACTCTATATCATGATCATCGGCGTGTGGTGCTCATCAAGAGCCTGGCCACCAATAATCGGTTCTACGCACTCGTCGATCCGGAGAGCGGCATTCGCAACGCCGACACGGTAGAGGCCATACCCGACAACCTCCTGCTCGGCATCGCCTATCCCTGCCTGGAAGATGGTCTCAACGACTTCGCCGTCATCCGCACGACCTTCGAGACGCTCGACCTCTTCCCGGAAGACGATCCGATCCGGGCCGAAATGATGGAGATCATTAACGATGCGCGCGGCAACCTTAGGCAGCGTCTAACCGAACTGCGCGACAAAATCGCCGCCAGCAAAGCCCATTTCCTGGGCACCGATTATGAGGAGTTCAAATCCTACGCGCTGGACATGATCCATCGCGGCTACCCGCGCCGCAACCTCGACAGCATGATGAAGCTCAATGTGTTCAGTTCCGTGGCACAGGCGGAAGGGCATAACGACAGCAGCGAGCTGCTCTACCATTTCGAGTTTGCCTATCACAGTCCCGACGAGGCCGCTAACCTCTCGCCGCGCGAATTCCTCGTGGCCCTGTTTGACGAAGTGCTCAAAAGCGTTCTCGATGACGCCAATTACAAGAGCAAGTATCAGTTCGACCGAAATGTTTTCCAGAAGTTCATCGCAGTCATGTTTGTCAACTATGCGACCACCGACCCTGTCTTTTACGGCATCAATAGAAAAGATTATGGCGTCTCCAATGACAAGGAGATGGATGATACGCCGCTTTATCAGGCTATTCACAGGGAACTTCGCGAGATAGAGCAGCGTCTGATGCGTGAAGGCGTTCTGGAGGCCGCGCCCGCCGGCATGGCAGAAGAGCCCGATTTCTCCGCTGCCGTGCCCCTGCCCGTCGGAGCGGTGCCCGAGGCGGGAGGGCGCCTCTCTTATGAGCAGGCGTCTTCCCTTTTGCCCGGTCAGCTCGTCAACGAAGATGTATTGCTCGGCCCCATTACTTCTCTATGCTCGGCAGCCTCGCTGCTGATTCGGAAAAGTGACCCGGAAACACAGCGCTTTGCGCGCGTTATTCTGGCGGACGCTTCCAAGCTCGTCAATGAGCTCAAGCGCCTGGGAATCGTCTCGCCCTTCGCCAACGACCCTGGCGCCTGCGGCTACTAAGCTCACGAAACGAGCTGAGAATCCCGCTTGACAAATTTCACCGGCAAAAGTTACAATACATCGGCTTCGGCCCGGTAGGCAGCGCCCGACGTAACGGTGGTTTTCGGCCTTTTGCCTGCGTAGGCAGAACGTTTCGCCCATAGGGGTGTCGCCAGGTGTCGCTAGGCGGAGGAACGAGCGAGCGCAGTTGCGACCCTGGCAGTGGCGCGAACCGTTGCAGCGCCGACCCTGGCAGTCGGCGGGCGCTTTGCACCCCACAGCGGCAGGGTTTAGCCTGCCGCGTTGCAGCAGACGCAAAGCCGACTTGCAGTGGATGTTGTGTTTCTGAAGGCAGCCCTGATTATTCCAGAGCTAAGTAAGACCCACTCAAGGATTCAGGCCAGAACTCGGAGACCCAACTGCCCGAAAATTCTTCGGACGGTGAACAGTTGAATAGGCGAGTAGAACAGCAAACGGAAGCGGTGGTCTCCGCCTCTTCCCTTACGCGGCATAGCGCCCTGGTTTCCCATCGTATTTCGCTGGAGGTAGTACGGCACGCCGTGCGCGCCGCGCAGCGCTATCTCCTGGACCGTCAGGAACCGGACGGCTACTGGGTGGCGGAACTCGAAGGCGATACCATTCTGGAGAGCGAGTATATCCTGCTGCTGCAATTTCTAGGCAGGCGCGACCCGGAGAAGTTCCGCAAACTGGCCAACTACATTCGCCGCTGGCAGCACCCGGACGGCTACTGGCCCATCTACCCCGGCGGCCCGCCCGATGTCAGCGCCTCCGTCAAAGCCTACTTCGCCTGCAAGCTGGCCGGGCACCAGGAGACCGAGCCCTTCATGCGCCGCGCCCGCCGCGCCATCCTCGATCTGGGCGGCGTGACGCGCTGTAACACCTTCACCAAGCTCTACCTCTCCATGTTCGGGCAGTACGACTGGCATGGCGTGCCCACCATTCCACCGGAAACCATCCTGCTGCCCCACTGGTTCTACTTTAATATCTACGCGATGTCGTCCTGGTCGCGCGCCATCCTGGTGCCGCTGGCCGTGATGAACGCCTGTAAGCCCCGGCACCCTATCCCCGACCACGCCCACATTGACGAGCTGTTCGTAGACGGGCGCGACCGCAAGCGGCTGCGCCTCCAGTGGGACAAAAAGCCGCTTACCTGGCGCAACGTCTTCCTGGTCGTGGATAAGCTGCTCAAGATCTACGACGCCAGCCCGGTCAAGCCTTTCCGCAAGCTGGCCCTGCAGCGCTCTCTGGCCTGGCTGCTGGAGCGCGAGGAGAACAGCGGCGGTCTGGGAGCTATCTTCCCGGCCATGACGCACGCGATCATGGCCTACAAATGCATGGGCCTGCCGGATAACCATCCGGCCATCAGCAAAGAATTGGCCGAGCTGGCCGCCTTTGAAATTGAAGAGGACGACACGCTTCGGCTGCAGCCCTGCGTCTCGCCCATCTGGGATACGGCCATCGTGCTCAACGCCCTGGCCGATAGCGGCTATCCCACCGACAGCCAGGCCGTCCTTCGCGCCGCCGAATGGCTGCTCTCCAAGCAGACGAAGCGGAAAGGGGATTGGGCCGTCAAGGTGCCCGACGTGGAGCCGGGCGGGTGGTATTTCGAGATGGAGAACGAGTACTACCCGGACGTGGACGATACCGTCATGGTGCTGATGGCCCTCTACAAGACCTACTGCCCGGACGGTCAGCCCTGGACGGAAACGCCGCCGCCCGTGCGCGAGGCCATGCGGCGCGGCCTGGAGTGGGTCTTCGCGATGCAAAACAAGGACGGCGGCTGGGCCAGCTTCGACAAGGACAACAACAACGTCCTGTTCCAGTATGTGCCCTACGCCGACCATAATGCCATGCTCGATCCCTCCTCCGCCGACATCACGGCGCGCACCCTGGAGATGTGCTCCTACTATGGCCTCGGCCCGGACGATCCACGCGTGCGCCGAGCCATCGCCTACCTCTATCGCGAGCAGGAGGAGGACGGCTCCTGGTTCGGGCGCTGGGGCGTCAATTATATCTACGGCACCTGGCAGACGCTGCGCGGCCTGGCGCGCAGCGGCGAGGATATGCGCTCAGAGCCCATTCAGCGCGCCGCGCGCTGGCTGCGCTCGGTGCAGAACGAGGACGGCGGTTGGGGAGAGACCTGCCAGTCCTACGAGCCGGGCCATCCGAAGGCCGACGGCCCCAGCACGGCCTCGCAGACGGCCTGGGCGCTGATGGGCCTGTTTAACGCGGGGGACCTGGATAGTCCTGCTGTGCAGCGCGGGCTGGACTACCTGCTGCGCCATCAGAACAGCGACGGCACCTGGGAGGAGCAGTGGTTTACGGGCACGGGCTTTCCGCGCGTGTTCTACCTGCGCTACCACTACTACCGCCACTACTTCCCGCTCTGGGCGCTGGCGCAGTACCACACCTTTGTCACGGGCGAGTCGCCCGACGGCCCCGCCAACGAGAAGGCCGAAGGAGGGCGCTTCGCCAATCTCGAAGTCTGATTTGCTGGCAGACCCCGAGAGAGTCTGCCGGGACCCTGGGCGAGGTAGAGAACGCGGCCTCGGATAACAAGGACGCGCTCCCCGGAGGAGCGCGCAAGAAGGCCGCGAGAAACCCGCCGCATTTTGTTTGAAGGAGGAGCGCTCTTATGATTTCCCGTCGTTGCGTCGTGTTCGGCCTTGCCGGCCTGCTCGCCGCCGGCCTGATGATCGGGTGCGGTGACCCGCAGGCAGCCACGAATTTCAGCGATATGCGCGTGGTTAACGCGCTTGTAGGTGCGCCCAACGGCAGCGCGGTAGATGTGGACATCTCCCATGGTTACCAGCCGGTGACGAATTTGCCATTTGGCGGCGTGTCTTCATTTCAGAATGGGAGGCTGGGTGAGGCCGATTTTACCGTCCGGTCCGCCAATACGCAGAACGTGCTGGTCCCCGCCAACACGGTCACCCTGCAAACAGGGAAGGCGCAGACGGTCGCCATCGCAGGGGTCGTCGGTGGGCAGGGCGCGCTGGCCCCGCGCCTTTTCAGGTTCCTGGAGGATACGATTCCGGCCAATTTCGTTCCCGCGCAAACTGGCACAGCGCAGCCGGATAACATCACATTTGCCGTCCGTGTCTATAATCTTAGCCCGGATAGCGGCCCGATAAACCTGGAGCCTTCCGCGCTCGGCCTGACCAATGTAAGCTACGGAAGCGCCTCAGATTATATTATTGTAACCGCGCCGGCAGATAGGGGACCCGATCCGAATGATCCCGCCAAAATGATCTCGCTAGGACGTGCAACCATCGACTTTGCGTTCAGAGAGACGGCGACCGGGAATCTGATTCCTCGGACCGGTGCGGCACTATTTGTGGTTGTGCCCGGCAACGTGGTTAACGTCTTTGCCGTAGGGCTGCGTAATCCCGGCCCAGGGCAACAGGGATTTACGGTGGAGGTCGTACCAATAACGAACCCGATTCCACAAACGACAACCACGACGCAGACGGGCGCGCGTTCACAGCCCCGTGAGCTGCACCTGACCAGGTGAGGGCGAATAAGCCGAAGAGCGATTTCGCGGCGGGTTTCGGGTATAATCTTAGGACAAAAGCCCGGCTGAGAATCCTCCCGCGCCAGGAACGTCTGGCAGACAGGGCCGGCACCATAGCACGAGGCTGTGTCCGACTGTGTCCAGGGAAGGAAGGAATGACAGGATAATGCGTTTCCCCATTGGGTTCACTATGGCTCAGGCGCGGCATCGCGCCAAGATGGAGCGGGCCGGACAGAAGCGCTACCCGACGGTGCTGATGCTGGAGCCGCTCTATACCTGCAATCTGGCCTGCATCGGCTGCTCGGTCGAGCGCCACACGGGCAAACTGTCCGACCGCATGTCGCTGGAAACCTGCTTCAAGGCGGTGGATGATTGCGGCGCACCCATCGTGAACCTATGCGGCGGCGAGCCGACCCTCTACCCGGAACTCAAGGAGCTTATCGAGGGCTTGATCGCCCGCGATAAGTACATCATTCTCTGCACCAACGCGCTCAAGCTCGATACCAAGGTCTTCGGCGTCATCCCGCCCCATCCGCAACTGTTCCTGATGATCCACCTGGACGGGATGCGCGAAACGCATGACTACGTCTGCAATCGCAAGGGCGTCTTCGATAAAGCCCTCGCGATGATCCAGCAGGCCAAGCAGCTCGGCTACTACGTCTACCTGAATACAACGGTCTTCAAGGAGACCCAGGTGGAGGAGGTCGAAGCGCTGTGCAAGCTGGTGGACGAGCTTCATGCCGACGGCATCTTAATCTCGCCGGGCTACGAGTATGAGAGCGTGGAGCGCGACATCTTCCTGACCAAAGAGCAGATTCACGAGAAGTTCCGCGCCATCCGAACCTTTGCCCCCAAGTATAAGATCAACGCGACGCCGTTCTTCCTGGAGTTTGCGGCGGGCCTGCGCGAGCTGCCCTGCTCCCCCTGGTCCACTGTCAACTACACTCCGCATGGCTGGAAAGCGCCCTGCTATCTGGTCGGCGAGAAGTTCTATCCCGATTGGGAGACGTTCTGGAACGAAACCAACTGGGAGTACTGGGAGTCGCGGCTGGACCCGAAGTGCCAGAACTGCAAGATGCACAGCGGCTTCGAGCACAGCGCGGTCAGCGAGGCGATGAAGTCCATGAAGGGCAAGTTGCAGCTTGCCGCCTGGTCGCTGTCAAAGTAATGCGGTTTAGGTAACCGGAGCCTTAACCTAATTGGAAACGCGTGTTACGTAGGCGCGCTCCTGGCGAGTAGGGGTTCCGTCCGCAGCATCCAGCCGGGCACGGAAAGTACCCGTCTGGATGGCCTACGGCCAAGCGTCCTCGCGGGCGCCCCATTGCGGCAGGTTCTTCCTGCTCTACGAAGAGAGCAACCTCCCGATAGGCAGGTGGTTCCGTCCGCAGGCATAGCCGCCCCGGCACGCCGGGGGGTGAAAACCCCCGTCTGGAGGGCCTACGGCCAGGCGTCCTGGCGGACGCCCTGCCAAGCCGGGTGGTTCCGTCCGCAGTCGCAAGGCAGAGGCGCGAGTGTCGCCAGGCGGAGATCGCCAGGCAGAGCCGCGAACCGTTGAGCGGCGTCCCTGGCAGTCGAGCGTGCGTAGTTCCGACCCTTGCAGTGGTAGCGCCGTCCCTTGCAGTCGCTTGGCGGCAAAGCCGCCCACCAGACGGGTACTTTCCGTGCCCGGCTGGATGCGGGCCAGACGGGTCATTCATGGCCCGGCAGAGTCAGGTTGCGTAACATGAGTTTAGAAGTTTCTTGAAGAGACAGAACCTTGCTTGCTTTGGTGACGGGCGCGACGGGGTTTGTAGGCAGCCACGTGGCGCGGCAACTGGTGGCGCGCGGGGAGCCAGTTCGCGTGCTGGTGCGCCCCCAGAGTCGCCGCGATAACCTGGCCGACCTCGATCCGCGCCTGGTCACGTTCGTCTGCGGCGACCTGACCGATCCCGCCTCGCTGCGAGAGGCGGTGCGCGGCTGTGATGCGCTCTTCCACGTCGCCGCCGATTACCGGCTCTGGGCCAAAGACCCACGGGAGCTCTACCGGGCCAACGTGGAAGGCACGCGTCATCTGCTGCAAGCGGCGCTGGAGGCGGGCGTCGGACGAGTCATCTATACCAGCACCGTCGGCGCGCTCGGCATCCCGCACGACGGCACGCCCGGAACGGAGGAAACGCCCGTCTCCGAGGCGGATATGATCGGCCACTACAAGCGCTCGAAGTTCCTGGCCGAGCAGGAGGCGCGCTCCTTCGTGGAGAAGGGATTAGACGTCATCATCGTCAACCCCAGCACGCCCGTCGGAGAGAACGACATCAAGCCGACGCCCACCGGCCAGATCATCGTGGATTTCCTGAACCGGAAGCTGCCCGCCTATGTGGATACCGGTCTGAACCTCATTGACGTGCGCGACGTGGCGGCGGGGATGCTGCTGGCGCGGGAACGCGGGCGCACCGGCCAACGTTATATACTGGGGAACCAGAATCTGACTCTCAAGGAGATGCTGGATCTGCTGGCCGGGATTACGGGGCTGCCCGCGCCGAAGGCGCGCATGCCCTATGCCGTGGCGTGGCTGGCCGTCGGTCTGGAAAACGTGTTTGCCGAGCGGGTGTTGCATCGCGCGCCCCTCCATCCCTTCGAGGGAGTGAAAATGGCGCGGCACAAGATGTTTTTCGATCCCTCCAAAGCCGTGCGGGAGCTGGGCCTGCCGCAATCGCCCGTCCGGGACGCCCTGGCGCGGGCGGTGGCCTGGTTCCGTGAGCACGGATACGTACACAAAGGAGCATACGTACACAAAGGATGAAGGATGAACAAAGCGAGGTCTCTTTCATCTTTCCGTCTTTCAGAGAGGATAGCAGGGTGGAGAGCCAACCCAAACGCAAGGTCATCATGGCTAAGGAGGTCGGGTTTTGCTTCGGCGTCAAGCGCGCGATCAACCTGACGCGCCAGGCGCTGGCCGAACGCAACGACGTCTTTATCCTCGGCGACCTTGTTCACAACAAGCGTGTTACGGATGAGCTGGAGGCCAAGGGCCTGCGCAAGGTAGACACCTACGCCGACCAGAAGCAGGGCACGATGGTCATTCGCGCCCACGGCCTGCCTAAAGCCAGAATCCAGGAGGCCCGGGATCGCGGGCTGGAGGTCGTGGATGCCACCTGTCCTATCGTGCTCAGGGCGCAGGAGGCGGCCAAGACCCTGGAGTCGCGCGGCTGCCAGGTGGTGATTGTCGGCGACCGCAACCACGCCGAGATCAAGGGCATTCTGGGCGCGCTGGAGCATCCCGCGCTCGTCGTTGATAACGTGGAGGAGCTGCGCGAGGCCAAAGCCAGCCGCAAGCTGATGCGCAAGGTCGGTGTCATCTTCCAAACCACCCACGCCCTGGAGCTCTGCCGCGAGATCGTCAACGAGCTGTTGATGATGTGCAAGGAGATCCAGATCATCAACACCATCTGCCGCCCGGTACAAAACCGGCAGGACGATGCAGTGGATCTGGCCTCGAAGGTGGAGCTGATGATCGTGGTCGGATCGCGCACCAGCGCCAACACCATGGAGCTGGCCGCCCTCTGCCGCCATTATAACCCGAACACCATCCACGTTCAAAACGCCGACGAACTGCCGGTCGAGGCGTTCACGTCCTACGAGCTCATCGGTATCGCCTCCGGGCTTTCCACGCCGGAAGACCTGGTCGAGGCCGTCAAGGTGAAGGTGCTCACCGCCGACATCGAACCCGCCGAGGCCGTCACGGCCTCGGAATAGGAAAGCCATGACCGGCCCGGAGGAACCCTTGCCGCAGGCCGCCCCTTTGCAGAAGGGTTGTCTCCTCTTTGCCTTGCCGGAGGAGGCGTGGTCTTTCCAGAAAAGAAGGCGCGTTCCAGAAAGCCGCGTCATCGTGTCCAGTTCGGGAGCGGGAGCGCAGAACGCTGCGCGGGCCGCGACCCAGCTTTTTGCGGCGCATCCGGACGCCATAAAGTATCTGCTTATCTGTGGGTTTGCTGGCGGGTTGGCGCAGGGAGTGCGCCCGGAAACGCTTGTCCTGGCCGATAGGGTGATGGATGAGTCGGAAGACGCCCACACCCCCGCAACGATCTATTCCGCGGACTCCGATCTGCTTTGCGCAGCGGAGTCCGTTCGCTTGTCTGGCCTTTCCCTGCGGCGCGGAACGCTGGTCACGGCCGCTCGCGTGCTGCTTTCTCCCGAGGAAAAACGCGCTCTGGCCCGGCGCACCGGCGCCCTCGCCGTAGACATGGAAACGGCGGGCGCGGCGCGAGTAGCTCAGGCGCACGGCATTCCCTGGCTGGCCGTGCGCGCCATCACCGACGGCCCGGAGGACGCGATGCCGCTGGATTTCAATGCCCTTGCTGACCCCGACGGCAACGTGTACACGGGTCCCGTGCTGCACGCAACCCTCCTCCGCCCCTGGAAGATCCCGGCACTCGCGCGGTTGGGCTTGCGTTCGGCACGGGCAGCAAGGAATCTGGCCGCCTTCCTCGAAACTTTCCTGCAAACCCTGCCGGAAGAACGCGAATGAACCACAGAGACACGGAGACACGGAGAATTCACGGAGAAAAACAAAGACAATTAGACAAGATTAACAGGATTTACAGGATTAGACAAACCCACAGACCTGAGGCTTGGCGGTTATTGGAAATCCGGTTCATCCCGTTCATCCTGTCCAAAGGGTTTTTTGCTTGTGTCTTTTCACCGTGTTTCCTCTGTGTCTCCGTGGCTCTAGCGCAGCGGGTGGTTTATATTCTCTTTCTCTTGTTCTTTATTGCGTCGGTGACGGGGGCGCAGGAGGCGGCGAAACCGCTGACGCTGGCGGAGAGTGTAGAGACGGCGCTGCGGCAGAGTCCGCAGGCGCGGGCGGCGCGGTTTGCCTGGGAGGCCGCGCAGACGCAGGCGGATCGAGAGAAGCCGGTGGCACGCCCAACGCTGAATGCGACGGCTTCCGGCACGCTCCAGGGGCCGCGCGTTACCTTCCCGCGCCCGGACGAGACCGAGGCGGTGGTGCTGCCGGAGCGAGTGGCCCGGCTGGATCTGACTTTGGAGCAGGTGGTCTACCGGCCTGGATTGGGCGCGGCCCGGCAGCGCTATGCGGCCCAATCGTATGCGGCGGCGCTGGACTACCGCAAGGCGCTGGCCGACCTGGCGCTGTCGGTGCGGAAGGCCTATCTGGATGTGCTGCGGGCCGAGTCGGGCGTGCGGACGGCGCAGGACGGCCTGGCGGCGGCGCAGCGCTATCAGGCGTTGGTGCAGCGCCAGATCGCGGCGGGCTTTGCCAAGCCGGTAGATGCGGAGACGGTCGCGGCGCAGGTGGCGGAGGCACAGGCGGGCGTGACGCAGGCGGAGGGTGGATTGGCGTTGGCCCGGCTGGCCTTCAACCGCGCGCTGGGCCGTCCGCTCTCGACGCCGGTTAGCCTGGAGCCGGTAGCGGCCCTTCCGGTCGTGCCGGAGGCGCCCGAGGCCGCCATCGCCGCCGCCCTGCGCAACCGCCTGGAGCTGGTATCCCTGGAGCAGAATCTGGTGGCGGCGCGCGCGGGCGTGTCGCTGGCGCGAGTACAGTCGCAGCCGGCATGGAGCGTGCGCGGCCAGATGACGGAACAAACCCCGAGCGCATTCGTCCATGAGCATTATCTGGCGGCGACGCTGGAGGTGCGCTGGCCCATTCTAGACGGCGGCAAGGCGCAGCTGGATACGCGCGAGGCGCAGGCGCAGGCGCAGCGGCTGGAGGCGCTGCTGGAGGATACGCGACAGGCTATCGCGCTGGACGTGACTCAGGCGTGGCAGAAGATGCGCGAGGCGCAGGCGCGGATGGCGCTAGCGCAGACGCAGGTGCGCGGGGCGCAGGCGACGGCGACGGTGGCCGAAAAAGCCTATGAGGTTGGGCGCGGGACGGTGATCGAGGTCCAATCGGCGCAGCGCGAGGTCCGGGCCGCGCGTGAACGGGAGCTACAGGCGCTCTATGATCTCCACACGGCGGCGGCAGAGTTTGACCATGCCCAGGGCGCGGCGCTGCCGGGACTGGAGGCGCCTGGCCCTCGACCGGCAAGAGGAGCGCGCCATGGCCGGTAGACCCCACTTCCCGGTTCTCTTCCTGGCGTGCCTGATCGGTCTCCTGCCGGGCTGCCGCTCGAATCCAAGCCAACAGCCGCCTCCGACGCAGGCGCAGCCGGTCGCCACCGCGCCCACAGAGCCATCGCCGACCGGCGAAGAGACAACGGCCCCGCCGCCGGCAGCGGGGAACCCGCCCACAGTGGAGGCCGGTGGGACGGCGGTGGATCGCGGCGGGCTGACCTTGCTGGGCACGGTGCAATCGGGGGCGCAGGCGGCGCTTTCGGTGCGCCAGCCGGCCCGTATCGCCGCCGTCTATGTTCAGGAGGGCGACCGGGTGCGGCGCGGGCAACTGCTGGTGCAGTTGGATGCGTCGGAATTTGCGGCGCAGGAGCGCACGGCACAGGCGGGCGTCGCCGCCGCCGAGGCGCAATTGAGCAAGGCGCAGGTTGGCCGGAAAGCCCAGAAGGTCAAGGCCGACTCCGACGTGGCGGCGGCACAGTCCGGGCTGCGGCAGGCCCAGGCGAAGCTGCGGCAGGCGATCCTCGCCCGTGATGCGGCCCGGGATGAGGCGCGCGCCGACCGCGCGGCGGCGGAAGAGGGCGTGCGCAAGGCGCAGGTGGCTCTGGAGCGCGCCCAGGAAAACCTGCGCGGCCTGGAGGAGCTTTCTAAAGTTGGGGGCGTATCGCGCTCCGATCTGGAGGGCGCGCGGGCGCAGGTGACGGTGGCGCAGTCCGATCTGGAGACGGCGCAGGCGCAGGTGCGGCGGTTGGAGGCGGGGCCGGGGAACGGCCCTTCCTATCGTGTCGCGCTGGCCCAGCAGGACGTGGATGCAGCGCAGGCGGGCGTGCGGCAGGCGCAGGAGGGCCTGCAGGCGGCCCTGCGGGCGCGGCGGCAGACGCTCGCCCTGGCGGATCAGGATATTCGCGCGGCGGAGGCGGCGCTGGCGCAGGCGCGGGCGGGCGTGGTGGGGGCGCAAGCCACGCAGCGCACGGCCCGGCTGGTCAGCCCGCTGGAGGGCGTGGCGGCGAGCGTGACGGCGCACGTCGGCGAGACGGCGCAGCCCGGCGTACCGCTGGTGACGGTCGTTTCTCTGGCCGGCCTGTATGTGGAGGCGCTGGTCCCCGCCCGGCAGTTGGCCCGGCTGCACGTCGGGCAGGCGGCGCGGATTACGGTGGAGGCCCAGCCGGGTCGGATTTTCCCCACCACCCTCAGCGAGATTGCGCGCGTCGCCGAGCCGGGCGGGCGCACTTTCCGCGTCCGGTTCCGCTTCCGCACTGCCAATGTGGCGCTGCGCCCCGGCCAGACGGCGCATATCACCGTCCTTGCCCGCTAAAGATACGGAAGGCCGACCGGCGGCTACGTGCGGTTTCCTCCGCTATGCCTTGCCGTTGCTCTCCCTCTCCCGGCAGCGTAGATCGCTAGGCGGAGGCAAGGGCCGTACCCTTGCCGACCCTGGCAGTGGCCCGAACCGTTGCAGGGCCGACCCTGGCAGTAGGGGCAGGGGGTGAGGGCTATTAAAGCCGGGGGCTAGGTAACCATCCTATGTGGTTAACGCGACTGGCTATCTCCCGACCGATCCTGATCTGGATGGCGCTGGCCGCAATCGCGGTACTGGGGCTACAGGCCTACTTTCGCCTGCCCGCTGAACTCAACCCGCGCGTCAACATCCCCACGCTGACGGTCACGACCATCTACCCGGGGGCCGGGCCGCCCGAGATCGAAACCCAGATCACCAAGCCGCTGGAGGAGGCGGTCGGCACGGTCGGCGGGGTCAAGGACGTCTACTCTAGCTCACAGCCCAATGTCTCCATCATCAGCATGGATCTCCAGGTCGGCACTGACCTGGACGTAGCGTCCAATGAGGTGCGGGCGCGCGTAGATGCCGTGCGCGCTCAACTGCCTCCCGAAGCGCGCCCGCCCGTCGTCGCCAAGCTGGATATCAATGCGCTGCCCATCCTCTATATCGGCCTGGAAAGCCCCTCCCAAACGCTCGCTCAGTTGCGCGCCCTCGCCGACAACACCATCGTTCCGCGCCTGGAGCGCGTCCCTGGTGTGGCGACCGTGCGCGTGGTCGGCGGCGTGCAGCGCGAGATCCACGTCGCCGTGGACGAGCAGAGGCTGGCGCAGTACGGCCTGACCATCGAGGACGTGGTCAACTCCCTGAAGGCGTCCGGGCGCAACGTACCGAGCGGCGAGATCGCTCAAGGAAGCCGCGCAACCGAGGTACGCCTGATCGGGGCCTACTCCTCGCTGGACGCCATCCGCAACACCCAGATCCTCGCTCCCCAACTCGCCCAGCGGCAGGCCCAGGCGGCAGCCGCCAACCCGCAGGCCGGCCTCCAGCCCGCCGCCCTGCCGGAGCCCGCGCTGACGGTCGGCGACGTCGCCACCGTCTCCGATGGGCAGGCTGAGCGCACCGAGATCAACCGCATCAACGGCCGCGAGGGCGTCAGCCTGGTCCTTACCAAAGCCACCGATGCCAACACGATCACGGTCGTGGACCAGGTCAACGCGGCGTTCCGGCAACTGGAGCCTTCCCTGCCCAAGGACCTCAAGCGCGTGACGCTGCGCGACGACGCCGTGACGGTGCGCGCCGCCCTGGAGGACGTCAACGGCACGCTGATCCTGGGCGCCATCCTAGCGATGGTCGTCATCCTCTTCTTCCTGCATAACCTGCGCGGCACCTTCATTGTCTCGCTAGCCATTCCCGCCTGTATCGTCGCCACGTTCCTGGTCATGTGGGCTGCCGGGTTCACCCTCAACCAGATGACGCTGCTGGCCCTGTCGCTCTCCGTCGGCATCCTGGTAGACGACTCTATCGTTGTGCTGGAGAGCATCACGCGCCACCTGCGCTACGGCGAGACGCCGACCGAGGCCGCCTTCAACGGACGCACCGAGATCGGCTTTGCGGACATCACCACCACACTGGTAGACGTCGTGGTCTTCGTGCCCATCGCCTTCATGGGCGGTGTCGTCGGCGGCTTCTTCAAGCAGTTCGGCTTGACCATCGCGGCGGCGACGCTCTTCTCGCTGGTCGTCTCCTTCACCGTCACGCCGATGCTGGCCTCCCGCTGGTACAAATCCGGCGAGGACGTAGAGGCCAAACGCGGCCTGTTCGCCCCGTTCGAGCAGTTCTACCGATGGCTGGAAGGCATCTACCGGCGCGTCATCCGGTGGGCGCTGAGGTGGCGCTGGCTGGTGATCGGGCTGGGCGTGGCGGCGTTGGCGGGGATCTCCGTCGTCTCCTTCTTTAAGCTGGGCACGGAGTTCCTGCCCGGCACGGATCAGGGCCAGATCGCGGTCAACATTGAGATGCCGCCCGGCGCAAGCCTGCAAGCAACGGACGCCGCCGCGCGCCGCATCGAGCAGCAGGTCGTCGGGACGCCGGATGTGGAGGCGACCAGCACCAACGTCGGGCAGATACTCGGCGGCTTTGGCTCCATCCCGCAGCAGGGGCCGCAGTTCGCCCAGATCAACGTGCGCCTGAAGGAGAAGGCGGGCCTGCTGGATCGCCTGCTGCATCCCGGCGGGGCAGGGGGCGCAACCCGTGCCCGCTCCGACCAGGACATCGCCACGCAGCTACGGCGGCAATTGCAGCCTCTGGCTCAGCAGATCGGAGGCCGGGTGACGACGGCGGCGGTGCGCTCGGTGGTGGGCATCGCGCTGCCGGTCGAAATTCAACTGCGCGGGCCGGATATCGAGCGCCTGACGCAGTTTGCCGCCCAGCTTCAGCAGCATATGCGCTCCGTGCCCGGCGTGCTCGACCCGGACGTTTCGGTGCGCAGCGGCAGGCCGGAGGTGCGCGTGGACATAGACCGACAGGCGGCGGCGCAGGTCGGCGTTCCTGCAGGGCTAGCGGGCGCGATCCTGCGCGACTCGGTTTCAGGCAACACGGAGACGGTGTTCCGACAGGGCGGGCAGGAGTTTCCGATCCGCGTGCGGCTGCAAAACCTCCAGCGGGACAACCCGGCGGACGTGCAGAATATCCTCGTCGGCTACGACGCGCAGGGCCAGCCGGTGACGCTAGGCGACGTCGCCCATATCTCGCTGACGACCGGCCCGACTAACATTGACCGCTACAACGGCCAGCGCATGGTAACGGTGACGGCCAACCTGGCGCCGAATACCCCGCTGGGCAACGTGGAAGCGGTCATCCAGAGAGAGATAGATGCCATGCCCCACCCGGACATAGACGTGAAATGGGGCGGCGAGGCCGAAACCCTCAACGAGAACATCCTCCCCTTTGCCAGCGCGCTGATCATGGCGGTGCTGCTGGTCTATATCGTAATGGCCTCGCTATTTAATAACCTGGGCACGCCCTTTGTCATCATGTTCACGCTGCCTATGGCGCTGGTGGGCGCGCTGGGCGCGCTGGTGCTGACGGGCGAGACGCTTTCGCTGGTGGCGGCTATCGGCATCATCATGCTGGTCGGGCTCATGGGCCGCAACGCGATCCTGCTGCTCGACTACACCAATACGCTGCGGGCGCGCGGCCTGGAGCGCAACGCCGCCATCGAGGAGGCGGGCGCCACACGCCTGCGCCCCATCCTGATGACGACCACCGCCACCATCGTTGGTATGCTTCCGGTAGCGCTGCGCATCGGGCGGGCCTCTGAAATTCGCGCGCCAATGGCGATTGTGGTCATCGGCGGCCTGCTCATCTCGACGGTGCTGACGCTGATCGTGATTCCGTCCCTCTACAGCCTCTTCGACGATTGGCTGGGCAAGCGGAAGCGGCGCGCGCTCTACGGTGGGCGTTCCGGGGCCGCGCGTCTCTCCGGGCCGGAGTTGGCCGAGCGCGCAGGCAACGGCGTTGGCGAGCCGGAGCGCGAGCAGCCACCCACGGTTCCGCCCGCCGCCCGCTGAAATACCTGCCATTTCCCTGCGCGAAACGGATGCCGGCAAGCCCGCGCCGCAAAATGAACTCCCGGCCCAACTTTGCGTCTGTAAGCGCAGAGGGTGAGCGCAGACTTACCTCATGACATAACGACAGGACACAAAATAGGAGATCACAGACGTGAAGCGATTTATGTTGATTACGACGGCGGCTCTGGCGCTCGGCGCCTTTACGGTGTTCGGTCAGCCGGCGATGGCTGGGCAGGAGCCGGGGCAGACGCAGGGACAGCATCAGCAGCGCCACATGGGCATGAGGATGAAGGGCCTGGCCAAAAAGCTTAACCTGACCGACGCCCAGAAGGCCCAGATCAAATCCATTATGAAGGAGCAGCGCCCGAAGGTGCGGGCCATCCGGCAGGACAACTCCCTGACGCCGGAGCAGAAGAAGGCCAAGCTTCAGGCGCTGCGCAAGGAGACCCAGGAGAAGATCGCCGCGATCCTGACCCCCGAGCAGAAGGAGAAGATGAAGGAGCTGCGGCAGCAGCACGGCAGGCGTCACGGCCATAAGAACGCCGCAGGCAACAACACCGAATCCTCGCAGGCGCGGCCCTAACAGTAAGGATCGGGGACCCGAACGGAAGGGCTCCCAAACCAAAACAGGAACGCCCCCATGCCCAATGGCAAAGGGGCGTTCTTGCGTCTCTGCTCAGGTGTAACGCAAAAACAAGCAGATGGTTTAGGTGCCCTGGTTCCAGGAAGCCAGGTATTTGACCTGCTCGTCGGTGAGCGTGTCAATGGAGACGCCCATGCTCGCCAGCTTGAGCCGCGCGATCTCTTCGTCAATGGGCTTGGGCACGGCATAGACCGCCTTCTTGAGGCTCTGAGCGTTCTTGGCCATGTACTCGGCGCACAGCGCCTGGTTGGCAAACGACATATCCATCACCGCTGCCGGATGGCCTTCCGCCGAAGCCAGGTTGATCAGGCGGCCCTCGCCCAGCAGGTAGATGCGCCGCCCATCGGCCAGGGTGTACTCCTCAACGAAGTCGCGCACGGTGCGCTTGGAGACGGCCAGGCTCTCCAGGGCGTCAATGTCTATCTCGACGTTGAAGTGGCCGGAGTTGGAGATGATGGCGCCGTCCTTCATCAGCGCGAAGTGCTCCTGGCGCAGCACGTGGATGTCGCCGGTGAGCGTGCAGAACTGGTCGCCGATCTTGGCGGCCTGTTCCATGGGCATAACGGCGAAGCCGTCCATGACCGCCTCCAGGGCCTTGATCGGGTCCACCTCACAGACGATGACCTGCGCGCCCTGCCCGCGCGCGCGCTGGGCTACGCCGCGCCCGCACCAGCCATAGCCGGCCACGACGAACTTGCTGCCGGCCAGCAGGCGGTTGGTGGCGCGGATGATGCCGTCCACGGTGCTCTGGCCGGTGCCGTAGCGGTTGTCGAAGAGGTGCTTGGTGTCGGCGTCGTTGACGGCGACGATGGGGTAGGCCAGCACGCCCTCCGCCGCCATCGCGCGCAGGCGAATGACGCCCGTGGTCGTCTCCTCGGTGCCGCCGATGATGGTGGGGATCAGGTCCTTGCGGTCGCTGTGAATGACGCCGACGGTATCCGCGCCGTCGTCCATGGTGATGTTGGGCTTGGCGTCCAGCACGGCATGGATGTGCTTGTAATAGGTCTCGTTGTCCTCGCCCTTGATGGCGAAGGTGGGAATGCCGTACTCAGCGACCAGTGCCGCCGCGACATCGTCCTGCGTGGAGAGCGGGTTCGAGGCGCACAGGTAGACGCTGGCGCCGCCCGCCTGAAGCGTGATGGCGAGGTTGGCGGTCTCGGTGGTGACGTGCAGGCAGGCTGCCAGGGTCAGCCCTTGCAGCGGCTTCTCTTTCTCAAACCGCTGCCGGATGAGCCGCAGGACGGGCATCTCCATCTCGGCCCACTCGATGCGCAGCTTGCCTTTGGCGGCGAGGCTGAGGTCTTTGACGTCATGGGGCACGGTCGGCAGTTTGCCTTCGCCCGTGACGACGGTTTCTGTGGACAAGGCGTGTTCCTCCTTCTTGTTAGTGGGACTTCTTGTTAGGGACTCTCGCCTCAGGCGCTTTGCCGGCAGGGGAGAACCTCCCTATTGGGAGAGACTCTTAGTTGGGTGAGCCGCCGACGCGGTCAGGGCGCGGCAGGGCCGTGTGCTGGAGGAGGCGGCGCTGTTTGGCCTCCTCCCAATCGAGCCAGTCGTCGTGGCGCTGCAGGCGCGCAACAGCATCGGGAACGAGCGCCAGGGCGCGGCGCAGGCGCACGTAATCGGCGGCGAGACGCGCCAGGAAGGGAGCCTGGGAGGCGAGGGCTTCGGCGGCGGCGTCATCGGTCGGGCTGCCGAGCGTGCCGATCAGCGTCTCCCTGCCATCCACGACCAGGACGAGCAGGCCCGGCTCGGTCTGCCCTGTGGCTCCCTCCGCAGAGAGCGCCACGCGATCCATGCGCACGCGGCGGGATCGTGCGGTCTCCAGCCCGGCCCGCAGCGCGCTCTCCCAACCCCAGGGCAGGGCCAGCGCGACCGATTGCCGGGCAGCAGCAAGCAGCGTGTTGGCGCGGCCCAGGACCGGCGCGCGCCCGCGCAGCCACGCGGCCTCCGGCGCGGCGGCGGAGGGAGCGAACAGGGACGCGAGCTCGCGGGTCAACTCATCGAGCATGCGGGCGTGGCGGGCACGCAGCCCGGCCATGACCTCTTCTGGGGGAACGGGGACGTATTGGGCCGCCTCGCCCTCCGCGCCGGGATGCAGGCGGATGGCTCCGCGCTCCACCAGCCGCGCCAGCGCCTCATATACTTTGGCCGTGGGCACCCCCGACTCTTTGGCGACGCGGTAGCCGGTAGCCGGATGATGGCCCAGTAGCGCCAGATACGCCTTCGCCTCGTAATCACCCCATCCCAGTTGTCGCAGCTTCTCCAGCATCGTAACCTGTGTGCGTTCAAGAGGCCCACCACGAGCGCCTTCCTGGTGTCCAGGGTTGTCGCAGCCAAACCTTTGCCGCATCGTAATCTTTGCGCGTTCACGTCAATGTTAACTACTTGAGTGGTTACTATTATAAACCTCAAGCGGGCAGATGTCAAGCGATTTGCTGAAAACAGTGCGGGGATTTTATTCTATAGTCAGCGGGTGCTGTTCTCTTTCTGCGTAGAACTGGCGCATAATCCGCCGTTTTGGGGATAGCCTTGTGCGCGTTGCTGCTGTCATAATGGGAGGAGAACCGGCAGCACAGGACGAGAAAGGGAGACGCCATATGGACGCGCTGACGTGGAGCCGATTCCAGTTTGGTTTCACCATCACCTTTCACTATCTCTTCCCGCAACTGACGATGGGCCTGGCTCTGCTCATCGTCCTCTTTAAAGCCCTCGCCCTCAAAACACAAGACGAGCGCTATAACGACGCCGCGCGCTTCTGGGGGCGCATCTTTGGCATCAATTTCGCGGTCGGCGTGGTGACCGGCATCCCGATGGAATTCCAGTTCGGCACCAACTGGGCGCGCTTCTCCGACTATGCGGGCGGGGTCATCGGGCTGACCCTGGCGATGGAGGGGATGTTCGCCTTCTTCGCCGAGTCCGCGTTTCTGGGAATGTTCCTCTTCGGGGAGAAGCGGCTGGGACCAAAGGGGCACATGGCAGCGGCGGTCATGGTGTTTTTAGGCTCGTGGCTCTCCGGCTACTTCATCATCGCCACCAACGCCTTCATGCAGCACCCGGTCGGGCATTCCGTCGGCCCCAACGGCGCCCTGCAACTGACCGACTTCTGGGGCTATCTGCTTAATCCCTGGGCGCTCTGGCAGTACGCGCACAACATGAGCGCGGCGGTCATCACCGGCTCGTTTGTGGTCTGCGCGGTCGGCGCGTTCTACACCCTCATGGGCCGCCACGAGGAGCACGCGCGCCTCTTTCTGCGCGTCGGCGTCGTTGTCGGGTTGATCTTCTGCCTGCTCCAGCTTTTCCCGACCGGCGACCAGCACGGCAAGCTGGTCGCGCAGTATCAAAAGCCCGCGCTGGCGGCGATGGAGGGCAAATTCGCCAGCAGCGCCCCGGCGGAGATGGTTATCATCGGGCAGCCGGATGTCAAGCGCCGCACTCTGGAGAACCCCATCATCGTCCCCGGCGTCCTGAGCTTCCTGGCCTACGGCTCGTTCGGCGCGACCGTCTACGGCCTCGACGACTTCCCTAAAGATCAGTGGCCGGATAACGTCGAGCTTCTTTACTATATGTATCATGTCATGGTCGGGCTGGGAACCATCTTCATCGCCCTGATGGGCGTTGCCGCCCTCCTGCTCTGGCGCGGGACGCTCTACCATGCCCGGCCCATGCTCTGGACCCTGATGCTAGCCTTTCCCTTCCCCTATATTGCCACCACCGCCGGCTGGATGACAGCGGAACTGGGGAGGCAGCCCTGGCTCATCTGGGGCCTGCAACGGACAACGCACGGCACCTCGCCCGCCGTCAGCGGCGGCAACGTGGCCTTTACGACGCTGGGATTCATGGGCCTCTATATGGCGCTCGGCCTGCTCTTTCTCTTCTTAATTATGCGCCAGATCGAGCGCGGCCCGGAGGTTACGGGAGCGCACGGCGCGGAAAGCCTGGATGTGGGGAAAGCGCAGCCCTCCGGCGCAGCGGGCGGGCCGCAGCCGGCAGGGGAATAGGAGGCGCACATGGAGACCGTGTGGTTCGCGCTGATCGCGCTGATGCTGGCCGTCTACGTGGTGCTGGACGGCTTCGATTTCGGGGCGGGCATCCTGCATCTGGCCGTCGCCAAAACGGACGCGGAGCGCCGCACCGTCCTGGCGGCCATCGGGCCGGTGTGGGACGGCAACGAGGTCTGGCTGATCGCCTCCGGGGGCGTGCTGGTCTTCGCCTTTCCGCGCGTCTACGCGGCGGGCTTCAGCGGCTTCTACATGCCCCTGATGATCGTCCTCTGGCTGCTGGTGCTGCGGGGCATCTCCATCGAGTTCCGTTCGCAGCAGCAGAACCCGCTCTGGCGCAGCTTCTGGGACGGGATGTTCTTCTTCTCTTCGACTCTGATGGCGATTGTGCTGGGCGCGGCGCTCGGCAACGTCATTCGCGGCGTGCCGCTGGACGCCTCCGGCTACTTCACCGGCCCGCTCTTTACCAACTTTGTTCCGGGGCCGCAGCCGGGCGTGCTGGACTGGTACACGGTGCTGGTCGGCCTCTTTGCCCTGAGCGTATTGGCCGGGCACGGCGCGCTCTATCTCACCTGGAAGACCTCCGGCCCGGTGCAGGCGCGCAGCCAGGCCATTGCGCCCCGCCTCTGGGTGGTCGTGGTGATCCTGGGCGTGCTCACCACGCTTGCCACGTCGCGGGTGCAGCCCGCCCTCTACGCGAACCTCCTGGCGCGTCCCTGGGGTTGGCTCCTGGCCCTCCTGGTGGCGGCAAGCCTGGTCGTGCTGTTCCTGCGCATCCGGCAGCGGAACGAGCTGCACGCCTTTCTTGCCTCTGCCGTGTTCATCGCGAGCCTGCTGGGCGCGACGGCGGCGGGACTGTACCCGAACCTGCTGGTCTCCACGCTCGATAGCGCCTACAATATCACCGCCTTCAATGGGGCCGCAGGCACAACCGGCCTGCGCGTCGGCCTTATCTGGTGGGTGCTTGCCATTCTCCTGGCAATTGGCTATTTCATCTTCCTCTTCCGCTCCTTCCAGGGCAAGGTCACGGCGGAGTCCGACGGGCATGGCTATTGACGCTCCGGCTTTCCTTGCGCGCGACCGCTTGATTTCAGGGCGTAGAGAACCAAACCTTTGTTGTACCATCAGCACTGCCGGTAACAATGCGCTTGCCATCCGGGGAGAAGGCAACTGAGTCTACCGGGCCTGTATGCCCCTTGAGCGTAAGCAGTTCTCTACCGGAGTTAGCATCCCAGACCTTGACTGTGTTGTCATAGTCGCCTGTGACAATCCGTTTGCTATCTGGAGAGAAAGCTACGGCGTTAACGCCCCCAATATGCCCTTTACTTGTATGCTCCCTGAGAGAGAATATTTCCTTTCCTGTGGCAGCATCCCAGACCTCGGCTGTGGTATCGCTACCCGTAGCAATGCGCTTGCCATCCGGAGAGAAGGCCACAGACAGAACCCAGCTAGTATGCCCCTTGAGAGTGAGCAGTTCTCTGCCGGAGTTAGCATCCCAGATCCTAGCCGTCTTGTCTAGACTTCCGGTAACTATCTTTCCGCCATCTGGCGAGAAGATCACGGAGGTAACTGGCAAGGTATGCCCCTTAAGAGTGAGCAATTCTTTACCAGAGGTGGCATTCCACACCTTGGCGGTCTTGTTCCCACAGCCGGTAACAATCCGCCTACCATCCGGAGAGAAGGCCACCGAGGTGACATAGTCCGGCCCCTTGAGAGTGAGCAGTTCATTTCCTGTGGCAGCATCCCAGACCTTAGCCGTGGTGTCCCCACCGCCGGTGACGATCCGCTTGCCGTCTGGAGAGAAGGCCACCGAAGTGACCTCTTTTGTATGTCCCTCGAGGGTTTTCAGGTCTAGATGGCAGAGGCGGTTCCAATAACCCCATTCAAAGTTGCGATTCTCATTCGATTGTGTCTCTTCCAATATGCTCAGTACATGCCCTACGTTGTTGCTTTCCCATTCCCGCTGTGCCAGGTTCATGTCCGCAATGTAGAGCAAACGGTTGGCATTCGCTGCCAAGCGGCTTGTATTCTCTGCTTCCGCTTTTGCGTTCTTCTCAGCACTAAGAGCGCGTCTGGCGTATCTGACTGCCGTCACCATTAGCACACACATAATGGCGATGATGATCCCGGAGAGAGTTATCGTTCGCAGCACGCCACGCCGGTAGGCTTCTCGTTGCCTCCTTAGCTCAACGTCGGGCATATTGGCTTCGGCCCACACGCGGTCAAACACCCGCTGATAAATCCGGTTGCGGACCTTGAGCCTGCCCTGCTCGGCCTTGACAATGCCCGAAAGGTGCAGCACCGTCACCAATGGGTTGGTCTCGTCATCGGCTTTGCGGGTGACGTAGCAGGCAGCATCAAGGGGGAGGTTGCCTCCGACGAAATAGAAAGCAGCAGAGTTCGGGGCGAGCGTATCCAGAGCCATGGCAAGAGGCGTTCCTTCCGATGTACGGTGCGACAGCGCCCCATTTTAACGCAATCAAACCTACTTGGCAAGTCTTGAGGTCACACCTTTTCTGTGGAATCCGTTACTACCTGGTGACTGCGCCTATACCACTCTATTCTCGTCTCGTCGCGCGCAGGAACATCACCCGGTTCTTCCACTCCCAGGTGTGGGTAGCCTCCCAGTGCTCTATGAGCGCGGCGACCTGGCCCCCGATGTCTCCCTGGAAGATGGTAAGCTCGTCAATAAAAATAACTCCGCTATGCTCCTCGCCGACAGAGCCCCAGGCGACCAACACGGGCGTTATCGTGCTCACATCGTAAGAGACCAGGGTAAGCGCCTCCTGCGCCGCCGTGCGCAGTACCGTCTCCTCCGGCTGTCCCCGCAGCGCCCCGTTACGCCATAGCAGCACGCTGGTCACAGGTATTTCCGGTCGCTTAGTTTGAATTTGTGCCGCCACATCAGGTGACATATGTTCATCCAGGAGCAGCGAGAGAGCCACTAGGAGGTCTCCTCATGGGGAAGCGATGCCTCGAACAGTTGGGCGTTAGGCAGTAGGCGCTTGATCTGTTCATAGGTCATCGCCTGGTTCTCCGCTATCGCGGCCTCGATCTCTTCCGGATAGGTTTCATAATAATTCAGGGCTGCCTGTACCTGCTCCGGCGAAAGGGAAAGGTGCGCCGCCGTCTTCTCCACATCCATTCCATAATCCTGTGCCACCCGGATCACCTGCCAGACCTGCAAGCGTCCTTTGAGACAGGCGTGGCGCTCACCGTTAAAGGAGCGGAACTCGATATATGCAAAACGGTTCTGTCGGACCCACTCTTCGATCATGCGGGCGCCGACATCGCTTAAGGAGCGTCGTTCGCGTTGGGCGATCCGCCGAATCTCCTCGGCGGTCTCATCCGGCAGCCGGAGAGTAACAACCTGCGACATGGTTAATAACCTTCCCTGAGAGCCGATACGGCCTCTGCGTTCAGAACAAGCGAATGGGACTTACATCCATTACAAAGCATACAACAGATCGGTATAGATGTCAATGCCCGGTTTTGGCGTGACCTCAAGCCTGAGGTCACGTCACACGAACCGTGGTTTGAGATTAAGCGTTGCAGCAAAAAACCCCTCCCGAAGTGGGAAGGGCCAGGAAGTGAGGTACTCTCCCCTCTCCCGCAGCGTGGGAGAGGGGTTAGGGGTGAGGGCGATTACTTCCCGTTGGCGTTGGCGGGACGCTGCGGGTTGACGATAATGCCGTCAAAAATGGCGGCATCGGTCTTGACGTGGCAGTCCTTGCCGACGACGCAGCGCTCCAGATGCGTGCCTCGCATGACTACCGCGCCGTCCCAGAGAATGCTATCTTTGACCGAAGCGCCCTCCTCGACCGCACAGTTATCCCCGATGACCGTGTTCTCCAGCACCTTCGCGCCCGCCAGAATACGCACGTTGTTGCCGATGGCGACCGGATAGCCGATTTCCGCCGTAGGATCGATCTCGACGTTCTCGCCCATCCAGACGTATTTGCGCACTTCGGCGAAAGGCATTTCGATGTTGACACGTCCTTCCAGAACGTCCTTGTGCGTCTGCTGATAGACCTTAAGGTTGCCGACATCTTTCCAGTAGGCGGCGGTGAGGTGCCCGTAGAGCGGCAAGCGCTGCTCCAGCAGCAGCGGGAACACCTGCTTGCCGAACAGATAGAAGACGCCGCGTGGAATGAGTTCAAAGATTTCCGGCTCGAAGACGTAGACGCCGGTATTGGCTGTGTTAGAGAAAATGACCTCGCCCTTGGGCTTTTCCAGGAAGCGGGTGATGCGGCTGTCCTCGTTCATCAGGACGATGCCGTACTCGCTCGGATCATCCACCAGGGAGAGCGCGATAGTGGCCAGCGCGCGCTTGTCCTTATGCGTGCGGATCAGGCGCGACAGGTCCATATCGGTCAAGTCATCGCCGCCGATGACAATAAAGGTATTGTCTTTGAAAAAACCCTCCACTCGCTTGACGCTGCCCGCATCGCCCCAGAGCCTATCTTCGCACGACCAATAGATTTTGACGCCCCATTTTGAGCCATCGCCAAAGTAGTCCTGGATCTGGTCGCCCAGGTAGTGCAGGTTGACCATGATCTCGTCGAAACCATGCTTTTTCAGCAGTTCCACCAGGTACTCCATGACGGGGCGGTTAACGATGGGAACCATGGGTTTGGGGACATTACGGGTGAGAGGATCGAGGCGTGAGCCGACACCGGCGGCCAATATCATTGCTTTCATGCCACTTCTACTCCTGAAGGTGTTGGTGCGCGTCTCCCGACCGCGGCGCAGAGCGCGCTGTGGAGACAGGCAGCGGCGCGGCGGCATCTCCTCTGAGGGCAATGCGGCTCGCCCTGTCCGACAACCACCTGCCGTTATTGTCGGTGTAGAAGAGATAGCGCTCTATAGGCAGATCAATGCGTGCCCTGTCTTTTACGCAAGAAAGCACAAAACGTGCCAGCCGATTTATTTACTGGGAAAATCGAGGCGATGTCCCGGCTTTTGGGAGAAGAGAAAGACTTTGCTGGCGCAGAGCGTATAGGGGAACTCGCGGGCAGCCCATCCCTTAGCCCGGTCCTTTAGGGGCTAGCCTGCCTGCTCAAAGAAGCGGTGTATCTGCTCGGCCACATACTCCACCTGCCCGCTCGTTAGCTCGGGATGGATGGGCAGCGACAACACTTCCTTGGCGGCCTGCTCTGCCTGCGGAAAG
>Ga0070739_10000499_pt1 | contig 74824 bp, 62 predicted proteins | sample Coa_R1_7_FD_66445 | JGI IMG/M metagenome (GOLD analysis project Ga0070739, IMG submission 66445) | Surface soil microbial communities from Centralia Pennsylvania, which are recovering from an underground coalmine fire - Coalmine... | ecosystem: Environmental > Terrestrial > Soil > Unclassified ...
GCCCTCGCTGGTGCTGCCGGACGGGCTCCAGGTCGCCGTGGCAGCCGTTGCGCTGGTGGTCGTGGGCGTGGCGGCTGCGCGCCGCCGCCTGCAGGCAGCGGCGCCACTGCTCACGCTGCTCGTCGTCCTCCTCGCAGGGTTGCAGGTGATCGCCTGGATCGCCGACCTCTACGGCGCGGCGCAGGACGTCAGCGGGCGGTTCTCCGTCGCCCAGGCGCTGGTGCTCGTCCTCGCGCTGGCGTGGGACCTGGTCATGTCCGGCTACTCCATCACCAACCGCGACTCGCGCGGGGTCCCTCGGCATGCGCGGGTGCTGCTGTGGATGGGATACATCGTGCTGGTGGCGTCGGCGGTGCTGCTCTTCTCGTCGATGCGCGTCAGCGGGGGCGGGCAGCCGATCGAGCCGGTCTTCGAGTCGGAGCTGTGGCCGCACGCGGGCCTGGTCATCCTCGGCGCCGGGCTGGTGATGACGCTGTTCCTCATGGCCGTTCCCCGGCTGCGCCCCGCCGCCCGCGCGGCGGACCATGCGGAGGGCGTCGCAGCCTGAGGCGAACGGTGCATGCCGGGCATTCCCCGTGCACCGGTGCGATCCACGCCCGCGTACGATCGCGGAGCCAGCATCACAGGGGGCTGCCGATGACGATCGTCCTCGACCACACCATCGTCCCCGCGCGGGACAACGACGCCTCAGCGCGCTTCTTCGCGCGCATCTTCGGGCTGCGCTACGACGGACCGGCCGGCCATTTCGCGCCCGTCGCCGTCAACGACGCGCTGACCCTCGACTTCGACACCAGGCACCCGCTGGAGCTGCTGACGAGGGCTGAGCGGTGAGGTACGAGGGAATGATCGCGGAGACCATCCGCGTCCAGGGACATCAGGGCGACGAGATCGCCGCGTACCTGGCGCGTCCGCTGAGTGCAGGCCCGCTGCCCGGCGTGGTGGTGATCCACCACATGCCGGGCTTCGACGCCGGCAGCAAGGAGATCACCCGCACCTTCGCCGCCAACGGGTACCTCGCGCTGTGTCCCAACCTGCACTACCGCGAGGCCCCCGAGGCCAGCCCGGAGGAGGCGTCAGCCGCCGTGCGTGCGGCGGGCGGCGTGCCGGACGAGCGCTGCGTCGGCGACCTCGACGGCGCGCTGCGCCACCTCCGCGCGATGCCGCAGGCGAGCGGGAAGGTCGGTGTCATCGGCTACTGCTCGGGCGGCCGCCAGGCGTACATCGCCGCCTGCAGGCTTCCCTTCGACGCGGCGGTGGACTGCTACGGCGGGCGCGTCGTCGCCGCGCCGGAGGAGCTGACCCCGGCTCAGCCCGTGGCCGCGATCGACATGACGCCCGATCTGCGCTGCCCGCTGCTCGGCCTCTTCGGCGCCGAGGACGGCAACCCCTCCCCCGTCCAGGTGTCGCGCATCGAGGAGGAGCTCCGGGCGCACGGCAAGACCTACGAGTTCCACACCTACGAGAACGCCGGGCACGCCTTCTTCGCCGTCGACCGGCCGATGTACCGCGTCGAGGCCGCGCTGGACGGGTGGAAGCGGGTCTGGGCCTTCTTCGCGCAGCACCTCGCACCCGCGGCGTAGCTCCTCGGGCCGTCAGCGGCCGGCGGATGGGACTCCGCTGTTCAGGCCGGCCGCCTCATTGCGACACCACGGCGTCGACCAGCGGCGTGTACGGCCGGCACGGCTCGTTGCGAAGGCTCGGGCAGGGCGGCAGCGGCGAGGAGGCCTGCAGGCCGGCGATCACCGGGAGCACGAGGCTCGACGGCTGCGTCGGGGAGAAGGCGATGTCGACGGTCGACGTGCCCGCGGGCACCGTCTGGCCGAAGGACCACACCGGCTGCGCGCCGTTCGGCGCGGCGATGGTCACGCGAAGACGCGATCCCGCGCGATAGACGTGTCCCTGGTAGTAGAGCGGGATGGCGACCGGGACGAAGCTGCCGCTCGGCATCGGCGAGGCGTCGGCCTGCATGTAGCTCGGGATGGGCTCCAGCAGCGTGCTCGGCTCCTTGAAGAGGTTGTCGGAGCCGGTCGAGAGCGCGCGCTCGCTGGCTCGCATGTAGCCGTTCTGGACGAAGGTCTCGTTGCCGTCGGGACGGACCTCGCTGATCGTCGCCTGCAGGTCCACGTCGGGCGTCGAGGATCGCACCCAGAGGTACACCGCACCGGCGCCGACCACGGCGGTGTCGGACGCCAGCGGCGCGGAGACGTACGACACGGCGGAGCCGGCGGGATTGCTCTGCCAGCTCCACTGCCACTGCGACGCGTTGCCCCACAGCCCGCCGCCGCCGGTGTTGCTGCCGTAGTCGGTGAGCGGCAGGGCGGTGGCGTCGGCGGTGAACTCGTTGATCCCCGACTTGTTGGTCAGGTGGTCGGAGAGCTTGCCCTTGGCGCCGAGGTACCAGGTCTGCGCCGTGGTGCCGGGAACCGGCCACGCGGAGAAGGACTGCTCGAACGCCGGATACGGATCGCCCGGCGACGCCGTCCCGGTGGGACCTGCGCCGGCCCCGTTGTCGAAGAGGACGCGCACCTCGGGGAACTGCTCGAACGCGGAGAGAGCCAGGTCGTAGGTGGGCAGCGTCTGGATGGGGTCGGGAGGCAGGTTGACGACGTCGGTCTGGGGAAGGCCCATCGCCGCCTGGTACACCACCGGCGCGGCGGCTCGCACCGCCGCCTGGTTCTGGATCGGCGCCTGGTTGGCGACGAACAGCTCGAGGAAGTCGTACCAGCGGTTGTAGGTCTCGGGGTCGAGCGAGTCGATGTGCGCGCCGTTGGTGAAGGTGAACCACTTCTGCGACGTGCCGGTGAAGTGCGCGGCGAGCTCGGGGCAGTGTCCGCCCGTCTGCTCGTCCTCCCACTGGCAGACCAGGAAGGTCGGCACCTTGATCTTGTCGACGAAGGTCACCGGGTCGAGCGGGTCGGCGACCGGCGGGTTGTAGTAGCTGTTGGCGTTGATCTTGGCCATCAGGTCGGCCGCCTCGCCGTGCAGCACCTGGTTGGCCGCACAGGTCGTGTCACCGGCCTGGATCTGCTTGTAGGCATACGGCTGGCCGCTGTTCGGCCCGGCCGGCTGCGCCTCCTGCTGGCGCTGCTGCGCCCAGGCGACGGCGAAGCCGGTGTTGAGGTCGCCACCGGGATAGAGGGTCGTCGCCGTGGCGTCGATCACCGACAGCGGGGAGATGGCGGCCAGGTGCGGCGGGTTGAGCTGCGCGGTGAAGAGCTGGCTGATGCCGCCGTAGGAGATGCCCATCATGCCGACCTTGTGCCCGAGCACCCACGGCTGGTTGGCGATGGTCTCGACGACGTCGTAGCCGTCGAGGTTCTGCAGCTCCTCGAAGAAGTCGAAGGCGCCGCCGGAGCAGCCGGTGCCGCGCATGTTGACGTCGACGACGGCGAAGCCCATCAGGTTGGCGACGACGGCGATGCCGTTCACCGGCCCGGCGGGGTCGGCGTAGCCGTAGCCCGAGTACTCGATGAGCGTCGGGTAGGGCGGCAGGTAGTCGGGGCCGTTGGGCAGCTGGGTGCCGGCGGGCAGGCCGGGCTCGCCCGCGGGGCTGGTCGGCGGGTGCACGTCGATGGCCAGCTGGGTGCCGTCGCGGGTGGTGAGGTAGGTGTAGCCGTTGTCGGTGATCGACTGGTTGTAGATCCCAGGATCCCAGGGAGCGGGGTCGTCGTTGTGCACGGTGAGCGGCGCGGACTGGACGCCGCTCGCGTTGCGCACCACGTAGCCGTCACCGGGCGGCACGTTGCGGAAGAGCAGGCCGCCCAGCGAATCGGCGTTCTGGGTGGCGAAGGTGGTGCCGTCAGGGGAGATGAGCGACGCCTGCTCGCCGCCGTCGAGGCCGGTCACGTCGACCTGCTGGACGCTGCCGGCGGCGGTGAAGGAGGTCGACGCCGAGGCGCCCGACCGCGTCATCGGGACGGCGACGAGCCACATGGTCGCGATGAGCGCGATCGCCCCGGCCCGCGCGATCCGCGGCACCCTTCTCCTTCCCCCTGTGCGCTGCAGCATCCTTCACTCCTGCCAATCTGCGTCGACACTTGTCCAACGGTTCAGGCTCATCGCTCTTGCGCTGGGCGGGAGGTGAGCTCTGGTGGCCCCGGGCGGACGAGCGGCACAGATCGCCGGCTTCTCCGTGTATGGACCATGCAGACCATCACCGCGACCATGGACCCTGCTGCGAACCTCCGCGCCGTGTCCCCGGCGGATGCCGGCGAGCCGCTCACCGCCGAGGAGCTGGTCAGCATCCACCTGCCCCGGGTTCGCCGCTTCGCCATCATGGTGTCCCCCTGGGGCAGCGACCCCGAGGACCTCGCGCAGCAGGCGATGCTTCGCGCGCTGGAGCGCCCGGAGCGGTGGGAATCCGGGCGCGGCTCCTTCGACGCCTGGCTGTGGCGTGTGGTGGTGAACCTCGCCCGCGACGCGGGCCGCCTCTCGCGGCGCACCGAGCTGCTGATCGGGCGGCTCGGCGTCCACGAGCGTGGGTCAGCCGATGTCTCGCCGGAGGCGCTCGCCCTCGACCGGTTGCGCGACGAGCAGTTGATCGAGGCCGTCCGCCGCCTTCCGCGCCGGCATCGCAGCCTCATCGCGCTGCGCTACGGGGCGGGACTGAGTGCGGCGGAGACGGCGGCCTGCCTGGGGACGACGCGGATGGCCGTGGCCAAGGCGCTGCGCCGCGCGCTCGACCGGCTTCGGGCGGACCTGGAGCATCTGGAGGTGGACGAATGACCCGCCTGTCCGAGATCGAGCGCGCCGTCCACGGCGATCCGCTCGGCGCGCGCCTGGCGCGCATCGAGGTCGGCCCCGTCCCCGACGCGCTGCGCACCCGAGTGCTCAGCGGATTGCGGGCCGCGCCCCCTCGGCGCGGCCGCCGGGTGGCGGTCGCCCTGGGGGCCGGCGCCGTTGCGGCGGTGGCGCTGGCGGCGACCCCCGCCGGGGCGGCGATCGCCCGGGCGGTCCTCCCGGTGGGCATCCAGCAGGGGTTGGGCCTCATGGAGGGGGCTCCGAGCCAGCTGTCGCCCCCGGGGGGGCTTCCTGCCGGAGGCGGCGGGCACCGCGCCACCGGATCGCCCATGCCCTGCTCACAGATCCCCGCAACCCCGCCGTATCCGCAGGTGCCACACGCCTTCGAGTGCCGGCCCGATCTCAGCGTGGCCGCGGCGCAGCGGGAGGTGGACTTCACCATCCCGACGCCGGCCGACCTGCCGTCCGGCCTGAGCTTCCAGGGCGCACTGGTCGGGATCACCATGGGGGCTCCCCGCAGCTCCGTGCTGCTGACCTACGGCGATGCCGGGGGTGGCAGGAGCCTCAGTCTCCAGATCGTTCGGGGAACACCGCAGAGCGGGTCCGCCGTGCCCTCCGGGACGGTGCAGCGCCTCACCGTGGACGGCGGTCCCGCGTACTACGTCCACGGCTCGTACGGCGACGGCGGGCCGGGCACCGCGGCGAGGTGGAACCCGGGCGCGGACGACGAGGAGCTGACCTGGCAGCGCGACGGGTTCACCTACGACCTCACCGCCGCCGGCCTGCACTTCTCCAGCGCGGACCTCATCCGCATCGCGCAGTCGGTGCACTGACTCGGCGCACGAGGAGGCAACGGCGGGTTGCTCCGATCGCCACCCGCACCGCGGACGTGCTGGAGGGGCCGAGAGCGACTCTCGGCCCCTCGCTGTGATCCGCCGGCTACTGGTAGTCGACGGCGGCGATGCCCTGGGGAGACTGCCCCGCCCCCAGGCCGTCGGCGACCGACGTGAGCTGGGTCAGTCCGCCGCTGCTGCCGTTGATCGCGAACGGCACCACCGCCCCGTTGCCCGGGGACAGCTGGTAGAGGAAGTGCCCGTCCGGGGAGAGCGTCTGGTCGATCGGCGTCACCAGCGTCCCCGGCTGCACGCCACCGGCGATCGGGACGTTGACCGCGAGAGATCCCTGGCGGCTCACCGTGTAGCTGCTGATGTCGTTGGTCAGGTAGTTGGTGGTGTAGACGTTCTGGCCGCTGACCGAGATCCAGCAGACGGCGATCTGCCCGTCGCCGACGGGCGCGGAGAGCGGGGTGAGCGAACCGTCGGCGTTCAGGGTGAACGGCTGCAGCGCGCTGGCGGGAAGCGTCGCACCGGTGCCGAACACCTCGGTCAGCAGGAGCTGGCCGCCCGCCGACCACGCGAACGAGAAGGGGAACTTGCCCTGGGCCGGTGCGTTCTCCGGCAACACGTACGCGGTGGGGCTGTCGCAGTTGGTCACGGTGCCGTCCGGCGCGGTGCCGTAGACGTCCACCTCGCCGTTGCCCGTGGTCTGGCCGAGCGGGAAGCCGGTGAGCACCGGTCCCTCCTTGCCCACCACGACGAGGTGCTTGCCGTCGGGGCTCAGGCCGATCATCCCGGGCGCCTCGGTGGCCACCGGCTGCTCGCTGTGCGTGGTCGTGGCGGGGTACGGCGGGTCGAGCGGTCGCGGCGCCACGGGGAGTGCGCACGTCTGCTGTGCGTTGAGCTGGCCGTGGGCGACCGCGAACCGTGTCACCGAGTTGCTCTCCGAGTTGAGCACGTAGACGGTGTCACCGTTGACGGCGATGCTCACGGGGTACTGGCCCTGCGAGGGGGCTGTGTCGACCAGCGTGATCCCACCGGGCTTGATGGTGAACATCGACACCGAGTTGCTCCCCGCGTTCACCGCGAAGAGCCGCATCTCCTTGGCGTCGACCACCAGCGAGCTGTCGGACCCCAGCGGGTCGGTGGCGACTCCGGGGATCGCGCCGGGACCCGAACCGAGACCACCGGTCGCGACGCCCGGCAGCGGCGCCAGCAGGGTGCCGTCGGCGAGCCGGGGAAAGGTGATGATCTGGTTGCCTGTCCACGAGTTCGACGCGACGTACACGGCTCCCACCGGCCCGGTGGCCTGACCTGCTGCCGACGCCGCGGCGGGCGCAGCGATCGTGGCGACCGCCACTGCTGCCGTCAGCCCCGCGAACCCTGCGGCCGGCAGGCGCAGGCCGATGCTCCTTCTCGTGCTGCTGTGAGTGCTCATGTGATGGTCCCCCGGTGACGTGATGGACTGCACGCACCGAAAGGTGAGCGGTCACGCCGCGCGAAACATCGGGAAGGTTCCCTACGTGTCTGCAGCCGCCGACGCCGCCGTCCGGGGCTAGGCGGCCCCGCTGACCAGGCCGTGCTCCATCGCCCACAGCGCCGCCGCGCCGCGCGAGTACACGCCGGTCTTGGTGTAGACGTGCTGGATGTGGTGGTCGGCGGTCTTCGCCGAGATCTCCAGCCGGACGGCGATCTGGCCGGTGGTCAGGCCACGCGCGGCGAGGCGCAGCACCTCGACTTCGCGGGCGCTCAACCGGCCCGGGAATGACGGTGAGGACGGGCGCCGCGACCGTCGCGTCCTGCCCTGGCCCGCCGCCTCGAGGACGGCCTCGGTGGCACGCGCCTCGTACCAGCCTGCGCCGGCACGGCGCCGGAGCTCCGCAGCGGCAGCCGGCGGCGACATGGCGGGACCGGACGCGCGCTCGGTGGTGAGCGACACGAAACCGTCCGCCGCAGCGAGGAGCCCCGCCCACGGGTGGCAGGCGTGCGCGGCAAGCCCCTTGTGGAAGCCCGTCCCGTCGGCGTGCTCGTGATGGGCGCCGGCGACCGGGTTGAGCGCGGAGAGAGTCGGGGTCCGGCGCAGCACCTGCTCGGTGAGCAGGGGGTGCACCTCGTAGCGGTCGTTCTCGGCCCTGGTCAGCGGAGTGGCCTTGTCGAGGATGGTGTTGGGGACGCCGGTGAGACCGATGTCGTGCACCCAGGCGGCTCGACGCAGCAGGCTCACACCGTCGGCGTCGACGCCGCTCTGGCGCGCGGCGGTGGTGACGAGATCCGCGCACCGCCGGCTGAACCCGGCCAGGTACGGCGACTTGAGGTCGATGAAGTCCGCGACCACGACCAGCGCCTCGTCGAGCGCCTCGCCGGACAGGATGCGGCGTGGGGACGGCTCCAGGTCGAGGACCGCGTCCCAGGGGTCGAGCGTGGCCAGGCGCTCCAGCCACTCGGCGCCGCGGGCGGCGAAGAGGTCGGCGAGGGCGGGGTCGTAGGTGCGGTCGCGGCGGTCCGCGAGGGTGACCAGCGCGTCGCGCGGTGACACGAGCCGCGCGATCGCCTCCATGTCGTGGCTGACGTGCACCACCCGCATCGCCAGCGGGATGTCCTCGCCGGCGACGCCCCGGGGCACGCCCTTGCCGTTCCACCGCTCGAAGGTGCAGGCCAGCGCGTCGCGGACCGCGTCCGAGAAGCCGAGCCGTTGCGCCAGCAGGTCGGCCACCTCACAGCCGGCCGCGAAGTTGGACACCGCCCACTCGTGGATGGTGGCCATCACCGACCTGGCGACCTGCGCAGGGTCCTCGTCCGGACGGGCCGCGCTGGCCAGGGCGATCACGTCGCCGGCCACCTCGGCGGGATTGGCGGAATCGTGCAGGAGCGTGCGTGCGCGGGCCGCGATCTCGTCGCCGAGGTACGCCGCGACCTCGTGCGCGTGGCCGGTGCAGCCGAGGTACCGCAGCAGCGCCACCCAGTAGACAGTTGCGGACAGCTCCGCGTCGAACCCTGCCTCCTCGGCCATCCAGCCGGCCAGCAGGCACGATCGCAGCTGCGACTCCAGCGGCTGGCCGAACGCGTTGTCCTGGGCGAGGGCGAAGGTTGCGACGAGCTCGCCGAGACGGAGCGCTGGGGCGGCGGGCATGGAGTCCCCCTCAGGACGGTGCTGACCATGTGACGGTACACCCGCGCCTCGCGCCGACTTGTATGACAGGGTCCAGCCTACCTATCATACAAGCTGATCGCCTCGTCCAAAACGACGGCTCTGCGGCTGCCGGCGCGGCGCTCGTGGGGAAGTGGCTATGCGGTTGCGTTTCCTGGCCGCGTTGGGCTGCGCGATCCCGGTGCTGGCGGCGTCCTCGTTCACCGCGCATGCGATCGACGAGACGCAGTTGACGTTCTCCGGCGTGGGCACGGCGCCCAGCCTCGGGTACGGCGACGTCGAGCAGAACGTCCGTGACAGCAGCAATGCCGCCGACTGGAGCGTGTACTCGCTGGTGAACAACAACACCGGCAACTCCGACGTCACGGTGTCGAACAACCTCGGCTACACCTCGTACAACAGCAGCACGACGACCGTCAACAACGCGCGATCGCTCAACTACGTGCACAGCGTCACCGACTCGGGCGGGGTGTACGGCACCATGGACTGGATCCACGAGACGGCCACGGCGACCTGGGTGCCCGGCAGCGTCGTGGGCGGCAACGGCGCCTGGTTCACCTTCTGGCACACCTACCCGAAGTCGGCGGTCGACCAGGACCCGACCTACCACTGCGTGCCGCTGGGCTCGGGCGTCAACAACCTCGGCTGGATCGGCTACGAGTCGCAGGCCAGCCCTGCGGGCACCGGGGTGCAGCCGCCGGCGCAGAGCACGCTCGACGCCACCAAGGAGACCCGCGGCTGGGTCGGGACCTACTGGAACTACAGCGGCGACCCCACCTTCGCCGCACGCGTCGACCAGACCAACACCTGGGCCACCGGCTCGCCCTCGCAGCCCCCGGGGGTCACCGCCAACACGTACCGCATCTGGACCGAGCCCAGCGTGACCTACGACAACAACGGGCACCTGCTCCTGGTGATGACCGGGATCAAGGACGGCAACATCGCCAGTGGCGGGACCGGCGGGTACCAGAACGGCCCGTGCAGCGACTTCAACGGCGACGTCTGGCTGTTCACCTACACGTTCAGCACCGGGCTGTGGAGCAACGGCTGCAAGGTGATCGACTCCAGCAGCGCGTCGAGCTTCGACAGCCTCGTCCCGAGCGCCAACTACGTCTACCTCACCGGCAGCCACATCTTCATGGATCCCTCGACCCCGGGCCAGGTGGACCTGGTCGAGTCGCCGGTCAACCGCTACGGCGTCACCAACGACCTCGGCTACCAGGTCCCGATCGACAACTACAACGGCCTCCTGCTCTTCGGCCTGGGCGGCACCGGCGACTGCACGGCGTCGTACGCCAGCAACGTCTCCCCCACCGGCTCGGAGACGCACGACACCTTCATGGGGGCGGGCGGCTACTGGTTCGCCAACTACGACCACGCCGGCACCAACATGTTCCAGATGCACAAGTACTGCACCGACTCGTCGGGCAACGTCACCAGCATCCGCGTGGGAGTCTGGAACCCCTCGGGCAGCCACGACCTCTGCACCTGACCGGGCCCGGCAGAGGCCGGAGGTGGCTCAGCGGGCCGGTTGCGCTCCGCGCAGGCGACGGGCCAGGCGTGCGGGCGCGTACTGGCCATCCTCCTGCCCGCTGGCGATGAACGCCGAGCCCACGGTGTAGGCCGCGAGGCCGCCGATGAGGACCCACCAGGCGAGCTGCTTGGTGCCGCCCTTGACGAGGACGCTGCCCGCCATCGCCCAGGCGAGCCACGCGACGGTGAACGCGGCCGTCGCCAGCGGGACGGCGCGCAGCCACGAGGGGCGCCATGCACCGGCGGCGAGGAGGGCCGCCAGTCCGGCGAAGACCGCGATGACGACGAACTCGGCCCACTCGATGCCGACGCCCTGGTAGATCACTCCGAACGCGGTCATGGAGCCGAAGCCGTAGTTGACGCCGTAGCCGCAGCCGCTGAAGCTGCACCCGTACCCGTAGCCGGGGAGCAGGCTGTTCGACCCCTGGCCGACGTTCTGGGTCATCGCCGCGAGCAGCACGACGGCACCGCCGACGGCGAGGACCCGGTAGCCACCGAGCAACCGCTTCGGGCTGACGTCCACGTATGCGCGCAGCAGCGGCCATGCGCCCCACGCGAAGCAGGCCGACGCGAGCAGCCACGACAGCGATCCGAGGGTGATGTGCCAGCTGATCAGCGTTGTCGAGGCGAGCAGGATCGCGGTCACCGCCGCGAGGACCCTTTCCTGGACAGGGCTGAGCGGCCACGTCGCCACCGTGAAGGCGCCGCGGCTGCGCAGGTCGGCCGCGGCGACGGCGGCCATGCCCGCCACGGTGAGGATCGTCAACCACCACGCCGGACGGGCGCCCCACGAGGTGAAGCTCAACAGCACCGCCGCCACGGCGAAGCCGACGGCCGCGAGGTGGATGGATCCGTAGGGGAGCCGCCTGCGGGCGACGTCGAGCTGTGCGCCGAGCCGCCTCGCCGTGTCGGCGGCGCTCGGAGCGGCGGGGTGCACGGCGGCGCCGCAGGCCGGGCACGATGCGGCGTTGTCGTCGACGGCGGCGTGACAGGTTGGACAGACCATCGCGCCGTAGGCTACCCGACGCCGGGAGCCGCGGAAGCGCCCTTCACAACTCTCTACAGCCAACCACCGCGAAGGTCCGTAGGCTAGCTATTCCATGGAATCCCCCAACCCCGCCACCGATCCCGACCCGAACGCGCCGCAGCTCCAGTCAGCAGTCGAGCACGTCACCTGGGTGCACGGCACGCATGCCGGCGTCCTCGAGCTGCGCGACGGCCGGCTCACCTTCACCACCGACAAGAAGGGCCGCGAGCTCGACGTCGCCCTCGGCGACATCCGCCTCAGCTTCCCCAAGATCGCCGCCGGGACCGAGATGGACGTCCACCACGACAAGGACACCTGGAAGTTCTCCTTCGCCAACGCCACCACCACCGGTGTGGGCATGATCGGCGCGGGCAACGCCATCGGCGGCGTCGCCGGCGGCGCGCTCGCGGGCTTCGCGGCGGTGCAGAGCGTTGGCAGCCTGGTCCATGGCCACCATCACCTCAAGGTGTGGCGTGAGGCGCTGCGGGCTCTGGGGGTCGCAGGGGCCTAGTCAGCGCGTACGGGCGCCTGCTCTCACCAGGCACCATGCGGAGCGGCCGGCGTGTCGCGGCGCGATCACCCGCTCGCGCGATCGGGCGGATTGGCAAACAGCCCAGGCTCCAAGGGCCTCGAGCACGCGAATCAGCCGAGCACGTGCGCTTGGAGGACCGCGTTGGTGAGGTATGGGTCCTCCTTCCACCGGCGGCGCGGAGCCTCCCAGCGGTCGAATTCCAGTGCAGCCGCGCGCTGCTGCACGTGGTACCGGACCACGGAGGTCGGTGCGGCCTCGGCCTCCCACCACAGCAGCTCGGCCTTGGCGATGCAGTCGTCCCTGGAGCCGTCCGCCTCGACGCACCCGTCGGAGCGGCGCACCAGCCGGTACCGGCCGGAACCGTCGTGATCGAGATGCATCGCGTCGACTGCCCGACGGACCAGCAGACCTGTCTCTGGAGGAAAGGCGTGGAACGCGGTCGTCATGCGAGCACGCGCCGTGTGTTCGGTGCGCGCGCGATGCTCACGCGGGGCCGAACGGTTGCTGCTCTCGCGCCGCTTCGTCCGGGCACAGCGTTCCCAACATCGGACACGCGATTCAGAACTTGTTGATGGTCGTGCCCGGGGCATCCGGTGCGCCGGCGACGGCGCGGTGGCGGTTGAGGGCGCCGGGGCCCGCCCATGACGACCAGAAGACCATCGAGAGCACGGTGCTGAACCCACCAACCCCGAGCAAGATCACGCCGACGGTGTGCAGATCCACGCCGTTGGTGTTGGTGGTGTGGACCGCGAACGCGAGGATCGCGCCCGCAGCGATGAGCAGAAGTCCGAGTCCGAAACCCATGGTAGGGAAACCTCCGTCAGTGAGCCGGGCTGTGCCGGATGTGGGAGACGACCGGGGCGGTGGGAAGCGACTTCACACCCGACGCACGCTCCGGCGGCCAACCTCGTGCCGACCGGTGGAAAGGGAGGCACGGAGCGGTGCCGTCAACGCAGGGCTGCTCGTCTGTGCGGAGCCCCGTGTCACCCCAGAGTGCGCTCGAGCCGCCCGGACCGTCTGTCCGGCTGCGTACGGACCGGTCCGTCACCGTACCGAAGCGAGGGCCGGACGCCGTCGAGCCGACCACCCAAGCTCAGCTCCGGTGCGTACTGCGGCGGACCGACGCCGCAGGAACGCCAAGCCTACCGTGAGGCTCGGGAACATAGGTCAGGCAGAGCCCGAGCGACGTTCCCGGCCCACCAGCCCTTTCCGGGCCATGTGGCTCCCCTCCCGGCGTGCCTTGCGGCGACGGCAAGTGAACCCGCCCCCACGTATCACTGCTTCGTCTGCTGCGCAGAAGGAGTTCCGCACTCGAGACACACGACCCGGAGGACCCACCGATGACTCCTTTGCAACGAGCGGCACGCACACTGCACCGTTCCCATCCCTCGCTGCGTCTTCGCACAAGGTGGGTGCAGACTGTCGCGCTCACCTCGCTCGCTGCGGGATTGAGCCTGGTGGCGGTCGGGGCGACGGCGGCGACGCGCTCGCCGACCGTCGCGGCACAGACGGCCACCGAGGCATCCATCACCGGCATCGCCGCAACGTGCACCTCCGATGGCCGCACCTGCGGTGTCCTGACCGTCGAGAATCCGATCGCCGGAGAGACGATCACACTCGACGTGACGGGGCACACCCCTGGGAGTGCCATCTTCGTGCCCCTCGCCGGCACCGACACGATCGTGACCCTGGTCGCGGGCAAGACAGCCTACGACTTCTGCATCACCATCCCGGCGGCGGACCTGAGCGCCGGCTTCAACACCTTCCGGGTCGAGGTGTCGTCGACGTCCGATCCGATGGTAGGGACCACCACCAAGTCGGACAGCTACAGCTGCACAGGATCGACGTCGCCGCCCACAGCGACGGCGACGGCGACAGCAACAGCGACGCCGACGCCGACGCCAACACCGACGCCAACATCGACCCCAACGCCGACATCGACGCCGGCGGCCGGTGTGCTGGGGATCACCACGGGGGGAACGCAGGCGATCTCGACGCCGAACACCGGCGCGGCGCTGCCGATCGGTACCGGCCTCATCCTCGTGCTTGCCGGGCTCGGTCTCATGGTGCTGCGCCGACGCACGAGCCACTGACCCTCACGGAGGAGCCTCGGGCTTCGGCGGGGAGCCCGCAGGTCGTGACCAGATCGCCCGACGAACAGTCGGGCGATCTCTGTCCGCCCGCATGATGCCATGCGCGGCGGGCTCGCCACCCTATCCGGCGGCGGGCGGCACCTCCTGGATGACGCGGTCGAGCTCGTCCTTGATCACGCCGTAGCATTCGCAGGACACCGCCTCCAACCCGGACCGATCGACGACGGTCACGAGTCCGCGGTGATAGCGGATCAAACCCGCCGCCTGGAGAATCCCCGCCGACAGGGTCACCGTGGCCCGGCGTGACCCGAGCATCTGACCGAGGAACTCGTGGGTGATGGCGAACTCGTCGACGCCCACACGGTCATGGCTCATCAGCAACCAGCGGCTGAGCCGCTCCTCGTTGGAGTGGAGCCGATTGCAGGCGGCCGCCTGCGAGATCTGGCCAAAGAGAGCCTGAACGTACCTGCGCACCAGCTCGGTCAGAGGACCGCTGCGACCGAGCTCGGCGAGGAAGGCCGCGGCGTCCATCCGCAGGGCGCGGCCTGCCACCTGGGAGATGGCGCGCACCGCCAGGCTGCCGCCGGGCAGCAGGGGGACGCCGACGATGCCCTCGTTGCCGACGGTGGCCACCTCGACGATGGCCCCGTCCTCGAGCGCCGTGACCAGGGACACGACACCGTCCACCGGAAAGTGGACGGCGTCGATCCGTTGGCCGGGTTCGAAGAGCACCGTCTTGATGGCGAGCTCCACCGGGGTCATCTGCTCCGCCAGCCGGAGCCTCTCCGCGGCAGGCAGCGCCTCGAGGATTCGATTCGCGCGGTTGTCGTCGTGTCTGGGTCGTGTTGGCACGATGGATTGCACTCGGTAGAGGACGTCGACATTTCGGCCGGCGACACGTCGGAGAATGATCGCCGGCGGCTCCCTGTGGCAGCCACGCCGCGGGGATTATTCCACGGGCGACCCCCGTCGCGGCACCGGCCGCTCCGTACGCAGCCGGGCAGACGCTTCGCGCCACGGGCGCAGATGCTCGGTCGACAAGGGGCTCCGCACAGACGAGCAGCCCCGACGTCGACGGCGCCGCTCCGTGTCTCCTCCCCTGCCGGCACGAGGCGGGCCGCCGGAGGGCCCGTCGAGCATGGAGTCGCCTTCCATCAGCGGAACATCCCAGAGCCCAGTCTATTTCCGCGTGTCGGGTCGCGTCGCATCGCTGCGACGACAGCGACGTCATCGGCGACTGTGTTCCTGGTCAATTCCGCTCGCGCTGTTCGCCGTCGGCAGCTGGCTCGCACTCGTCGTCGCGGCCGACCTGGGCCATTGACGCCACCTGCTTGTGGGTGGCGGAGCGCTCGGTCGGCGACCGTACCGACACGCCGGCAGGGCGTGGCTACGCTCGGCCCCTCGGCGTGATCGCGGCGTCCGCTGCTGCGCGGTTCATGACCGTGTGGAGGACACCCAGTGGCGTGGCGAACGATGGACGTTGGGCGCGGCAGGCGCGCGTACCGAGTCTGGTGTGGCGCCTGCAACCAGGACTGGACCCAGCCGATTGCAGCCATCGCCGCGCGCGTCGCCGGTGGTGAGGGCCGCCCCAATCCCGTCTCCACGTTCTGCGAATGCGGCAGTGCGATTCGGGTGCTTCCCTTCGACGGGACCCTGCAGGTGGACGAACCGCTGCAGTTCGCCGAGGTTGCCGCGAGAGTGGGCGAGATGGACGTTGCCGTGAGGGCTGCTGAGCTCGCCCACGACTGACGGGTGCGTGCCGAGTTCGGGACGGCTCATTGACTGTCGAGCACCCGCTCCGCCTCGATCAGCGCGTGAACCAAGCCCGCATCGGCGGACAGCGCGCACGAGGTGAGCCAATCGGGTCTTGCCGAGCCCCGCGTCGCGGGTGGAACCCGTGCAGTACGTCGAGGTCAATGCGCCTGGCCGTTCGACTCCGCTGCGACGGCCGCCGCCTGCTGCTTGAAGACGTCGAGCAGCTCGGTGCCGCAGCGGGAGCACACCGTCGCGGGTGCGTCGTTGGAGGTGCCGCACTCGGCGCAGAAGATGTGCCGCCGGCGCACCGTGTGGGCCGACCAGACGCCGACGAACTGGCTGTACTGGAAGGGGTTCTCGTAGAACTCGCGCATCACCGCGCGATGCGCGGGGTCGTGGCCGAAGGCCAGCGCCTCCTCGGCGGTGCGCCAGAAGCTGACGGCGTAGCCGCTCAGCCCGTCGAAGAGGCTGAACATGCGGATGAAGCCCGGGGTTGCGGGCAGGACGGTCTTCAGCTCGTTGGTGCGGCGGAAGAAGAGCTGCGTCGCCGCCTCGTCGATCGCGGTCATGTGCAGCACCATCACGGCGCCCGCCGCCTCCGGCCCGACGGCGTCGGTACCGTCGAAGCCCACGACCATCCCGGGCGTGAAGCGGGCCCCGGGGATGCCCGCCATGATCGCCTTGGCCCCGTCGTCGGGGACGAAGGTCTTGAGGGTCTGCACGCCGCGGGACCTCCCTGCTGCGGGGCGCGCCGCTGTCGCGCCCCGAATTTTGGTGCAACGCGCCGTTGCATCATCTGGACGGCGGGAGTGTAGCCCCGGGGCGGACGGCTGTCAAGATGGCGCAACACCGCGTATCATCATCGTCGCGATGGCACGCCGGTACCAGCTCAGAGCGCGCGCCGAGCGGCGGCAGGACACCCGCCGGCGCATCGTCGAGGCCGCCGTGGAGCTGCACCGCACCGTCGGGCCGGCTCGCACCGAGGTGAGCGCCATCGCCGAGCTCGCGGGCGTCGAGCGGGTGACCGTGTACCGCCATTTCCCCCGGCAGGCGGAGCTGCTCGCCGCGTGCTCGCAGCACTTCCGCGCCCTCCACCCGCCCCCCGAGCCTGCGCAGTTCCGCTCCATCCGCGACGCACGGCAGCGCGCCGCGGTGGCGCTCGACGCCGCGTTCGCCTACTACGAGGCCAACCAGGCGATGATGGCCAACGTCCTGCGCGACGCCGCGGTGATGCCCGTGGGCCAGGGCTTCGAGATGTTCCAGTCGTCCCTGGCACAAACCCTGGAGCCGGGCTGGAGCGTCCGCGGGCGGCGCGCCGACCGGCTGCACGCGGCGCTCCGCCTCGCCGTCGACTTCCATGCCTGGCAGCGTCTGGCACGGGAGCTCAGCCGCGACGGCTGCGTGGCCGTGATGCTGGCGATGCTCGAGGGCGTGGCCAGCGGAGGCTGAGGCGGCGCGAACGGTCGATCGGCCCTTCTCGCGCAGGTGAGCCGCCCGCCCATGCCGTGGGCCGCTAGGGCCCGGACCTGCGACGCACGGGCTGACGCACGGCGGGCATGCCTCTGTCCCCAGGGCTTTGGACCCTATGAGCCTCGCGCACCCACGGGGATGATGGCCTCATGGCCGTGACGTCGTCGCCCACCGCGCCCGCGTCGCAGCGGCCCGGCCCGCCCCCGCGCCGCGGCGATGCCTTGCGCGAGAGCATCCCGCTGGGCCGCGTCCTCGGCGTCCGCGTCGGGCTCAACTGGAGCATGCTGCTCATCTTCCTGCTGGTGGCCTGGAGCCTTGCCGACTCGCTGCTCCCCGACACCGCGCCCGGCAACTCCGCCGCCGCCTACTGGACCGCCGCGCTGGCCGGCACGTTCCTCTTCTACGCCTCGCTGCTCGCCCACGAGCTGGCCCACTCGGTGGTGGCGCGGCGCTACGGCGTGGTCGTCGAGGGCATCACCCTGTGGCTCTTCGGCGGCGTCTCACGATTGCACGGCGACGCACCCTCGGCACGCGCCGAGCTACGCATCGCCGCCGTCGGGCCGCTCACCAGCCTCGGCCTTGCCATGGCCGGGGTGGTGGTCTCCATGGGCCTGGCGATGCTCGACATGCCTGCGCTGGTGGTGTCGGTCGCGATGTGGCTGGCGGTGGTCAACGGCATGCTCGCCGTCTTCAACCTGCTGCCCGCATTCCCGCTCGACGGCGGGCGCGTGCTCCGCGCCGTGCTGTGGCAGCGTCGCCACGACCAGGTCTCGGCGACGCGCAGCGCGGCGCGGGCCGGCGTGGTGCTGGGCTGGGCGCTGAGCCTGCTCGGCGGCGTGGAGCTCGTCGTCACCGGCAGCTTCGGCGGACTGTGGCTGATGTTCATCGGCTGGTTCGTGGTCGGTGCGGCGCGCACCGAGGCCACGCAGTCGATCCTCCATGAGGCTCTCCGCGGGGTCCGCGTCGCCGACGTGATGTCGACCTCGCCGGTACTGGCGCCGGATTGGATCGTGCTCCGCGAGTTCCTCGACGGGTACGCCCTCCGCCACCGCTTCACCACCTTCCCGGTGCGCGACTTCGCCGGGCATGTCGTGGGGCTCGTGGCGCTGTCACAGGTGAAGCCCGCGGCGGGCGACAGCCGTGACGCGGTGCAGGTGCGCGACGTGATGTGGCCCCTCGACCAGGTGCCGACGGCGCGCCCGGACGAGGCGCTCACCGAGCTGCTCGAGCGGATGAACGCCTATCCCGCGACACGTGCGCTGGTCTTCGACGCGGAACGGCTCGTCGGCATCGTCTCGCCGTCCGACGTGTCGCGGATGCTGCAGGTGGCGGCGTTGCGCCGGCCGGCGGCGTAGCTCAGGGGGGCTCATGGACGGCAGGCATGACCGAGCGCTGAGGTCCGTGTCGCGGGCCGCGTTCGCCCTTGCGGGGCTGGACGCGCTGGCTGCCCTGGTGGCCGCCGCCGTCTCCGCGCTGTCGGTGGCGGACGCGGTGCTGCTGGCGATGATGTTCGCGCTGCCCGCTGTGGCGATCGGCGTGCTCATGCGCTCGCATTCGCCGCTGGTGCTCGGTGGCGCCGGCCTCGGTGCGCTCCTGGTGGCCCTGCTCTACTGTGCGGTGCTGGTGGTCAACTGGTCCGGATACGACCGTCGCCAGATGGTGGTCGTGCCGCTCTTCCTGGCGCCGGCGGTGCTCATCGGGCTCGCCGCCTTCTGGCTCACCCGAGGACCGGGTGGACACCGGCGGACCTGAGCCCACGGTCACCCGGCGTCACTTCGAGTCGCGGGCCCCGTCACCCTGCGTTGGCTCACCCGGCTTCAGGTGTCGGACCGCCAACGCCAAGGCGGCCGTCGCCCTGGCCGGCCGCGCGACGCCCTCGTCGCCGCGGGAGCCTGTTCATGCGCGCGTCACGGGCGATGTGGAGCATGGGCGGGATGCACGGCGCGCCCGCGTTCACCCCGCCCGCCGCCGCCGAGGGCGTGGCCATCACCGCCCGCGGCCTGGCCCACGGCTACGGCCGCGGCGCCCGCGCGGTTCCCGTCCTGCGCGGCCTCGACCTCGACATCCGCGCCGGCGCCCACGTCGCCCTGCAGGGACCATCCGGCGCGGGCAAGAGCACCCTGCTCGCCCTGCTCGGCGGGCTGGAACGCCCGCGCGCCGGCGAGCTGAACGTGGGCGGCGTCGACCTCACCTCGTTGCGCGGCTCCCGCCTCGCCGCCTACCGGCGCGAGGTGGTCGGCTTCGTCTTCCAGCACTTCGGGCTCGTCGACGTGCTCACCGCGCGGGAGAACGTGATGCTGGCGATGAGCCTCACCGGGGTGACCCCCGGGCAGCGGCGTCGCCGCGCCGACGAGGTCCTCGCCGCCGTCGGCCTGGCCCACCGCGCCGGCCACCGGCCGGGCCAGCTCAGCGGCGGGGAGCAGCAGCGCGTCGCCATCGCCCGCGCGCTGTCCAACCGGCCCCGCCTCCTGCTCGCCGACGAGCCGACCGGCAACCTCGACGACGAGTCCACCGACCGCGTGCTCGCGCTGCTCCGCGAGGTCGTCGTCGAGCACGGCTGCACGCTGGTGGTGGTGACCCACAACGAGCACGTGGCCAGCCAGGCGGGCATGCGCCTCCACCTCCGCGACGGGCTGGTGCGCCGGTGAGCTGGCGCGACGGGTTCCTGCTCGCCCTGCGCAGCGTGGTGCGCCGACCTGCGCGCACCGCGCTCACCGTCCTGGCCGTCGCCCTCGGCAGCGGCCTGCTGGTGGCCCTGGCGGCGATCGCCCAGGTCGCCGACACCCGGGTGATCAGCGAGCTGGGCAAGGGCGGCCCGGCGACGGCGATCAAGGTCGCCGCAGCCGCCCCTGACCCCGCTGCGGCCGACAGCGACAACCCCAGGCCCGGCCCGGCGCGCAACCTCGACGACGCGGCACTGCGGTCGATCCGCCGCGCGCCGTACGTGGCCTCGGCCATCCCGGTGACGACACAGCAGGTCATCGCCGTGCCACCGCCCCGCGGCAGCGCCATCACCGGTTTCGCGGGCGACGACCCCGACCGCGGCCAGCCCCGGCCCTTCAACGCCGCCATCGTCGGCGTCGACCTCTCCCAGGTCCACGACCTTCCCGTCACCCTGCTCGCCGGGCGCCTGCCCGCCGCCGGGTCGCTGACCGAGATCGCCGTCGGCCAGGACTACCTCGACCGCCTGCGCCTCGACGTCAAGCATCCCGAGGTGGTGCTCGCCACCGAGGTGGAATTGGGCACGCCGCAGGTGCAGCCGGCGGGCGCGATCCGCGTGCGCGCGCGCTGGACCCGCGCGGTGATCACCGGGGTGGTCGCCCAGCAGGTCGGCGACGGCACCTTCCTCGCCTCGCAGCAGCTGGTGGCGGCGTCGCGCGCCTGGCAGCTCGGCGGCGTCGACGGCTCCAGCCTGGGGCTGCCGCTGCCCTCGACGCAGTACGCCGGCCTCGTCGTCGTCGCCGACTCGCTCGACGACGTGCACACCGTGCGCGCCGAGATCACCACGCTGGGGTACTCGACGAGCGCGCCGGAGCAGCTCATCGCCAGCGTGCAGCGCTACCTGCACGTCGTCGACATCGTGCTCGGCTCCATCGGCCTGATCGCGCTGACCATCGCGGCGCTGGGCATCGCCAACGCGCTGCTGGCCGCGGTGCGCGAGCGGCGGCGCGAGATCGGAGTGCTCAAGGCCATCGGCGCGCGCGACCGGGACGTGCTCCGCTGGTTCCTCGCCGAGGCGCTCTTCAGCGGCGTCACCGGCGGGGTGCTGGGGACCGCCGCCGGGCTCGGCGCGGTGGCGGTGACCGGCACGGTGGTCAACGACTACCTGGTGCAGCAGGGCCTCGCCGGCGTCGACCTCGGCGGTGTGCCCCTGGTCACCGCGGCCATCGGGGTGGGCGGCTCGGCGCTGCTCGCCCTGCTCGCCGCGGCGTGGCCGGCGCTTCGGGCGGCGCGGCTGCCGGCGCGCGAGGCGGTGGGCGCGCTGTGACGCGCACCCTCGGGTTGCGGTCGCTCCTGGCAGCAACCGGTGCGCTGGTGCTGGCCGCGTGTGGCGCGGAGACCCCGGGTGCGGTGCACCCCGCGCCCCCCGTCGGGTCCGCCGGCGCGCCCGACGTGTACGTGGCGCTGGGCGCCAGCGAGACGGTGGGCACCGGCCTCAACGACCAGGCGCTGCAGCTGCGTGACTCCTGGCCACAGCTCTTCTTCAACGAGGCGCTCTCGCGCGCCTCGACGTACTACAACCTGGCCGTCCCCGGCATCACCACCGCTCAGGCGCTGCAGAGCGAGCTTCCCCAGGCGCTGGGGGTGCACCCCACCGTGGCCACGGTGTTCTTCACCGTCGACGACCTGGTCCAGGGCGTCGCCCCTGCCACCTACGAGGCCGACCTCGACAGCATCGTGCGGGCGCTGCGCCAGGGAGGCCAGGCCCTGGTGCTGGTGGGCAACGCGCCGCACATCTCCTCGCTGCCCGCCTACCAGGCCTGCCTCGCCCACGCGAGCGCATGCCCGCTCGGCACACACGTCACCGTGCCGCCGCCTGACGCCGTCGACGCCGACGTCGACGCCTACGACGCCGCGATCGCGCGCGTCGTGGCGGAGGAGGGCGCGGTGCTCGTCGACGTCGCCGCGCACGGGGGGCAGATCACCAGCGACCCGCAGGACGTCGCGAGCGACGGGCTGCATCCCAGCGCGCAGGGCAACGCGGCGCTGGCGGCGCTGTTCGTCAGCGCCTACCGGGCGGCGTCGCGAGCGGGGTAGCCGGGCGGATCAGGCCGCGCGCCCGCAGCTCCGCGTGCGCGGCAGCGGTGCGGTCGACGGGCGCCTGGCCGAGAACCCAGGTGGCGAGGCGCTGCAATTCGGCGTCGCGGTCGGCGGTGGCGGCGAAGCCGAGCAGATCGCGGGCCCGGGAGACGTCGGCCCAGCAGTGGCGGACGTCGCCGGCGCGGAAGCTCTCGGTGACCTGCGGCTCGACGTCGCGACCGAGCAGCGCGGCCAGTCGGCACGCCAGGTCGAGGATGGTGATCGACGCGCCGGTGCCGACGTTGACGGCGTGTCCGACCGCGCGCGGGGAGTCGGCGGCGAGCAGGTTGGCGCACACCACGTCGGAGACGTGGACGAAATCGCGGCGCTGCATGCCGTCCTCGAAGATCGCCGGCGCGCGCCCGCACAGCAGCTGGGTGGCGAAGATCGCCGCCACGCCGGTGTACGGGTTGGACAGCGCCTGCCGCGGTCCGTACACGTTGAGGTAGCGCAGCGCCACCACCTCGAGACCGTGCGCCGCGCCCGCAGTGAGCACCAGCTCCTCCGCGGTGCGCTTGGAGATGGCGTAGGGCGACGCGGGCTGCAGCGGGTGCTCCTCCGGCGTCGCCACCGCCCGCACCATCGCGCCGCACTGCGGGCAGCGCTGCTCCCACTGCGCGCGCTCGAGGTCGTCGCTGCGCCGCAGGCCGGGGGCGACGGTGCCGTGCACATCACAGTGGTAGGCACCCTCGCCGTACACCACCATCGACGACGCGGCGACGATGCGCCGCAGCGTGTCCCGTCGCCGCAGCGCCTGCTGCAGCAGCACGGCGGTGCCGCACCCGTTGACGTCGACGTAGCGCTGCATCTCGTACATCGACTGCCCGTTGCCGACCATGCCGGCCTGGTGGAAGACGACCTCGACGCCGTCGAGCGCCGCTCCGGTGCAATCCTCGTCGCGGAGGTCGCCGCGGACCAGCTCGGCGTCGCGCGAGAGGTGCGCGGCGACGCCGCCCTCGTGCGCCTGCGGGTCGAGGTTGTCGAGCACGCGGACGCGGTCGCCGCGACGGAGCAGCGCGTCGACGAGGTGGCTGCCGACGAAGCCCGCGCCGCCGGTGACCAGCACCGTGGTCACGGCCGCATCCCGGCGGGGTCGCGCGGCAGGAAGTAGCCGGACACCGGCTGGTTTCCCCAGACGGTGTGCGCACCCAGGTAGTTCTCCGCCGCGCCCGTGCCGACGATGAGCCCGTCGACCCACTTGACGTTCGACTGCCCGGTGACGCCGGGAACCATGAGCCGGACCGGGAAGCCGTGGGCGTCGTCGAGGCGCACGCCGTCGACGTGGGTCACCAGCAGGGCGCCGCTCGCGCGCAGCGAGTCGACGTGGTGGTCCCAGTGGTAGCCGCTGGTGCTGCGCACCTGCACGTGGGTCGCGTCCGCGGCCGCGCCGGCCATGGCGAGCACATGGGCGACGGGAACACCCCGCCAGGTGCGCATCGCCGTCCACCCGGTGACGCAGTCGATGCTGTAGCGATGCTCCTCGGTGGGCAGCGACATGACGTCGTCGAGGGTGAGGGTGAGGGGTTTGGCCACGGCACCGCTCACCGCGAGCCGCCAGCGCGCCACGTCGACGCGCTGCGCACCGCCCTCGTAGTTCATCACGGGAAAGTCGAGCGCACCGTCGCCGGCCCGCCGGGGGGCGAGGAAGGAGAGCGCCGAGCTGGGCCACTGCGCGGCGCCCACCGCGAGCGTGAGGCCCGCCACCGCGCCGCCGGCCAGAAGCGCCCGGCGCGTCATCGTCCCCTCGCTCGGCCGGCGCACCTCGTGCAGCGACTCCCGCGCCGCCGCGCGCGCGTGGTACGCGACGTGGATGAGCAGCATGGCGACGAAGGTGAACGCCGACAGGTCGTGCAGGGTGATCCAGGTCCAGCCGAAGTCGTTGCGGAAGCTCCACATCTCGACGCCGCTGGCGAAGAGCACCACGGTGCTGAGCACGAGCAGAGGCGCCGTCACCCGCAGCAGCAGCCGCGGCGGTCCCGCCTCGTGGTACGCGCGGTTGCGGGTGTAGTAGCGGAGGAAGCGGTAGCCCGTGGCGGCCAGCTTCACGGCGATGAGTGGGAACAGCAGGAAGCCGACGAAGAAGTGGACGGGCCGGACGACGTCGAAGATGGGGCCGCCCGGCGTGGGCAGGTCGTAGGAGAGCAGGGCGAACCACAGTGCGCTGAGCACCTGCACGGTGAGCAGCACCAACAGCACCGCACCGAACGTCGAGGTCAGCGCGCGGTTCCCCGGCACGCCGCCGGCGAGCAGCCGCGCCAGGCGGTCGCGTCGCGGCGGCGCTGCGTCGTTCACACGGGGCAGGCTAGGCAGGGGCAGGTTACGGACGTGGGTCAGCGCGGCTGTCACGCGCGTGTCATCCGCGCCGCCTAGCCTCGGTGCGGTGGGAAGCATTCCGGCGGCGCTTCGGCTGGGTCCGCTGCAGGCGCCGCGCACTGCCGGGCTGGAGCGCTGGTTCGCGCAGCAGGGATCCCCTCCCCTGCTCGACCTGGGGCGCAGCGGCGCACCGGGGCTGAGCGCGCGCGACGTGCTCGACCTCGCCGGCGCCGGTGCGGAGGTGCTCCTCGACGTCTCGCTCGACTACGACGACGGCGCCGGGCGCCCCGGGCTGCGCGCCGCGGTCGCCGCGTCGGGCGCCGCGCGCCACGCCGCCGAGGTCCTGGTCACCAACGGCGCGGTTGAGGCGCTGCTGCTCTGCTGTGCGGCGATCGGCGTGCACGGCCGTCCCGTCCTCGTCGCCACGCCGTCCTACGAAGCGTTGATGCGCACCCCCGCGGCCCTCGGCGCCGCCGTCGAGAGGATCGACGTCTGGCGCCCCGGCCGCGACCTTCTCGACCTCGACCCGCTGATCGCGCGCGTGCGGCCCGGCGTCGCCGCGGTCCTGGTCAATACTCCCGCCAACCCGAGCGGCGCCGTGGCGGACGGCGAGCAGCTCGCGACCCTCGCCGCCCGCTGCGCCGCCACCGGTGCGACGCTGGTAGTGGACGAGGTCGCCGTGAACACCCTGGACGCCTCAACGCGCAGCGTCACCACCGCTCCGTGGTTCGCCGGCGCCGGCGCCGTGGCGATCGGCGACGCCAGCAAGCAGTGCGGCCTCGGCGGTTTGCGCTGCGGCTGGCTGACCACCGCGTCGACGGCATTGCTCGGCGCCGCCGCGGCACTGAAGGACCTCACCACCCTCGGCAATGCCGCACCGGCCGAGCTGCTCGCCCAGCTGGCGCTGGAGCACCGCGAGCGCATCGTCGCCGCCGTCCGCGACGCCGCGCGCCGCAACCTCGCCACGCTGAGCAGCTGGATTGCCGGGCGCGGCGATGCGGCGCTCACCCCGCCGCGCGACGGGCTGGTGGCGCTGGCGTTCCTGCCAGAGCTGGCCACAGCTCGCGCCGCGGAGTGCCTGCGCCGGGAGCACGGCGTGGCGCTGGTGCCGGGGGAGCTGCTCGGGATTGCCGGCCACGTCCGCCTCGGCCTCGGCCTCGCCCCCGAGCGGTTCGCCGAGGCGCTGGGCCGTCTCGACGCGGGGATCAGGTCGCCGGCAGGCTGAACCACACCCGCGTCGTCCCCGCCAGCGACTCCGCGCCCACCCGTCCGCCCGCCCGCTCGACGAGCTGGCGCACGATGGCCAGCCCGATCCCGGCCCCCCCGTGGGCGCGGTCGCGCGACTTCTCGACGCGGTAGAAGCGCTCGAAGAGGTGGGGCAGGTCGTCGGGAGGGACGGTGGCGCCCTGGTTGACCACGTGCACCAGCGCCTCGCGCGGCCGCCGCTCCACGGACACGCGCGCCGTGCCGCCGGGGTCGCTGTAGCGCGCCGCGTTCTGCAGCAGGTTGTGCATCACCTGCGCGATGTGGTCGGCATTGGCCACAACCGTGACCGGTCCGATGGCGTCGGCCTCGAGGCGCACGCTGGCGCGCTCGAACTGCGGTCTGGCCAGGTCGACGGCGGCGCGCACCGCGGCGCTGAGGTCGAGCTCGGCGACCGGCACCGGGCCGCCGACGTCGCCCTCGGCGAGCTGGTCGAGCGAGCGGGCGAGGCGGACCAGGCGGTCGGCCTCCTCGTGCAGCGAGGCGAACATCTCGCGCGTCGGCGGCACCACCTCGTCGCGCAGGCCTTCGAGGTAGCCCTGCAGGTTGGTGAGCGGCGTGCGCAGCTCGTGCGCGGCGTTGGCGATCAGCTCGCGGCGCAACCGCTCCTGCTCGTCGAGGCTCTCCGCCATGCGGTTGAAGCTGTCGGCGAGGCGGGCCACCTCCTGCGGGCCGTCACCCGGCACGCGCGCAGCATAGTCGCCCGCGGCGATGCGCGACGCCGCGTCGTCGATGCGGCGCAGCGGGCGGACCACGCGCCACGCGAGGGCGACCGCGGCGAGGCCGCTGGCGACGACGGCGGCGAGCAGCCCCCAGAGCACGGCGCGCAGCACGCTGTCGTCGAACATCTGGCGCGACGTCGCCGTCGAGGCGCCGTGCTGCGCCATCAGGCTGTCGAAGGTGCTGCGCCCGTAGGAGGCCACGATCAGCACCACCACCGCGGTGGCGACCAGGGCGACGCCGAAGGACGCCAGCGCCATGCGCACGGTGAGGCGGCGCGGTCGCATCGCCGTCAGCTCCGCACAGTGCGGTAGCCGGCGCCGCGCACCGTGGCCACGTAGCGCGGGTTCTCGGCGTCGTCGCCGAGCTTGTCGCGCAGACGGCGGACGTGCACGTCGATGGTGCGGTCGAAGACGTCGCCGCCGCCGTTGGCGTAGAGCGCGTCGATGAGCACGTCGCGGGTGAGCACCCGGCCGTCCGCCTCGATCAGCGCCACCAGCAGCCGCAGCTCGACGCCGGTGAGGGGCACCGGGCGGTCGCCGCGCCACACCTCGTGGCGGTCGAGGTCGACGCGCACGTCGCCGAGGCGCAGCTCGCCGCGGTCACCCGGCCGTCGCGCCGTATCGCCGCCGCTGCGCCGCAGGATGGCGTGCACTCGCACCACCAGCTCGGCGGGCGAGAAGGGCTTGGGCAGGTAGTCGTCGGCGCCCTCGGCGATGCCGGCGATGCGGTCGCCGGTGGCACCGCGCGCCGAGAGCATGAGGACGGGCACGGCGGAGGTGGCGCGCAGCCGGTGGAGCACACCGATGCCGTCGAGCTCGGGGAGCATGAGGTCGAGGACGACGAGCTGCGGCGCATGGGTCTCCGCGGCGGCCAGGGCGGCGAGGCCGTCGCACGCCTCGACCACCGCGAAGCCCTCGCGCTCCAGGTAGGTGCGCACCAGGGCGAGGATCTTGGCGTCGTCGTCCACGACCAGGATGGGCGCGGCGGGCTGCATGGTGGAGCGCAGTCTACGGCCACCCGTGTTACCGGCAGATGTCCCCGTCACACGGCGGTCATCGTGGCCCACCAGCATGGGGCGCCGTGGAAGCGATCGAGGGCTGCGCCGTGGTCATTCCCGCCCGCGACGAGGAGGGCGCGATCGCCGCGGTCGTGGCGGGCGTGCGCGCGCTGGGCGCCGGCGTGGTCGTCGTCGACAACGGCAGCCGCGACGCCACCGCCCGCGAGGCCGCCGCCGCCGGGGCGCGCGTGGTGCACGAGCCGCGGCGTGGCTACGGGCACGCCTGCCGCGCCGGCGTCGACGCTGCGCCGCACGCCGACGTGATGGTGTTCCTCGACGGCGACGGCAGCATGCCGGTCGAGGAGATCCCCCGCCTGCTGGCGCCGATCCGGGAAGGACGCGCGGACGTCGTCTGCGGCTCGCGGGTGGCGCGGGGCGAGGCCGGCAGCACGCCCTGGCACCAGGCGATGGGCAACCGCGTCGCGCTGGCGCTGCTGCGGTGGCTGTACGGCGTGCAGCTCACCGACCTGGGCCCGTATCGCGCGGTGCGCGGCTCGACGCTGCGCACGCTCGACATGCCCGGCTCGCGCTTCGCCTGGCCGGCGGCGCTGCTGGCCCGCGGCGCGCGGCGTGGTGCCCGCATCGTGGAGGTCGACGTCGGCTACCGCCGCCGCGCAGCGGGGCGGTCGAAGGTGAGCGGCAGCGTCCGCGGGTCGCTGGAGGCGGGGGCGGGCATCGTGGCGACGCTGCTGTGGCAGCGCGTGGCGCCGCGATGAGCGACGCCGTCCTCGCGGTGCTGATGCGCTGGCCGCGGCTCGGCGAGGGCAAGACGCGCCTGGCAGCGCAGATCGGAGCCGGCGCGGCGCACGAGCTGCACCGCCGCTTCGTCCTCGACACGCTGGCCTGGCCCGCGCCGCGACCGCGGGTGCTGGCCGTCTCCCCCGGCGCGGCGGCGCCGGCGCTGCGGCGTCTTGCGCCGGACGCGACCGTGGTGCGGCAGGAGGAGAGCGGGTTGGGGCGCCGCATCGCCGGCGGCCTGCGCACAGCGTTCGCGGGCGGCGCAGGGTGCGCGGTGCTGGTCGGCACCGACAGCCCGTCGCTGCCGCACGGCCTGCTGGCGGACTGCCTGGCGGCCGCCGCTGGCCACGGCGCGGCGATGGTTCCTGCCGAAGATGGCGGATTCGTGGCGCTGGCGCTGTCCCGTGGCAGCGTGCGGCGGTGCGGCCTCGCCTGGCTCGACGCCGCCATCGCCTGGAGCAGCGAGCGGGCGGCGGCGGACACGTGCCGGGCGGCGCAGGAATGTGGCCTCGACATCGCCACCGTCGCACCCTGGTACGACGTCGACACCGCCGCCGACCTCGACCGGCTCCACGCCGACCTGCGGCGTGACCCGCAGCGGGCGTCGCGGACGCTGCGCTGGCTGGACGACTGGGCGGCGGCCGCCACCGTGGAGCGCGCCTCCTGAGCAGCGCCGGGCTGCTCACCGGACGGGCGCCGCTGCGGGTGCAGGCCCTGTCGCGGCTGCGCGCCGGGTCGGCGTTCTGGCCGGTTATGGCGGCAACAGGTGTCGCCGGGGTAGCTTTCGCCATCTCCTGGCTGCGCCTGGCCACCTTCCACAGCTCGGCGTACGACCTCGCCTTCTTCGACCAGGTGGTCTGGAACGCCTCGCAGGGGCACGACCTGCACTCGTCGTTCCTCGCCTACCCGTTCCTCGGCCAGCACTTCGAGCCCGTCCTCTACCTCTTCGCGCCGCTCTACCGGCTGCACGCCACGCCGCTCTGGCTGCTCGGCGCCCAGTCCGCCGCGCTCGGCGGCGCCATCGTGCCGCTCGCCGCCCTGGCCCGGCGCTGGCTGGGCCGGGGATGGAAGCCGGTCGCAGTCTGCGCCGCCTACGTCCTGCAGCTCGGGGTGGCGCGCGCGGTGGGGTTCGACTTCCACACCGAGACGCTCGCCGTCCCGTTCGTCTTCCTGGCGCTGCTCGGCGCGGCGCGCGGCGACGCACGGCTGTTCCTGCTGGCGGGGCTGGTCCCCATGCTGTGCAAGGAGGACGGCGCGCTGGTGAGCCTGGGGATCGCGGCGCTGGCGCTGCTCGTCCACCGCAGGCGTGCGGCCCTGCTGCTCGCCGGTCTTGCTGTCGTCGGCGGCGCGGTCGTCGTCCTCGGCGTCATGCCAGGGTTGCGCGGCGGCGCAAGCGGCGACCTGGTCGCGCGCTACGCCTACCTGGGCGGCAGTCCCGGCGCCATCCTGCTCCACCTGGTGACGGAGCCGCAGGTGTGGCTCGGACATCTCGTCTCGTCGCCGACAGGGCCCGCCCTCCTGGTGGCCCTGGCCGCCGTGGGCTTTCTGCCGCTGCTGCGCCCGGCGGCGCTGCTCGCCTGCGCACCGGCGCTGCTTCTGCCGCTGCTCTCCGCCGACCCGTACCAGGCGGGGCTGCGCCTCCAGTACGGAGTGGAGGCGACGCCGCTCCTGCTCTGCGCCGCGATGCTCGGATGGCGGAAGGCAGCGGCGGCGCGGCGCGCCTGGAGCGCGGCGGCGCCCGCGTCGTTGGTCGCCGGCGCGCTGGCCACGTGGCTGGCGCTGTCGCCGCTGCCCGGCGGCCACGGTCCCGACGCGGTGCAGCTCGACGGGCTGGGCCGCGCCGCCGCCATCGACGCGCTGCTCGCCCGCATCCCCGGCGGCGACTCCGTTGCCGGGAGCGGCGACCTGCTCACCCATCTCGCCGAGCGGGCGGCCATCGCCGAGTTCCCCAACCACCGGCCGGCACAGTGGGTCGCGCTCGACAGCGAGGCGCAGGTGAGCACCGAGAGCCTCGCCGCCGGCTACGCCGCTGCGTCAGCGACGCTCGCCGGACGCGGCTACGTGCGGGTCGCAACTGCCGGCGGCGTCGCACTCTGGCGTCATCGCTGACCTGTCTGCCGGCGAGGCACCGCCGGCGCGACGCCTCTGCGCAGGCGGCCTGGGACTGCGATGACCGGGAGTGATCCCGCCGCGGCGACTCAGCGGTCGCATCCGTCGCCGTCGCTGGGGGCGCCGAAGTTGTCGGAGTCGCCGTCGGCGCCGCCGTGCTGGGGGATCACGCACGGCGTCGGGGTCGGCGCCATGGTGGCGCGCGGCACCGCGGTGGGTGGAGCCGTGGGAACCGGCGTCGGCACCGCAGTCGGAGGCGGTGTGGGCGTCGGCGCCGCTGTCGCCGCAGCGCGCGAGGGCGGAGGCGACGCCGGTGCGCTCGGCTTGGCGACGGTGGTCGCGGCGGTGCCGCAGGCCGACATGGCGAGCAGGGCTGCGGTGATCGAAAGGCGTGCGCGGACCATCATCGATGTGCCACCGGGTGAGTGGGAGGATTGCAGTCGCCGCGGGGCTTGCGGGCGGCTGCCGTTCGCTGTGGTGATAGGCGGCCGGGTTACGCCCCCCGCATCACACGGCCGAGATGGACTCGGTCACCATGACGTGCGACGGCTGGCCTGCTGGAGCGCAGGACGCCGGGCGCCGTCCGGTGCTCAGCCTTGACAGGAGCGCCGAAGGCGGAGCCGCGGGGATCCGAACCCCGGACCTCTGCCGTGCGAAGGCACGGCTGCGATTTGGGGCCGACCTGAGCTCAAATAGGCGGCAAGCCGCGTCTCGGAGCCCTGTCGGGCGTCAGCCGCGACTCTGCCGGAGCAGACCGTTGTCTTTCCGGCATAGGTGCATGGCGCGAAAGCGCTCGACTCGCCGCCGGTCTGCGGGTCAGACGGCCGGAAGTGCTCGGTGACAATACCCAGCGGTCCGGTCCGGTCTCGAGCCGGACCGCCTCACGGACCACGGACAACTCTCGCCACGACGCCCGTGGCAGCCGGTATCCGTGCCCTGGCGACATCGGTGACCGTGGCCACCACGCCGTCACTGATCAGGCGGTCCAGTTGACGCCACGCCTGGGCCCCGTAGGCCCTGACCACCTAACGCTCTCTGGCGTTCCCGGATATCCTCTATATCCTGTGCTGTAAACCCCACCGCAGCTCGCCCGCCGGCGAAGCCGGGCCGGTCCCCATCCACTAGCCGATAGATCTCCACGCCATTCGTAAACAGGTCGCGGACGACGGTGCCATCACGGAGCGATACATCTATCCACCACACCCCCATGCGAAATTCCCAGCCTAATCTCTCTTTGAACTTCGCTGGGAACGGCACCGCATCGCCCGCGTTCGTCATCGACTCGGCTCCACTTCGGTGAGACGCAGCTGACACTCAACGAATGTCGCTTGTCGATCCGTTGGTGTCGTGCCTCTGACGTTCCTGATCGATACGCCACTGCCACCACGCGAGGCCGATCTTGACACTGTTGATTCGCACAACGTGGCCCCACTCGCCGGTCAGATACTCGGACGCGAATCTTCCGCCTTCGTTACTCTTGATCACGAGCTCCCCCCCGCAAACACCTGCGAGGACAAAGGCCGCTATCACGCACAGGAGGGCCACGAGTGAGGTACCGGGATTCGCCAGGCTGGCTAACAGCACTCCCGTAAGTACACAGAACAGGAGTCTCAAGACCCACTTGTAGTATGACGCCACCTTCGCACCCGCAGCGGGTCCTATGGGCGGCGTAAGCCGTTGCCGATACCGCTCAAAGTATCCGAGGCGATGCGTTCCCCTATGCACTACGGTTGGCACCCAAGTATTCTGGCGAGCGAGCCACCGAAGTCCGATGCAAAACCCGTGCCCCCAATGACAAAAGACCCGGGGACGAGCTACGGGTCGGCGCCTGGCTCGAATCGGACCCACGGGCCGATCCAGGCGGTTCGGCTGGCCAACGATGATTCCACTACCCCGCGTCGATGGAGGGAAGACTGCCCTCCAGCCCATTGAAGTACGGCGCGCTTACTGGCGGAACCATATCTCGGCTGTCCGTCAAACCGCGTCATGCCGACCGTCGCCCAACCGAGTCCATGCGGGTCGTGGCATGGAGGCCGCCGCTAACGGTTGTGCCCACGCTCGCTGTCTGCTCGACGAACGGCTTCAGCCACTCTCCGGAGGACGTCTGTGCGGTCGGGGGCCGGCTCTGTCGACATGAGCCCGAATGGGGCCCCTTCTACGTCGTGCCAACCGCAATTTCCTGCCTCAATAAACGGCTCAAGATGTTCGACCGCGGCGGCAATGGGTTCACGGCATACATCGACGTCAACGGAGGCGGTGCGAAGGATGTTGAGCCCTTCTTCGCTGCCGAGGCGCGCCAACAGGTACGACGCCCACCCGCAGTACGAGGGATCGTGGAGATACCGAGCCACACCGGGGATTCCATCCTCTGTGTACGCTGTAGCGACGATCGCCAGCTTGTGCCCCGGGCTCGACGGTGGCACGGACGCCGCGAAATGCCGAAGGCGAGGCACCACGCTAGACACCCTCAACACGACGACGATCCAGAGAACCTGCAGCGCGTTCGTTGTTGTCAAATCATTCAGTAGCCGATCGACGTGGGGCTTGAGCGCATCGGGTCGAACTCTGACCAATGTACCCATGGCGACACTTCGCACGTCAACGGACTTGTCGAAAAGCAGGGGTGTGACAATCGGCACGGCACGTATGCCGAGGACGGCACCCGCTGTCCGGACCCCCCACGCGCGAGTCCCTTCATCAGCGCTTCGGACCACCGCACCGAGGTAGCCCTCGGCGACACGCCGCTCGGCCCTCTTGAGCGAGCGCTCCAGATCCGTAACGCGCCGCCTATCCTCGGGTAGACCGGTGTCTAGAGATGCCGTTAGTCGCTCCAATGGGATCAGGGCCATCGCACAATCATGCCATGTACCTTGGATCGCACGACGGGTCGACCTCAGGGAAGCACGGCAGGTGCCAACCGTGTCTCCAGAGATCGATGATGGTCGGAATCCACCCGATGGCCCCCAACGCACTCCCGCCCAGCTCCGGGTCGATGGGCCCCACCGATTCGCTGCCGGGGACCTCTTCGCCACCGGCCGGGAGCTCGCCGACACCCCCCGGCTCGGCAGTCGGAGGAGTCTCGCCGGTGAGCTTCATTGCCTGCTCCACTTCTGACGTGGTGAAACGAACGCCGGGCCCGTTGGGTTGCGGAAGATAGAACTCTGGATCCCCGCCGCTGTCGGTGCGCCGGAAGACCCCTATGACCGAGACACTGTCCCCGTAGTATCGCGAGACGACGCGCTGATAGAGGTCCAGCTTCGCGGGCGCCCCGCCACCTTCGCCGACATAGCGCACCGTACCCTCCTTAGGATCGATCACGGCGATCAGCTTGTTGCCGAGCCACACCTGATAGTCCGGCTTCAGATAGCTGAATCCCTCAGCGCTGATCGTCTCTCCGGTGTTGGGGTCACGCAGAGCTTGATTGCGCAGGATCGCGTACCCCTGCTCATCCGGGAAAGCTTCGTTGATCGCTCCGCCGATCTCATCCTCCCAACTCTTCCAAGAGGGTGGCATTCCACCCTCAGGGTTTGGGCCGGGAGTCGGCAGGGCCCCAGGAATCATGGAGAAGAAGATGTCGAGACGCGTCGCGACGACGCCCTTCGAGTACCGGGCCACCTGCGCCTGCGTCGGCCATCGACCACCGCTCGCCGTCGCCGACGCGTTCTCGTAGTTGGTCACAACATCGCAGTTGTCTGTTCGACATGGGTTATGCCCGGACGGATCAACCAGGTTCAACGGATCGCCATTGACGTAGGAATAGGTGTTCGCGGTCAAGGGGTCGGCCCCGACGTTGTTCAGGCCCGGCTTGGACGAGGCACGGTAGCTGTCCGGCGTGAAGAACGCCGACTTTGCCGGGTCATACGTGCGAGCGCCGAACTGATAGGTGCCGGTGACCTGATCCGGTCGATTCGTCTGGTATTGGCGAGTCGAGGGCGTGGCCGCGGAGGAAGAGCAGGAGTTTACCCCGCTCAGGGCCACCGCGATACCGAACGGGTCGAAGGTCTGTGCACAAGCTACGGTAGACGGGGCCGAAGTGGCCGTCATCGCCGACGTGTCGCCGCGGCTGTCCTCGAAAACGACTTGCGTCTGGGTCTGCGACACGTAGCGCATCGTCCCTGTTGGATCGTTGCCGTAGGACACTTCCTGCTGTCCATTCGACACTTCGCTTGATAGGGCCTGGGTTGTTCCTGAGTAGTGCTCGACGGTGGTCGTGGTCGTGCTCGGTGCCGTGGTTTCTGACCGCTGGCGGACGCGATCCAGGCCGTCGTAGAGGTACGACGAGCCCAGAGTGCTCGTAGTCGACGCCGAGCCTGTCAGGCGGTCCAAGCCGTCGTAGCTATACGTGTATGCCCCATCGGTGGCCAGGGTGCCGACGGCGTCGTTGTAGGCGTAGGTGACCTGCGGGTTCGGCGTACCGTTGGTCGTCTTGTTGTACGTGTTGATCGAATTGTCCGCGCGGTACGCCCAGGACTGGACTACTGTGTTGGTGCCATCGGTGAAGTTGTCCTGCGTGCGATTGCTGTTGTGGTCCCAGGAGTACGTGTCTTGAGGTCCGTTGTTCCCGCTTCCGTGGGTGAAGCTGCTGAGGCGCCCGAGCGAGTCGTAGGTGTAGCTCTGCGACTGGGTCGCGGACGGCAGGACGAGACTCTCCGAGGTCATGCGGTAGCCGGCGTCCCAGCTGTACTGCCAGGTCCCCAGCGTGCCGGCTGCCGCGGTGAGCTTCGCCTGGGATAGCGTGTCGTCGCTGTTGAACGTGTAGGCCACCGACTGGCCGCCGGCGTCACTCTCCGTGACCGGGCGTCCACCGTAGTCGTAGGTCCACGAGGTCGTGAAGGGTGAGCTGCTCGGATTCCACGTCATCGAGGACAGAAGCTCGGCGTCGCCGTAGGTGTACGTCGCGGTTTGCGCCGCCGCACCGCCGGATTGTCGCTCTGCGGCGACCGAGCCCGCACCGTCGTAGGTGTAGGACGAGGTACGCGACCCGTCGCCCAGCGTACGGACTGTGCCATCGAGGTATTGCGTGGCGGTCAGCGTGGAGGTGCTGCCGTTGTGGTCGGTCTCGGCGATGCTCAGCGGATTGCCTGCCGCATCGTACGAGGTGGTGATCGTCGTCGGCGACGATGCCTCGCGCCCGGCTTGCGAGGTCTGCCGGTCGTTGGGCGCGTAGGTGAAGGTCTGCGTCCCGCCGTCGGCTGTGACAGTCGAACCGACCACCTTGGCATCGTCCGAGGAGATCTTGCGACCGGCTGGGTCGTAGCCGAAGGTCGTCAGCCTGTACGTGGGTCCCGAGCTCGACACCGGCTCAGTGATGCTGGCGAGGAGATTGTCCAGCGTGTAGGAATACTGCGTGACCTTGCTGCTTCCCACCGGAAAGGCTGAGAAGTTGGGATCGCCGGCGGTGGCTGATGGCGACTGCACCGTCAGGGTGTTCCCGTCGCTGTCATAGGTGTACACGGTGTGGGCTGCCAAGGGATTGTTGGTGGCACCCTGGGTGACGTCGGACGTCTTGCCGTCCGAGAAATAGGCCGTCTCGGTGGAGACGCCGCCCGGGTCGGTGGTGGCGACCTGCTGACCGCTGGCATTGTACGAGTACGTGGTGACGTGTGTGAGGGTGTGCGCTGTGTCCGGCGGAGCGGTCGACTGGAGGAGCAGGCGATCCACCGAGTACTGGTACTGCGTCACCTCGGAGAGGCTGCTCGTCACCAGACGCGTGTCCTGGGTGACCAGCCCATCGCCGTCGCGCAGGTAGGAGTGCGACGTGATCTGGCCCGACCCGGTTGGGGACGGCGCATTCAGCGTAGCGATGGTGTTGTCGTCGAAGTATGTGTAGGTGAGCTTGCGGCCGTCGGAGCCGTTCGAGGTGGGCAGGGTGACCGTCGAGACATTCCCGTCGGTGTCGTACGACACTTGGGTCACGCAGTAGGCAACGCCGCCGAGGTAGCCTGGCACTCCGGCGACCGACTGAGGCGTCTTGCCCTGAGCGCCCGAGGCACACTGCTGGCTCTGGGTCGACGAGAGCCCGAGATCGCTATAGGCGCCGCCGAAATCGCTATTGTCGTATCGCGGAACGTACTGCGTCGTTGGACGGCCATCGGCATCGTAGTCGGTGCGCACCATGAAGACCTGGAAGGCGCTGTCCCAGGGCGTCTGGCTGAGCGGGCTGGTCGAGTTGGTGAAGGCGCGGGGCTCCCACTGTGCGACAACATGCCCGTCGGGGTCATACGCGACGCGAGTCCGGGTGTTGGCCGTGCCGGTCGCCACACCGGCCGTCGACGCGTTCGTGGTCGTCGCGCCGACGACAGTATCGAGTACGCGATTGTCAGCATCGTAGCTGCGGTCGGTGATCCTGCCCACTGGCGTCGTCTGCGTGTTGTCGACCGAAGCGCCCGGGTACAGATCCAGCGCGTCGGCGTCGAGGCGCACCAGGCCGCTGGATCCCGTGCCACCCGTGGTGCCCTGGCTGCCTGCGCTTCCCGGCGCTCCGCGTGCGGTCACGACATGCAGCTTCAACTGCTGGGCCGTCAACCACACGGTGCCACCTGCGCCCCCGCCACCACCGCCGCCACCGAGCTGCTGGCCGGCCGGCGACAGCGCGCCACCCGTGAGACCGTCGGCGACGATGCTCCCCGCGTCGTCGATGAAGTTCGCTGTTATGTGCAGGAAGCCGCCACCCGCACCGCCTTGCGCACCGGCCTGGACACCGTTGCTCCCGCCGCCGCCACCCCCCGAACCCATGGCGGCGACGCCGGACGCGTCCGCCAAGCCGCTGGCGGATGGACCGTAGGACGCTCCTCCCGGGCCGCCCGCCCCCACGCCCGTCTGGGTGTTGCCAGTTCCAGGGCCGCCCGACATCACGTGGCCACCGCCGCCACCGCCGCCGCCGGCCACGGTTCCCGGATTGCCGCCCATGCCACCGCCGTTGCCGAAACCGTTCTGCCCCGCCACGGTGGGCAGGGTCGCACCAGGCCCGCCACTCGGTCCTCGGCCGGTGAGCGTGATGCCGCAGGTGCTGCAGATGGACAGCGTCCCGCTGACCTTCAGGATCAGGCTGCCGCCGGTGTTGCTCCCGAAGTCGTAGGGAGTGACCGTGATCCAGGCGCCGTTGCTCAACGTGAGGGTCGAGTACTGCGTGCCCGACGACACCACGCAGGGATTGCCCTGCGGGCATGACGAGCCATCGAACGACCCTGCTCCGTTCACGGCGGTCCCGGCAACCAGGCCACCAGGCTGGATCACCGATGTGGTGTTCCCCGACGCGTCGTAGCTCCAGACCGTGACGTTGGGCTGCTGGCCGGAGGCCCGCGGGACGTACTCGCGCTGCTTGCGGTCGAGCACGTCGTACGTGTCGGTGACCGTCACATTGAGCGGACTCGTCGTCGACGTGACATTGCCGTCCGCGTCGCGCGCCATGGTGGTGGTCAGCGCCGTTTCCGCGGTGGAGTCGGCCGTGCCGCTCGGCGCCCGGTAGGTGCTGTCGGTGATGACCGCGCCGGCGGCGTCGTAGGTGCGGTGCTCGCCGTACAGCGCCGTCGACGGGCAGGTCCCCACGGCGAGGTGCCCCTCGCCGGTGTCGTAGTCGCGCGGCGTGCACGTGTCCGTGGGATGGCCGTCGGCGTCATAGCTGGCGCCGGTGTACAGCGTGACTCCGGAGCTGCGTGCGTACGAGGTCTCGATCTGGTGGTGGTCGGCATCGAACACGGCGTTGACGGTCTCGCCGTTCGGCGGCGACGAGGAGATGACATTGTCCTCGCCGTCGTAGACGGTCAGTTCGGTGCATTCCGACTCATTCAGGGGAAGCGGTGCGTCGGCGCTGGTCGTCTCGTGGGTACATCCGGCGGGGACCTGGGACTGCAGCGAAGGCCAGGCGGCGTGGGTCCAATGCTTCGCCACCAGGCGGTTGACGGAGTCGTAGACGAAGGTCGTGTATTCTCCGCGTGGATCCTTCTGTACGGTCCGGTTGCCGAAGGCGTCGTACTGGTACGTTGTGGGCGCACTGCTCCCCTCAACCGGCGTGATGACACTCACCAGGTCCTCGCCGGCGTCGTACGCACGCTGGGTGACATCGGCCGACCCGACGGCATTCGACGTCGCGCCGACTGTGCCACGAGGCGTCTCCGACGCGGTGACGTCACCATCGAGGTTCACGGACGACACCGACAGGTCTCCGAGCGGGTCACGCTGCGAGAGCACGTACCGCCACGGCGAGGAGAAGGCCGCGCGAGACGAAGCGGCGCCGGCGCAGGAGCCGCCGATCGACGCCGACTGGCGCAGCACCTCGGCGAACGTGCAGCTGGGTGGCCCCCCCGACAAGCCGACCGCGATGCTGGGGTCGCCGGGATATGAGGAGAGGGCCTGGCCGCTCGCCGTCGTGGCGTCACGGTCCCAGGTCCGCGCCACGTTGCCGCCGCGATCGTATCCGAAGGCGACGAAGCGACCCGTGGGATCTGTAACGCCGCGCAGCCAGCCACCTGCCGAGACGTTGTGTGAAAGGTCGAGGTCACTGTCCGCGAAGTACGTGTACAGGTAGACTCCCTGTCCCGTCGCCGCCGCCAGCGGAGTCTGCATGGCCACCTTCTGGCCGAAGTTGTCGTATCCGTAGTTTGTCACCGGCGCGGAGGAACCGCTGAAGGCTGGCGAGGTCACCTGGCAGAGCAGCCCAGTGTTGTGGGCGCCAGCGGGGGCGCAGAAGGTTTGTGTCGACGGCCACGGCGATGGCAGGCCGCCGGGCGGCGTCAGCGACGCGTTGGGCGTCTCGCCCACATGACGGTCATTGGCGTATGTGGTCAGGAAGTCGGTGTAGGTGTGGCCGCCCGCGAGCGGAGGAGCCAGGTTGCCCCTTGGCACGAGCATCTGCGTCTTGTCGTCGACGCTGTAGAGCGTGGTGCCGCCGCTGCGGCCCGTGCTCGCCGTGGCGCAGCCGGACGACGAGGTGTCCTGCTGCGAGCGGACGTCTCCCCGACCCGCTCCGGCGCTATACCCGGTGACGGTGTCGGTGAAGCAGGCCGTCGAGCCCGACCCCTGCACCACCTGCGTGGCGTATCCATAGGTGGTGGTCTCGTTGGCCGGTGAGTTCAGCTTGTGGACGACGAGCGGGTACCCCTCGTCGTTGTACCGGAACACCGTGGTGGCATCCGTCGAGGAGCCAGTGGCCAGCGACTCCACTGTTTGCTGGCACAGGTCGTTGTCGACGGTGGCATCAGGCTGGCGGCAGGTCACAGTCGAGCCGTAGTCGCTGTCCGCGATGTGATCCCAGGTCCGTAGGGTGACGTGCGGACTGTTGTTGCTGGTGTCTCCTTCGTCGACCTCACCCACGCGGCCCCGGCGGTCGATGGACCGGAATTGCTGGCGGTGCCCTGCCTCGTCGGCCAGCGTGTACCGCGAGCCCTGGGTCGTCGAGTAGGTGAAGATCGTCGCGTTGCCGCGGCGGTCTGTGAGATTGGTCACCCAGTTGGGCCCGAATGTCGTCTCCGCGCTGTAGCTGACGTGAGTGGCATACGGGGAGGTGGTGTTGCTCGCGTCGCCCATGGGGTCGGTAACGGAGCAGAGCTCACCGCTCGTTCCGCCACAGGACGCGCCGCCCAGGCCCTGGTAGGTCATGGTCATTGCGCCGGAGCTGCCAACCGGCGTTGCCGAGCACGGCGGGGAGGCGTTCTTCACCGGGTCGGCGCAGTTGTCGATGACCTGGGTCAGATATCGCGTTGCTCCGCTGTAGCTGAAGTTGTACTGGACCGTCCTTCCGGCGGGATCCGTGACGGCCATCCACTGCGGCGGGTTGTTGACCGAGTCGTAGCTGAAGGCGAGCTTGCGGCACGTCGAAGGCAGGTTGCCGCTGCTGTCCGGCGTGCAACTCGGTAGCGCCTCGTAGACGTAGCGGAGCTTGGACAGGTCGGCGCCAGGCGCCGGCGCGTTGGTGTACTCGTAGCGGAGGTCGACCCCTGCGGCGTCCACCATGTCGAGCAGGTGTCCATCCGCGGAGAACTCGTACCGCAAGCGGTCGGGTCGCTCCGCAGCAAACCCGAGCACCTTAGGAGTCGTCCCCGTGATCGGCGTGCACGGCTGCCCGCCGAGCGGCGCGGACGTCACCTCGATGTAGCGCCAGAGGCCGAGGTGCACACCGGGCGGCGCGTCGTAGGCCTGGTCGACGCAGATGTTCGTGTAGCCCACGTCGAGCCCGAGCGCACGCGGCCGCAGGACGTCGAGCGGCGTGGTTCCGGTGCCAGAGACGTTGATGACCGGCAGGGCGCGGTCGGCAAAGTAGTGCCGGGTACCGTCGCGGTCGATGAGGACCACGCCCACCGGCTGCGACACGGTCGCATCCGGCGGCAGGTAGAGGCCGCTCGCGCCCACCTCACCGGTGGCGTCGTCCGCTTGGGCGATGTTGAGCACCCACCCGGTGCCGAGGCTCTGGCCAAAGCTGGGCGCCAGGCCGCTGTCCTCGGAGTTGTAGGTGCGGCGCAGCACGTAGGCGAGCTGGCCGTGTCCCTGCACCGGCGACAGGTCGGTCTGCTGCAAGACGAGGTTGCCGTTGGACACGTTGACCGAGGCGGTCGACTGCGGTCCTGTGGCGCGGGAGACATACGACCACCAGGACTCCAGTCCGAGGCCATCGTCGCAGACGCTGATCGGTACCGAGGCGGTCGACGTACCGTTCGCGTTGACCGCTTGCACTGAGTTGACGGCGTCGCAGACGCCCGTCTGTGTGATGACCCGCGCCGGATAGGTGATGGTGTGCGCGTTGCCCTGACTCTGCAGAGTGGAGAGCCCGGTGATCGTGAGCTTGTCCCCGGCCACCGTGCAGGAGCCCGGATTGGACGCGCAGTAGGTGGCCCCGTCGACCAGCACGCTGGACGTGGCCACCGACAGCGCCGGCGAGAGTGTGTCGACGACCTGGCTCACGCTGAGCGGCGATGCCTGCTGATTGGTGATGGTCACGGTGAAGTTGACGAGGCTTCCAGGCAGGACTACCCCGCCGGGGCTGACCGTCTTGACCACGTATGGCGGCAGCGTCACCGAATTCGACTGTGCCGCCGGACCGTTGCCGATGTCATTGGTGGCGTAGACCCTGAAGTAGTAGGTCTTGCCGTTGGTGAGGCCCGTGGCCTGGTACGACGAGCAATTGCAGGTGTACGGTGAGCTGGCGGTCGAGCCGTCCGCGTTGATTACCTGCGCCGTATACGAGGTGACCGGGTCGCCGCCGTTGGAGGGAGGCGCAGCCCAGCTGACCGTGGCCGCCTGGTCCTGCGCCGTCGCCTGGACGTTGGTCGGGGCGGCGGGCGGCGGGCTGTAGGTCAGCGAGAGCGTGGCGTAGCGATTGGTGCCGTTGTCGGGATAGTAGGTCGACGGCCAGTCGTAGCCACCCGAGTTGGCAGTGCCCTCGTACTGGGTGATGATGATGAAGCCGTCGTTGGTCATCCCGTTGATCCACTGGCTCAGCAGGATGTTGATGTTGCCGTTGTCGAACTGTTGCGCGCAGGGCGGTGGGTTCGCGTAGCCGCAGTTGGTCCCGTATGGGACCGAGGCGTAGACGCCGGAGTCCACGTAGTTCGCCGCGGTATTGAAGGTGACGCCGTTGAAGGGGAAGGGGTCCTGAAGGTACCGGTGCAGCCCTGCGAATCCGGGCACCTCCTGGCTGCAGTACGAATACGAGGTGCTGGGCAGGCAGTCGACCTGGAAGAGCTGCAGACTCTCATTTGAAAGCGAGGAGCCGGCTGGAATCGAGCTCAGGTCGAATCGCACGAGCGACCGGTACCAGAGGTCGTAGCCGTTCCAGGTGCCACGCCCAGCGTAGAGATAGTTCCCTCCCGGGCCATAGACACAGTTGCCACGTCCGTAGGCGCAGTCGGTATTGCTGCCGATGGCGTAGTCAGCGACGGTGTTGCTCTCGTACGCGCCGCCGAACGTCACCGCCGGGTCGATGACCACGGGAAACGTGGCGTTCGCCAGCCAGTTGCGGTCGACGTCGATGCTGATGTCGTATCCATCACCGGCCGGCACGATGGTCTGCTGCGGGTTGCTCTCAACCGTTGGCGCTCCCTGTGTGTACGCCATCGCCGGAGGGATCGACATGCCGACGCCAGGCGCCACGGTGCCGTCGAATGCGTAGCCGCCGTACCCGGTCGCATGCAGACCGCCGAGCTGGTGGCGCGGATCAGACAGGTGGAAGGTGAAGTGCGTGGGAGCCTGGGCGCTGCGCAGCACGAGCTGCTCGCCGATCGCATTCGGTGACACGGTGTACTGCAGATCGGTGTCGGCCGCGACGCCCGGGTACGCGGGACCGCTTCCCGGATTGGTCACGGCGCCGACGTGCAGGCCACTGCTCGTCAGCATCACCGGGCCGCCGGCCAGGTCCAGCGTGACAAGCGACGCCGCCGACGAGCCGAAGCGGATCGGCACGATCGCATTTGGGGCCGCGAGCGGGTGGGCGGGATCAGCAGTGGCGTGGACGCTTGGGTCAACTTGGTGCCAGCCCGAAGCGTCCTGGCGGAACATTGGAACCGCGTAGAATTGCGCAGTCACGGCACCGGACTGATCCGCCGTCCAGTGCTCGAATGCAGTCCAACCCTCCGTCGCCCGCGAAGGAAGCGCTGGTGGGGGTGCCGATGAGAAGGGTCGCACTGGCGCGAGCGGCGGCGTCTTGATGGAAGGCGAGGCCGGCGTGGGTAGCGGCTGCGAGGACGACGGCGTCGTGTCGAGGGCCGGGTCCGGTGCCACGGAAGCGGCGGCGGCAACCGTTCCGCCCAGTGGGAAAGACTGACCACTTCCAAAGACCGCCGTCGCGACCGCCGCGACCAGGACACTTGTCCGCAACCGAAGACGGGGCCGCGATCGCGCGCCCTCCGCCCTCTGGGCGCGCGCGCGCGCGGTCGACGTTCGCATGTCCCGTCAATCCCCCTTTCTCCGGCCATCCACGCCCCCGCGGCGCCGACTGGCGGTTGCGAAGGCTGACATGACAGGGACGGCCTGACAAGGGGTGCGTAACCGAAGCGTTACAGCCTCCGGTCCCTGAAGCATTCTGGACACCCGATGTCTCTATCAGTCCACCCGCCACAGCCGGTCGGGGAGGTGCAATCAAACGATGCGCCTTGAGTCATTGGCGCTCGAGAGCTCGACGATCACTCGACGCCAGTCAACCACCACAAGACCGTCGTCGAAGCAGGCCACGCCCGGCGCCGACGGCCGCGTTCCACCCCTCGCCTTGCCGGCCGCCCCCGGCATCGGTGGTGACGCCGCCAGCTCACGCAGCCGCGCTCGCGCGAGGTGAGGTGTACCCCGGTGGGTGCGGAAGGGATTCCCAGCGCGCCCCGGACGGATCCGAGCGTGCACTAAGAGGTGGGGACGTAATGCGAAGGCGTACGAACGCTTTCCCATCTTGGCGAGGACGCGAATGAGCCAGGTTTGAGCTTGCGTCGACGATGGGCAGGTGCGCCAGATCACGACTGCTGCGCGACCCTTGAGGTTCTGGCGAACGATGGCAACAGTGGGGTCGTCGGACCGGTCGCCAGCCTCGTCCTTCTGCGATTGCCCGTGCAAGCGTCTCTTCGATCGAGGCAACCCCGGGGGCACATGATTGACGCCGCGGAGGAGTCACTCTCCGCGGCGTCGTTGGGAAGGGTGTGGGCTACTCGGGGATCACCAGCGTTCGGGCCATGCGGTCATGCCACGCCTGGTGACGGGGGTCGTTCGTGGCGGCGAACAAGCCCGCCCCGAACGGCAGGATGCTGAGGAGCAGAGCGCCGAATCGCAGCAGCGCGTGCGGCAGATCAACACCTGACAGCGAGTCGGCCGCTACGACGCGCAGACCGAGGCCGCGCATGACGAGGGTCTTGCCCCACAGTGCCCAGGAGATCGGGAAGTACAGCAGCGTCAGGACGATGATGGCCACCGGGCTGAAGAGCATATCGAAGGTGGTCTGATCGTACGGCGATGCCGGCACGCTGTTCGGCACGACGTGGGCGAGGACGCCGGCGACTATCACCTGGAGAACGGCCAGGACGGCCAGGTCCACGGCTCCGACGACGGCGCGGAGCATGGGTGAGGCGTACTCGCTCACCCTCTGGCTCTTGAGCTGGTCGAGAAGCGTGTCCTGCGGGATCATGCGACTCCCTCCGTGACCGTGGCGGCCCCCGCGCTGGCGACCGGGCGGCTGGCGCGGAAGAAGTGGACGGCGGCGGACCAGGTGTCGTCGAGCGTCCGCGTCCGGACGCGCGTGACGCCGACCCACTCGCCGTTGATGCAGAACTCGGTGACGGACGGGAACGCCAGCGACGTCTTCGTCCGACGCACGCCACTGATCTCGGACCACGGCGCCCCGACCACCGGCATCGGCGCGAGCAGCAGCCAGAAGAGCAGAACGCGAAAGAGCGTCCGCATCCAGCGGCGCCGTGGGCGCAGCGCGATGCCGGCCTCGTCGACGTCGAGGGCGTAGATGGGGAAGATCAGCTGCGCCGGGATCCTCCCCGACGAGCCGATCCAGGCATGGAGGATGGTCGGCGAGTACCAGCGGACGCCGGCGACGACGTGGCATGGCCCGCCGCGCCAGGGCGCTGCCTCCGCCATGGGGATGCGGTGACGGGCCGGCTTTCCCATGGCGTCCGGGAAGACGGCGGCGATCTCCGCCTGGTCCTCGCCGCTCTTGAGGGCGTCGAGCAGGGGATCCGGGGGAAGCGTGGTGGTCATGGCTCCTTCCTCAGTGGCTCAGCTGCGGCAGGGCGACGGAGTCGACGACGTCCGTCGGGGCGGGGATCGCCGTGGTGGCGTTGAAGCCGTCGAAGTCGACGGTCTCGTGTCCCGGGAAGCCGTCGATGCCCATCTGGCTCTGGCTGCTCGACGGCGGGCTGCAGCCGGGCCGGCCGTTGGGGCCGTCACTCGACTCCAGGTGCAGGGCGTACGGCGCGCCGGTGTCGGCCACATCGACGGTGAAGCCGGTGGTGCTCGAGTCCGTGCGGGTCGAGATCACGCGGACAGCGTCGACGCTGTGGACGCTGTGGACGCCGTCAGTGCTGAGCTGACCGGGCGTTCCGGTCAGGCAGTCGACGACGTGTGCAGGCCCGACGAAGGTCGTCGCCATGGCGCCGAAGTCGGCGGCCGGCATGCTCACCCAGCGGCCGGCGGCGGCGGCCTGCCACTCCTGCGGCACGACGCTCGGACCCTTGAGGTAGAGGGTGCCCTGGGTGATGACGACGCTGTCGGTGCCGCTCGGCGTGGTCATCGTCTCGGCGACGCCGCCCTTCTGGTCGGTGCGGACGTCGAAGCTGATCGGGGTGCCGTCGGCGGCCACGCCGCGCAGGACCATGTGGTAGGTCCGCAGGTGGCCCATGGCGTCGGTCATGTCACGGAGGATGGTTCCGGCGGGCTTGGCGTCCTCGCGCTGGCCCGGTCCCGCGGACCCGCCGCCGTGGAGCGAGTGGCTGGCCAGGATCGGTGCGGCGACCGCGACGCCCGCGGCCACCGCGATGGCCAGGGCGAGCGGCGAGACGGAGCGCCGCCTCGGGGCGAGGACGCGGCGCTCCACCGGTGGCGTCGCCGACATCTCGCGAAGCGCCTGGTGGGCCATGGCGCGGAGCTGCTGGTCGAACTCGGTGGGCGTGGTCATGGCCGCTCCTGGGAGAAGGACGAGAGCTGGTCGTCGATGTCGGCACCGAGCAGGGTGGCTAGGCGCTCGCGGGCACGGTGCAGGTGCGTCTCGACGGTGCGGACGCCGCAGCCGACCGCCTCCCCCACCTGGTCGAGGGGCATGTCCTGCGCGTAGTGCAGGACGACGCAGGCACGCATCTTCTTGGGCAGCTGGTTGACCGCCCGGGCGAGGTCGAGGGTGCTGTCGCTCCAGGCAGGTTCCTGCCGGTCCCCATAGACGCGGATCATGCGCTTGATCTCGCGCAGCGCTTGCCGCTTGCGGTCGAGGGCGGCGTGGACCAGCGCGGTGCGCAGCCACGGCCAGGCCGGCTCGCGCAGGTAGCCGGGGTCGCGGCGCTCGCGGGTCAGCAGGTCCTCGAAGACCTCGTGGGCGAGGTCCTCCCCCGCCGCCGCGTCCCCGCCCATGAGCAGGCGGCCCAGACCGGCCAGTCGGTCCAGTTCCATGGTGTAGACGCGGGCGACGCGAGCGTCGGCCTCCTCGGATGCCGCACTGCCGGCACCGAAGGCGGGGGTGATGGTCTGCCGCATGACGTCGGTCATCCTGTGCAGCTATGCGCCGCAGGCAGGAACCACCCCGTACACCGCTCTGACGGTCAGCTGCGGGCGCAGCTGTCGAGCCCCTTCCATTCGGGCGTCCCTCCCGGCGCGGTCGCGTCCGCGCCCTGTCTGTGGGAATCCTGCTATCTGCGGACGGGGTGCGCAAGCCTTTGTGTCAGCAGCCCGCTCGCCTCGGTGGCGCGATTGCTCTGCTTGTGGCTCTTACGCATTGCAGCGCAATGTCCAGCGCCGCGGGGTCCTGCCGTGACCAACCCCTTGACGAGCGCGACAGGCGGAGACAATGCTCTGTCACCGGCGTCGGTGACCATCCAGGCGGTCAGGCAGGCAGCCGCTTAGTCCGGCTTTCGGGCGCCGAGGACCTCCGGAAGGCGTACTTGATGCGTCGCGGCTGCTCTCATCAGGCGGCTCCTCTGCTGCCGGCGGCGGTGGCCGGGCTCGAGGACGACACCAGTCACGTGTTCTCTGACGTCGACGGGTTCCCCTGCAGCGCGCCGGCGGTCCAGCTCATCCTTGAGTAGGCCGATGAGCCGTTGGAACTCCCGCTCGTTGTCGAAAGCGGCGACGACCTGGTGGCGCCGCTCATGGCGATCCGGATCGTAGGCGTATCGGCGGACGACGAAGCGCCTCACCGTGTCGTCGTCGGGGTCAACGGTCGCCATGTCCGCAAGTGTGCAGCACGTGCGCGGCCGGCGCCGCTGCCCGGGACCAGACCAGCGCGGTCCATGGAGCGGGAGATCCCTGGCCGCGCATCCCGGCAGCATCCGGGCCTGGATGCTCGCGTCGGTGCACGCTGCTCCACCGCCGGATGCACTCCCGGCGTCCGACCTCAGCGCGGCGGCGTCCTTTCCTCGGGGTTCAGCGGTCGGCCCTGGACCGATGCACTCCGGCGACGTACATCGAGAGTCACCGCAGAGGCCGCAGGCGCCGGCGCACCCCGCATGGCATTCGCTAGGATCTCCGCCGTGGGAGGTGCACGCCGCATACGGGTCGAGGGCAGTGAGCTGACCGCGTACCGTGCGGTGCTCCGCCAACGGATCCACGCCGATCTCGACCGCGTGGAAGATCACATGCCCATCGGGCCTCTGACGGTGCGGGTGCGCGTCCGCGGGGCGCCAATCCAGGCTGACTTCCCGCTCATCGGCTATGCGCCGCACGGTCGAGGATTCTCCCTGTGGCCCAACCTTGCCACGGATCTGACGGCGGTGCTCGATGGCCACCTCCTGCCGACGCTCGCCCACGAGAGCCATCACGTCCTGCGCTGGCGCCATGGCGAGGGTCACGGGAGGACGGTGCTCGGCTTCGTCGTTGCCGAAGGTCTTGCCAACCACTTCTCCGCACTGGTGACGGGGAATGCGATCGAGCACGACGCCACCGAGGAGGTGCGCCTGCTGGCCGTCCGCGCGCCGGAGAACGGCGACACGGCGGTGGGTATGGCTGAGTATCGTCAGTGGTTCCTCGGTGACGAGGATGCCGGTCTGCCGCCGGGCGCGGGCTATCGCCTCGGCAACGCGGTGGTGGGACACCACCTCGCCCAGTGCGGCGGCCACCCCGGCGACCTGCACGCCGCGGATTCGCGCAGCTTCCGCGCCGCCTTGGAGGCCGTCGCTCGCGGTTGATCGCCGACCACGAGCCGCCGCCTGCTGCCACGCGGCACTAGCCACGCCTCGCCCACTCGTCGCGGTGGAGCACCCAGATCATGGACCGACCAGTGTGGCCGGGCGCCTTGGGTGCGCCGTCCTCGATCCGGTCGAGTGAGAAGCCCGCGCGGCGCGCCACGGCCGCGCTCCGATGGTTGGCGTGGTCGCAGTGGATCTCCAAGCGCTGCGTGGTCGGCAGCGCGAATCCCACGGTGGTCAGGAGTCCGACGGTTTCCGTCGCGATGCCCCGTCCGACGTGGCGCACGTCCACCCAGTACCCCAGCTCCTGTGCTCTCGGACCGACCCGCGGCATGAGGCTGCAGACGCCCACGAGCGTGTCGTCGGGAAGCGTGATGCCGTAGGAGACATCTCCGCTGTAGTCGAACGTGGTGATGGCTGGGCGAAGGAAGCTGAGGACCGACTCCTCGGTTGGTGGTGTCTGCGCCCACGCCATCCAGGGTGCGAGGTGGTCACGGCTCGTGTCGATCGCCTCCAACATGGGCAGCAGGTCTGCCATGCGCAGTCGTCGCAGGATGACGCGCGGGCCCCGAACGCTGTCGGGCGGGCTCTCAGGGCGGGTCACGGACTCCTCATCCATCCAACTGGACAACGGCGATCCCGCCGGGACGAGGAAGCCTAAGTGCGGAACCTGACGCCGTCAACCGGCGCGGCGTCCTCGCACGACCACCCGCGGCGTCGATTGGCATGCCGAGTGCCCTCCGTCGCCACACGTCGAGGCTTCAGCGGATGCGCGGAGCGGTCGGACGCGAGGCGCCGTCTTGCACCGAGGGGTGTGGGGTCATGGCGTGGCGCCGCACACACCGGACGTCGTCCGAGGCAGCGCGACGACGCGCTGGGGTCGAGGGCGTGTCAGGAGGTCCGCTGGCGATGTGAGCGAGCGTCCGGTCCCGTGGAGCGCCAGCGCGCGAAGGGCAGGTCGCCGGGGCGCACGGTGCGGATCACGCGCGCCGGCGATGAGCCGATGATGCAGAGCGCCGTGCCGGGGCGCATCTGGCGGACGGCGGCGGCGGGGATGCGCGGCTCCTCGACGAGGACACGCTGTGTACCGTAGCTCCACTCCCGGACAAGCACCCCGGTGCGGGTCTCGCTGGTCGAGCGGTGCTCGACCCAGTGCTTGCCGGCGAGCGTCTCCAGGCGCTGGAGCGTGTCGGCGTCGGCCACGCCGGGGAGGACGAGCTTGGCGCCGGCGAGGGTCACGAGCCCGTCCGCGACGTCTCGTCCCCAGCGTGCGGCGGCCTGGGAGAGGTCCTGGAGCACGGCGAGGAGCAGGATGTTGCGCCCGCCTCCCTCGGCCGCGATCTGCGGCAGGGACGGCAGCGGGCAGATGGTCGCCACCTCGTCGAGGGCGAGGAGCAACGGACGCGCAAGCGCGCCGGTGGCATTGCTGAGGTGGAGTCCGGCGGCGCGGATGTCCTCGACGAGACCGACGACCAGCGGGGCGAGGGGAACGCGGTCGTCGCTGGGTGCGACGACGAAGACGGTGTCGACCCTGTGGAGGAAGTCTGCCGAGGTGAAGGCGCAGGACGGCGCGCGGTCGGCGCTGGCCAGCACCGTGCTGTCGTCGAAGGCGCCCAGACCGCCGGCTACGGCGGACCAGATGGAGCCGCGTTCCCGTTCGGGCGTCTGCGCCACGCCGCGGATGAGGGCGGCGGCGCGCTGGTCGCCGCCGCCGTCGAGGATGTGCGCTGCGGCGTCGAGCTGGGCGCTGTGCACCCACTCGACGACCGCGGACATCGGGAGGCCTGCGTGCGCGGCGGCATGAAGCAGAGCGCCGAGCAGCTGGGCGCCACGCGCGCGCCAGTGGTCACGTCCCTCCATCCCGTCGACGCTGCCGGCGAGCAGCGCACGGGCGCGCGCGAGGGCGAGGTCGAGGGCCCCAGCGCCGCTCACCGGCGACCAGTCGAGGCGGCGCACGTCCGCCGGCAGCGTCGACGCCACGATCCCGATGGGATCGAAGCACCACACGGTGCCGCGCTGCGAGCGGACTCCGGCACAGGCGTCGAGGACGTCGCGGCGCGTCGAGGTGACCACGCAGGGACCGGTCCAGGCGAGGACGTTGGGGACGATCACGCCGGTCGTCTTGCCGCTGCGCGGTGGACCGATGACCAGGGCACCGACCTGCGGCGGCGCGCTGATCCACGTGCGGCCGGTGGCGCCGAGGAGGAGGCGGTGCGGCGGGATGCCGTACGTCCGCGGGTCGAGACCGCGCCGGAGGCGGGGCAGCAGCGGGCGGAGTCCCAAGGTGCCGCCGGTGCGATGCACCACGGTGGCAGCGCCGGCCAGCGCCACGCCGGCTGCGAGGGAGGCGGCAAGGAGGGAGATGTCGGGAGGCTCGGCGAGGCCGTAGTCGGCGAGTGCGTTGCGCAGCCACATCGCCAGCACCGCCGACCCCACCACGAGGAGGCCGGGCCCGGTGGCGCGACGTGGGACGGGTTGGAGGGCATACGCCGCGATGGCGAGCGGGACGAGCAGCCGGGGCGCGACGAGAGCGGCCGTGACGCCGCCGAACCAGAGCAGGCGCCCGCGCTGGCGCATCAGCGACTCGCGCTGCTGGTCCGGCAGCCGCCACCAGAGATCGGCGAGCCGGCGAGTCACACGTTCGCCTGCGGTCCGAACGTCATTGGAGAGGTCGACCTTCACGGCTGGCCCTCCCACGGGTGGTCCTCCTGACGGTGCTCGGCCGTCAGAAGGCGGGCGAGGAACTCCTGCAGGGGTGGAACCGGCTCCGCGCTGTGCTGCGGCGAGTCCGGGGCGACATGCCGGCCGCGGTGGGCGACGAGCTGCTCCCACTGGCGCTGCAGGGGATCGACGCCGAGGAGCCACCACTCCACCGCCTCGCGCGGATGCGCGTCGGAGCGGTAGGCGACCTGCTGCCACGCGGACAGCGCCGCCAGGCGCCACACCACCCATCCGTGGGTGTACCAGCACGCCGGGACGATCACGTCACGGGCCTGCAGCCACTCGACGAAGCGCGCCACCGCTTCGTATGTCGCACGGAGGTCGTCCAGGCGCGCGCCGTCGATGTCCCAGGCGACGGAGCCGTTCTCCCCGGGAGTCAGCTGCTCGTTCATCGCGTCCATGCCGTTTGTCCCCGAGAGGGACGCGCGCTGTTCTGGCGCGCGTCCCGTGGACTCGGGTCAGTCCTCCCACTCGATGGTGATGCGGTCGCTGTCGATCGCCACCGTGGCGTGGTCGGGGATGTGGTTCTGACCGACGATGCGGCGCAGGTATCCAAGCGTCCGCCGGGTCTCGTCGCGCAGCGTGTAGGCGGTGGTCGTCCTGCCTTCCAGGGCGAGACCTCCTCCTGCCATGCGGCGTCGCCGGCGGGGTGGGCCGACAGGGGGCGTCGGCGTACGCCGCCCCGGCGGTCGCCCGGCGGTTCGGGCTGCCGCAGGCGCCGGCGCGTCAGCACCACCGCGCGGATCACCGGGGGTGGGACTGATGGGCGGTCCGTCGTGGCTGGTCATGCCTTCCCTCCTGCGGGGATTCGGTCACAATGCGGTTCGACGTGGCCGGGGCCGTCAGGCATCAGCCCTGAACCGCCGTTCGCGCCGGCGCAGCCGCCGCGGATCGACGGTCTTCCGGCGCCGGACATCCTTCCATCGACGCCGGGCGGCGGACGGCGCGGCCGGGTTGGGGCGTTCCGGGAATCTCCTGCTCATCGCATGCACCTCGTGGTCGCTGCGCGGGCGCGGTGACGTGCCGCATTCGCTGAGCAATGCGCCCCGGTGCCGCACCAACCCGGACAAGGGTCGAAAGGCCCCTGGGCGGCCGGCTCAGCGGACCCCGGGACTGTCGGCTGGCACGGTACGATCGCGATGACGTGTCCCCGAAGAGCGCCATCCGCCGTCTGGAACTCGAGGGATGCCTCAACGTCCGGGACGTGGGCGGGTACCCCACCTGCTATGGGACGTCAACCCTGCACCGCCGGCTCCTTCGGGGCGACTGCCCTCACCGGATTGGACCTGCGGGCTGGACAACTCTCAGCGAGGACGGGGTGCGCACAGTGATCGATCTGCGCAGCGATGCTGAACGGGACGAGGTACCGGTCGTCATCGAGGGTGCCGACATCATCCAGCGACATCTCCCGATGTTCGAGAGCGGTGATGAGTTCAATGGCAGCGCGTTCCGCGAGAGCAGCGCCATCTACCTGTACTGGCTCCGCGAACGCAGCGACCGGGTCGCCGGCATCATGCGAGGCATCGCGTCGGCTCCGAGTCCCTCGATCCTGGTCCACTGCTGGAGTGGCAAGGATCGAACGGGCGTGGTCATCGGGCTCTTGCTCCGGCTGGCCGGGGTCGACGTCGACGTGGTGGCGTCGGACTTCGCGTTGAGTGCCGATCTCCTCGCTCCGCGGCACGCTGGCTGGTCTCGTGAGGCAGCGGATCGCGGCATCGGCATCGACGCGATCAACCGGATGATCTCAGCGCAACCCGGCACCATGCATACCGTCCTCTCTGAGGTCGATGCGGAGCACGGGGGCGTCGAACACTACCTCTCCGCGATCGGACTCGACACTGTCGAGATCGCATCGCTCCGCGGGCTTCTCCTCGACGCCGATTGGCAGCCGGCGGCGAGGGAGATCCAGGCTGATCGTCGCGCCTGAGGAAGGTTCGGCGATGGGCGCACTGCTTGCCGAAGGTAGGGGTGCGGATTTGGACCGCATTTGAGCTCAGATCGACGGGGCCCACTCTCCCGGAGCTCTATCGGCCGTAAGCCGCATATCTGCTGGAGCAGAGCCCAGGCCGTACTCGGGAGGTTCGGGGCCCTCACAGGACTTCCAGGACGAAGCCCTGGCTACGAAACGCACCACCTATGTTTGCGATGATCCTTTGCCGATCGACCTCATGCACTGGTTCCTCTTCGTGGGGTGCCTCCCACCTCGTAATCGATTCCCGGAAGAGCGCCATATGACCCGGCAATGCCAGAACCTCGGAATCGATAATCATCACCTTGCCCGACTCGGCGTATCGGAGACCAGCACGTCCTAGGATCTCGACCGAAAACCCTGTATCGCCCACATAGACATTGGGTCGCGGGCTGGAGAACTCAGGTGGCATTACGGTCAACGTGGTCCGACGCTGTGATACACGATGCTTCTCACACTTGGTTGCGCTGATCGTACTACCTCTTGCTGAAGCTGCTTTCCAACCCATGCACCCCGCAGGGAGCCAGGGCTCCCGCCTACCAAGAGGCAGCCACCGGTCAGGATCATGTCGTCGGGTCCAGTCTCCAGCGTTGCCGCCGCGACAGCGCCACACGCCGCTGCGCCGTCCGCCCCTCCGGGGACCGCCCCTGTCCCCCGGAACGCTGAACTCGTTGCCGCGCGGATAGCGCGATCGAAGGTTCCGAGACTGGGATCATTGCGGTCCGCGTGGGAGTGTTCGAGACCAGCAAACAGACCGGTCGCTCCCACTCCTCCGAACCTGGAGGCCTTGGCGGTGCTCTCACTGATCGACCTGCCAGGTGTGTCCGCCCCGGTCAACCACCTAAGCCAAACGCAAGTGCGACCCTCTGACCCGACGCGCCACGAGGGACGACGGTGCCAACCCCCTCCCTCCGGACCACCTCCCCCTGTTCCCGGCTTTTCGAGCCACCACAGCACTGTGGTAGTGCCGTGGTACACTTGTTCGCAAGAACAAGAGAGGCCCCGCGGAGTTAGCGGCTCCTTGGGGCCAAGCCGATACCTGATTAGGAGGCACCGGCATGGCCGACTCTACCCATCTTCAGCCTGCCACCCAGGCGACCCCGCCAGACGACCACCGTCCCGCCCTCCCCGGCCGAGCTGACCCGTGCTCGCCGGGGGCACGCCACGCCATCGTCGACCTCGTCGCCGACGACGTCCGCGGATACGTCGATTCCATCCTCGAGGAGGAGGCCCGTCTCGGCAGCATCCGCGGCGACCACCAGTCGCCGGAGATGCGCGACCTCGTCGACACGCTGGTCGACGTTGTTCTCACCGCGGCCCGATCCGGGCGCCTCCCCAGCGACGTCGACCTCATCCCGTTCGAGGTGCTCGGGGTGCGCTGCGGCGGAGCGGCGAGTGACTTCACCGACGCCATCGCCATCCTCGACAGTGCTGCCGAGGCGATCCGGGAGAACATGGTGGTGCGCGGCCACCAGATCGACGGCCTCTACGATGAGAAGACCGTGGACGAGGCCGTCGCCTCGTTGTGCGGCGTCGTCGAGGTGATCTCGCGGGACGCACACGCGGCGCTTGTCCGGGGACAGGAGACGGTCCTCGACAGCGTGCATTTCGAGCCCGCTGTCCTCGTCCGCGCGGGGGAGCTGCGTCGGAACCGAGGTGCCCTGTACTACCCGGCCTGCCTGCGCTTCGTCGACGACCGGGCGACGTGGTCGGTGTGCGTTCTGTACGGGAGTGGCGAGGATTCCTTCGACCGGGTCGCCGCCGCCATCGCGGAGGCCCAGGTCCTGCTCCGCTTCTCCGTCGCAACCCTCGTCGACGAGCGCCGGCACGGCCTGCTGATCCTCTCCGGCACGTCCAAGAGCGAGTGGCAGCATTCTGACGCCATCCTGCGCGACCTCGGCCGCTGGCACCGTCTGGAGGTGCGCGCGTCCTCTCCTGCGCCGATGAAGCCGGACCTTCGCGACGTCTACCTCGAACTGGCCCAGTCCATTCCCGCGGGCGGCGACACGCCGTGGCCCCCCGGGCAGACCACTTCCCTCCCTGCCAGCGCGTGAGCGCCTGCGGAGCGCCGTGCCGGTGCGCGGCGCTCCGCCTTGCCCGGCTGGCGGGCGGTCAGGGGAGGTCGCGCCGCCGGTCCTCCGAGGCCCGCTGGCGGTCCAGCTCCTCGCGCTGCAGGAGAACCCACCACGCGTCACGACCCGCGCCGTCGGACTGCGCGGGTTGGGTGTGCTCGCTGGCGTCATCACCCCGAGCCGTCCCGCGCGCCGGCGTGACCGTCCACGGAGACGGTGACAGCGCACGAGCGCCCCGGTGCTTCTCGATCCACCCCAGCGCCGACACCCTCTCGCGACTGTCCGCGATGCGCTCGGCCAGCTGCTGCAGCGCGGAGGTGCGGTCCTGGGGGTTGGCGTCGAGCGACGAGAAGTCGGTGAACACCGTCGACGACTCCCGGGCTCGGCTGACCCCGACGTAGCTGCTCTCACGGCCGGTCTGCCAGCCGCCCATCACGGCGTAGACGCGGTCGACGGTCCGGCCCTGGGAGCTGTAGACGTGGCGCGCGTAGCCGAGGCGCAGGGCGTCGACCTCGCCGCCCCGCAGGGTGACGACGCGGTCCGCCAGGGCGACGTCGACGGCACGTCCGCCGGGATGGATGCGCCGCAGCGTCCCGGTCTCGCCGTTCTCGACGCGGCGCTGTGCCGGGCCGAGGTAGACCTGCCGCGTCACTGCGACGCGGTCACCCTCGCGGAGCTGCTCGCGCCGGACGCCGCCGTCGGGCCTCGCCGCGCTGACGTAGGCGGTCTGCTCCCCCAGCTCCCCTGCCGCGATCCGGCGGCTCTGCGCCGCAGCGTTGAGCCGGTCGACCTCGGCCGAGCTGCTGTCGGTGACGAGGAGGAGCTGCTCCACCCCGCGCCCGCGGGTCGCGCCTTCCCGCCGGTCCGCATCCCACTGCTCGACGGCAGCCTCGATGGAGTCCCGGCGCGTCAGGCTGACGACGATCCGCCGCCTCCGGTCGAGGGTGGCGACGGCGCGCGTGCTGTCGCCCTCGCGGAGCTCAGTCCACACCTCTCTCGCCCAGGCATCCCGGGCGCGGAAGTTCTCGCTGAGGGTCACCGCGTCGCATCGCTCCGCGAGCACGCGGAAGAGGCCGCCCGCCTCGATGGGGGCCAGCTGGGCCGCGTCCCCCGTGACCGTCATCGCGGCGGGTCCGGCGGCGCGCAGCAGCGCCAGCCAGCGCCAGTCTTCGAGCAGACCTGCCTCGTCGACGAGGACCGCGTCCTGGCGCCCGACGACCAGCCGGCGCGCCTCGACCCGGCGGACGAACGCCTCCACCGTCAGGGTCACGTCGGCGCCGACCTCGCGCCCGAAGCGCTGAGCCGTCTCCCCGGCCGCGGCGACGGCGATGACCCGGTGGCCGGTGGCACCACGGATCTCCGCCACCGCGCGCAGCACCTCGCCCTTGCCTGCGCCCGCCGGCGCCGTGAGGACCCCGAAGCCTCGCTCGGCGAGGCGCTGTACAGCCCTCCGCTGCTCGTCGGACAGCGCGACGCGTGCGTTGTCGACGGCACGGGTGACGGCGTCGGCCGGTGCGGCCTGGCGCTCTGTGGAGCGGCGCTCTGCGGTCGCGACGACCTCGGTTTCGGCGGCGAGGACGCGTGCTGTCGTCCAGTGCTGCTCGTCGAGGCGGACGAGTTCTGGTGCGGTCCGGACGCGGTCGGTGAGCCACGGAATGTCCGTGCCGGGCAGGAGTCCCTGCGCCGACTCGGCGACGGCGATGCGCAGTGTCCGGTCGTCGATGACGGCGCTGGTCCGAGTGACGCTCCACGGACTGCTCGGGTCGGTCAGGGAGCCGGTCACCGTGGCGGCGACCGCCTCCCGGTCCAGCGGCGGTGGCGGACCGTAGAGCGGCAGAGGCAGGCGCTCCGCGCCGGCGCGCCCGGCCCACTGCGCGAGGGCCGGCGCATGCTCGACCGACTTCGGTTCGCGGGTCATGAGGGTGAGCGTCTTGCGCTCCGCCACGGACGGTTCGCGCCCGTACTGCTCGCGGAAGGCACGCACCGCGTTGCGCAGCTCCATGCTGCGTGACGAGAACCGCTCGCGCAGCCGCGCGCTGACGCCGGCGACCTCCACGTACCGGCCTTCCCTGCGCAGCTCATAGCCCATCTGCTGGAGGCGATGCGCGAGCTCGGCGCGGTACACCGCACCGGCCTCCGCGGCGACAAGGTAGAGGCCGCGACTGTCGATGGCGGCCCAGAGATTGCCGCGGTCGTCGGGGGCGTGGCGCAGGGCCATGTTGGCGATGACGACGTGGTCGTGGAGCTGAGGGTCGGGCGACTGGCCGGCCGCGTACTGCGCGGCGCTCAACCGCGCCGTGTGGTGCCGGAAGCGCGACGCGATGATCCCGGCCGCCCGCTCATGGACGATGCCGTCGCCGGCACGGCGGCGCAGCAGCGGCACCATGTCCTCGATGTGGCGGAGCGCCACGAGCACCGCCCGGTCGTGTGCGGCCTCGACGGCGGAGCGGGTGGCCGGGTCGCTCAGCGCCCAGAGCACGGACATGGACTTGGGAGCGCTGAAGGTGACGTCGATGCCGGCGACATGGTCGCCGGTGGAGCCGCGACGGACGAGGACCTCGCCGGTGCGCGGGTCACGGCCCTCCCACACCCGCATGAGGTCGGCGCGCCGTACCGGACCATCCAGCCCAGCGGCCTCCGCGGCGCGACCGTGCCACGTTCCCGTGCCCTCGCGCGGACGGCCGCTGCGGCCCAGGTAGTAGTCGCCCGGCCGTGCAGCACCACCCTTGCAGGTCAGGTAGTCCGCGTAGCCCGGCCCGTCGATTCCGGTGATCTTGTGCACTGTCATCATGCACATGGTCATGCCCCGCGGATGCGAGGAAACCCGGACAAAGGGAGGTCCTCACGCTCTCAATATGCGGTCAGCAGACTAGACGCACGCGTTGCATGCTGCAGTTGTCGGAGGCGGTTGCCACCGCCGAAGATGCCCGGCGTCCCGGAGGTGGCTCAACTAGATTTCGAGCGACCCAGCTACGTCTCCTGAAACTTCTCTCCCCGTCTCTTCTCACAGCATCGACCCGTCAAGTCCTCATCCACCACGTGCGCGATCCGGCGACGGCGGCGTATCTGTGGAAAACTTCCCCGCCCACATCGCGACGCTCCTCTGGCAGAATCGCACCATGATGGCGCGCAGGCGCGAGGGCAGGTCCACCACGCTCGTCCGCGCTCTAGACGACGGTGGCGGTCCGTGGACCGTCGAGACCCTCTCGCACCTTTGCACAACGCAGGGCATCACCGGGCACCTTGCTGTCCTAGGGCAGCCCTACCTTGACCGGATTCTCTCTGGCGTGAAGACCGTCGAATCGAGGATGTCCCTCAACCGGACCCTCCCCTACGGCGCTGTGACGGCTGGCGACTTGATCTTCCTCAAGGAGAGGGCGGGTCCACTGGTGGGGATCGCCGAGGTCAAACACGTCGAGAACCATGGCCCTCTCGGCAGTCAAGACCTTCAAGCTCTCTTGGAACTGTGGCGTGACGGTTTGGCGCTTGAATCGGACTGGGTGGAAGCGAAACGCGCCGCGCGTTACCTAAGCCTCTTTGTTCTCTCTCAGGTCACGAACGTACAGCCGGCCCACGTAGAGAAGCGTGACCGCCGACCGTGGGTCGTACTCGGGCGCGACCTTCGACGCCTTACCGAGGAACACCAGCTCTGCTTGGACGGCCACGACTTTCGCACACCTCGTCGCGGTGCTACCGCCGCCCACGCATGTACACGCTGCGCAGCCGCATTGCCCAGGGATCGCCTTCATCGCCGTGAACTGTCGGACGCTGACTTCACCCTAGAGCAGCTGCGCCTTGATCGATTCCGAGCGGAATGGTGGGCTGCGCCGCTCGATGACCAAGCCCTCGCGAGACTCACACGGCGGCCGGCGAGCAGCATAGAACCGACCATCCTTCGTCGACTCTATTCCTCCGTGGGCCGCGTGATGAAGGCTGGACCGCAAGCTGGCCGACCGTTTCGCGATGGCTACCAGACACCCTATTCGGGAGACATCCTCTACTACGCGCAACACGCGACTGCGTCGTGTTGCCGCCGATGCATCGCGTATTGGCACGGAGTCCCAGAAGGGGCTGACCTACCGGATGCTGACATCACCTACCTCGCCTCGCTCATGCTCCGTTATATTGACGAGCGCCGAAATCAGCTCGCCAATCACCACTGAGGTTCGACCATGGCGGGAACCGATTACCTCATCAGTGCTCTTTCCCCCGCAGAGTTGCGTCTGTACGACAGCCTGCTGGAACGTATCACTGAGGGAGGCCGCCGATTCCTCTTCTGGGGTGCCACACCTAGCCTCCTGCGCGTGCTCACGGCTCTGCGCGCCACTGATCTGGAGTGGACAATTGCGGCGCTCGTTGATTCCAGTGATCGTCACTCCGATCTCCTACTGTTGGGCCATAAAGTCCAACCGCCAACAGCGGTTCCCAATCTAACCTTCGACACTCTCATCGTTACGGACGACGCTCGGAAGGAGGCCATCCTCAAGCAGTTCGCCGCCGCCGATGAGCGCCGTCCGCGCGTGCTCCTGCTAGGACACGACCATTATGCGTTCCACGATCCGATGTATGACCAGCTGCAGGCGAGCGGATTGGTCAAGTCACGCGCCGGCGGATACGAACTCATGCAAGTACATCTGTACCAGGCTTTACGCTACATCGTTAGGCGCGGTCTCATAGGCGATGTCGCCGAATTCGGAGTCTACAAGGGAGGCACTACTACCTTCATCGCGCGTACACTTAGTGCGCTCAATCACCCGGCCACCGTATGGGCGTTCGACACCTTCGCGGGGTTCCCCCCAGCCCGTTCCGTCCTGGACATGTACGACGCTGCCGCGGACGAGTTCAGCGACTACGACAGCGTGAGACGTCTCACGGGCGGGTACCCAAACATTGCGCTCGTTGTCGGTGACATTGTGGAAACGGCAGCCCAACTGGAAGGTCGTCCTCTCGTCCTCTCCTTCTTCGACACGGACAACTACACTGCGACCCGAACTGCCTTGGCAGTTGCGTACGAGCAGACGGTGCCTGGGGGCGTACTTGCATTTGACCACTACTACAGTCCCGATTGGCCCGGTACCATCGGGGAGAGGATGGCTGCGGCCGAATTGCTCGCGGACGCGAACGTCTTCAACCTCCAAGGCACAGGGATCTTCTTGAAATGGGCATGACACAGTTAGCCATCTGCGTTTCGGGGCCGACCGCTGCCGGTAAGTCGGAGCTGTCTAGGACAATATCCGAGCAACTCAGTGCCAGCACAGTATCGTTCGGCGCCTACGTGCGGCACATAGCGGACAGGGACAGGCGATCTGCCACCGTCCCGGCCCTTCAAGACCTTGGTGCCTCCCTACTGAGGGAGCTTGGCTATCCGGAACTCCTACGTAGAACGACGGAGTACGCGCATGCGCAGGGCACCATCGTGGTCATCGACGGGATTCGCGATACGACGATGCTGGATGAGGTCCGGCGCGCCTTCCGCGACACCTACCACGTGTTCCTGGATACGCCTGACGAGGTGCGCTTTGAACGTTGGAGTGCCCGAGGTGACAACGACCAGCCAGGAGACAAAGAGGCATTCGCGGCTATTGGCCGCCATCAACTAGAGGTTTCCGTGGCTTCGCTCCGCGCCCTGGCAGATGTCGTCCTCGACGGCCGGCTGCCCCTCGCTGCCTTGGCGGGACGCATCACTCACGGGTTGACCGCGCGCGGCTGGGCGCTCCCGAACTCGTCCGCCTAAGCCGCCGCCGCCGTGCGGGTGGCGTCTGAGCGAAGCTCTGACGCCTCAGCGTCCAATGCGTCCACGAGGACACCGACACTAGCCTCAAGCGTACCCCGTTCCTCTTCGCTGAGGTCCCGATCTAAGGCCAGGGCCTTCACGGGAGTGACTCCGCGGGCGAGCCCATAGAGGAGTCGACTAAGTGCAGCGCCGGCATCACACTTGTAGACACGGTTGCCAGCCGTCCAGACATCGACGCTCGGTCGGCGTGGGTCCCGACGGCTCACCGAGTCGAGGACATCCCCGTCAACCAACCTCACGATGGACGGAACTGCTGAAGCAGATCCCCTTGCACGCACGCGCACCCGTGTGGCCATCCACTCGATTTCCGCCCAAACGCGGTCCGGAGCGATTGGCGCCGGCCGTGGAGCAGGGCTCCCTTCGGTGCGGCGGAATACCAGCAAGTCGCCGCGGCGCCAGCTCCATGGCAGGGAACCAAGGCCGGCCGCCTCCAGAGCATTGCGCTCGAACCGGGGTGCAATGTATGCGATTGCACCCTCTCGATGCTCCTCAAGGCGAAGGCCAGTCGTGGCACCATACCGCACGACCGACGCATGGTCCGCATGGATACCGGGCCGAGTACCTTGCCCGGGAACGACCATGGCCACGGTGGCGTTGACTTTGCTGAGGCAAGAGGCTGCCCACACGAACGAGCGATACTTGTCGTTGTACCACGGTGGATCAAGAACAACGTACGACGCGATCGCCGACGGCAACGGGCTAGTTGCGATGTCGCACCTCGATACCGAGAGGTCGGAATGGGGTACGTCGCTGGCACGCGAGTCTGAGTAGCCGTTCTGATCCCAGAGGATCACCCGCCGTCCCGCATTGGCACGACCCGCTGCAGCATAGACGGAGGGCGTGCCCAACAAGGCGATCGTCTCCCCTGGTCTACAGACGTCGACGCCAAGGTTGAGGAGGGCATCGGCCGAAGCGTCAGTGAAACGCCAGTCGAAGTCCAACGGATGGGGTACTGGCAGCCCGATCTGGTACCTGGCGGAAGCTGCCGCCTCTCCACCTGGCGCGCGCCGCTGAAGGCGCGCCACCGCTGCAGTGTCCAACGCTCGGCTCTTAGCTAGGCGTGTGATGGCTGCGGCGGTTTCGGTTGGATACGCGCCGCGCATCAAGCACACGAGTTCATCGAAGGAGGCCGGGGAACACTCGCGTTCCACTCCGAGGAGGTGGCCTTCTATCCATCGTAAGTAGCGGCGGTCGACCTCCACCCCAGCCATCATTGGTCTCCTGGGCGTGGAAGGGATGCGATGTTAGTCGCACGCTCCACGGACGTGAAGCGTCGCTCTAGTTCCTGCTGCCACGACTCGACTGCAGCCCACTGGTGCTCCAGGGCTTTCCGGCGAGCCGGGGTCAGGCGATCGTGGACGGGCCCCCAGCTGACCACGTGCAAAGGGACCGTCCGTAGTGGCAGCATCGGGTGAATGGCCTGCAGCTGGTCGACCAACAGGCCAACCTTCCGCCCCACGCCATCCACGCTTGGGGTGGTCAACGTTACGTAAGCGTAGAGGTCCAAGCCAAGGTCAGCCAGGCGCCGGAACAGATCGAACTGCGTCGCAAACAGGTCAGGAGGCGCAGAGGTGTTGAACGCGAAACTCTCCGCATCAAAACCCTTGAAGCAGCAGACCTTCCCGTAGGCTGGGTAAGCGGCGATTCGGTCGATTTGTCGCGGGCTTAGGAATCGCCAGAAGTAGTCATTACTCAGATTGTCATCGGACCAGAGGTACGTACTGCTTTCAACCCCGGCCGCCTCAAGTGCGTCCATCATCCACGGAACCCACTCAGGCACTAAGTCCGGTTGGCCCCCGCTCAAGTCGACTAGAGCGGCCCGATCCGTTTCGCTGAGGTAGCGTTCCACCAGCTCTGGGGCTTCCAGCCACACGCTATGCGCCTCTCTCCCGGCGAGCAGTTCGAACGGGACGAAGCAGTACCAGCAGCGCCAGTTGCAGACCGCGTTCTGGAATACCTGCGCCCGGAGTTCCGGCGCGGCCGCTATTCCCAGCGCCTTGGCCGATGGATCAATGGGCAATGGGTTGAGCGGCCAACCTTCGCTCTGGTCACGCCGGAAATGCCGGACTCGACCGACCCCTCCGCAGTTGACCGGCTCACTCAGATCCGCTTCTTGCCGACTGCCAGTAAGCACGGTTAAGAGGAAGCGACGCTCGGCGACGTTCACCGCCTTCGCTCTAAGCCGCATTGCCACGTCAACCGTGGACTGCACTCACACACCCTCCTCGCGTCGAATTGGCGGCACATATTGGCCGTGGAGCGGCAGATCAGGTAGCCGGAGATCAACGAAGAGTCTGACTAGGCGAGATAAGTAGCCGATCTCCTCGTCCGTCAGCGGGCGACCTCGGGGTATGCCATGCCAGTACTCGACACACTTACGACAACAGGCGGCCACCGCGTGCTGCCCGTAAAAGGTCACCTGGCCGCTAAACGGCGTCTGGGAGCCGTCCCGAAATGGCATAGCCGGCGCAACTGCTGACCTGATGCGCGCTTCGATCTTCTCGTCCAGCTTGGTCCGGCCGGCTCTCAACGCATGATTGACGGCGCGTTGATCAAACGGCGCCTCCCAGAAGTGATGCCGCACCCACTCATGACGAAGAGCGGCGAAGGTGGCGCCAACGTCCTCGAAGCTACGCGCGTGTACGCGGTCCCAGTCAATCAGTTGGGCGCCGCAAGCCTGGCATGCACCGTGAGGATGCGCTGAGGCCAGCCGCTTGGTTTCCCGGAAGCAGTGCAGCTCATTCTCACAGTCGCTTGTCGAGCAACTCAGCTTCAGGGGCTCAAGAGGGGAGGAGTCTTCAGCGCTCATGGTGCAGGTTCAGGCTTCTAGTGCTTGGAGGAGGAGGCTTCGATCCAACGGCGCAAGGCGGTCGAAATCGGCTCGTTCAAGGAGGATGTCCCTTGCGATTGCCCATGGGTCCGGTTCGGACGCCTGAAGGTTCTGGGCTGCGCCCCACCACGGAGTTCCGCTGTCGGCCAGTCTGTAGGCCAGGTAATTAGCGAGCGCGTCTACCGGCACGTTGTGGTGCGCTGCCACTCGCGGAACGACCGATTTGAGCCGCGGGATATACCCACCGGCTGCTGTGGCGGCCTCCTGGGCGATCTCTTCTGCTCGGCCTTGGAGCAACACATCGCCCGCGAACTTGTTCGCCGCATTCTCAGCCGTCGAGTCCGCGGGACTGTCATCACCATCAAGCATGGCGACATCACCCTCGTCCGTGTTGGTGATGACATGGCGTGTTTCGTGGAGAAGGTCGAATAGCCATCGAGCAGGTGAACGTTGGCGTTGCTTGATGACAACGACGTCTCGCCCATGGATCCTGAAGTAGGCGCCATGAAATGCGCCAGGATCAGCCAAGGGTAGGACCGGGATGCCGACATCCCAGAGGTATCGAACCGTCGCCTCGAAGCTCACTTCGTTATGTGCCGCCTCAATAGCAGCGCGAACGCCTCTCCAGTCCGACGGAAGCGGACGCCGTTCAAGTCCCGACGCCGTTTGTGCAACGCAGTCCGCCAAGTAGCGAGCGTACTGCGTATAGGCCATAAGCGTTTCCCGCTTCACGTTGGAGGGCAGCTTGAAACCGAAGGCCAACCGCTCCGGGGCCTTGAACTGAATGACGGTGTCACCCCAGATGGCATCTGGTTCAAGTCCGAACACGCGTCCCAGTCGCATCAAGAGGCTGACCGCACCCGTGGCGGACTTCCCGGTCGTCGCCGCTGGCGCCGGTGCAAGTCGCTTGCGAACAAAGGCCGGATCGATGCCAGCGCCCTTCAAGCGCTTGGTAATTGCCTGCACGCTTAGTTGGGCTTCTTCCGGAGCCATGGGAGGCAGGCGAAGGTTCAGTGCCTCGGCAACCTCTACGAGGCGAGAATAGCTAGCCCCGGCGTAGTCCGTGGCTTCATAGCGCTGGATCTGCTGCTCCTTCATTCCCAGCCTCTCAGCGAGATCACGCTGCGTCAGCTTCCTGGCAATCCTCGCGCGGACCAACAGCGTCGGCAGCTCGTCGAGCGTGTGGCCATTGCTCACCGGTGCCCGACCGTCGCGAAGCGCTTCGTACTCTTCTAGCTGTTCCCGCAGTTCCCTGACCTGCGCCTGGACGCTCGCGCGCTCTATCTCGCGCATGCGTGGATGCTGTTTGGGATCTACGGGGCGGGTCTCAAGCTCACGGAGCAGTCCCTCAAAGCGGTCTAGCTGCCCCCGCGTGACGTGGTACTGACGATCGTTCTTAATCACGGCAACCCTCCCAGATCGAGGGCGATGATCCCTTTCGGCGCTCCACTCTCCTTGTCGATCTGGAAGAACTCGACAAATGGCTTGCCAGTCGAGCCCTCCCGAACGTTGAGAAACAGCTCGCCGCCATATTTCGCCTTCTGCCGAAGGCGGGGGGCATGGAAGTCCAGCAGCACTGGATCCAAGAGGTCAGGGTCAACTCCTTCACCATCCCAGCAACCGTCGAAGTCACCGGGGATTTCTTTTTCGGTAACAAAACTACCGTCGAGATAAGCACGGCCACACCCGGCCGCTCGGAGGTTCTGAAGTGCCGCGAGTAGGCCTTGGAGCAGCGCTCTGCGGCGGGGGTTCGTGCCGAACATGGTTTCCACCTCGGCCCAGGTGGCCTCATGGACCCCAGGGGGTAGGAGCCCGTTCACCAGCGGGGGTATCATCGGGACACAACAATAACGTTGTGTCGCGTAGAAGGCAAGGGTTTCCCGAACATTTGCTCCTCCGCGGCAAGCGGGCCTCGGCCAGGCGGGGCCGAGCGCGGTTCGACGACGAGAAGGGGGCCGCCGGGCGGCGTCAGCCGCCGCGGGACCCTCTGCTTGGGGAGCAGATGGCCGGCTAGTGCTGGCTGCTCGGAGCGCCCGCGAAGTCGACAGCAGTTGCGGCCCGCTTACCCGCCGACGCGCTCCAGCGCGTGGCGAACGCCATAGGCTTCGATCCCAATCGTCAGCCGGAGCGCGATGTACGGGATGGCGGGAGCGGGCGCGGCATACCTCCACGCGAGGAATCAGGAACCGGGGAGAGTCCACGTGATCGCTGTCCAGTCGCCGCCGTCGGCCCGCCGGCTCTGGCATTCAGAGTCCCAGTCCTTCGATGGCGCCTTGTTGCGCCAGGCCATCGTCATGCGCGGCTGGAGCGGCGTGTCCGAGTTCGCCAGAAGCAGCGGCCTCCGCGAGTCGACGGTCTATGCCGCCGTCGCCGAGCACCCCGTCCGCGACCGCACCGCGCTGCGCATCATCCAGGCCTTGGCCAAACGCGACCCGATCCCGATGCCGCTCGTCGGCTAGACGCTCGCCTGCTCGATGACGCGCGCCGCCTCGTCAACGTCCGCCTCGTAGTACTGCAGGACCATGTCCATCGTCTCCCAGCCGCCCTGCATCATCAGGACGGCTGGAGGCACGGGCGGCGTGGCGTTCGCCAGCCGGGTGGCCCATGTGTGTCGCGCCATGTACGGGAAGCAGCGAATCCCGAGCTCGGCCTGGATGCGCTGGTAGAGCTGGTCGAGCCCGGAGACAGTCAGGGGCCCACCCGTGGTCAGGCTGAGGAAGAGGTGTCGGTCGGGGTTTCGCCCGGCCGGATCGCGGTCCTCTGAGATCCACCGGGCCAGGCGGCTGGGCAGCCCCTGGTTGTAGGGCGGCCGGAAGTTGACCATCCGATCGCGCGCTTGGCGGCCGCGGCTGGACTTGGTCATGCGGTCGCGGCGAACCTCGCCCGGCGCCGCGTTCGGGTCCTCGTCGTGGATGCTGCCGGCGATGTGCACACGCGGCGGCCTGCGCTCCAGGTCGACGTCGTTGAGAAGCACGCCGGCGATCTCACTCGGACGGGCGCCCGTGGCCAGACCGAACTCAACGACCAGCCGATCGCGCTTGCCGAGGCGGGTGACCTTGCCGTCGGCTCGTTCCTCGGCGGCGGCGACGACGCGCGGCTCGTCGGCCTTGCTCCAGGCGAGCCCCTTGCGGAACCGCTGGCGCGGCACGGTGATCGGCTCGATGCGCTCGATGTCCTTCATGCCGCCGATGCCATAGCCCGGGGTCTTGGCACACCACTCCGCGAAGCGACGGAAGTTCTGCCGGTACTTGGCCCGGTACTCCCTGCTCGCACCGAGCTCCTCCAACTGGCCGAGGAAGTCCCCGAGCTTGTCGGTGGTGAGGTCGTCGAGGGTAGACAGGCCCTCGGCGTCGCAGAAGGCGGGGAAGCGTCCACTGGCGAGGTAGTACTTCGCCCCCTTCCTCGTGGTCTTACGCCACGCCACCTTCGGGTCGCCGAGGAAGACGTCGACGGCATGGGCGATGAGGACAGGCGCACCGGCCTTCACGCCAGCGCGGCTCGGCGCCGCCGGCTTCACTGGCGCGCCGGTGCGTCGCCGCAGGGGCTGGAGGTGAGCCGGTGTGTCGGAGGCCATACACAGAAGTATAACCCATCGGCACGCGCTCGCAGCCAATCATTCGGACAAATGGCTGCGAAAATCGACAGCTATGCCGGGCGTAAGCCGGGTGCCTGGCGGGGAGGGGTCGGAAAGTGCCGTTGCACGCTCAGAAGTGACAGGAGCACTGTAATGGTGGAGCCGCGGGGATTCGAACCCCGGACCTCTGCCGTGCGAAGGCAGCGCTCTCCCAACTGAGCTACGACCCCAAGCGGCCCCCGAGTATACGCGCCGCCCCCGCCCGGCCCGGCCCCGCCCCACCGCGGTTGCTATCCCTGCATATAGTCACCATAATTCCCCAGGTGACCGCGGCGCGCGCACGGTGGACCGCACTCTCCGTGCTCTGCCTGAGCCTGCTCGTGGTGAGCATGGGCAACAGCATCCTCAACGTGGTGCTGCCCAGCCTGGTGCGCGCCCTCAACGCCACGCCGTCGCAGCTGCAGTGGATCATCGACGCCTACACATTGGTCTTCGCCGGCCTGCTGCTCAGCGGCGGGGCGCTGGGCGACCGCTTCGGGCGGCGCGAGGTGATGACGGTCGGGCTGGTGATCTTCGGCCTCGCCTCACTGGGGGCGAGCACCTCCACCTCCGCCACCGAGCTGATCGCGTGGCAGGCGGTGATCGGGCTCGGGGCGGCGCTGATCATGCCCTCGACGCTGTCCATCCTGGTCAACGTCTTCACCCAGGAGCGGGAGCGCCGGCGGGCCATCGCCTACTGGTCGCTGATGAACGCCACCGGCTCCTTCATCGGGCCGGTCACGGGCGGGCTGCTGCTGCGCTGGTTTCCCTGGAACTCCTGCTTCCTCGTCAACTTCCCCGTCGTCATCCTCACCCTCATCCTGCTGCACCGCTTCGTCCCCAGCTCGCGCGATCCCGACGCCGCGCGTTTCGACGTTCCCGGCGCCGTCCTCTCCACACTCGGTCTCGCCGGCCTGCTGTGGGCGATCATCGAGGGCCCTGCATACGGTTGGACCTCGCCGGCAACCGTCGGAGCCGCAACGACGTCCGTCCTCCTCTTCGTCGCCTTCGTGATGCGCGAGCAGCGCACCGCCTCGCCGATGCTCGACCTCGGCATCCTCCGCTCTCCGCAGCTCACCGCCGCCGCGTCCGCGACGACAGTCGCCTTCATCGCCATGATCGGCGGCATGTTCCTGGTGCAGCAGAGCCTGCAGCTGGTCAAGGGTTACGCACCGCTCACCGCCGCGCTGGCAACGTCGGGCCCGATCACCACCATCAACTTCCTGCTCATGCCCCGCGCACCCGGGCTCACCGAGCGCTTCGGCGCGCGCTGGATGATCGCCGTCGGCACCGGCTGCGTCAGCCTCGCCGCACTGGTGATCGCCGGCACCACCGCGGATTCGCCCTACCTGCAGCTGATGTTCGGCTTCGTGCTCATGGCCGCCGCTTTCAGCATCTTCGTGCCGGCCAGCACCGAGGCGATCATGACCGCGGTGCCCAAGGAGAAGGCGGGCGGCGCCTCGGCGATCAACCAGATCAACCGCCAGCTCGGCGCGGCACTTGGTGTGGCGCTCTGCGGCAGCATCGCGGCGTCTGCGTACACCGCGTCGTTCCCGGCGCACGCCGCGGGAGTGCCGCAGCAGGCCACGAACAAGGCATCGGTGTCGATCACCGCAGCGCTCGACACGGCGCGAACGCTCACCGGCGCCGCCCGCGACACCGTGCTGACCCTCGCCCACACCGCGTTCCAGCACGGCGTCACCGTGGCCCTGCTCGGCGCCGCGGTGCTGGGCGCCGCCGCGGCCGTCTTCGCCGCCCTGGCCGTGCCCAACCGCCGTCCCACCGCGATCATCGACGAGACCATCCCGCTCACCGCCGAAGTCGCGCTCAACGACTGACGGCGCTCGCGGCGGATCCGTGGGTCACAATGGCGGCCATGCCCACGACCCGCCGTGCCGACATGTTCCTCGCCTCCGACGACGACCCGCGCGAGACGGGACCGGAGCTGACCGACGAGCGCACCGCACTGGTCGAGTTCCTGCGCAGCGTGCGCCTGACCCTGGAGATCAAGTGCTCGGGCCTCGATGCCGAGGCCATGGCACGCCGCTCCGTCGAGCCGTCGACCATGTCGCTGCTCGGCCTGGTGCGCCACCTCGCGGAGATGGAGCGCCACGCGTTCCGCACGGTGATGGCGGGAGAGGACGCGCCCCGCCTCTACTGCTCCGATACCGACCGCGACGGCGACTTCGACGGTGCGGTCCCGGACCCCGATGTGGTCGCAGCGGCATGGGACGTGTGGCGCGCCGAGGTCGACTTCGCCGAGCGGCTGGTGGCCGCCTCACCGAGCCTCGACGTCACCGGCCGCGATCGCACCGGCATCGGCCACGGCAGCGGCTCGATCACCCTGCGCGAGGTGATGCTGGAGATGATCCACGAGTACGCCCGCCACCTCGGCCACGCCGATCTGCTGCGTGAGCGGATCGACGGGCGCATCGGCCAGTAGGAGGAGTTGGGCGGGGCCACACGCCTGACCCCACCCAACGGCGACGAGGCTCAGTTCAGCGAGTACGCCCGCACCGCGTTGCCGGCCAGCAGCGCGTGCTTGGTGTCCGCGTTCATCCCCGCCGTCATCTTCTCGATGTACTCCTTGCTCCGCGGCCACAGCGTGGTGCTGTGCGGGTAGTCGCTGGAGAACATCGCCGTGCGCGCGAGCACCTCGTCCTCGCGCGCCGCATGGGCGCCGACGAAGTCGTCGAGGATGGTGACGAAGACGTTCTTGCCCAGGTAGCTGCTGGGCACCTGGGAGAAGGGCAGGTGCGACCAGTGGCGCATCCGCTCGTACTCCTGGTCCATCTGCTGCGCCAGCGCCGGCACCCAGGAGCAGTTCACCTCGGCCGCGATGAACACCAGGTCGGGATTGCGGTCGAAGACGCCGGTGAAGATCATGTTGCTGATCGGGTTGATGGCGGTGAAGAAGCGCTGCACGATCCCCACCACGTTGAGGCCGGGCGGCGCGTCCGGCAAGGGCTGCACCTGCTCGCGCTTGCTGGCGGGAACGCGGTGGATGGTGACCGGCACGTTGGCGTCGGTGGCCACCTTCCAGAGCCGGTCGTACTTGCGGTCGTGGTACGGGACCTCAGGGCAGGGCAGGTACAGCCCCGCGGCGCCCTTCGCGATCACCCGCTCCGCCTCGCTGACGATGGTGTCGATGTCGTCGTCCACGGGCAGGAAGGGCAGCGAGAGCAGACGCTTGGGATCGGCGGAGCAGAAGTCCTCGATCAGCCAGTCGTTGTAGGCGCGCACGCAGGCCATGCCCAGCTCGTGGTCGGGCAGCATGTAGGCGCCGCTGACGGCCGCGGGGTAGATGGTCGCGGCGTCGACGCCGTCGCGCTCGTTGTCCTTGATGTGCTCGGCGCCGTCCCAGTTGCCCGGCAGCAGCTCCTCGAACTTGATGCCGTTGGGACGGTACTGCTTGTAGTCCTGCTGGGTGATGGCGCCGACCGCGCCGAGGCCGAAGGTGGTCTTGGGCGGCTTGCCGTCGTAGCTCCAGCCGTCGCCGCCGTCGGGCCCGCGCATGATGCGCGGCGCCTTGTCGCGCAGCGCCTTGGGCACGCGGTCGACGTACGTGCCCGGCGGCTCGTTGATGTGGTTGTCGGTCGAGATCACCTGGTACTGCATGGGCTCACCCTCGTTAGGCTGTCTTGGACAAGATCAGTGCGGCATTGCCGGTGGCGGGCCCGCCCGCCTGCACCAGCACGGTCTCGACGTCGCGCACCTGCCGCGGTCCGCAGCGTCCCTGGATCTGGCGCACGCCCTCGACGAGCTGGGGCGTGCCGTGCAGCCGCCCCATCCCCAGCGCCCCACCGGAGGTGTTGACCGGCAGCTCGCCGTCGATGGCGATGCGCCCGTCCTGCACGAACTCGAAGGCCTCGCCCTCGCCGCAGAAGCCGAAGGCCTCCAGCCACAGGTACACGAAGTAGCTGAAGCCGTCGTAGACCATGGCCACGTCGACGTCGCGCGGACCGAGCCCGCTGTTCTCCCACAGGGTCCTGGCGGTGCGCGCGGCCGCGTCCTGGTACCCCTCCAGTGTCATGGTCGGGGCGTGCATGTAGTCGAGTCCGCCCGCGGCCACGCCGCTGACGTAAGCGGGCGGGTTGCGCAGGTCGCGCGCACGCTCCGCCGTCGTCACCAGCACCGCGCCGACGCCGTCGACCGGCATGTCGCAGTCGAGCATGCAGAGCGGGTCGGTGACCATCTCCGAGCCGAGGTAGTCGTCGCGCCCGATCGCCCTGCCGAAGAAGGCACCCTCGGGGTTGAGGCTGGCGTTGTGCCGGTTGTTCACGATGAAGGTGGCCATGTGCTCCCGCGTCGCGCCGTACTTGCCCATGTAGCGCGAGTACGGCAGCGCGAAGTTCATCACCGTGTGCGCCTGGCCGTAGGGACGGATGAACTGGTCCATCCCCGAGGCCGGCACGTCGCGGTAGCCGTACTCGCGTCCCGGGTCGCGCGGGTTGTGCATGGCGCGCCAGACGAGCGCGTGGTTGCAGGTGCCCGTGGCCACGGCGTTGACGGCCTCCACCAGCGCCGCGCACACCGTCCCCTGGGTCACCGAGCACGACCAGCGCAGCTGCGGCAGCCGCAGCGACTGCGCGACGAACTTCACGCCGGCGAAGTGCACCCCGTCGATGCTCGACGGCCCGAAGAGCATCAGCGGGTAGGTCGCCAGGCCGTCGACGTCGTCGATCGACAGCCCCGCGTCGGCGACCGCGCCGAGGCAGGCGTCGATGGCCAGCTTGCCGATGCTCTCCTCGGTGTGGCGGGCGACGCGCGAGAAGCCGGTGCCGGCGATGGCCACGCGGTTGCGGATCGGGCTCACCACGGCTCAGCGCCCGCCGTTGCGCACCGGCGCGAACTGGGGCAGGCGCAGGCCGCCCTCCAGGGGCTCGAAGCGGAGCTGCACGCGCATCCCGATGCGGACGGTGTCGGGGTCGGCCTCGACGAGGTTGGAGACGAAGAGCAGGCCGGCCTGCTCGTCGAGCTCGACGACGACCACCGCGTAGGGCACCGCCGCCTCGAAGCCGCGCACCCGCGGCTGCCGCAGCACGGTGAAGTGGGAGACGGTGCCGAGGCCGGAGACCGGCTCCCACTCGGCCTCCTCCGACCAGCAGTCGGGGCACACCGGCGAGGGCGGGTTGCGCCAGCGCCGGCACCGCTCGCAGCGCAGGATGGCGAGCATGCCCTGGCGGGCCGCCGCCCAGAACGGAGCGGTCGCCTCGTCGATCACGGGCAGGGGGCGCTGCGGCCTGCTCAGCACCTCGGTCACCCTGGCCACCCCGAACCGGCGCACATGCGTGCTTCTATGCGAATGATGAATATGAATCGTAGGGATCCATGGGCCAGGGCGCAAGGGCCGCCGGAGATCCAGTGCTATCATCTGCAGGGTTCAGCGGCCAATCCGTCGGGGGTCCACTCATGGCCATTCGCAGTGCGGAACACGCAGTCGGCTACGGGTTGGAGCGGGGCACACCCGAGCTGCGCTCGGCCGGCCCGATCACCTTCGGGCCCGACAGCATCCTCTTCGTCGCCGACAGCGCCGCGGCGCGCATCTACGCCATCGCCATCGAGGACGCCGCCCCGGCGAGCGGGACGCGCCGCCTCGACGTCGATCGCCTCGACGAGCGGCTCGCCGCCTACCTCGGCGTCCCCGCCGACGACGTCGACATCCGCGGCATGGCCGTCGACCCCGCCACCCAGGGCGTGTACCTCTCGGTGGCCCGGGGCCGCGGTGCCGGCAGCATCCCGCTGATCCTCCGCGTCGAGGACGACGGCTCCCTGCAGGAGGTCTCGCTGCGCGACGTCCAGTACGCACAGACCGGCATCGACGACGCGCCCGCCGAGGACGACGAGCGCACCGACATCCGCGTGCTGCGCGACGACGAGCCCGGCGGCCAGGCCTACGACGCGCGGGGCACCATCCTCCAGCTGGTGCGCGAGAGCCTGCGCACCGTCACCGTCACCGACATGGCCTACGTCGGCGGCACGCTGGTCGTGGCAGGAGCGTCGAACGAGGAGTTCACCTCCACCCTGCGGCAGATCCCCTTCCCCTTCAAAGGCGCGGCGCACTCCAGCTCGCTGGAGATCTTCCACGTCTCGCACGGCAAGTGGGAGACGCACTCGCCGATCCGCACCTTCGTCGCCTACGACGACGACATGAGCGTGCTGGCCAGCTACACCTGCACGCCCATCGTCAAGTTCTCGCTGCGCGACCTCCAGGGCGGCGACCAGGCCCGCGGCCACACCGTCGCCGAGCTGGGTGCGATGAACACGCCGCTGGGCATGGTGTCCTTCCGGCGCGACGGCGAGGAGTACCTGCTGGTGTCGAACAGCCGGCACGAGCTCTTCAAGCTCTCCCGCAAGGACCTCGAGGCGCAGGAGTCGCTGACCACGCCCCAGGCGCCCGTCGGCCCGCCGCGCCAGTCCCTCCCCCACCACGGCGTCGGGCGCATGGCCTCGCTGAATGGCGAGACGGTGCTGATGCTGCAGCGCACCCCCGAGGGACACGTCGACCTGCACTCGTACAGCACCGCGTCGCTCTGAGCCCGCGACTGCGGCTCGACTGGGCCCGGCACGAGGGGCGCGACTGCCTCCTCGTGTCGGGCTGGGCCGCGGACCTGGAGGACCTCTCCTTCCAGGTGGTGCCGGCGGGGCTGGACGGTGGATCGCTGCCGTCGATGGCGGGCGAGGTGTGGATCGACGGCGACGTGCTGGGCTTCACCCCGCGCTTCCCCTTCGCCGCCGGCACGACCTATGCCGTGACGGTGAACGGTGAGACGGCGACCATCGAGCGCCCCGCCGCGGACGCGACGCCGGCGGCGGAGGTGGTCGCCATCCATCCCGACGCGGACGACGTCCCGCTCAACCTGCTGCGCATCTACGTGCACTTCTCGGCGCCGATGAGCGAGGGCTTCGCGGCTCGTGCGGTGCAGATGTGCCGCGCCGGCACGGGCGAGCCGCTGCAGGGAACCTTCCTGCGCCAGGAGCCCGAGCTGTGGGACGCGGCGCACCGGCGGCTGACGCTGTTCCTCGACCCGGCACGGATCAAGCGCGGTCTCGTGCCCAACCTGGAGGCCGGATACCCGCTCACCGAGGGCGTCCCGGTGGTGCTGCGGGTCGGCACGGAGTTTCGCGATGCGTTCGGGCAGCCCCTGCGCGCGCAGGCGGAGCGGGCGTACCAGGTCGGCGCGGCGATCCGCGCGCGCATCGACCCGGCCGCGTGGCGGTGGGCGGTCCCGCGGGCCGGGACCACCGAGCCCCTCACCCTGCAGTTCGACCGCCCGCTCGACCACGCCATGCTGGGCCGCTGCCTCTGGATCACGGACGCGAGCGGCGCGCGCCTGAGCGGCGAGTCGACCGTCGCCGCGGGCGACCGCGGCTGGCGGTTCACGCCGCACCGGCCCTGGCCGGAGGGGCGGCTGCAGCTCAGCGTCGACACCACCTTGGAGGATGTGGCCGGCAACGCGGTGGCGCACGTCTTCGACCGCGACCTCACCGACCCGGCGCACGACCCCCTCGACACCCGCCTGCTCACCCTCGAGTTCGCCTGCAACTGAGGGGAGTTCCCCGCTTGAGGGGTGGGGTGCATCGCGCCGCAATGGCCCGATGCACACTCGAACGCTCGCGGCAGGCGCCGCACTCCTCACCACGGCCGCGACCTGCATTCCCGCGACGCTGCACGCCGCCGCCGATCGCACCATTCCCTGCACCAACCTGCAGACCTTCAAGCCGTATCCCGAGTACGCCTGGATGGGCTCGTCGAACGCCACCGAGGAGACGGTGCTGTCGCGGCAGGGAGCGTGCCTCGACGCGATGCTCTACACGCCCACCAATCCTGCCGCCACCGTTCCCGCCGTGGTGCTGGAGCCGGGCTCGGGCGGCACCACC
>Ga0070739_10000501_pt1 | contig 74758 bp, 64 predicted proteins | sample Coa_R1_7_FD_66445 | JGI IMG/M metagenome (GOLD analysis project Ga0070739, IMG submission 66445) | Surface soil microbial communities from Centralia Pennsylvania, which are recovering from an underground coalmine fire - Coalmine... | ecosystem: Environmental > Terrestrial > Soil > Unclassified ...
TTCGATCCAGTGCCATTGGGCGTCCGAAAGATCGGTGGTATAGGCTTTGCGGGTCGGCATGAAAGCTTATTCCATGCCGACCACGCAAACTTTCCGAGTTTTCGGACAGGCTCTTAGAAGCGTTGGATTTCATTCTAAAACGATTACTCCGATCCTAAAACGATCATTTTTAGTATGCCTTATCTTAAAACGATTACAATTTTCCAGGCATTGATCGGACGTTCTGTTCTTGAGAAGAAGTGAAAAGAAAGGAGCGGGGTCTAAGCGACGCCGCGAAACCGGGCGTCGGCCCAGCGCTGGGCATACTGGAGCTGCATGACGTAGCGGATGCGATCGGACGTGTTTGGCGCGCCGCGGTGCCAGGTTTGATGGTTGGTGAAGTAGATGTCGCCGGCCTTGCAGAAGACGGATTTCGGCCCCTGGCCTTCAAAGGTGGGGTCTTCCTGGCTTATCGGTTGGCGACCGGAGTAGTGGCTGCCAGGGACGTATTGCGTCGGCCCATGCTCGATGGTGTCGATGTCGCTCAAGGCGACCTGCACCGTAAACCAGAGGATCGGCATGCGAATACGCGCGTCGAAGCGCGGAATGTCCGGAGGGAGAGGATGTTCCAGCACATCGTCGACGTGCCAGCGGCTGATGGCCTGCCCCGGCTCGTTTCGGATGACGTTGAGCGCGTTGAAGCGCGGCTCCGGGCCGAGCACGCCGGCGGCCAGACTAAAGATCGGCTCGCGGGTGACCATTGCCGCGAACAGCGGATCCAGATCCGCTCCATAGCGCAGGACGAACGCGCCATGCACGTAGGAGACGTGCTTTTGTGGGATCTCGTCGCGACGGGCGAAATAGTCGTCCGTCTTCTCGCGCAGGGCGATGACCTCTTCCGGCGTCAGGACACCGGGCACCAGGACGCAGCCTTCGCGAAAGAACTCTTCGGCGATTTGGTGGCAACGCTCCTCGCTAAACGGCTGATCCGTATGAACGGCAGTCATGGCAATATCCTCCTCTGTTCAGGTCCGTTGATCCGATAGCGCGTCTGTGATGGCCTGTTCCAGCGTCATGGCGCTTGCCCGATCATAGATTTCGGCGAACCGCTCCGCGCCCAGCGCCGTTCGCGCCTCCGCATGGATGCCGGCATGAGCCGACTCCTCCTGAGGCGACCAGGCCGTCTCCGACAGCGCGCGCTGCGCCTCCAACACACTCAGCAAGCGCACGGCGCGCTCCGGTTGGTCGATTCGGAGAAAAGTCTCTACCAGTCCCTCCAGGCAATGCAGGATACCATTCTGGTCTTGCACTTCACGAAACGCGCGCAGGCTTTCGGTGTACAGCGCGCAGGCCAGCGCATAGTCTTCCTGTTTGAAAGCCAGACCCGCCAGGGGACCGAGCGAATAGGCGATGCCGCGCTTATTCCCTAGCTCCCGCTTGATCGCCACGCTCTCTTCCAGGTAGCGGCGCGCCTGGGCGTCTTCGCCCCTATCGCCGGCCAGCACGCCCAGATTGTGCAGCACCGTGGCGACCCGCCGATAGTCTTCGATCTCCCGGTACACGGCCAGGCTTTCTGTATAGTAAGCGCGTGCGCGATCGTAGTCGCCCTGATGGCGGGCGATGACGCCCAGGTTGGCGAACGTCTGCGCGACCGCTGCTTTATCTGTCGTCCGGCTCAACTGCGCCAGCGCCTCTTCGCAGAGGGAATGGGCTTGCGTATAGTCCCCTTGCTGGTCCGCCACGATCGCCAGATTATTGAGCTGTACGGCGATTCCCTGCGTGTCTCCGAGAGCGCGATAGAGGGCCAGGCTCTGCTCGCAGAAGGCCCGCGAGGTCGCCAGATCGCCCTGCATCTCCGCCAGACTGCTCGCCGCGCCCAGCGCCTGCGCGTGCAGGGAGCCGGGAAGGGACTCATCGACACGCGCCAGCAGCCCTGCCAGGCACTCGCGGCCCTCGCCCGCAGGCCCTCGTGTCAGCCACAGCCGCTGGAGGGCGATTGCGGCTTGCAGACCCATTTCGATGCTATCCGGCGTGGCCTGGCACCACTCCAGCGCGGCCCGGAGGTTGTCACGCTCGGCCTCCAGCCGTTCCAACTGCGCGGCTTCCCTGCGCCCACCTCCGTCCGATCCGGCCTCGACCGCCAGGGTGAGAAAGTAGGCGGCGTGCCGCCGGGCCGTCTGCTCCCGGTTCTCCTCGGTGAGCATTTCGTCCGCAAATTGGCGCAGAGACTCCAGCATGCGAAAGCGCATGACGCCATCGGTATCCTCTGCCACGATGAGCGAGCGTTCCCGCAACTGCAGCATATCATTTTCGATGGTCGATGGGTGATTTTCGATCAAGCCGGCGCCCGATTTCCAATCGTCGATCGACAATGGTAAATCGAAAATGGCATCTGCCGCTTCCGCCGTCCAGCCGCCCCGGAAGAGAGACAGGCGCGCAAAGAGCGTTTGCAGCGGCGGCGAGAGCATCTGATAGCTCCACTCGATGGCCGCGCGCAGGGTCCGATGGCGGTCTTCCATGTCCTTGCGGCGGCTCACCAGGATCTCAAAGCGGCGCGAAAGCCGCTCCAGCATCTGGGCAGGTGTCAGGGTCTGCGCCCAGGCCGCCGCCAATTCGATAGCCAGGGGAAGGCCCTCCAGCCGCTGGCATAGAGCCGCCACCGCCGCCGCATTGCCGCGCGTTACCTGAAAATCCTGGCGATGCGCCTGCGCGCGGTCTACAAACAGGGCGACACTGGGCCATTGGACCAACTGCTCCGGCGATCCGGCTGCGGAAGGCGTTGGCAGCGGCGCCAGGGTGATCTCGCGCTCCCCGGCCAGATTGAGCCGCTGCCGGGAGGTGACAAGACAGGTCAGGGTCGGCGTCCGGGCCAGCAGCTCCTTCACGATCCGCGCGCCGGTCTCGGCCAACTGCTCGAAATTGTCCAGAATCAGCAGGGAGGGTTGAGCCTGCAGGAAAGCAATGATCTGTTCCAGGGGGTCGGTATCGGGAACTGCCGTCAGCGGGAGCGCATCCAGGATCGCTCCGGTGATCCGGCGCGCGTCGGCCAGGTCGGCCAGGGGCACGAACCAGATGGCGCTGCCGAACCGTTCCTGAAGCTTGCCCGCGATCTCGATGGCGAGACGCGTCTTGCCTGCGCCGCCCGGTCCCGTGAGCGTCAGAAGGCGGCCTGTCGGATCGCCGGGCTGCAGGAGGCTCAGCAGGCGCGCGCTCTCCTCTTCGCGTCCGAAGAAGCGGGTAAACTGCAGCGGCAGCCGGGGCGTCTCCGGCACACGAGGTATCGGCGCAGAAACCGAGGGAAAACTTTCCAGGCCGGCCGGCTTCTCTTCCGGGAGCGTGCGGCGCCCCTCGCGTGGTGCATGCGGAACACTCGCCTGCAGCTCTTTTACCAGATCCCGCGTCGCCGCCGATGGCGCCATCCCCAGCTTCTCATCCAGGAGGCGCTCCATCTCCTCGTACTGCTGCAGGGCGGCGGCAGGACGGCCGAGCGCGGCATAGAGGCGCATGACGTTCCGGTGGGACTCTTCGCGCAGCGGATCGGCGCTGACGGCCCGGCGCGCGTATTCCAACGCCCGCTGAAACTCTTTGGCCTGCGCCAGCAGCCGGGTCAATAATCGCAGAGCGCCCAGATAGGCATCCGCCAATCGTTCCCGCTCCGAAAGCGCCCAATCGTCATAAAAGCCGGGCAAAAGCTCGCCGGTATAGAGATCGACCGCTGCGATGAGCGGCTCGATCTGCTCCTCCGGCGCGCGGCGTGATGCGGCCTGCAGGGCCTGTTGAAACTGATCTACGTCGATACGGACGGCTTCGGGATTCAGGCGGATATGGGCACGCTCGGCGATCAGGACGCTGCCTGCCGGCACGCCGGGCGGCTCCAGTTGGCGGCGCAACGAGGCCAGAGCCGTGCGCAGGCTCGTGCGCCCGGCCTCCGGCGCGGCTTCCGGCCAGAATCGATCGATCAGCTCTTCCCGTGGGTGATGCCGGCTCTGGAAATAGGCGAGGTAGGCGAACAGAGAAGCCGTCTTCTGGGTCTGAAAGCGGGTGATGACTCGTCCGGCCTGCTGCGCGCTCAGGCGTCCCAGCAGCTCAATTCTCCACGGCTCCGAAAACATGGGCAAAAATCCCGATGATCAGCATGGCGGCTTACACGCCTGCCGGACGTTTCCTCGTTACGCGCGAAATTCCTCCTGTCCGCGACAGGCGAACGTTGCCGCTCAGGTGAACGGTATACTGGATGTGAGGGGAGGGCCCTTCTTTCAGTTTCAACTGCCCGATAAAGAACAGCCTGATATGAAGGCAAAAATGCGCCAGGAAGCGATCCAAAACGAGAATGTGACGGAAAGTCGCCCGCTTTGCCGTGTCGTGTGGCGGGGTCAGATGGACTATCAGGAGGCCTGGGACCTGCAGCGGACTCTGGCAGCACAACGGCTCGCCGGGGAGATTCCCGATACGCTGCTTCTGCTGGAGCATCCGCCGACCATCACGATCGGGCGCAGCGGCAAGGACGTGCATATCATGGCGGCGCCGGAGGCGTTGGAGCGTCAGGGAATCGCACTGGTGGAGAGCGACCGGGGCGGCGACGTTACCTACCACGGCCCGGGCCAGCTCGTCGGCTATCCGATCCTGAACCTGCAGGCCGCGCCGCACCGGCCTGACCTGCACGCCTACCTGCGCGCCCTGGAAGAGACGCTGATCCGCGCTCTGGCGGCCTTCGGCATAACCGCCGGCCGCTTCCCCGGCTACACCGGCGTCTGGACCGGCATGGAGACGCCCCACCCAGAAAAAGTCGCGGCTATCGGGGTGCGAGTCAGCCGCTGGATCACCTCCCATGGCTTCGCCCTCAATATCTGCCCGGACCTTGCCCACTTCGATCTCATCGTCCCTTGCGGCATTCGCGATTATAGAGTTACCTCGCTCTCCCGCTTGCTGGATCGGGAAGTCTCGGTTGCGGAAGTGCTGCCGGTCGTGCAGTCCGCCTTCGCCGAAGTATTCGGTTTCGACGAAGCTTCAACGCGGTAGCTCGCACGCTCCCAGGGAAGGATTTTTGCCGGGATTGAGGGGATGGCCGAACAGATCGCGGCCACCGTTGTCTGGAACGATCGTGCCTGCGCCGATGCAGAGCGAGCCGGGGAGCAGATGGTAGTACGGCATGGCGGCCAGCTTCCGAGGGTCTGTTGGGAGCTCGTGGAGGTCCGTTGGCAAGAGGAGCTTCGGATCGGCGGAGAGACCGGCGAGCTTGCCGTGGATTTTCTCCTGGCCGGTGGCTTTGGCCCATTCCTCCAGCGTCGCATAGACGGTCTGTTCGTCGCGATAGAGGACGCCCTTGCCGGGTGACCAGTAGAGGTTGTTTTCGAAGCGCGATCGGGTGAAATTGCCGATCAGCAGGTCCCCGTCTGCCAGGAAGATGTTATTGTGGTAGACCATTCCCGGCAGGTTCCCCAGCGTCGCGACCGCATGCCAGGGGTTAACGATCGTGTTGTTGTAGATGAGGGCGTCCGAGATGCCGGTATCTCCGAGCCAGAGGCCGATGCCGCTCTGGAAGTTCTTCGATCCGTCGTGGACGCTGATGTTGTATCGAACGATGTTGTTCTTCCAGGGTGAAGCGCCGGGGAACTGGCACAGCAGGTAGCCGCAACCGACGTTGTTGTAGGAGAGATTGTACTGCATCACGGAGTTGGTGACGCCGCCGTCGAAATCGAAACCGTCGCCGTCCTCGCCGGGACTTTTGTTGTCGTGGGCGATGCAGTGCTGGATCGTAAGCCGATCGCAGTTCCAGCCCCAGATGCCGACTGGGCCGTTTCCCTGGCGCGGCATGTCCCAGCCGTTGTTGCTGGCCTCGCAGTATTCGATAAGCGCCCCATCCACGCCGCCTACCACGATGCCGTTGCCGCTGTGGTTGGTGAGGTTCTTGGGATCGCCGGGATTGTTGTCGGCGACGCAGTCGCGAATGAGAAGATTCCGAGAGCGCGGCACATCTTTGTAGCCGCCATCCGTCGAGATGCCGGCAAAGCCGTTGTCGTGGGCGTGGACGCGCAGAAGAGACGTGTTCTCATCGCCGCCCGTGGCCACGCCGGAGAGACGGAAGCCGCTCACCTCGACATCGCTTACTTCCACGTGGCGGGTGCGTATAAGACGGATCCCGCTCCCATCGCTGCCGTTCTTGCGCCCGCAGCCGGTGACCTTTAGATTTTGTACGTGGATATACGCGCAGCCGTCGAGCGTCAGCCCGTTGCCGGCTCCGGCGTCGAGGATAGCCCGCCCGGAGCCGAAGGAGGCGAGGAGGATAGGGCGGCGCGCATCGCCGCTGTCGTTTTGCGTGAAGTCGATGGCGCCGGAGAACGTCTGTCCACCCGCAAACAGGATTCGATCTCCAGGCGAGAAAGTCGTGGCATTGACGCGGGCAAGACTCTTCCAGGCATGGGAAGGGGACGTGCCGGGATTACGGTCGCTGCCTGCCTGCCCATCGACATAATAGGTCGTGTTTCCGGACGAAGCGAATCGCCTGGCAGCGGCGGATCGAGTTGAGTCGGAAGAGGGCATTGTCACCGTGCTGACTCCGATAAAGAACGTTGCGAAGAGGAGGAGTGCGCTCTGCATTCTCACGAACCTGCCGCAGGAAGGGAATCCCGGCGCAGGTCCAGGTAGGCCATCTCCTCCGCCGTGAGCCGCGTGTTCACGGCCTGGACGTTGGCCTGAACCTCTTCCGGCGTCGCGGAGCCGACGAGGGCGAAGATGTCCAGGGGATAGCTCAGCACGTAGGCCAGCGCGATCTGAGGCAGAGAAAGACCTTTGCCGGAGGCGAGCCGCCGCGCCCGCTCCAGCCGCTCGAAGTTGTCCGGAGAGGCATAGCAGGTGGCCGCGATCTTATCGAAATAGCCGGTGAAAGTATCTAGATTGTCCGGCGTGAAGCGCCCGGACATGAAGCCGCCGGCCATGCTCGACCAGGTGAAGAGCGGCATCTTATGCTCCGCGTACCATTGGCGGGCCGGCTCGTTCTGCGGGCCGCTGATGGCCACGCAGTCCGCCCACGGCTCCTTGACCTGCGCGGCCAGCGAGAACTGCGGGCTGCTGGCGGCAAAGGGGATCTGGCCGCTGGCGGCGGCGTAGCGGTTGGCGGCTTCCAGACGCTCCGTCGTCCAGTTCGAGCCGCCGAAAGCTTTGATCTTGCCCTCGCGCACGCACGCGTTCAGCACATCCACGATCGGCTCGACGGGCACGCTCGGATCGTCGCGATGGAGCATGAAGAGATCGACATAGTCCGTCTTCATGCGGGCGAGAATATCGTGCAGATCGGCCAGGATGTCGAAGGGGGTCACGCGCTTGCGGACCTCGTTGTGGTGCGCGCCTTTGGCCAGCACCACGACTTTATCGCGCAGGCCGCGACTCTGGATCCAGCGGCCCAGAAACGCGTCCTTCTTGCCGTAGACGATGGCCGTATCCATGGCGTTGATGCCCGCTTCAAGCACCACATCCAGCAGAGCAAATCCTTTGTCCTCTTCCTCCGGGACCTGCATCATGCCCTGCACGATCCGTGAGATCGGTTTTTCTATTCCCGGCACGTGGCCGTATCGCATCTCTGTCATCTAATTTGGTAGTCCTGTTTGCGTTTTCCGGTCCTCGCTGCCGACAGCCCGGTAGCCATTAATTCACCGCCGGACCTTTCGGCACCTGCTCTGCCGGTAGCGTGAAGGATGTCCATTCCGCGCCGAGCTGGATCGAATCGGAGGGTAAAAGGGAAAGCGGGCCACGACACAGGCTCTGCCTTCGGCGCGATTCCCGCAGGCGAGGAGTAAGAGCCGGAACAGAATTTTTCTCAGATTCGACCTACAATGCGGAAACTTTAAAGTGATTAACACGTAAATAATAAATGGGTTAACTATCTACGGGTTGATTTACAGACGATCCTCCGGAAGGAGAGCGACATGGGAAAGGGTGGAGAAGCACGCGGCGACACCTGCGTCGGTACGGCGGAAGCGAGTCCCGATCCGGACTGGGGTCTGGCGGTCACGGAGACGGACGAGGACGGAGAGGAGCTGCTTCGCGATATGCAGCTAGTAGAACGGATCATTCGTAATATAGGCGCCAACGATCGCTTCGCCTTGCTGGCGACCGAGAGCTTCGTCAATCTGTTCCGGACGCACACGATCCTCTACGAGTTATGGAACGCGCGGCTGGCTCCCTACGATCTCTCGCCTGCCAAATTCAACCTGCTGGCGGTCCTGTATGGTGAGCCGGAGCGCCGTCTGCGCATGTGCGATATCAGCGCGCGCATGAGCGTGACCCGCACGAATATCACGAAATTGGTGGACGGCCTGGAGCGCGATGGCCTTGTGCAGCGGACCAGCCTGCCGGACGACCGGCGCGTGGTTCTGACAGAATTGACTCCCAAGGGGGAGGCTCTGGTGAAGCGCATGAAGCCGCTTCAGTGCGCCAATATGCAAACGCTTTTCTCCGGGTTGAGCGAGGCCGAATGCCGGCAGTTGACGCATCTGATGCTCAAGCTGCGGCAGAGCGCGCTGGCTGCGGCCCGCGCCGAGGGCGCCGCCCTGCCGGAGACAGAATCGTGCGGCCGGGAAGCCGCGATCCTGAACGAGAATTAAGGAAGGGTTCCGCCGATGTTGAAAGAGAAAGACGGACAGGGTCCCCGCCTGCAAGAGCGAACGGGCCGTCCCGAGGAAGGCAATGGAGAAGTCGAGAAACCTGCCACCCTTCCTGCGCCGCAAGGCCGGGAAGAGGCGCGCTCTTATGAAGGCGATAGCCATAATGGCGCGGGCGCAGCAACGGCGCCGGAGAGCCCCGGCGTCACCCAGTCCGGCGTGGAAGAAGGGCCGGAGAAACGGCGCGCGCCGTCCTGGCTCAAGCCGGTCGGCCTGACGCTGGTTGCGGTCGTGCTTATCTGCGCCATCGTTTTTGGCGTGCGCTATTGGAAGTTTGCTCAGACGCACGTCTCCACGGACGACGCCTATCTGACCAGCGACGTCGTGCAGATCACGCCGCAGGTCAGCGGCAGTGTGGCGAAGGTACTGGTGGACGAGAACCAGCCGGTCCAGGCGGGGCAGTTGCTGGCGGTGCTGGACGATTCCACCTATCGCGCGGATGTCGAGCAAGCCAGGGCAGCGCTGGCGGTGGCGCAGGCGACTGCGCAGGGCGCGGCCAGCACCGTCAACGTGACCCAGCAGACCGGCGCGGCGCAGATCGAGCAGGCGACGGGCGGCGTGGCACAGGCCCAGAGCGGCATCGCCTCGGCACAGGCCGACGTGGCGCGCGCCCAGGCGGCGATCGCCAACGCCCGGGCCGGTTACGAAAGCTCCCAGGCGAATGTGAACACCGCGCGGGCCGCGCTCCAGGCGGCCATCACCGCGCGAAAGCGGGCTGTGGAAGCGGTCAATGGGGCGCGTGCCCAGTTGGCGACGGCGCAGGCGGGCGTGCGCTCGGCGCAGGCGAATCTGACGGCGGCGCAGGCCAATCAGGTCAAGGCCAGCCGCGATGCCGCCCGGTATGCCCAGCTCTTTAAAGAGGATGCGATCAGCGCGCAGCAGGTGGACGTCGCCAACGCGGCGGCGACCTCCGCGCAAGCGGCGGTCGATACGGCCCAGCAGCAGATCCAGCAGGCGCAATCGACCGTGGTGCAGCGCCAGTCCGACCTGGCTTCGGCGCGGGATGCCGTGCGCGCCGCCGACGATGCCATCAACCAGGCTAAGGCGCAGCTAGCCGCCGCGCAGGACGCGGTAGGCGCCTCTCAGGCCAATATCCAGCAGATGCAGGCGCAGTATCTGGCCTCGCGGCAGGAGGTGTCGGCGGCAGAGGCCAAACGGCAGCAGGCGCTCGGCCAGCTCAATGCCGCGCGCACCGCGCCGCGCCAGGTGGCCGTCAGCCAGGCCAACCGCCAGACCGCCAACGCGCGCGTCCTGGAGGCACAGGCGGCGCTGGATACCGCGCTCATCAATCTGCAGCACACGCGCATCTATGCGCCGCTAGCCGGCATCGTCAGCAAGAAAACGGTCGAGGTCGGCCAGCAGGTGTCGGTCGGGCAGCCGCTCATGGCGATCCTTCCCAACCATGACATCTGGGTGGAGGCCAACTTCCAGGAGACCCAGATTCGCAACGTGCATCCTGGCGCTCCCGCCGAGATCACGGTCGATACGTTCCCCGGCCGCATCTTTAAGGGCCACGTCGCCTCGCTGGCGGCGGGCACGGGCGCGACCTTCGCGCTGCTGCCGCCGGAGAACGCCACCGGCAACTTTACCAAAGTGGTGCAGCGCGTGCCGATCAAGGTTACCTTCGATCCGGGGCAGCCGCAGTTGGACCAACTGCGCGCCGGCCTGTCGGCGGTCGCTACGATCACGACGCATTAAAAGTCCCCACCGGTCCCTGCCCCCGTTCCCTCCCAATTCTAGGGGAGGGGGCCAGGGTGAAATCTAATACCCTTTCCCTTAAGTGGCTCTTGACTGATAGCGACGGCAGAAGCTATCGGCCTGGCTTCCTCTCTCCCTGTGAAGGAGGGGGCAGGGGGTTAACTATGGCAGCTCAAGTTCAAGCTTTAAAAGGCGCGCAGGCCCATGCAGCGCGCAATGGAAAAAATGGAAAGAGTGCCGCGCCGAGACCGCTGTCCGAGACGCTGACGCCCGGCCTGCGCTTTGTCATCATGCTGGCGATCATGGCGGCGACGATGATGGAGGTGCTGGATACCTCTATCGTCAATGTCGCTCTGCCGGACATGATGGGCAATCTGGGCGCGACGCTGGATCAGATCGGCTGGGTCTCGACGGGCTACATCATCGCCAATGTCATCGTCCTGCCGCTGACCGGCTGGCTCTCCGACTACTTCGGGCGTAAGAAGTATCTGACCTACTCCGTGATCCTGTTCACGGTCGCCTCCTTCTTCTGCGGTACCAGCCGCACGCTGGGCGAGCTGGTTCTCTGGCGGGTGATGCAGGGAGCAGGCGGCGCCGCTTTCCTCTCCACGGCCCAGGCGACGCTCATGGAGATCTATCCGCCCGCCCGGCGCGGCTTCGCCCAGGCCATGTTCGGCATCGGCGTCATCGCCGCGCCTACGCTCGGCCCGACGCTCGGCGGCTGGATCACCGACCGCTTCACCTGGCCCTGGATCTTCTTCGTGAACCTGCCGGTCGGCATCATCGCGGCGACGCTGACGGTCCTGTTCCTGCCCGACTCTCCGGCGGCGGGCGAGCGGCGCAGCGCGGACTTTGTAGGGATTGGCTTCCTGGCCCTGGGATTAGGATCGCTGCAAACCGTATTGGAGCGCGGCGAGGCGGATAACTGGTTCGAGAGTGGCTTTATCACGACGTTGGCGTTTCTCTCGGCCATCGGCATCCTGCTGTTTATCTGGTGGGAATTGCGACCCGCCAACAAGCACCCGGCGGTCAACCTGCATGTCGTGACCAATCGGAATCTGGCGGCAGGGACGGTCTATGCGTTTGCGCTGGGACTGGTGCTCTATGGCGGCGTGTTCGTGCTGCCGCAGTTCCTGCAGAACGTGCAGAGCCACACGGCCGAGCAGAGCGGTCTGCTCTTAATGCCCGGTGGCCTGGCTTCCGCCTGCATGATGCCTGTCGTCGGGCAGTTGTCCAACCGGGTAGATAAGCGCCTCATGATCGGCGTCGGCATGATTCTGTTCGTCATCTCGATGTATATGTTTGCAGGGCGGCTCAATCTGGATATGCCCGACACGGCGATGTTCTGGCCGCTGGCGGTGCGCGGCGCGGCGATCGGGCTGCAATTCGTGCCGCTGTCACTGTTGGCGCTGGGAACGCTGCCGACGCGCAACCTGGCCGATGGCGCAGGCTTCTACAACCTGTTCCGGCAGTTGGGCGGCTCGTTCGGCATCGCCATTCTGGCTACCATCGTAGACCGGCGGATGCATTTTCACTACCAGCGGCTGGCCGAGCATCTCAGCCCCTACGATCCGACCACCCAGCAGCGGCTGCTGGCGATCCAGAATAGCCTTGTGGCGCAGGGCCAGAGCCCGACGGTGGCGCATCAGTCCGCTTATCAGGTGCTCAGCAATATGGTGACGGGCCAGGCCGCCGTCATGACCTATGTGGACGTCTTCAAGTTCATGGGCTGGGTCGGCCTCGGCGCGCTGTTGCTGCTGTTCCTGTTCCAGCGCACGAAAGGCCGGGGTGGCGCAACGGCTGCCGCCGCGCATTAAGAGCCGGGCCGTAAACGACCCGTCTTTTGGGCCTTCGGCATGCGAAGCGAGCGGATGGGTTGCGTGGACACGCCATCTCGGTTGCGCCTGCCTCCCGAAGAACCGTCCTGCGGACGGAGAAGTCAAAATTGGCTGCTCAAGTAGAGCATTCGTACGGGCTCTAGGATGGTTGTGAACGGCGCTGATGCTCCATGAATTGCTTGAGCTGCTCTGCAAGCTGTTCCGGGCTGTTGTCCTGCAGCTCTTCCAGATTGAAGTCCACGCCCGTCTCGACGAAGGGGACCAGGGGGTCGTCCGGCTTGACAAAAGCGACCTGCATAGTGGCTGGATAGTGGTCCTGGATGGAGGTCGGCAGCACTTCCGCCTTCTCTAGCTCTGGATAGTTTCGCGTCGCCAGCTCTTTCGCCTGGATCAGCTTATCGCGCAGCGCGACCATATCGTTGTTTCGCATCCTATTTTCTCCTTCTTGCCGTCGTTTCTTCCTGCTTGTACAACGTTGAAGAGAACAATCGTGTTCCTCCTCTCCCGTAGCGCGGGAGAGGCAGGGCCGATATGGAGCGTAGGCGCTACGTTGCGTGGACACGCCATGTCGAAGCGCCGTCCTACCCAGAGTAAGGGCCGTCGTGGGTTAGGGGATGAGGGGCGTCAGTTGTGTTTCCAGCGCAGCCGGATCGGTGACGGGTTCCTTGCAGGTGAAGTTCTCGCAGACGTAGGCCGTCGGGTGGCCGTTGCGCAGGGGTCGGTCGGCCAGCAAGGGCAGGGACGGAGGCGCGGCTTCCGGGCTGAGGGCCAGCGCGACGACTTTGTTGGGCAGATAGGGCCTAAAAACGGCGCGTATCAAGGCCTGTGTTTCAGGCTCGACCGGGTCCCCGATGAGGGCGATCTCTTTGGGCGTGGAGAGATAGAAGTCCAGGGCGCCGAGCATCCGGGCAAAGCCGAGGGGATGCCGCTCCAGCGCCATGCCGAGCTTGCGCAGGATCGCCTCGGCGCGCTGCCGGTAGGAATCGTCTCCGATCAGATGCGCCAGGCGCAGCAGAACCTCCACGGCCACCGAATTGCCGCCCGGCGTAGCGTTGTCGTCCCAATCTTTGAGCCGCTGGATCAGGGTCTCGTGGTCGTCGCTGGTGGCGAAGAAGCCGGGCTGCTCGGAATCCCCAAAGTGCGCCAGCATCGATTCTACAAGGCTGCGCGCGGCGTCCAGCCAGCGGACATCGAAGGTCGCCTCGTAAAGGCGGCACAGACCCTCCGCATAGAAGGCATAGTCCTCCAGATAGCCGTTCAGCTTCGCCGTGCCGTTGCGATAGGTGCGGAGCAGGCGCAGATGGCCGTCGGCGTCCCGCGTGGTCATCTTAGCGAGCACGAACTCGGCGTTACGGAGCGCCGCCTGCCGGAACGCGTCCCGGTCCAGCACGGCGGCGGCCTCCGCCAGGGCGGAGAGCATCAGTCCGTTCCAGGCGGTCAGGATCTTATCGTCCAGGCCGGGCTTGATGCGCCGCTCTCGGACGGCAAATAGTTGCTCCTGTCCCCGCTCCAGGATGCCGGCGATCTCCTCCTCGCTCAGCCCGAATTTCCGCGCCGCTTCCGGCACACTCATAACGACGTTCAGGATACTCTTGCCTTCCCAGTTGCCCGGCGGCGTTACGTCGTAGACGGCGCTAAAGACTGCCGCGTCGCGCTCGCCCAGGACCTCCTGCACCTCCTCCGGCGTCCAGACGAAGAACTTGCCCTCCACGCCCTCACTGTCGGCGTCCTGCGCCGAAAAGAAGCCGCCCTCCGGCGCGGTCATCTCCCGCAACACGTACTCCAGCGTCTCCTCCGCCACCACCCGATAGAACGGATTGCCGGTCGCCTGGTAAGCGCGCAGATAGACCTGGGCGAGCTGCGCATTATCATAGAGCATCTTCTCGAAGTGCGGGACGAGCCAGTGAGCATCCGTACTGTAGCGATGGAATCCGCCGCCGAGCTGGTCGTAGATACCGCCGAGCGCCATGCGCTGCAGGGTCTTCTCGACCATCGCCAGCGGCTCCGGGTTGGAAGTGCGCCTATACGTGCGCAGCAGAAAATCAAGGTTAGCCGGCTGCGGAAACTTGGGCGCGCCACCGAAACCACCGTTGCGCGCGTCGAAGTGAGAGGCCAGGGCCTGATAGGCGTTATCCAGCAGGGCGGGCGTCAGCACGGAATCCGGGAGAAGCCGGGCGAAGTCACCGGCCTCGTCCAGATGCGAGAGCAGCGCCTGACCCTGCGCCTCCAGTTCGTCACGGCGGGTCTGCCAGGTATGAGCGACGGCCTCCAGAACGCGGCGAAAGCCGGGATGACCGTAGCGGTCTTCGGGCGGAAAGTAGGTGCCGCCGAAGAACGGCCGGCCTTCCGGCGTCAGGAAGACGGTCATGGGCCAGCCGCCCTGTTGGGTGAGCGCCTGGACGGCGTTCATGTAGATCGCATCGACGTCCGGCCGCTCCTCACGATCCACCTTAATGTTGACAAAATGTTCGTTCATCACGGCGGCGATGGCTTCGTTCTCGAAGCTCTCCCGCTCCATGACGTGGCACCAATGGCAAGCCGAATACCCCACCGACAGCAGGATCGGCTTATCCTCTTTTTGTGCTTTTTGGAACGCCTCTTCCCCCCAGGGATACCAATCCACGGGGTTGTGGGCATGCTGCAGCAGGTAGGGACTGGTCTCCTGGGCCAGCCGATTGGGTTGCGCCGGCATTGCAGATTCCTTCATCGGGGTTCTCCTTCCACCAGGAGTACTATACCCACTATGAGGACGTGCCTACGCGGGAATGGTTCCAATGGATGGGCGTTGGGCGTTGGGAAAGACCCAATTCATAAGTTCTCTTGCCTGACCCGGCTGCCGAAGAGAGGCGAAAGAGGGGAGTAGAGATTCCCCAACGCCTAACGCCCAACCTCACCCGCGCAGCGGGTTTAACGCCCGTGAAAGAGGGCATTGGGATGTCTAAGGAGAATAGAAGAGCGTCAAAAGGAGACGAAGCACAGGAAGGCGGTGCCTATGAAAGAGAAACTTGCCGCGCTCTATGCGCTCCAGCAACTGGACAGCGCGCTGGACGCCCTGAAAAAGCAGTACGCGGCGCTGGATCCAGGCCGCGCGGAAGAGGCCGCTTATCGAGCAGCAAAAGCCGCTCACGATGAGGCTGATGCTAATCTGCACACAACCACGACGGCCCTGCGCGACGCCGAACTGGAACAGAAAGCGGTAGAAGCCAAACGGACGGAATACGAAACCAAGCTCTACAGCGGTTCGGTCCGCGTGCCCAAAGAGCTGCAGGCGATGCAGGAAGAGGTCGAGATGCTCGGACGGCAACGGGGAAAGCTGGACGAGAAGATCTTAACCTTGATGGACGATCTGGAAGGCGTTCGCGCTCGTGAGGCGGAAGCCCGTCAAAGGCTTACCGAAACGGAGACCGCGCTGCGGGCCAAGCGCGCCACCTACAAGCAAGAAGCTGAGCGGATGCAGGCACAGGCGCGCGAGCTGGCGGCCCAACGCAAGCAGGCGGCTGCCGCCGTGGCGCCCGATCTGATCCGGCGTTACGAAAGCCTGCGCGCCATGAAAGGCGGCGTCGCGATCGCGCCTCTCGAAGACAACAACGCTTGCGGTGGCTGCAAAATGGGGCTGCCATCTCAGTTGGTGCATCGTGTCCGCGTCGGTACGACCCTCGAATTCTGTGACAACTGTGGACGCATCCTCTTCGATGCCCACTCGAAACCAGGGACCGGGGATTAGGGACTGGGGACTAGGGAAATGCTTACGTCGAAAGCTATCACCTCTGCAGCAGAGCTTTTTCCCAGTCCCTGGTCCCCGTCTTAAACGGAGGACAACGACAGCGTGGAAAAATGGACGGCGCACGTAGACGGCGCGGCGCGGGGCAATCCGGGGCCGGCCGGCATCGGAGTGGTGATTACGGATGCCACCGGCGCGGTGGTCAAGGAGATCGGGGAGCCGCTGGGCCGCACGACCAACAACGTCGCGGAGTATACGGCGATGATTCGGGCTTTGGAGGAGGCGCGGGCTTTAGGCTGCGACTGCATCGCCGTCTACACCGACAGCGAGCTGATGGCCCACCAGGTTAACGGGCGCTACGCAGTCAAAGCCGCGCACCTGCTGCCCCTGTTCCAGCGGGTCCGCCGTCTGCTTTCTCAATTCCATTCCGCCTGCGTTATCCATGTCCGCCGCGAACAGAACAAACGCGCGGACGCCCTCTCCAACATAGGCGCCGACAAAGCGGAGGGGGTGAAAAAACCTCACCCTCCATCCCCCTCTTCTGCGTAAGGAGATTGTCAGGGAGCGGGACGCGGGCCGGGGCGTAGCCCTTCCAGATGTGCGCGTTTTCCTACGCGCACGGTAAGGTCGCTTTCCACCCGGATCTGGCAGGAGAGGCGATACGTGCCGAGAAGGCCCGGCTCCTTTTGCAGCGCCGCCTGCTCTTTTTCGCTCATCGGAGGGGCCTGGCCCGCGAGAATTTCGACGCGGCAGGTCGTGCAGCGGGCATTGCCGCCGCAGCGGTGCAAGATGTCGATACCCGCATCTTCCAGGCAGAGGACCAGCTTTTTTCCGGCTTCCGCTTCAAAGGTCGTTTCGCCTTCCACGGTGATCCAGGGCATCGGAAACGCTCCTTGTCGTACGTATCGTAGGAACGGCATTACATTCCTCCTGGACGAGAGAAAGTCCTACCGGAAACAAGCGAGATCAGGAGAAGATCAGGACCATGAATCGCGAACAGTTCGAAGCTTTGGTGCGGCAACTGGAGGAGTATGCCAGAAGACAGCCGGCCAGCTATCGGCGGCGGGTCGGATTGCTGGCGGCTCTGGGGTATGGCTATATCTTCTTCATGCTAATTCTGGCCCTGGGGCTGCTGGGGTTTGTGGCGTGGGTGACCGCGACCGGCCACATGAACTACGGTGTCGGCAAAGTCGGATTGGCGATGTTAGTTCTGTGTTTCGTGATCGTGCGGGCGCTATTCGTGAGCATTCCGGCCCCGTCCGGGATCCGGCTGCAGCGCCAGGAGGTGCCTCGCCTCTTCGATATGGTGGATAGGCTCTCCGCCGCCCTGAAAGCCCCGCGCTTTCACCGGATTTTGCTGACCGGCGATTTCAACGCCGCCGTCGCGCAGCGGCCACGTCTGGGCATTTTCGGGTGGCAGCAGAACTACCTTTTGCTTGGCTTGCCCCTCATGGAGGCGCTCTCCCCCGAACAGTTTCGGGCCGTGGTCGCCCATGAGCTGGGACACCTGTCCGGCAACCACAGCCGCTTTGCCGGCTGGATCTACCGCGTCCGCAAAACATGGGACCAGCTTCTAAAAAACCTGCAGGCGCAGAAGTCGAAAGCCATCAAGCTTTTTGTCTGGTTCTTCCGCTGGTATGCCCCGCTCTTCAGCGCCTACTCCTTCGTGCTGGCCCGCTCGGACGAGTATATCGCGGACCGCTGTGCCGCGCAGATTGCCGGCGCCAAGACGTGTGCCGACGCCCTCATCCGTATTCATCTTCAGGCTCCCGCGGTAGAAGAGACGTTTTGGCCGGGTGTTTACAAACAGGTGGAAGCGCAGGAGGAGCCGCCAGCGGGCGTGTTTACCTCCCTCGCCCAGGCGCTGCGCGCCGGCACCATGGTGGCGGACCCGATCAAGTCGCTGCATGGGGCGCTGGCGGAACAGGCCGGCTATGCGGACACCCATCCCTCCCTTGCGGACCGGCTCCGCGCGCTGGGCTGCCTGCCGGCGTCCGAGACGCCGGAACTGTTACTGCCCGCTCCCGTAGAGGAGACGGCCGCCGAATATTTCCTGGGCGGCGCGGTCGAGCGCTTGTGGCAAACCCTCGATCAGGTGTGGAGACAGGATGTGACGCCGGTCTGGAAAGAGCGCCATCGGTACGTCCAGACGGCGCAGCGCCAACTGCAGGCGCTTGAAGAAAAAGCGCAGACGCAGCCCCTGACGGAAGAGGAAGCCTGGAAGCGCGCGGAGTGGACCGCCGAGTTCAAGGGCAATGCCGCTGCCCTGCCGCTGCTGCAGAAGATGCTGGCGGCAAAGCCGGAGGATCCTAAGCTACGCTTCGCCTACGGGAGTCTGCTGCTGGAGGAGGGCGACGCCGCCGGAATAGCCCATATCGAACAGGCCATGCAGCGGGAGCCGGACAGCGTGCTGCCGGGCTGCCGGGCGGTCTACGCATTTCTGATGCAGCAGGGACGCGCGGAGGAGGCGAATCAGTACCGGCAGCGGTTCGAGCAGCATACCCAATTAGAGGCGCTGGCGGAAGCCGAGCGCTCTCATGTCAGCGTGGGAGACCGCTTCCTGCCGCACGGCCTCCCTACGGAAAAAGTGGCGGCGCTGGCCGAGCAGTTGGCGTGCTATCTGGAGGTCGCCGCCGTCTACCTGGTCCGTAAAGAGCTTCAATATTTTCCGAATAAGCCTTTCTTTGTGCTCGGCATCCAGCCTGTCGTGAAGTGGTACGAATCCCGTTCCGAAGAGACGGACGGCAAGCTGATACGCAAGATCGCCTCCGAGGTGCGGCTGCCGGGAGATACCTCTATCCTCGTGATGACGCGCAACAAGAAGGTGGGCAGCATCTTGCGGCAGATGCCGGGAGCGGAAATCTTCCGTCGCCAGAAAGGGCGCAAGTAGCCGATGCAGCGTTTGGCCTTATTTCCGTTTCTGGCTGTCGGGATGCTCTGGCTCGCCAGTTTTGCGCCGGCCTGCGCTGCAGAAGCGCCTACGCTCACGCTACGCTCGCCCCATCACGCCTGCCACAACGCCGTCATCCGCTTCGTTCTTCCATCCGGCCTGAAGCAACGCCTCTTCGGGCGTCAGGGTGGGAGTCTGGTGCTGGAGCGGAATACTAAGGGCAGCCGGGAGTGGCTGCTCTGTCAAGTCGGCCTCGAAAACGGGCAGGCTCTGGCGACCTTTGTTCTGCCCGATCTTGCTGCCGGCGAGACGCAGGTCTACGCGCTGCGTCGTATCCACTCCCCCCTCGCGCAGAGTGTCCGCGTCGTCCCGAAAGGGGAGACAGCCGATGTCTTTCTCGGCCCGTCCCTCTTCACGCGCTACGGCACCACGAAAGGGGCGAACAAGCCCTTCTTCTATCCCATTCTCACTCCGAACGGTCATTCGATCACGCGCCGGTGGCCGATGGAGACCATACCCGGCGAGAGCCGCGACCATCCGCACCATCGGGGCCTCTGGTTCACGCACGGCAGCGTCAACGGGATAGACTTCTGGAGTGAGGGGCAGGGAACAGGCCGGACCACGACCACGGCTATCGAAGACATCGCCAGCGGTCCTGTATACGGCGGATTCCGGGCAAAGACGGAGTGGCGCGCACCGGACGGTAAGCTCCTGGCCAACGATACGCGCGAGGTACTTATCTACCCTCTGCCGGATGGCAGCCGCCTGCTGGATTTCACCATCACGCTTACGCCGGTGGGCGGCCCGCTTGTCTTCGGAGATACGAAAGAGGGCACGTTCGGGCTGCGTCTCGCCGATTCGCTCGCGCTGACCGGAAAACAGGGCGCGCATATCCTCACCTCTTCCGGCCAGAGAGATGGGAACGCCTGGGGCAAGCCCGCCGATTGGGTGGATGATTATGGCCCGCTTGGCGGCCAGATCTACGGAGTGGCTATTCTCGACCATCCGGGCAATCTGCGCCATCCGCCGGGCTGGCATGCCCGCGACTACGGCCTCTTCGCCGTCAACCCCTTCTGCCGCTACGACTTCCATCTCGGCCCCAAAGGCTCCGGCGACTATACCCTCCCGCCGGGACAGACGCTCACTTTCCGCTACCGCGTGCTCTTCCACCTGGGCGATACGGCTGCCGCCGGCGTCGCCGACCAATACGCCTCCTATGCCGGCCCGCCCGATGTTCAGCTGCACTGGTAGAAGCAGTTGCTAGTTGCTAGTAGGGGGGCAGCAAGCTGCGCTCTTTCTCTCCCCTCTGCTTACGAAGGAGAGGCAGGGCCGCAAGGCCCGTGGTGATAGGGGGTGAGGTTTTCCTAGAAACTAGCAACTCTGATGCCGTTTCGGGCGACCAGAATGCGGTCGTCGAAGGGCTTGCCAGTCTTGCCGTCGCGGGTGTGGGCAAGACAATATTGCATGATATAGGCTTTTCGCACGTCGGAGTCGGTCAGGTTAGGGCCGCTCTTATGGAGCAGCAGCGAGGAAAAGACGGCCATGCCGCCTTTTCGGATGGGAACCGGGACGCCGGGGTCGGGGCCGTCGTAGCCGACGCGACCCAACTCGCTATCCTTATGGGGCAGCGTGCCGTTCTTGTGGCTGCCGGGCAGCACCCAGATACAGCCGTTCTCGATGGTGGCATCGTTGAGCGCCAGCCAGCAGGTCAAGTACTGTTCAGGCTCGACCGGGGTGTAGCCGTTGTCCTGGTGCCAGGGAAACGGGCGCGGCGTCTCAGGATACTTATACACGGCTTGATTCCAGTACAGCCGCACGTCCGGCCCCAGCAGCGCCACGGCGACGGCAGCCATCTTCTCCTGAGTCGCAAAGGCGCGGATAGCCTCGTCGTGCTCGGCCAGGAAGGCTGTGAACTGAATTTCGTCCGCGCGAGAGATGCCGCCCCGCTCGCCCTCGCGAAGCTGGTCGTTATGCGCTAGCGTATGTCGGTCGATGGCCGCTTCCAGCGCCGCCATCTCCTCCGCGCGGAAGTAGTCTTCCAGGAGAAAAAATCCATTCTGGGTGAACTGCGCTATCTGCTCTTGTGTGATGCGGCTCATCTCTTCCCTCGTATCGTAGCAATCTCCCTTTAAGTTTGCCTCGCCGCCCGTCAAATCCTGTCTGAAAGAGGAATCCGGGCAGGGCGCAGGCGAATGTTGCGAACGGGCGCCGGAAACGGACCTGTTTCCGGCATCCGTATGAGAACCAGCCCCCAATCCTTTGTGCAGTAGAAAGGAAATCAGGCGCATGCGCCGTAAGATCGGCCCTCTTTTCCTGGCTGTGGGGCTTCTGCTGGCCGCCGTGAGCGTTCCGGCCCAGCAGAAGCCGAACGACCGAATCGAATCTTTCACCTTCCTGGACATCACCGATACCCACCAGACCGCCAACGGCAGCAATGCAGCCCTGCAGCAGCTCGTGCAGGACGCCACAAGGATGTCCCCGCCGCCCGCTTTCATCATCGACAACGGCGACGTCACCGAGGCCGGCAGGCTGGACGAGTATGCCCGCTTCAAGGAGGGGATCGCCGGATTGCAGTCCGCGCAGATCCGCTTCTATGCCATACCCGGCAATCACGACGTGCGCTGGAGCCCGGAGGGCAAGGAGGGCTTTGTCAACCAGTTCGGCAAGCTCTACCAGTCCTTCGACTACGGCAACGTCCATTTTATCCTGCTCGATTCCACCGTGGTCCTGGAGCACTGGGGCCACTTCGATAAGGCCGAATTGGACTGGCTGAAGAACGACCTCAAGCACGTCCGCACGGACACGCCGGTCATGCTTTTCATGCACCACTGGATCGGTCGCGACGCGCCCGACGCTCGGATGATCGACAACGAGTTCGATCTGGTCCCCATTCTGCGGAATCACAACGTCATGGTCTTTTTTACCGGGCATGGGCATTCGGACCTCGTCTGGCATACCAACGGAACGCTGACCCTGATGTCGCGCGGGCTGTACCAGGGCTCCTACCTGCGCGTCCAGGTCACGCCGCTGCTCGTGACCATCGACCGGTTCGTCAAGGAGAAGCCGGGTGTGCCGGTCCACATTGCGACGCTGCCCACGACGATAAAGACCAAGCCGTCTGTGCTGCAGGTGGCGTGGGACGATCCGGACATCGCCTTCCTGGAGCGTCGCCGCCCCATGGCGCTGCTCTCGCCGCGCGCCATCACCGACAACCCGGACAAAGAGACGGCGCAGTATCGCATCGACGATGGGGATTGGAAGCCGATGACCAAGGACGCGCGCGACATCTGGCGCGACCAGTTCCTGACCAAAGAGATTCCTATCGGCATCCATGCCTGCGATATTCGCCTGACCACCAGCAACAACGTCACCTACGAGGACGAGCTGATCTTCGAGGTCGAGCGCGGATACAACGAGCCGACGCGCAAATGGGCGGTCGATCTGAACGATGCGATCCAGTCCAGCCCGCTGCTGGTAGGAGATACGCTCTACGTCTCCTCGCTGGACGGCCACGTCTACGCCCTGGACAAGGAGAAAGGCAAGCGGCGCTGGAGCTTCCCGACGAAGGGGCAGTTTTTAGCCTCGCCGGTCATCGCGGACGGGACGCTCTACATCGGCTCGACGGACCATAACCTCTACGCGCTGGACCCGGCGACCGGCCATCCACGATGGCATTACGATACGGGCGGCCCGGTCTTTGCCTCGGCGGCGGAGGCGAACGGAGTGGTGTGCGTGGGCGGCAACGGCAAGATCCTCGGCCTGGACGCGGCCACGGGGACGCTGAAGTGGACGCAGCCTGCCGGCAGCTTCTTCCAATCGCGCGCCGCCACCGATGGCGAGAATTTCTACCTGGGTGGCTGGGACAATACGCTCTACGCGCTCGACGTGCAGACCGGCACGCCGCGCTGGAAGGCGCACATGGGCCGTGCTTTTTACTTCTCGCCGGCCATCGCGTCCCCGTTCGTGACCAACGATCGGGTCTATATCTGCTCGAACGACAACACCCTGCACGCGGTCAACAAGCGCACGGGCAAAGACGATTGGACGGCCAGCGCGCCCAAAGGCGATGACGTTTTCGGGTACTCCTCGCCGGTCGTCTCCGGCACGACGGTCTACGTCGGAGGTCTGGGTGGGCACGGCGACGTTTATGCGCTGGACACGACGGGAAAGTTCCTCTGGCGCACCCCGACCGGCCAGACTATCTACGACTCCTCGCCTCATCTTGCGCCGGACGGCCGGTCGCTGGCGATCATGGGCGTGCGAGGCAACGTCGTCATCCTCGATACGGCGACGGGCAAGAATCTGTGGGCCTACGATCTCGGCCCCGGCAACATCTTCTCCACGCCAGAGTACGATGGCCGCGTTGTCTATACCACCACGATGATGAATGACGTTCAGGCGATCAATGGGCCGGGCGTGGGGAGCAATTAAGAAGGGCAGCGGCGTCTTTGTCGATGAGCCAGGTAAGGGCGCCGTCGGTGGGGGCGATGTTTTGGGAGGGCAGCGCCTCCGGGTCCGGCGGGCCTTCCAGGACGCGGGCCAGCGTCTCGGCTTTGTCCGCGCCTGCGACCAGGAACAGGACGTGCGCCGCGTTGTTCAGAACCGGCAGCGTCAGGGTCAGGCGAGGAACGAGCGGCGGGAGGCCCGGATCGGTGGCGACGACGAGCCGCTGTCGCTCCTGAAGGGCAGGCTTGTGGGGAAACAGGGAGGCGCAGTGCCCGTCTGGCCCCATGCCGAGAAAGACCAGATCGAAGCGCGGCCATTCTCCCTCGGAGAGAGGGAAGAAGGCGCGCAGCTCCGCTTCGTACTGCCGCGCCGCCGCGTCGCGATCGGCCAGATCACCCGGCATTCGGTGAACGTTTTGAGCGGGGATTCCGATCTGGGAGATCAAGGTCTCGAAGGCCATGTGATAGTTGCAGTCCGGCGAATCGGTCGGGACACAGCGCTCGTCGCCGAAGAAGAGGTGAATGGCCCTCCAGGAAAGAGCCTCGCGGAAGGGCGAAGCGGCCAGAAGACGGTAGAGGATCGCCGGGGTCGAGCCGCCGGACAGGGCGACGGTGAAAGGCCTGCCTGCCTGGACGCTCATGGTAGCCAGCGCGGTGAACCGGTAGGCTGCGTCCCAGCTCAGGGCGTTCTTGTCTTCGAAGCGGACGATCTCTCTTTGCGAACGGCTTTCGGTTGGCATGCGTAACTCTCTTTATGCAGGGTTGTCAAAGAGTATACCGTTTTCCATCCGGAGGGTGTGGCTTTGATCGGGGCTATCGCGGGAGACATTATCGGCTCGCTGTACGAGTCGTTCAACATTAGGACGACCGAGTTTCCGCTGTTCGACCATTACAGCCACTTCACGGACGATACGGTGCTGACGGTGGCCCTGGCGGACAGCATCCTGAACGGCATCGACTATGTCGATCTGCTGAAAGACTACGGCCGCAGCTATCCGAATGCCGGCTACGGCGAGACCTTCTTTCAGTGGGTCCATTCCGCGCAGACCGAGCCGTACTATAGCTGGGGCAACGGCTCGGCAATGCGCGTCAGCCCGGTCGGCTTCGCCTACGACACGCTGGAAGAGGTGCTGGAGCAGGCGAAACGCAGCGCAGAGGTGACCCACAACCACCCGGAAGGCATCAAGGGCGCCCAGGCCATTGCCGGCGCGATCTTTTTAGCCCGCACGGGAAGCGATAAGCCCGCCATCAAGGCGTTCATCGAAGAGACGTTCGGCTACTATCTCGATATACCGATCGAGACGCTGCGGACCATCTACCAGTTCGATGTGTCCTGCCAGGGATCGGTGCCGCAGGCGCTGACCGCGTTCCTGGAATCGACCGATTATGAAGACGCCGTGCGCAAGGCGATCTCTATCGGCGGGGACAGCGATACCATCGCCTGCATGGCGGGCGGCGTCGCGCAGGCTTACTATGGAGGCGTTCCGGAGGCTATCCAGGAAGAAGTCTACGCCCGGCTGGACGAGCCGCTGGCGGAGATCGTTCGGGAATTCACCGAACGCTATGCCTGCGGTTGACTCGGCGCTCGCTTTTTAGTACAATCAGGGCATAATCCAATCATCGGGACGACGCATGACGCAAACAGTCTTGACGCGATTTCAACGGTTCCTGCCGACTTTTCTAGTTCTGATCGGCAGTCTCTGCCTTGCCGCCATGGCCCGCGCCGACGCGCGGAGCGTACTGCCGCCTGCCTCCGCTGTGAAGGGCTGGAAGATGATCGGCGCGCAGCGCACCTACAACGCCAGCAATCTCTACGATCTCATCGACGGCGAGGCGCAGGCGGTCCTGAACTACTCCTTCGTCAGCGCCGCACATGCCGAATATGCCCCCGCCGGCGCCTCAAAGCCCGCCCTGACCATCGACGTCTACGATATGAAAGACCCGATCGACGCCTTCGGGCTGTTCGGCAGCGACCGGCTGGGCGGAACTCCCGTAGCCGTCGGCACGGAGGGCGTGCAGATGTCGGGCGGCCTCGATTTCTGGAAAGGGCAGTACGTCGTAAGAACGGCGCTGGTTCAGTCCAGCCTTGCCGATCGAGCCGCACAGTTAGCCTTTGCCAGGGCTGCCGCCGCCCGCATTCACGGACCCGGCGGGCGGCCTGTGATGGTGGCTATGCTGCCGCCGGGATACACCGCGCGGACGGAGACTTACGAGCGAGTCAACGTGGCCGGGCAGAGCTACATCCAGAACGCGGTCAGCGCTCGCTATCCCTCCGCCGGGCCACAGGCGGAGCTTTCGATCGCCGCTTTCGGGTCGCCTGCCGCCGCCCGGCAGGCGTATACTCGTTACCAGTCCTATATCACGTCGTCCAGTAACATGGCGCTCGGCGCGCACCCGGTCGCTCTGAGAGGAGTCGGCGACAGCGCCGTCGCCGTCAAGAGCCGCATATCCGGGCAGATCGTCGCGGCCCTCAAGGGGAGATACCTGATCGTCGTGCGGCGGGCCAGAGACCCCGCTGCCGCCCAGAACCTGGTCAGAGCCGCGCTCAATCGAGCGCATTAGACCTCACCCCTAACCTACCACGGGCCTTGCGGCCCTCCTTCTCCTTCGTAAGGAGAGGAGGAACAAGCGGGGCTTCGTGTTTCAGCACGGGTTTTAAACCCCGTGTGGAGAAAAACAGCGATGGCAGACGGAAAATCGAATGCGGACCGCAAAGATGGCCCTTCGCGACGGAGGTTCCTGGAGATCGCCGGGGGCACGGCGGTGCTCGGCGGCATCTATGGCCTGAGCTGGTTTAATCAGGATGAGTTCGCCACGCCGAGCCGTCTGCGGCCACCCCGCAAGGCGAGTCCGAGCACGCCCGACATCGTCTGCGTCGAGGGCGATCCGCAGACCTACGGCGCTATCGTCGAGCGCGCTATCGACGAGCTGGGCGGCATCGAGCAGTTCGTGAAGAAGGGCGATAAGGTCGCCATCACCCCGAACATGGGCTGGATGCGCACGCCCGATCAGGCCGCCGCCACGCATCCGGACGTTCTCCGCGCCCTGGTGAAGCTCTGCGAGCGCGCGGGCGCTTCCCGCATCACCTGCATCGACTATACCCTCGACGACTGGAAGCTCGCCTTCGATATCTGCGGCGCCAACGCGGCCGTGCGGGGCACCAAAGCGCAACTTCTCTCGCCCACCGAAGCGTCCATGTACAAGGCCGTGAACATCCCCGGCGCCGTGCCCAAAGCCACGCTCGACGGCAAGCCCTACGATCCCAAGCACCATCTCAACGAGATCGAGCAGCGCATCCCGCGCGACATCATGGAAGCCGACTGCTTCATCGTCAATCCGATCGTCAAGGACCATGAGGCGGCGACCATTACCATCGCCATGAAGAAGCTGATGGGCTGCATCTGGAACCGCAAGGACTACCATCGCTACGGCCTGCACGACTGCATCGCCGAGCTGAACGTGTTCCTCAAACCCACGCTGATTCTCACCGATGCCACTCGCGCGCTGCAGACACGCGGCCCGAAAGGTCCCGGCATGGTCACCACGCCGCACAAGGTGGTCGCCGGCATCGACCCGGTCGCTCTGGATGCCTACTGCTGCCAGTTCCTCACCGTCAAGGGAGTTACGCCCGATCAGGTCAACCATCTCATCATCGCCAACAGCCTCGGTCGCGGCCAGATCGACACGAGCCAGCTCAACATCAAAGAGATCGCCGGCCCGAAGGGCGCCTGACGGCGAAAGTGGGAGCCAGCATGAGCGCCGTATCCAGCCCGAAGCTCACTACCGCCGAAGACCTGGAACAGCTCTCCGCGCAGGGACACCGCTACGAGCTGGTCCGGGGAGCCTTGCAGCCGATGTCGCCCACGAGCGAAGAACATGGCAACGCGACGTATCTTCTGACCCTCTATCTGGGCCTGTTTATCGAAGAGCATCGGCTGGGCAGAGGCTACGCGGCGGAAACCGGCTTTCTGATCGCTCGCGACCCGGACACCGTGCTGGCGCCGGACTTCGCCTTTGTCTCCAGAGAGCGCCATCCCGAGACGGTGGCGAAGGCCTTCGCGCCCTTTGTACCCGACCTTGTGCTGGAGACCCGCTCGGCGAGCGACACGAAGGCGCATGTCGCCAGAAAAGTGGAGCGCTGGCTGCAAGCCGGGGTCAAGATGGTGCTGGATCTCGATCCGAAAGCCCGCGCGCTCACGGTACACCGGCCCGGCGCGGAGGCGCAGACGTTAGGTGTAGATGATACCCTGTCCGGCGAGGACGTATTGCCGGGTCTCGCGCTCCCGCTCAGGAAGTTATTTCCGGATGGAGCGCAGCAGTCGGAGCAAGAAGCAAGATGAGCGTCGTATCTAGCCCTAAATCCTATACCGCCGAAGACCTGGAGCGCCTTTGCGCGCAGGGATACCGTTACGAGCTGATTCGAGGAGAGCTGCAAGAGATGGCGCCGGTAGGGATGAAGCACGCGAATGTGACGGTACGCTTTGCCTTCTACGTGCAGCTATTCCTCGAAGAGCACGATCTGGGAGAAGGTTTTGGTGGGGAGCCGGGATGCGTGATCGCCCGAAATCCGGATACGGTGCTGGCGCCGGACTGGGCGTTCATTGCGAAAGAGCGTCTGCCGGACGAGATACCGGACAAGTTCTCGACCATCGTGCCGGACATCGTTCTGGAGACACGCTCGCCCAACGATACCCGTAAAGAGGTGGAGGCAAAGGTCCGGCTGTGGCTGCAGGCGGGCGTGCGGATCATCTGGGAATTAGACCCCAAAGCGCGCGTCCTTACCATCTACCGGCCCGGCGCAGAGCCGCGCACGCTGGGCATAGACGATGCGCTGTCCGGCGAGGACGTGCTGCCTGGCTTTACGCTGCCCATGCGCACGCTGTTTCGCGAGACGGCCCGCAAGGAGTAAGGAAAGGATTCTATGGCCGATATTCCCCAACCGTTCCCTGGAGGAAGGCAACGCTCGGCAAGACGGCCGCTGCCCAATGTTGTCCGCATGGCCGACATCGGCGTCGTGCAGCGCGAAGAGGCCGGCGCCTACGCGCGCTTCACCGCCGAACAGAAGCGCAAGATGAAAGAAGCGCCCGGCAACGTGGCGGCCCATCGTATCGTCGCCATCCGCCGCGCCACGCAGGTCTTTCTCTTCGGCCTTTTCGTCCTCTTCTTCTTCCTGACGACGGCGACCGGGCAGTCCTGGGCGGGGATTCCCAAGAACCTGTTCATGACGATGGACTTCCTGAACACGATCAAGAACGCCATCGCCTCCCATCACCTCGCCATCTATGCCATCGGGCCAGGGCTGTTTATTCTGCTGCTGACGCTCTGGGGCGGGCGCATCTTCTGCGGCTGGATCTGCCCGCTCGGGACCGCCATCGACATCGCCGACCGCCTGCTCTACCGCAAAGGCCGGCTCTTCTACTCCAAGAAACGCAGCGATACCCGCCGCTTCCGCAACTGGAAATATATCTATCTGCTGGTCGGCCTGGGCGCCCTGGTCTTCGGCGTGGACATCCTCACCTTCGGCGATCCCATCTCGCTGATCACCCGCACCTTCACCTTCTGCTTCTACGCGCCCGTCGCCTATCTCTGGAACGGCCTACTCAACGTCTTCGATCATTTCGGCGGCGGGCACCTGGTCTACAATCTGGGCGGCAACCTGGATAGCTGGCGCCTGCAGTCGCTGACCTACTGGAACGGCGTGCCGGTGCTGCTCATCTTCATCGGCGTCCTCGTCCTCTCCGCCTATCAGGAGCGGTTCTGGTGCCGCAATCTCTGCCCGTATGGGGGGCTGCTGGCCTGGATCTCGCGCATCTCCTGGCTGCGCCACTATATCAAGATGGACGGGTGCATCCACTGCATGAAGTGCGAGTTCCAGTCGCGTATGGGCTGTTACGATAACCTGGAAAAGAAGGCGACCGCGGAGGAGATGCACAGCATCAGCGAGTGCATCCAGTGCTTCCGCTGCGAGACCCTTTGCCCGACCGACGTCATCCAGATCCAGGCGAAGGTGCCGGCAGGCATCAAAGAGAGGCTCGGAATGGCGCCCAAAGGAGAGGCGCCCCGCCCTGAGCCGCAGACGGAGATCGATCTGGGCCGCCGGCGGGTCCTGGCGGCGCTGGGCGCGGGTCTGCTCTGGGGCACGACGGCCAAAGCCAGCGCCAGTGAATATCAGGGCACGTTGCGCCGCTACACCCACAACAACAAGGCCATGCGCCCGCCCGGCGCGCTGCCCGAGAACGAGTTCGTGGGAGCGTGTACGCGCTGCGCCGAGTGCATGAAGGTCTGCCCGACCAACGCGCTCCAGCCGGCCTTCCTGGAGACGGGCCTGCAGGGGATCTGGACCCCGATCCTGGTGCCGAGCATCGGACCCTGTGACGAGAAGTGTACCGCCTGCGGCGATGTCTGCCCGACCGGCGCCATTCGCCCCTTTACCTGGCAGGATAAGCGCTACAAGATCAAGATGGGGCTGGCGAACGTCAACCACTCCACCTGCGTGGCCTGGAACGGGGGGCGCGACTGCATCGTCTGCGCGGAAGTCTGCCCGTACTCGGCGGTCGTCTTCAAGGATACCTTCGACGACACGCTGCCGAAAGACCCCAGCCTGCCGATCACCGCGCCCGGCAATAAGGGACGCATCAAGCGCGTGCCGACCGTGGACGAGAAACTCTGCACCGGCTGCGGCATCTGCGAGTACCAGTGCCCGGTCCTGCCGGACCACTCCATCGTCGTCTATACTTTCCAGGAGGACCGCGACTATCCGGAGCCGCACGAAAGGCCACTGGACGGCTTCTACCGTGGCGACTGGCAGTCCCGCAAGGACCAGGGCAAAGACGCCTACTACGCGGCGACGAAAGCGGAGTTCCAGCAGCATATCGACATTGATGGCCCCCAGGGCGCTGCCTCGCCGCAGGGCGCCTACAACCCGAATCCGACTCCGAACCAGTGATTCAACTTCTAATGAGTAGCAAGCGACACCAGGTTGTTTTGATCGGCTCTCTTCTCCTGATCGGAGGCGCGCTCTATAGCCTGCTTAACCATCCAGCAGAGCCGCGCCCGATGCCTCCTGCCTTCACGCTGCCGCCAACTCAGAAACCTGTCGTCGCGCGCCCGGTTGCCATGACCTACGACTTCGCCGTTCCGGTGCTGATGTATCACCGCATCTGTGACCTGACGCCGCGCGAGGCGCGCAGCCCGCTCATGCGCTCGCTGACCGTCTCGCCCGCGCATTTCGAGCAGCAGATCCGCTATCTCGTCGAGAACGGCTTTACCTTTCTGCTGGCGCGGGATGTCGAGGCGGCTGTTCGCGAGCACAGGTCCCTGCCGGAAAAGGCGGTCGTGCTCACCATGGACGATGGCTACAAGGACAATTTCGATCATGCCTTTCCGATCCTGCGCGAATACGGCGTGCCCGCGACCATGTTCCTGGTCTCTGCAACCGTCAATACCGAAGGGCATCTCTCCTGGGACGACGTTCTGGTCATGCGCCGGGAGCAGGTCGGTTACGGCTCGCATACCGTGCATCACTACGACCTGACGCTTCTGCCGGCGGGCCAGGTGGATTACGAGCTCTGCGCATCCAGGCGAACGATCGAGAGCCACCTCGGCGAGCGCATCACCGACATTGCCTATCCCTCCGGGAAGGTCAATGCCCTGGTAGAAGAGAGGACCCGGGCGGACGGCTACCTGGCCGGCTGGAAAAAGGGTGGGGGACCGGTGCAGCCGGAGAACGACCTTTACCTGCTTCCGCGCGTGCGGGTTTGTGGCGGCACGACGATGGCCGAGTTCAAGAGGATCGTCTGGAGCGGGGTCTACGTCATCCGGGAACGGCAGCGTGCGCGGCATAACGCACAGCAGGGAACGACGGCGTGAGTACCGCGCCGTCTGCCTGGACGCCTTCGGACTGGGTCTGCGCCGGGTTTCCGCTGGTCCATCCCGGCGAAGAGATCGTAACGATGGATGCCCTCGTGGCCGCCCTGCAGGCGTGGGTCGATACGGCTACCGAGGAGGACACGACGGCCATCTGCGCCGTGCTGCATGTCGCGCATCGGTTTAAGATTTATCAGGGCGCGGACGGACGGTGGCCGGATACGCTGAATCTCCGCACCGGCTGGCCTGTGGGAGAAGGGCGCACGCTCGCGCCACTGGCGCTGCTGCTCCGTCTCAATGACCTGCTTAACTCTGCAGAGTTCGACGACGTCTGTGCGCTGGCAGAAACAGCAGGAGATTTCGCTTCCACTATCGAAAGAGGTAAATAAGTAGTCTATCGGCACTCACCCACATTCAGGCGTCAGGCGTATTGCCCCTTCGGGCAGGCGTTGGGCGTTAGGATCATCCATCCCCAACGCCGAGCGCCCAACACCCATAACGAGGGGCACGCAAAGGATGGATCGTATTATGCAGCCGAACGAACAACTGGAACTGTTCCAGCAGCAATCCCAGCAGAAGCCGCTCTCCCGACGCGACTTCCTGCGCGTCCTCACGATCGCCGGCACCGCGGGGGCGGGCTGCGCCGCCGCCGCTTTCGGGGGCATCGCGCTGACCCGCCACCAGCGTAGCGAAGTCGCCGCCCTCGTCACCGATGGCCTCAAAAAGCTGCCCAAACGCAAGCTCGGCACGCGGCTGGGCGGCATGATGGTCACGCCCATCTGCATCTCCTCCGACTGGAATCCCGAGCTGCTCGCCTCGGCGCTGGACGTGGGCATCAACTTCATCCATAAAGCCGGCTACTGGCGCCGGATGCCCGACGAGATCAAGCCGCTCCCGCGCGATTCGTATTACACGGACATCACCGTCGATTCCACGCCTAACAATCCGGACGATTTCGACCGGGCTTACAATCAGGTCACATCGGCCCTGGATCGGACCGGTCTGCGCTACTTCGACATCATGCGCGCCCACTTCGGCTGGCACAGCGTGGACGCCTTCAAGAACCAGACCGGTACCTACCGGGCGTTCCAGCGGCTGAAAAGGGAGGGCAAAGTCCGCTACTTCGGCGTCTCGCAGCACGCCAACATGCACGACAATCCCTATCCCTCCTATCCAGAGATCATCCAGGCCGAGATCGACTCCGGCATCATCGACTCCATGCAGCTGTGGTTCAGCTACGGGTTCCCGAAAGACGTCGAGGCGATTTTTGCAAAAGCCAGCAAAGCCGGCATCGGCATGACGGCCATGAAGACCTTCGCCTACGGCGGCGGCCAGATGCGAAATGACCCGGCCCGCATGGCCCAGCTCAAGGCGGACGGCATGCCTGGTCGCGCCTGCATCCGCCACGTCCTTACCACGCGCCGCCCGGACGGCAAGCCGATCTTCCAGACCTGTGTCTCGGCCATCGGAAACATGCAGGTGTTCGAGGAGAACGTCGGCGGGGCCAGCCAGGCGGTGGCTCTGCGGGATGGCTTTCCGCTGTTCGCCTGATACCGGCCCGGTCTCTTCCCTGCGGGGAGAGACGCGCGACGCCTACTGCGCTGCGCTTCCGGGCCGAAGGGACCGGAAGCGCAGCGTTTTTTACAAAACTCTTTCCGAAGGGCGCGGACCCTGCTGATAGGAGCAGGGAGTCCCGCGTATAATCGAGAAAGTACCGGAGATCGCCCTTAAAGGGGTCTCCTGGCACATCATCCCACGAAAAGGAAACGCAGATGGAGGCAGAATAATGACGCAACCGACCGTAGCGATCAGCGTGGACTGTATCTGCGCGCAGCAGGGCAAGTGCTACGTCAAAGAGATCGTAGCCGTCGCGGAGCAGTACACGATTCCACTCACCTGGTTGCTCGGCGTGGCCGAGCATGACCCGATGTCCAATGTCAAGCTCTATCACAACGAATATATCCACCGTATCCCCTCCTGGCATGAGCTTGGCCTCTTCCTCACTTTCGATACCAGCGCCAGCAACACCGTCGAGCGCGGTGACCTCATTCGCATCGGCAAGGACATCCTCAAACAGTTTTCCATAAAGCCCACGGCCTTCCGCGCCGCCGAAGGCGACCTGGAGATCGGCGACCTGCATGCCCTGGAGGATATAGGCATCCTCATCGATTCCACGCCGGGCTCCAGCACCGAGCGCCCGCCCAAGGCCCCCAAAGCGCCCTATCATCCGGCCTACAATCAACTGCACCAGGCCGGCGATGCGAAAATCTGGATCGTGCCGGTCGCCAATTTCGGCGGCGTGCGCGGCTATATCGACGAGGGATTCGATAAGCTCAAGCCGGCCATCGACGCCCATTTACAGGATTCTTCTATCCTCAGTCTGGGAATGTGCGACTGCGCCGACAACAAGGACAACCTGCGCCATGTCGTGGACTATCTCAAGCGGCAGAACGCCCGCTTCGTCACGCTAACACAGTTGGCTTCCGAGCTGAGCGCCGGGCAGGTCGGAGGATAAATACACCTCACCTTTAACCGGGCCGTTCACGGCCCGTCTCTCAGGCGGCTTTGCCGCCGACCGCCCTCGCGGGCGGACTTTAAGCGGATAGGAGTTTGTCTCTCCCTCAAGGGGCGAGAGGGAAACAGGGCAGGTGGAAGGGAGAAAGAGCAGGGTGGGGGTGGAAAAAGAGCGGCCGGTTGCGGTCATCACCGGGGCGAGCAGCGGGATCGGCGCGGCCACGGCGGCGGCGCTGCATGCGGCCGGATTTGCCCTGGTACTGGGAGCGCGCCGCCTGGAGCGGCTGCGGGAGGTCGCCGGCCCGCTGGAAGCGGAGTACCGGCCGCTCGACGTGACGGATCTGCACAGCGTGGAGGCGTTTTGCGCGGCGATCCCCCGCGTGAACGTGCTGGTCAACAACGCAGGAGGCGCGCTGGGCCTCGATCCTCTCGCTCAGGCCAAAGACGAGGACTGGCAGCAGATGTACGACTCCAATGTGCTTGGTCTCATGCGCATGACCCGCGCGCTCCTGCCCAGGCTGGAAGCCTCCGGCGCGGGCCATATCGTCAATGTCGGCAGTATCGCCGGGCGTGAAGTCTATCCCGGCGGAGCAGGCTACAACGCTGCCAAGTTTGCCGTGCGCGCCATCACGCAGGTGCTGCGCATCGAGCTGTTGGGCAAGCCTATCCGGGTCACGGAGATCGCGCCCGGCATGGTCGAGACGGAGTTCAGCCTGGTGCGCTTCAAAGGAGATGCCGAGCGCGCGGCCAAAGTGTATGCTGGGGTGAAACCCTTGACCGCCGAAGACGTGGCCGACTGCATCCGGTGGGCGGTGACGCGCCCGCCGCACGTCAACATCGACGAGATCGTCCTCAAGCCGATCGCCCAGGCTTCCGCCACGTTGGTAGCGCGTACCTGATCTCTCGGATCAGTTTTCCAGCCGGGAGCCGCTGAACGTCCACTTCTTATTAGCGATGAAGTTCCAGACGGAGGCGCAGACGACGGCGACGAAGGTCGCGATGTACCAGTGCAGTTGGTCGGGCTTCTGATGCTGGATCAACTGGCCGGTGAACGCCAGGAATACCAGCTTCATCAAAGACAACTGCAGCAGCCAGCCGACGATGTTGACGGCGATGAACTTGGTGTACTGCTCGTGGTGGCGTCCGGAACCCATGCCCCTGAAGGTCCAGAGGCTGTTCCAGATATAGCCGTTGGTGGCGGCAATGGCGAAGGAGAGAGTCTTGGCGACCCACCAGATCCAGTTGAACCGGTAGGTCAAAACGGAGGAGATGCCCACGTCGATGAGCATGCTCGTAAAACCGATCATGCAAAATTTGACAAACTGACGCAAGCTCGGATGCCGCATCAATGCTGCCGTTGCGGTCATTCGGTATCCTTCCCTCGATAAGCGCGCGGTCGCCCTTCAGGAGAACGACCGCGCGCCGGCATTTTCAAGCCCCTGTCCGAGGCTCTACTTGTGTTGGACCGGTACTGCTAGATTATGCTCCAGTCGCAGCAGCAGGCGAGGATTGCCCGGCTTCTCTTCCGGCAGATACTTCTCGCCGCACCGCTGACAGCGCACATAGCCCCCACCGATGTCCTGGCGCAGGATATCGGTGCGGTCGGCAGGTTGAGCGTCGTCACAGAAGTGAGTCAGCACCTGCTGCCAGTTACGCGTTTCGATCGACCATCGTCCCATGGGGCACCTCCGTTGAATGGAGAACAAACAACCCTGTACCGGCGTGGACATCGTTGCACGCGCCTAACTATTATTATATCTCGAATCGGGGAGAAGAGGCAAGCGAAAAGGCAAAACGTTTTTGGCCTGCGGTCGCGGTTGACACGGGCAGAGGTTCCAGGTAGAATCCAGTCTCGCGGCAAGAACACATCCGCTTGCCGGCGTTTCCAGCGGCTCCCGATCTCAAACGCTACACCAAGGAGAATTCTCAATGCTATCCTCGACCGAAGCTCCGGCCCGCGTGCGCCAGGAAGACGACTCCTGCTTTGTCACAACCGCCTCCGCTTTCGACCGGCTGCAAGCGGTCGATCCGGAAGTCTACGAGGCCACGCTGGCCGAGGTGCGCCGCGAGATCGAGACCGTGCGGCTGATCCCCTCCGAGAACTATACGAGCGCCGCCGTCATGCAGGCGATGGCGACCCCCTTCTGCAATAAATATTCGGAAGGCTATCCCGGCAAGCGCTACTACGAAGGCAACGAGATCGTCGACGAGATCGAGAACCTGGCGCGCTCACGCGCCAAAACGCTCTTCGGGGCCGATCACGCCAATGTCCAGCCCTACAGCGGCTCGCCGGCCAACATGGCGGCTTATTTTGCCCTGATGCGCCCCGGCGATAGGGTGCTGGGGATGCACCTGCCGAGCGGCGGCCACCTTACGCACGGATGGAACGTCAACTTCAGCGGGATCGTCTACGCCGCCTCCTACTATGGTTATAACGTGGAGCAGGGCATCACCGGCATGGACCCGCAGAACGGCCAGCTCGACTACGACGAGATCCTGTCCATCGCCAGGCGGGTGCGCCCGAAAGTGATCTTCGCGGGCGGCACGGCCTATCCGCGCTTCTGGGACTTCGCGAAATTCCGCCAGATCGCCGACGAGGTGGATGCCTACTTCGTTGCCGACATCGCCCACATCAACGGCCTGATCGTCGGCGGCGTTCACCCGGACCCGATTCCCTACGCCGATGTCGTCACCTCCACCAGCCACAAAGCCATTCGCGGACCGCGCGGCGGCTTCATTCTCTGCAAGGACCGCCCGATGAAGGACGATCCGGAGCAGCGTCTGCCCGACCGCATCGACAAAGCGGTCTTCCCGACGCTGCAGGGCGGGCCGCATGGCAATACGATGGCTGCGCTCGCCGTCTGCTTCCGCGAGGCCATGACCGAGGAGTTTCGCCAGTACGCCCGCCAGATCGTCGCCAATGCCAAAGCGCTGGCCGGCGCGCTCACAGAGCGCGGCTTCGATCTGGTGACCGGCGGCACGGACAACCATCTCATCCTCATCGACGTGATGAAGTCGCGCAAGATCCCCGGCAAGCCCTACGCCAGGGCGCTTTATGCGGCGGGCCTGGAGACTAACTTCAACTCCGTGCCCAACGATCCGCGAAAGCCCTTCTCGCCCAGTGGCCTGCGCATCGGTACCCCCGCCGTCACCACGCGCGGATTTAAGGAGCCGCAGATGCTTCAGATCGCGGATTGGATGGACCGGGTCGCTGCCGCCTGTAAGAAAGAGGGCAAGGAGTACCACTTCGACGAAGCGGTCCTGCGCCAGATCCGTTGCGAGACCCGCGACCTCTGCACCAGCGGCGAGTTCCCCGTGCCGGGCATCGAGGTATAAAAACGTGCCGGGCCGATAAACGACCCGGCACTAAATACAAGTGTCCTTCGGACGCGATCTCGTTTCGAAATGTTTTTCCGTCCGGAGGACGGTTGCTTTTGCTGCCGGGTCGTTTATCGGCCCGGCTTATTTATCGTCGTCATCGTCGTCGGAATTTTTACCACGACCACTCGACGGGCGACTGTTTCGATCCTTGTCATCCTGATCGTCGTCCTCGTCTTGATCGTCGTCGTCATTGTTGGAATCGCCACCCTGATCGTTGGAGCGAAGCGGCTGGCCGGTATTGTCGGCATGCTGTCCGAACAGCGACTCCACCTTGTTGAGCAGCGCTCCGGTGTCTACGTTCGAATCGGAATCTTCGCCTTCGACGTGCTGCAGGATGGCGCCTTTGACCTGATCCAGAAGCTTATCCAGACTCATGTTGAATTCTCCTTCCTGAGAGAGCCGCCTGACGGCCAGGCAGCCGAGAGCGTCTGTGTTGCAAGCGGCTACAGTATAGCGATTTTCCGTCTGACCGTCAAGCGGAAAATCGTGCGCAGACGGAAGCGTCCGTGGAGGAGCCGAGAGCGACTAATTTCCCGTCTGGGTGTGCGCCTGGATCCAGTCGGAAATCGTCTGCAGCGCGACCGGGGACATGGTCTCCTCGATCTTCGAGTACTCCAGCGGTGAGCCGGTCTTGCAGGTCTGGAACAGGTGGTTGAGGCCGGTCAGCTCCTTGATGGTCACGTCCTTGTTCCCCGCTTCCTGAAGCGCCCCCTGGATGGCCGGCAGGTTCTCCTTAGGAGGCACTTGCAAATCCTTTGAGCCGTTAAGGACCAGGATAGGGCATTGGACCTTGCGCAGGGCGGTTTTGGGATCGTAGGTCAGAAAGTAGCGGAACCAGGGAGTCAGTAACGTCTTATTTCCCGCCTGCAACTGCTTGAGCTGGTTTTCTGCATCTTTCTTTTCGGCAGGAGAGAGTTGGGCGATGGTCTTTGCTTCGGCGGCTTCGATCTTCTTTTCGGCCACGGCGGGGTCTTTTTCTTGTTTGACAACCGTAAAGATCTGCTCCTGCAGCGCCTTCTCCCGGGCGATCGCCTTCGGAGAGGCGCCATTGGCCTGCGCGATCAGCGCGCCCTGGAGATAGAGTATCTGCTCGCCAGGAATGCCCGTGCCCGCCATGAGGACCACGAACGCCACGTCCTTCGATTCAGAGGCCACGATGGGCGCGATCACTCCGCCTTCGCTGTGCCCGATCAGACCGATCTTATCGGCGGCGATCTCCTTGCGGCCCTTCAGATACTCTACGGCGGCCAGAGCGTCGGCGGCGAAATCGGCGGTCGTCGCCTTCAGGTAGCTGCCGGTGGAGGCGCCGATGCCGCGCTTGTCGTAGCGCAGCACGGCAATGCCGTGGCGGGTCAGGTAGTCAGCCAGCACCAGGAACACCTTATGGCCCAAAACGTCTTCGTTCCGGTTATTAGGGCCGGAGCCGGCAATGAGCACGACGGCGGGAAACGGGCCGCCGGTCTTAGGCCTGGTCAGCGTCCCGGCGAGCTTCACCCCTGCCGCTTTGTTCTCGAAGGTGAGCTCCTCTTCGTCGTAGGGATAAGGCTTTTGGGGCTCCTGCGGCCTGCGAAGCTCGATCGCTTTTTCGGTTCGGGCGAGGGTCAGCGGCAGCGCATTACCGCCCTGCTGCCATTCTCCCGCAAACTCCGTGCCGGCAGCATTGAGCTTGCCTTCGTACACGCCGCCGATGCCTTTCAATTCCAGCCGCAGGGTGTTATCCTTGAAGGTGACCTGGTCGATCGGGATGTCCTTCGCGCCCTGGTCGATGCTGTCCATCGTGCCGGTGAGGGTGCCGCCCGGCTGCTTGTGGATCTTGACGACGAGTCGTAACTGGATGCCGGAAACGCTGAGCGCGCCCTGCCAGATACCCTCGATGCTTTTGGAGGCTGTCTCCTGGGCGTACACCGGCGGCCATAGCGCCGCCAGGGCCAGCAGAAGCAGCATGGATGCGAAAAGGGGTTTCAAGCGCATGTCTCTCCTTCATTACGAGAAGCGTTGTTTATGTGAATCCGCGCAGACCTTACAGCCTGCGGAGATAGCGAAAGCTGAGAATGAGCACGCCGACCAGGCTGATCACGAACGTTAGCCAACAGGTTGTAAGGTAAAGAGTGATTCCGATGTGAGGAATGAGACCCACCGGCGCGAGGAGAAGTGCGGTGAATGCGATCAGCAGGCCCGCCACAAACAGCAGGCGTCCGCTGAACTCATTGGCAGCGTACCAGATGCGCTCGTCGCTGAGGGTCTTGCGTGTCCGGAAGCCGTACCAGAGGTTGGGCTTGACCTGACGCCGAATCAATGGCATCGAGATGCCCATGAACAGAAAGCCGAGGAAAACATACTCCACCATCGATAGCAGCATCGTTCTCTCCTTTCCCGCAATAGTCCATCTTTACTACCGGCTTGCCGGAAAGGGGGTTTCACCGATTGCCAGGCGCTATCTATCTTTTGGCAGAGGTGGCAGTGGTATGCGTACCCGACCGGTTCCGTCTGCATTGTAGAGATGGATAGAAACGGGGCCGAATTTCTTTCCCATCCGCAGCACGGCCAGACGTTTGCCATCATGCGACCAGGAGGGGATAAGCATATCCTCTTCCCGATCAGACCGCTGGGCCTGCCGGAGACCCGTTCCATCCAGACGGACCGTAAAGACAGCCGGATACTGTTTGGTATTTCCGTTCCTTCGGTGGCCGATGGGAAGAAAGGCTGCCAATGCCATCCGCTGTCCATCCGGAGAAAAGGCCACGTAACGAATATCTGCATCCGCCCGACGCGCCTTCGAGAAAGGCAGATGCCGTGGAAAAGGTAGCCGGGAGGCAGATCGCGTGGTAAGATCCATAGACCACAGAGCTATCCAGACTGAGCCGCCGCTCGTGCCGGATCGGGCCCAGATCAGCCGCCGCCCATCCGCCGAGAGGCCGCAACCGATCACGTCATGGGAGGAAGTTATTGAACGGACCTGGCTTCCCTCCACGCTGTAAAGGTCGTGTCCCTGTGCGTTGTATCCAAAGAAGACGATGGAATCCGAGTTGGGCAGCCAGAGCATCTGTTCATTGAACAACTCGATTCCTTGGATAGTGGGGGGCAGCGGAACATGTGAAATGAGCGAGCCGTCGGGAACATGATAGATGCGGATTTCTAGTTTCCCTGTCGTTCCCCCAATGGACGCACACTGACGGCTATCCGCGCGCCAGGCGAATGGTGCGTCCACGCCGGAGGCGATCAGTTTCGTTTGTCGGCTCTGTGTATCGTAGAGCCTGACGACATCCTGCTGCTGAGCCGCCGGTTGCATTTGAGAATTCTGCTGTGCATTGAAGATCAGATACCTGCCATCCGGGGACCATCTTGCCTGCAAACCGTCGGCGCCGCCAGGTAGCGGATGAAATCCAGTTCCATCCGCATTGATGATGTATAGGCCTTTCTTATGAGCCTGGGTATCCCATAAGAAGACGATCTGCTTGCCGTCCGGAGAAAACTCGACCTCGCATCCGCCCAGCATCAGGAAAAGCGCGACGGCTGCGAAGCATGCGCTAAAAAGCCGTTTGAACATGCTCCGCTCCTTTCATCACGAAGAGAGCACGGCAAGGTGACGCTTTTGATGCTACTTCGGATACAACAGGTTGTCAATAGGCCGAAAGTCCCATTGCTAGGCCCAAAATTGATGGGACTATCTACGGGCAGTTGAAACTGCGGCCCCTGGGGCCCCTACCCCATGCCCGAAGTCCCCTTCGGGGACTCATCCTTCACAAGAATTCTCCCTCTCCTTACGAAGGAGAGGCAGGGCCGCAAGGCCCGTGGTGGTACAGGGGGTGAGGTCTATGGGGGTGAGGTCCGCCCGCAGGGCGGTTGTCCGAAGGACCCCTAGACGGGTAATTCATTGCCCGGCTTCATGCCCGGCTAAATGGCTTCGTGTCATGAAGTATGCAGAGTCACGCGCAGGAGCACCCAGCCACCGTTCACGTTGCCGCGCTCGGAGAGGATGCGCGTGGAAAGGCCGGGGACGGTGCTAAGCTCCGGCTTTACGAGGTGGTCGAAATCGTAGCGGGAGGTGACTACGTCGACGTCCGGGTGGGTGGGGGTCAGATAGGGACGCAGGTACGGCAGCAGGGGTTCGTGCAGGGCCTTGGTCTCCAGGGGCGAATAGCGGGCATAGAAGTTCATGCTGGGGCGGCGCGGGATGATATGGTAGTAGATCACCGGCAGCCCGGCCTGGACATCCGGGCGGGCATCCACGGCGATCTGCTGATAAGGAGCGAGGATCTCGCGCTCGATGATCGGATAGCCCTCCAGGGTGACGAACAGGACGACGACCGGGAGCGTGAGGATCAGCGCGCCGACGCCTGCTTTTCGCCAGGAAAGGCTCTTCTTTCTCGGAAGGAAACACAGCCAGGCGAGGGCGCATCCGCCCAGCAGAAGGAGAAACGTTTCCAGCCCGAAGCGCACAATGGAGGGCGCGATCGGCGAGGCTTTAGGCGCAAAATGCGGCGCCAGCGCCATGCCCGCGGCCAGGATAGCGCCGGTGACGGCGGCCCAGAAGGCGCCGCGCCGCAGGGCGCGGTCGTCCGCCCGGTCTGCGCGTGCGGAGAGCGCCCGGTCCAGCCAGCGGCCGATCAGCAGCGCCGCCGCCGGAAAGGCGGGCACGATGTAGTTGGGCAGCTTGGCGGCGCCCAGCGAGAAGAAGACGAAGATCGTCCAGAACCAGATCAGCAAGAACCGGCGGACCTCGCGGGCCGGATCGGCCCTGTCTGCCCGCAGCCGGAAAGCGCGCGGCGTAAAGCAGGCCCAGGGGAAGAAGCCGAGCAGGAAATAGGCGAAATAGGTGACTATGGGCGCATTGTGGACCTTATCCACGCCTTTGAACCGGCCGATGTGCTGATCCAGGATATACTCCCAGTACCAGGTGTGGCCGTTCGCATCCAGCCCACCGGTCCGCCAGATGACCAGATGCCAGGGCGCGGCGATCGCCAGGAAGAGCAGCAAGCCCAGAACCGGCCGCAGAGCGCGCACGTCCGGTACCCACGCGGACACAGGGCGCAGCCGCAGCCGGAAGACGAAGAGCAGGGACCGCCATCCGCCCAGCCGCAGGCGCAGCACGAACCGGTCCAGCGCCAGAAACACGCCCGCCACAATGGCCGGCAGCAGCAGGCCGATGGCGCCTTTGGTCAGCACGGCCAGCGCGCACATCGCCCAGAACAGCAGCGCCCAGCGTGTCCCCCGGCGCTTGTAGCTGTTCCAGAAGCCCACGAGCGCCAGCGTGAACCAGAGCACGAGCAGACCGTCCGTGGTCATCTGGCGCGCATCGACGATGGTCATAGGGGCGGTCGCGTAGACAAAGCCCGCCAGCAGTCCCGCTCGCCGCCCGAACCAGACCGTTCCCATCTGCGCGACCAGCCAGGTCATCAGCAGCGCCGCGAGCGCCACCGGCAGCCGGGCCGCCCATTCCGAGAAACCGAACAGGCGCATGGAGGTCGCCGGCAGCCAGTAGACCAGGATGGGCTTCTCGTAGAAAGGCGCCGTGGTAGCCGTGGGATCCCGGATCGGGCGCGTATTCAGGCGTGGGGTGATGATGTCGCCGGAAAGGGCCATCTGCCGGGCGCAGGTGACGTAGAGCGCCTCGTCCAGATCGAAGAGGGTGATACTGCCCAGGCGAAAGAAGAAGGCGAACAGGCACAGCAGCAGGAGCGCCCACGCCGCCGCGCCCTGGCCCTGAGGGGTGGCCGGGGAAGATGGGGATGCGGGGGCCGGGCCAGGCGCGGTAGAGGGAGAGGCGTTGGAAATGGGTACGTCGGTTTGAGTCATGTCGCTTCGGAGGCAAAGTGCCTGCTTCGCCTGGCAGTTCTGTATCGGCTCGGTCGATTCCTGCTTCCGATTCCGCCGCCCAGCATCCTTCCGAATAGACCGTCACGCCGGAAAACGGAATGCCCCGATTCCTCGCCGCCGCGAGAAGGATATTTGCATCGTCAAGACGAACATAGAGAAGAACCACCGATTGTGTTGAAACAAAAGCCCATCCACTGTCGCGCTGGGAGATCGGACATGCGGGCATCGGACTTTCCGGACAATCCACACGAGCGTGAGACCGGCTTCCAGGCGAACCCGCCCATCACGGCGGTCTATCCGGGTGATATGCCGCTGCAGGAGATCCTGGAACGCCAGCACCTCGACGAGGCCCTTGCCCGCGACGCCCTGCTGCTCCAGAACGTTCAGGATGCCGTGATCGTGACCGATCTGGACGGTATCGTCCGCATCTGGAACGAGGGCGCTGCCCGGCTCTTCGGCTGGACGGCCGAGGAGATGATCGGACGGCCGCTCTCCGATCGCTATCCGGCTTTCGAGCGCGACCGAATTAACGAAATGATCCGGGGTCTGGCCGCCGGGGCGGAGTGGGATGGCGAGTTCGAGGACTACCGCAAGGACGGCTCGCGTGTCTGGATCGACGCCAAGGTGCGGCGGGTCCTCGACAGCAGCGGCAAGCCGGTCGCCCTCATCGGCATCTCCCGCGACATCACCCAGCGCAGAGTGACGGAAGCGGCCTTGCGGGAGAGCCAGGCCCGCCTGCAGCGCGCCGCCTACGAAGCCAGCCATCGCATCAAAAATCAGTTTCAGGTGCTGGCCTCTATGGTGGACATTAGCCTGATGGACGCCGGCGAGACCGTTCCGGCGGAGGAGCTGCGCCGGGTCGGGAGGCAGATCCGCACCCTGTCGGCCATCCACGATATACTGACCTACGAAAAGAAGCAGGACGCGGCCGTCAGTGAGGTGTCGGTACGAACGCTCCTCGATAAAATCTTGTGGATGCTTCAGCAGACGGCAGGCCGCAATCAGATCCGCTATCACGTGGAAGATGTCGTGCTGCCGGTCCAGGCAGGCACCGCCCTGGCCCTGATCACAAACGAGCTGGTCGCCAACGCCATCAAGCATGGCAATCTGGAGACCCAGGTCTCCTTCACGCTTCATGAGAACCAGGGTTGGCTGGAGGTCTGCGACGATGGACCCGGCTTTCCGGAGGACTTCGATCCAAATATTGCGGCCCATACGGGTCTGGAGCTGATCGACGGCATTACCCGCTACGAGCTGAACGGCCAGATCCGCTACGAGAACCGCCCCGAAGGCGGCGCGCGGGTCACCCTCTCCTTTCCCCTGACAACCACCTAAAGAGCGGGCTGCAGGTCGATGAGGGCGCCGCAGACCCAGGTGGGAGCGGGCTTGTTGTAGGGGACGGTCATGTCGTCGGCGAGGATGTCCAGAATGCGGGCGTTCTGCGGGCCGAGCAGGTAACGAAGCGCTTGTCCCACGTCGCGCCCATCGCTCTTGGTAGCGACACAGTGCTGGTTGAATCCCCAGTAGTCTCCCCGCTGCAGAATTGCAAACCCTTCCAGGATGCGCTTGTGGGCCAGGTCCAGGCCGCCCTGCTCCGGCGCCAGGGCTGTCTCCGGGGAATCGCCATAACCGATGCCGTGGTGGAACGGGTCCATCGTGGCGACGACCACGGCGTCTTGCACGATCTCCTGCAGCTCCGCGATACCCGGCAAAATCTCCGGTCGGCCGCCGGCCAGGTAGGGATAGCGGACGATAAGCTCTGGAGCCGTGATGCCGCGCCGCTTTGTTTCTGCTTCCCAGAGATAGAGGAAATTTAGAAGCGAGAACTCTCCGCGCCAGTCCTCCCGGCCCGGCAGTCCCGGTCCCTGAATCCCCCAGGCCGGCTCCTGCGTGACATCGGCTCCGTTCGCCACGCGCACGCGCGCTGCTTCCAGGTTGTCGGTAAGCGCGTGCAGCACGCCGAGCGCCAGCACCCGCTGCGCGCCGCTATCCAGGCAGGTGTGGACCGCCGCGGCGATCTGGTAGCCGCAGACCTCGATGCTGGTGTGCGGGAAGATCACCGCGCCGCCGGACCGCAGCGTAGGGGCCAGGTCCCAGGTGCGGCCCGCCTCCAAAATGCGCTGTGTTTCCTCCGCGCCCAGTGCGGCATGCTTGCGCTCGGTGATGGCTTTGAAATCCGGTATTCCCTGCCGCATAGACCTTCCTCCTGCTTCAGGCCTCCGTTAACGAAGGCCCGACGCGACGACGATTTCAGGGGCTATCCAGGCTCGCCCGCATGGCAGGCAACCGAAGGATCTCTTCTGCAGTTTCCTCGGGCGTCTTGCCGTGCGTGTAGACCACCTGTTTCGGTAGTGACTGCGAAGCGGGATGGGTCAGGAAAAAGCGGTCGGCGATCATGCCACGCAACTTCAGCCGTCCCCGGTCGCGCAGGATCTCGACCGATTCGTCAAGGTCGGGCGAGGGAAGCAGCAGCACCACGTTAGGGTATGGCGCCAGTATCTCCTGAGCGCGTGCGAAGGCGGCCGCGTCCTCATAGACAGAATGACCCGCGCCAAAGTGGATCACGCTATCGGAATGGTCCGCGAGCACATGCTCGACCGCATAGAGCTCGAAGGGTTTCCAATAGCGATAAACGCCAGCAAAGCCTTCCTGTTTACCGATCCGGCGCTCGTCGTCCTCACTCCAGCCGATCTCTTTATAATAGTCCCAGCGTACCGCATCCATGACAACCTCGGGCAGCCCCAGCCGCTTCGAGAGAAGTCTGCCAATGGTGCTCTTGCCGGCGCCCATAGGCCCGATCAGAATGATGTCCGAATCGGAGCGATCCAGCCGGGCCAGGATCTCATCGCAGGTCTGCTCCGGAGTTTTCCCTTTGGTGTAGAAGACCTGCTTTGCCAGGTCGTGATTGGAGTGGTGTCGGATAAAGTGCTCGTTGATCTCTACGCCATCCAAGAGGGTGAATCCTCTCTCTTCCAGGATACGGACCGACCCGTCCACGTCCGGCGTCGGCTGCAGCAGGATCACCAGGTCGTACGGCTGAAGTAGGGCGCGGACTCGTTCCAATAAGGCGGCATCCTCGTAAACGTATTCGTAGGGTCCTACCCCCAGGATGCCGTCCGGATGCTCGGCCAGAGCGCGCTGCAGCGCATGCGCATTCCAGGGCCGGGTGGCGGTGAAATGAGCATCCCAGCTTTGCTCCCATGCCTTCTGCGCCCGCTCCTCGCTGCCGCCGACCTCCTGCCAGTAGCCTGGAGCCATCTCACGCAGACGGCGAAAGGGTATTCCCAGCCGCTCGGAGAGCAGCGTGCCTACGGTAGTCTTCCCGGCCTTATTCGGGCCGAGCAGGAGGATCGGTCGGAAAGTCATCGCTCCGGCTCCTGTTGGTCGGGAGCTTTGGTCTGCCGGGAACGAGGGGTCTTCACGTCAGGAGGCGCGGGTATCTTCGACACTAGCTTCCAGGGCTGGATCCTGCCGAGATGCCGCAGTTCCGTCGGTTCCAGGGCTGCGAAGTCGTAGGCCGATTCCCGCAGCGCGTGGCGCAGGACATTGCTAATCACGATCTCGCCCGGCTCGGCCAGGCTGGAGAGCCGCTGCGCGATGTCCAGACAATCCCCGAGGCCGGCCAGGCGCGCCGGATCCAGCGGGCGCATGGCCACGAGTTGCACGCGGCCCATCGCCAGACTGATATGCGCGCCGCGCCGGGACTGCACGTGATCGATACGGCGCTGCCAGTCGTGCGAGACGGAAGCGGCGATGTCGAGCAGGCGAATCGCGGTATGCATGGCGGACTCGATATAGCCGGGACGATGATCGGGAATGCCGAACAGCGCCACGACGGCGTCGCCCAGAAACTGGAGCAGCATTCCGCCCGCGTTGATGGTCTGGTAGCGCGCCTTGGCGTAGAAGCTGGTCAGGACATGGCGCACGATGGCGTCGTCGGAGGTGTCGTGCATGTAGCTGGAGAACCCGGACAGGTCGGCCATCAGGATCACGACATTTTCGTAGGTGCCCGTCGGTACGAGATCGCGCGCCTCCACGTTCTCGGATTTATGCCGCAGCTCCCGCAGACGCCAGGATCCGAAGTGCCAGAGCAGGTTCTGGCGCAGGGCGGTCTCGCCGTAGCTGACGGGCGCTTCCTCCCCAAACGCCAGCCGGTCCTTAGCCTGATCGATGCGCTCCCGCAGGGTCAACTCCTCGGAGGCGGATAGGGCCGGAAGAGGCTGTCCGAACGCCTCGGTGATCGCTTCGTGCAAGCGGTCCGGTCCCCAGATTTCCAATTTCAAGGCCGGGGGCAGCGCCGCCTGCAGCGCGGACTCGACGGCGGGCCAGTCCGGACGGTTGGTGGCATCGGTCACCAGCACCAGGCGGTTCTCCTGGCGGCCCTGGATAGGCAGCCGGCCATACTTGCGCTGGATGTGCGCCAGAACGGTTTTGGGGTCGAAGCCGCTTTTGACTTCCAGAAAGTAGGGGCAGTCGTCTTCCGGCTCCACGCGCAGGTCGGCATAGCTGCCGTCTGGTCCCAGCGCCCACTCTCGATCGATGCGCACGGCTCCCAATCGGGCCGGATTCCCTCCGGCGTGCAGCAGGCGCACCAGATCGCAGCAGACATCCTCCAGAAGAAGACGGGTCAGGTTCTCTAACTCCATCGGGTTTGCAGCCGGCATGGCTGGGCCTCCTGTTTTCGCCGGGCCGTGAACGACCCAGCTGGCAGGCGGCTACGCCGCCACACGAAGCGAGCGGATGGGTTGCGTGGACACGCCATCTCGTTTGCGCCTGCCTCGCGGAGAACCGCCCTCACGGGCGGAAAGACGAGTTTCTTTGATTCGATGACAAGTATCTGTTCGCTATGCGTTGCTGAGTTCCCTGCAAAGACTGCCATTCTCGAATAAGCCCTCGGCCGAACGGCCGGGGGCTTATTGCATCGGAAAGACAAAGGGACTTATGGCTTTACCGTAAACTTCCTGGCGCTTGTGCTGGACCCCTGGAGCGTGGTCACCACGATCGGGTAAGCTCCGGCGGGAGTAGCGGTATTAAGCTGGAACGTGACGGTGGTGGCCGACACGCTCAGGATGCTCTGAGAGACGCCTGCGATCGTCACCGAGGAGATACTGTCCAGATTGACGCCTGTGATAATCACGCTTGTGCCTGCCGAAGCTCTGGTGGTGGGGGGACTGAAGCTGGTTATGATCGGCAGATGGGTGGGAACCATATACACGGCGCCTGCGCCGTAGGCGCCGCCCGATCCGGTTGCGCCGTAGAAGTTGCCGTCCGGCCCTTCCACCACGCCGGCCAGGGGATGATCGGCGTCCTTGACGTAATGATGGAAATCGTGGATAACGTCGAAGACGCTGCCGTCGGCGTTCAATCGGAAGACCGTTCCCACTTCACGGAAGCCGCCGGCAGCGGTGGTCCCATAGAGCAGGCCGTCCGAAGCCTGCTGCAGGACGCAGACGGGGCCGCGGCCATCCGAGCCGTCAAACGCATGGAGGATATGGAAGTCGCTGCCATCCTGGCGCATCTTAAAGACGGCGCCGTTGCCCCCATCCAGGTAATAACCGGGGCCTCCATGGACGGCCGTGCCGTAGAGCAGGCCATCGCTCCCTTCTGTCATGCCGGCAATGGGATAGGCTCCGTCCGGACCGCTGAAGGCATGAAGCAGCGTATAGTCGCCAGCGGGAGTGATCTTGAAGACCGTGCCGAGACCCCATGACGCGAAGTCGGAAGTCGTTCCATAGAGGTTCCCATCCGATCCTGCCGCCAGAGGTCCCCAGGGTACCGAGCCATCCGAACCGGAGAAGGAGTGCAAGACTTCGAACTTCAGCGGTCGGGTGGCCGTCGGCAGGTCGATTCGGTACACCTCGCCATAAAAGTTCGCCCCGCCAACATACGTCACGCCATACAGGCTGTGCCCCACCAGCGTCAAGCCGTTGGAACCGCATCCATCCCAGAAATTGAAGCGGTGCAGCAGGGTGAAGGTTTTGGTCGCGAGTGAATACTTGTAGACCGAGCCGGAGTTGGTGGGGCCGCCGGAAGTGTTGTCGCCGTAGAGATTGCCTTCCCTGTCGAAGAGAACGCCGCTTTCCGGGTAAGAGCCATCGTTGCCGTTGGTGAAATCGTGCAGGTCGGTCAACTGGCCGGAAGGGCTGACCCGGAACAGCATCCCATCGCCATACTTTCCATTCTGGAAGGTGGTGCCGTAGAAGTTGCCGTCCGGACCCAGGGTCAGACGGCAGGTGGCATAGCCACGGGTGGCCTGGCCTGCGTAGCTATAGAGGAGTTCGTTGGGCAACTGTGCCTGCGCGGGCCGAACGGACACCAGACTCAGAGCCAGGCAGGCGCCCACCAGGGACGTAGAGGCGGCGAAGACAGACAGAAATCGAGACATCCTGAGCTCTCCTTTCCTGTTATAGGGTCATGTGGATATGTATAGAGCGCGTGATAGCACGCCTGCTTCCTTCCAGCATGCGAGCGGATCACGGACAGCAATCCGTTGAGGCTATTATACGGGACGAGCGTTACGCTACCGTTACAGCATCGTTACAAAGCCCCCACCTCCGATTCCTCCTCGAACCTTCGGAATGCCGGGGGAAATGGGGAGCGCGTCGGCGATTGGAAGGGATAGGCGAAGCCGCGGGTGGGGGCCATAAGGGCCGGAACTCATAAACTCTGGAGATGGATACTCATCAGCCGGCACAGGTGCCCGAGTGTTGCGGGGTAGAACGCGTGCTGGACGCTATCGAAGGCTGCCATGCGCTGCCGAATCTGCTTGAGGAGCGCGACGTCGTGCGCGCCGTAAGCCGCCCATCCCCACCAATCCAGATGCTCCAGGTCTTGCTCGCTGGCGACCCGCTCGGGCAGGGTATCCGCGAAGAGGGTCTTCATGCGGGCGAAGAGCGCCCGATTGTGGTCGCTTCCGGGAAGCCATGCGATGGCCATCAGGTTTGCCATCACGTCTGGGTACCAGGCCTTAAAGCCGCGGGCGTGATAGCCATCCGGCTGCAGCCCGATAAGATAGGATTCGGTCGATGGGTCCCAGAGGTCGTGCGCGACGGCGGTCTCCATGCGGCGGGCGAGACGCTCTGTTTCTTCCTGGAGGGGAGCGAGATGGAGGAGGATCGCAAGACTGGCTGCCGCGTGAAGTCCCTGCGCCGTCTCGGTGTTGTCCATGGTGTACATCACCGGATAGGTCGGCTTTGCGAGCGTGAGACCGTTGGGCTGCAGGGTCAGCTTGATGGCATCGACCGCTTTCTCGATGGAAGCGCGCTTATTGTCGAGCCATTTGAGGTCGGGAGAGGCCCGATGGATGGCGAGGAGCAGACTGAGGTAGGTGGCGGCGTAGGAGTCGGTCGAGTCGTAATCGCCGGTCGGCTTCCATGCGCCCGGCGCGCCGGTGTAGTCGTAGACGGTGCCGTCCGGGTTCTGATGCGCCGCATACCAGCCGGCCCACCGCCGGGCGGCCTCAAGATAAGAGGAATCGCCTGAATCCCGATAGGCAGCCACCAGGCCCAGCGCCGCGAAGTTAGCGAAGTAGGGCATGACCCGGGTCGCGCCGGCGGGGAGCACATCCTGGGCGATGGCTCCATCCTGCGCCTGATGCGCCCGTATCAGGTTTGCGGCCCGAACGATCGGGCTTTGCTCTGCGGCAGCCATAGGCATAAGAAAGGCCAGGAGCGCGACGGCCTGTGCCAAAATCAGGCAGACAAACATAAAGCCTGTCCGAAGAAGTGGCTTATCATTCCCGCGAATGCCGAAAGCCATCGATGCGCTACGGCGCGTTTGGAATGAACGGCTGTTGCGGCATCTTGCCCAGTGTGTAAGCGTTCTTCCGAAGATTCGTTTTGTGCGTGGAAGCCACGCCGGTATAGAAATAGACCCCCACCGCGATGACGAGGATGACCACCGCCGCAACCACAGCGAAAATCGGATTGACTTCTCGTTTCAACGTTCGAAACCTCCACAAGTCAGGTATAGAGCGTCAGGCATTGGGATTTGATACCCAACACCTAACACCCAAACGCGATAGACGGCGCCCAGGCCCACGGCGTTCCTTGCCGTAGGCCTGAAACGCAGTATAGACTAGTTAACCGGGTCGGCGGAAGACCAGTCGCCCTTATCGCTGATCCGCAGGCCATGATAGTAGCCGTCATAGAGGCCCGACGGGTCAGGAGGCATCACGATGCTGGGCGGGCCGCTGAACTTCGCATGGCCGTCGCAGAAGACGGCGTTGAGGCCGTTGAAGTGGCGCTTGACGCCGTAGAGCCAGATTTTCGGGTCGGAGTACAGCCAGTAGCGGCGATACTGGCCGTCCGAATCCTTAACTTCATAGCCGATGAAGGTGCCCCACAAAATATCCGCATCTGCGTACATCGCCAGCGATGCCGGTTCCTGCAGGACGGCCTCGGCAACGGGCTTATAGGTGAAGATAAGCTCGTTGTCGCCGTAGTTCACCTTATAGTTCATCGGGTAGTTGCCGTTATAGTAGTAGTCCGTATTGCTCGGGCAGGAGAAGATACCCTGATTCTTGACGTAGGGCTGGAGAGTATCCCAGAAGCCCAGCGTGGGCATAGTAATCCCGGTAACAGGGTCTTTCGGCTGGGTAGGCGACCAGCCCGGATATGGCTGCCACATGAACGTCTCGTCGTAATCTTGAACGTACATCATCGTGGCGAGGCCTATCTGCTTGAGGTTGGACATGCACGAGATAGCGCGGGCGCGCTCTCGCGCCTGGGCGAAGACAGGGAAAAGGATGGCTGCCAGTATCGCGATAATGGCGATAACTACGAGCAATTCGATGAGGGTAAAACCTTTGCGTGCATTCCGGTACATCAGGATGTCTCCTTTGTGTGAGTGATGTGCTTGCAAACAGAGATCGGATCGAAGGGAACCTGCGCGGAGGCGTGTCTCCGGTTCCGCATAGGTTCGGAGAGCAGAGTTACACGCCGCCCGGGGGCGGCATCGTCGAGCCGCGGACGACGAGCTCGGTGGGCAGGATGTCCTGGCGTTTGGGCTGTTCGCCGTACGTCAGCCATTTCAGCAGCTTCTCCGTCGCCAGACGCCCCATCGCATCGAGGGGCTGGCTTACCGTGGTCAGAGGAGGCGTGATATGTCTTGCCGACAACGGATCGTCGAAGGCGACGAGGGAAACGTCTTCGGGAACGCGCTGCCCCGCTTCCCGAATCACGTCCAGGGTTTCGAGGGCCGAGTAGTATCCGGCGCAGAAAAAGGCCGTCGGCCGGTCGGAACGCCGCAGCAGAGAACGCACCTGATCGCTGCGTGTCTCGGCAGAGGAGAACGAAGACTCCGTCGCGATGGTAAAGTCGCTCGGCAGGCAGAGGGAGCGCGCGGCAAGAACGGCTTCGTAGGCGTACAGCCGGTCGCGCGCATTCGAGCTGGCGCTCAGCGTAAAGACTCCTGCGATGCGCCGGTGTCCGAGATTCAGCAGATGCTCGACGGCAGCGCGCGTGCCGCCCACGTTGTCGCTATCCACGAACGGCGCCTGCATCTCCGGCCATGCGGCGCTTACAGCCACCAGGCGCTTTCCGGAATCGAGGAGGCGATGGATGTCCGGCACATTGCCGTACAGAGGATCGACCAGGAGGTAGCCATCCAGGGAGGCGTCGTCCGGCTGCGAATAAAACCCCTTGGCGCCCAGAATCGAAAGCATCACGGGCGCGTCGGAGACCGCTTGCCGCATGCCGCGGAACAAGGAGCCCAGGTAGTAGTCCTCCAGCATACGGCCGGCGTCCACTCGGGACACAACCCCGATATGGAGCGTCTCCGGGAGCGGAGGATGGAAGCCATCGGAGATGAAGGTCCCTTTCCCCTGCTCGCGATAGAGCCAGCCCGCATCGACCATCGCCAGGATGCCTTTATTGACAGTCATCTGGCTGACGCCGAGTTCGTGCGCCAGATCGCGCTCGCCAGGCAAGCGCGCTCCCGGCCGATAGGTGCCCGTGCGGATGCGCGTCTCCAGCAGTTGCTTTACCTGCAGGTAGCGGGGGAGTGGGTTTTTCTTGTCGACCTTGTTGATCATGAATTTCGTGCCGAATAGTGTTCCAGTGTTATAGTGTACTATAACAATATTCAAGCGGCTTGTCAAGGACTTTTTTTGAATTTTTTTCAGACAAAATTCAAGCACGTGTTTTTAATGCCTTTGTAATGCCTGAGCAGGCATGTCTTCCGACGGATTCGGCCGGCATTAAAGGCCATTATATCAGGCGCTATTGTAAAAGCAAGGGTAAAAACAGATTTTGTGACAAATTTTTTGTCGAACGGGCGGTCTTTAGCCCCCAGGCGATCACGAAAAAGCCCCCGACCGTGCGGTCGGGGGCCGTCATCTTCCCCCTCTCCTTACAAAGGAGAGGGAGTTAGGGGGTGAGGTCTTACGGACCGACAGTGAAGTTCTTGGGACTGTAGCCCACGCCATGGGCAGTGGTCACCACAACCGGCCAGGTGCCTTGTGGGGTGGCCGCGTTAAGCTTGAACTTCAGCGAGGTAGAAGTGGCGCCGGACTGTACCGTCTGGGCGACCCCGTCGATGGTGACGGTAGCGCCGGTGAGGTTAACGCCTTTGATGCCCACGATCGTGCCGCTCGAAACGCTGCCCGAACTCGGGCTGACGCTCTTGATGACCGGCAGTTGGGTCCCCAGCATGTAGGCCGTGCCGCGATTGCCGTTGGTATTGGCGCCGCCCTGGTAGGTGGTGCCATAGAGGTTGCCGTCGGGTCCTTCCGTCAGGCCGTCATACGGATAGATGCCGTCCGTGTTGTAGGAGCCGAAGCTGTAGATGACGTTGAAGACGGAGCCGTCCGTGCTGATCTGGAAGACCGTGCCATTGCCATTGGCGCCGCCGTAGAGGCCGGTGCCATAGAGCATGTGGTCCGACGCTTGCAGCAGCGCGCCCTGCGGGTAGTAGCCATCCGAGTAGACGAAGCTGTGCAGGCTGTTGAAGACGGAGCCATCCTTGCTGATCTTGAAGACCGTGCCGGCCCCGTTGGATCCGCCATACTGGGTGGTGCCGTAGAGCATGCCGTCCACGCCCTGGATGAGGCTGCCTATTGGCTCGTACCCATCCGAGTAAGTGAAGTTGTGGATGGTAGTCAGCGTGCCGCTGGAAGGCGAGATCTTGAAGACCGTACCATAGCCGTTGGTACCTCCCAGCACGGTGGTGCCATAGAGGTTCTTGTCCGATCCCAGGACCAGGTTGCCGAAGGGATTGGCGCCATCCGCGTAGCTGAAGCTGTGCAGGACCTGGAAGGTCAGCGGCTTGGTAGCCGAAGGCAGGTTCAGCCGGAAGACGATGCCGTAGCCGTGCTGCCCGCCGTAATAGGTGGTCCCGTAGAGGCTGGTGCCGCTGATGACCACGCCGCCGGTCAGGTCCGCCCCTCCCGTTCCGCTGAAGCTGTAGAGGTTGGTGAAGGTATTGGTAGAGGGCGAATACTCGAAGAGCGTCCCGCTGCCATTGCTTCCACCATACCAGGTGGTACCGTAGATGTTGCCCTTGCTGTCGAAGGTGACACTGCCCTCGGGACCGGCGCCGTCGGAATAGCCGAACGGGTGCAGAATGGTCACCTTGCCGGCTGGGGTCATCTTGTAGAGGACGCCATAGTTGAACAGGCCACCAGAGTAGGTCGTACCGTAGTAGTTGCCGTCTTTGCCCAGCGCCAGGCTGCCATATTCAGGATACTGGCCGTCGTGGAAGCCGTTGGCAAAGTCGAAGACGGTGGTGTAGGTAGAGCCTGCGGTATCGACCGTATAGAGCGTGCCGAAGTTGACGGCGCTGCCGCTATGGCTGTAGTAGGTGGTGCCATGCACCAGGCCGTCGCTTCCCAGAATGGCGCCGCCGTAAGGATTGTAGCCGTCGGTGCTCGGGTTGAAGCTGTGCAGATCGTTGAAGATGGTCCCATCGGTGCTGACCTGGAAGACCACGCCGTAACCATTGGAACCGCCATTGACGGTAGTGCCGTAGAGCTTGCCGTCGCTGCCCTGAGTCACCCCCGACCAGGGGTAGTAGCCGTCGGAGTAGTTGAAGCCATGCACCACATTGAAGGTGGTGCCGTCCTTGCTGATCTGGAAGACGGTACCGTACCCGTTCGGGCCGCCATAATCCGCCGTGCCGTAGAGCATGCCATCGGTCCCCTGAATGAGGGTGCCGCTTGGATAGTACCCGTCCGTAGAGTAGCTGAAGCTGTGAATGACGTTGAAGACGGTGCCGTCGGTGCTGACCTGGTAGACGGTGCCGTAGCCGTTCGGGCCGCCCTGTTGGGTGGTGCCGTAGAGCATGCCGTCACTGCCCTGAGCCACGCCACCATAGAGGTAAGCGCCGTCCGTAGAGTAGCTGAAGCTGTGAATGACGTTGAAGACGGTGCCGTCGGTACTGAGCTGGAAGACGGTGCCGTAGCCGTTCGGGCCGCCATAGAGGGCGGTGCCGTAGAGCATGCCGTCGCTGCCCTGGATCACGCCGGCCTGGGGATAGTACCCGTCGGTATAGTAATAGAGGCTGTGGATGGTGCTGAAAACAGAACCGTCCGTGCTGATCTTGTAGACCGTGCCGTAGCCGTATTGGCCGCCCTGTTGGGTGGTGCCGTAGAGCATGCCGTCGCTGCCCTGAGTCAGGCGGCCGTAGGGATAGTATCCATCGGACCCGCTGAAGTCGCGGAGCGTGGTCAGATGCCCGGTGGCATCGACCTTGAAAACCGTGCCGGCATTGTTGACGCCGCCATAGAGCGTGGTGCCATAGTAGCTACCATCGCTGGCCTGCGTCAGCGTGGTGTAGGGATTTTCACCGTCGGAAAAGGCGTTGAAGCTATGGATGACGGTGTCGGTCAACTGTGCCTGCGCCGGCCGGACCGAGGCCAGACCCAGCGCCAGACAGAAGACCGAAAGGAAGAGAAAAGAACGATGCATGATGCTTGCCTTGTTCGTACGTGAGAGATCGCCACGTAACATGTTGCAGCCCTCCTGTGAAAAGATAACTACCGAACGAACGGTGATGAGAAATGTCCCCCAGGTACAGGGACAAGAGGCGGATAGTGCGCCAAGAGAGTAGAGTCTAAGGCTTCTGGGTTGCTCCTTCTATTAGCGAAATAGGAACATCAGTACACCATATTGCAAGAACCGTGCCATTTAGCCATAAAAGCCCCGCCTTAGCTAAAAATATTATTAGCGAGGCAAAAACGCATGGTGATAAGCGCTTGTCTGACTGTTTGGGGGAATTTATGGCCGGGAAAATGGCAGGCATCCAATGTATGATGGACGCTCTCGCTCCCCTGCGCGCGGGCTGGCACTAGGGAGGCCAGCCCCAGAGAGGCAATAGAGCGGCGAGCCCACGGAGGGCTCGCAAGGAGAGAGAACCGAACTGCAAACCAGTACTCCTTGGAATGAAGGATTGGGGCTCTTGTGCAACGGGGCAAGGTCCCCTGTCTGCCGGGCCGGTTTATGATCGCTCGCAATGTTGCCGAGTCGTGCCAAGGAGGCGTGCTCTTGCTTTGGGAGCGCCCTATGCCGGGCCGGCAGCGAAGGATTTAGACAGAGGAGCAGACGCTGGAGCGACGGGACTTTCGTACGTCTGTCCATACCAAGCACTTAGTATACTGCATGAATCGTGCCATGTCGCCCGTAATTTCTACAGAAATTGAAATTTTTTTTCAATAACGTGGCTAATACAACCCCCGCTCGGTTTGCCAGGAAGCTTCCAGGCCGGAGCTCTCTGCCCCTTTGAGGACCAGATTTCTGAATCGAATTCATGGAACGAGCGTATGGTTGACGGCATGGCCGGTCGTGCCGCCGGCGGAGGCGATTTCAGATAGAAAAAGAGCAGGCCGCCGATACTCTGGCGGCCTGCTCTATCGGCACTCTCACCCAGTTTAGAAAGGAGGTTTCTCTGTCATCACTCACCTTTCTATACGGCGCCCTGATTTCGGGAAGTTCCCGCGTCATCGCAGCCGAAAAAGAGAACGGATTTTTGTCGGTATTCCTCCTTCAGGGCAGGGCGACCCGCAGGCCGCCGGAGAACTTGCCCTGCGTAAAGGTCCCGTTCACCTGCAGATTGATGAGCGTGCCGGTAGATCCCGCCGAGCCGGGAAAGGTCAGGGTGGTCGTCGTCCAGGTCCCCGGCGCGATGTCGCCAACATTGACGGGCAGGGTCGTGCTCGTATGCGTCTTCCCCAGGCTGGCGATTGTAAGGGTCACGCTCTGCGCGGTCTGGTAGCCCGTGTTTTTGAGGCTGATAGTGGCCGTGATGACCCCCGTCGCGTTATCACGAGTCAATGTCGCCGCGATCAGGTTGACCGTGGTGTAGACGATCGTGAAAGGCCTGGACGCGGAGACCGGCTCGCCCGGATCGGCCACGGCGATCTTCGCCGTTCCCGGCGAGGCTGTCAGGGTATGGGGGACGATGGCATAGAGCCGGGTCGAGGAGACGGGAATGGTCGCCAGCGAGGATCCGTTCCAGGTAACCACAGCGGCCGGCATGAAACCGTATCCGGAGACGATCAGAGTCAAATCGGGCGAGCCGGCATTGACGCGGCTGGGCGTCAGATTAGTGATGACCGGCGCCACATTGAGGCGAAAGACCGTGCCCTCGGAATGGGCGCCCCCAGAGTAGGTGTTTCCATAGAGATTGCCGTCTTTGCCGAAGACCAGCGCGCCCTCCGGCCCTTCTCCGTCGGTGACGCCGAAAGCATAGAGCGTCGTCAGCGCGCCGGCCGGCGTGATCTTGAAGACGGTACCGTAGAGATTGTAGCCGGCATCGCCGTAGGTGGTGCCGTAGAAATTGCCGTCGCTGCCTTCCACGAGGCCGGCGGCCGGATAGCAACTGTCCGCGGATCCGAGGACTCCGAAGCTGTAGAGGGAGGTCAGCGCGCCGGCCGGAGTGATCCTGTAGATGGCCCCGGTATTATTGCCTCCTCCGCTATAGGTGGTGCCGTAGAAATCGCCGTCACTGCCCAACAGGAGGCCGGTAGGCCAGCGGCCATCCGCGCCGGTGAAGCTGTGCAGGAGGCTGAAAGAGCCGTCCGGGGCCAACTGAAAGACCGTGCCGGCGTCGTAAGGCCCGCCGAAAGTGGTCGTTCCGTAGAAAGAGCCGTCGCCGGACGGAACGAGCGCGCCAACGGGCCTGCCGCCGTCTGTGGGGGCGCGGGTGAAGGCGTGCAGTACGGTGAAGTCGCCGGCCGGAGAGACCTTAAAGAGCGTGCCCCACTTCCCGGCGCCGCCGGAGGACGTGACGCCATAGAAGCTGCCGTCGCTGCCTTCCACGAGCGCCGCGTAGGAAAGAGCGCCGTCGGCGCTGCCCTGTAAGGCGTGAAGCACCGTAAAGGCTCCCGATGGGCTGATCCGGAAGATCGTACCGCCGCCATTGGCGCCTCCTTGAGTCGTCGTGCCGTAGAAGGCGCCATCGCTGCCCTGCAGCAACGGCGCGTAGGGATACAGACCGTCCGCAGAGGCGAAGGCGTGCAGGGTAGTCAGCTTGCCGGCGGGCGTTATCCGGAACACCGTACCCACCGAAGCGGAGCCGCCGTTGACGGTCGTGCCGTAGAGGGCGCCGTCGCTGCCTAAGATGAGATTGGCGTAAGGGCCGGCTCCATCCGAACTGTTGAAGGCGTGCAGGGTGGTCAGTGTTTGAGCGCGCGCCGGGACCCATCCGGCCAGCAACTGGGTAAGCAGGATCAGCCAACAGGCGACTTTGCATGTCCTCATCGTGTGTCTCTCCTTAAGCAACCGGTAGTAAGAAGCAGAGCATCCCTTCCGCTTCAAAACAGAAGAGTGCAAAAAGTGTGCCAAATCGGGTTATACAGCGTGTGTGATGTATTTCACTTGCAAGGGATGCGATTTTGCGCTATATTGTAAGAAATCGACCGCGGATATTAGTCGCATCTATTTCCGGAGGGTTAAGATGGTCTCAAGCAATCCTGCCACCGTAGCGGTCAAGCTGCTGGACCGCAAGCCGCCGACGGTTTTTAACTATGCCGCCTTGAAAGTGCTGGCCGGGCTGCGCCATCATCCTTATTCCCATCGCACGGCCTTTGAGTCGGTGGGAGCCGCGAGCGGCGGGCATGGCTTCGGGCGGGTGCATTTTTTTGTGGAGACGCCTCCGTTTCTGCTGGACTATCCGCATCCGCAGGTCAAAAACGTGGCGCTGTCCGAGGTGAAGTTTAATGTGGAGAAGGCGCGCGAGCGCGGCGGCATCTGGGTGGTCTTACGCCCCTTTGCCCGAGGGGTTCAGGTCCAGATCTATCCGCTCCAGAAAGACCGGCAGGGCTGGTGGAAAGTGGAGATCCACAATCTCATCCGGACGATCGTGGAGAGCATGCCTTCGCAGTATGTCATCGCAAAGATGAAATTCGACACCTCCGATGAGGTGCTGATGGGGATCACGCGCTTCGAGCCGGTTCCCAGCATTCCCGCCAGGGCGAACATGATTCAACTGTTGCTTGCCGAGCGTCAGGTAGGGAAGGATTTGATACGGTAATGGGTGTTGGGTGCTCAGGACAAATTCCGTAAGACCCTATACCGAACTCTAAACCTGGCGCGGGCGCGCGGGATACCGGAGGCAAAAAAGTACCTCTGTCGTCGGAAGGCGAAGCAAGGGCGGCAGAGGTACTGAGAAAGAATGAGCGTGTTTCCCACCTGATAACTAAAGACGCAACCGGACGCTCGGTTGTTCCCTGTATTTTTACCGGGTAACAGGGCATCGGTATTAAAATCGTGTGACGACATCCGCTATCAATCCCCTCCTTCTTCTTTTTTCGGAACCTTTTGAAACGTCTCGTACGCTTGCTCGAGATGGCGCACGAAAGCGCCCGGCTCGATCGGCTTGGTGATATAGGCGCAGGCGCCCACATCCCAGGCCTGCCGGATATGCTCCTCATCGGTATAGGCCGTCAGGATGACAATACACAGCGGCTCCGCGGCCCCTTCTAAAATGCGCTGTGTCGCCTTCAGGCCATCCATGTCGACGAGCTCGATATCCATCAGCACTATGTCGGGACGCTCCTTTGCGACTATGTCCAGGGCCTCGTCGCCCCGGTTGGTCTGACCCGCGATGACCATGCCCGCTCTGGTCAGAATCCGGCGCAGGTGCATCAGCACCACGCCTTCGTCTTCGCAAAGGACCACCCGCTTGCCTTTCAGATTCACGGTCATCTTCCTTCTGTCATTCTCCTTCTTGTTCCCTGGTAAGAATGCCCCTATCAAAAACAGAACCCCATGCATAGAACATGGGGTCAGGGCCTGTCCCTTTCGATTGCATCCACCAGCGAGTAGACGATTACCGGGCGGGCGGGGTTCCCCAAAATTGCTCGCGAGCGCCAAGCAGGTATACTGTCTATAGGCGTCTTATCGCCGGGAAGGAAAAGCCTGAATGAAGCGTTGGATCCTGATCGCCTGTGTTCTGTTTCTGGCCGGTTGTGGCGGAGGCAACGGCACGCCTACACCGGTCGCCGACTTCGCCGGCAACTGGGTAGGGAACTGGGGCAGCGAGGTATGGAACGGCTCCACTACGGTTCAGAAAAGCGGGATCGTGAATCTCAGCATCGACAAAACCGGCGCCGTCAAAGGCAGTTTCACGCTAACAGGGCAAAGCACGCCTGTCCTGACCCTGACCGGCCAGCTCACGGCAAGCACCCCGACCGACACGGGCACGTTTACCGTTACCGATACCACGACCAACCCCAACACCAACTACACCGCGACGGGGCAGTTCGGCCTGACGGACCCTACCAATATCCAGGCCTCTATTCAAAGCACCAACTCCAGCGGGTCGGTCGTGGACTGGATCGACATGGGATTGAACCCGCAGCCGGCGTCGGCGGCCGTCAAAAACAGGTAAGTCCCTATCTATTACGCGGTTTACAACGGCATACTGGTCCTGCTGTCTCCTGCGATCGCGGGCTATTTGCTGCAGCGGTATCTGTCCGGCAAGTCCCGACCGGGTTGGCGGGAACGCTGGGGCGTTCTGCCCGACGCCCTGCGCCGGCAGCCGGACTGCCGGCCGCGCCTCTGGATGCACGCGGTCTCGGCGGGCGAGGTCGTGGCCGCCGTGCCGATCCTCAAAGAGCTGCGCGTGCGCCTGCCTGATTTCAGAATCCTCTTTTCCGTCATCACGCCGGCGGGGCATGAGATGGCGGCGCAGCAGGCCGCGCCGTTCGTGGACGCGATCTTCTATTTTCCCTTCGACCTGCCCTGGGTCGCCCGGCGGGTGGCGAGGACGATCCGTCCGCAGGCGTTCGTCAGCCTGGAGAGCGAGCTGTGGCCTAACGTGCTGCACGCGCTGAAGCAGCAGGGCGCCGCGACCGTCATGGTCAACGGACGTATCTCCGAGCGCAATTTCCGGCGCGCCCGCCGGATGGGCAGCCTGGCCGGCTGGGTCCTCTCGCATGTAGACCGTCTGCTGATGCAGTCGGAGGGCGACGCCGAGCGCGTGCGTGCTCTTGGCGGGGGACATCTGGACCCCAGGCGCGTGGCCGTACTGGGCAACTCCAAGTTCGATCAAGAGATCACGCCGCTTTCGGCGGCGGAGATCCAGGCGCTGCGGACGGAGTTGAAGCTGCCGGAGGCGGCGCCGGTCTTCGTGGCGGGCAGCACGCGCAGCCCGGAGGAGGAGGCGCAGGTTCTCGAGGCGTACAACCGGATGCGCGCTCGCTTTCCCGACCTCTGTTTAATCATGGCTCCGCGCCACATCCAGCGCGCTGAGGAAGTCGTGGCCGCCGCAAGGGCGACCGGGCTGGCGCCGGTCCGCCGTACGCATTTGGCGGAGGCCGGCGCGCCGGTGCGTCAGATCGTTCTGGACACGATCGGGGAGCTAGCAAAGGTCTACGCCGTCGCCACGTTCGCCTTCGTCGGCAACAGTTTTCCGCCGGTCGTGAAGGGTGGGGGACAGAACATCCTCCAGCCGCTCGCGCACGGCAAGCCGGTGCTGTTCGGGCCGCGCACGGCGACCATCCGCTCAGAGGCGGCGCTGGCGATTGAGGCGGGCGTCGGCTTCCGCGTGGAAGACGGGAAGGCGCTGGCGGCGGAGGGGATTCGCCTGCTGGAGAATCCGGCGGAGCGGCAGGCCATCGAGGCGCGCGCGCTGGCGCTTATGGCCGCCAACCGGGGCGTCTCGGCGCGCTATGCCGAAGCGGTGGCGGAGCTGGCGCAGACGGTCCCATGAGCGCCGCGGACTATCTGCTCTCCGTCTCGCGCGGTCGGCCCGGCCTGATCCCCGGCGCCCTGCGCCTCGGCCTGAGCGCGCTGGCCCCGGTCTACTGCGCCGGCCTGGAGGCCTATCTGCTGCCCTACCGGCTCGGCATTCGCAAGCGGCTGCGCCTGCCCTGCCCGGTGATCTCCATCGGTAATCTGACGACGGGCGGGACAGGCAAGACGCCGATGACGCAGCTCGTGTGCCGCCAACTGCAGGCGCGCGGTCTGTGTGTCGCGGTCCTGATCCGGGGATATGGGGGGCAGCACGAGCGGGGCTGTGCTCTCGTTTCGGATGGGAAGCAGGTCCTTCTGAGCGCCCGTGAGGCCGGCGATGAAGCCGCGCTCCTGGCCCAATCGCTGCCGGGCGTTCCCATCGTGACGGGTAAAGACCGCCGCGTCACCGGAAAGCTGGCCTGGGAACGGTTCGCGCCGGACGTGATCGTGCTGGACGACGGCCTGCAGTTCTGGCAACTGCACCGGGAGCTGGACATCGTGCTGCTAAATGCCTGCGAGCCCTTCGACAACGGCTGGACGTTTCCGCGGGGGCTGCTGCGCGAGCCGCCCTCGCATCTGCGCCGCGCGGGTATCGTGGTGCTGACCAACGCCCGGCGCGCCGGGCCGGAGCGAACCGCCGCGCTGCGGGCGACGGTCAATCATATAGCCCCAAATCGTCCCATTTTCACCGCCGACCTGATCCCGACCGGTCTGCGCGTGCTGTGCGCGGAGACCGTCTATCCTGTATCCTGGCTGGAAGGGCGGCGTGTCGCGGCCCTTTCGGCCATTGGCAATCCGGCTTCCTTCGAGTCCCTCCTGGAAGAGCTGGGCGCCATCGTGGTCAGGCGGTTCCGCTTCCCGGACCATCAGGCGCTGACACCGGCGGATCTGCACACGACACTCGCCCATGCCCGCGAAGCCGGGACCGAGGCGATCCTTACGACCGAGAAAGACGCCATTAAGATGCCTTCGATTCACACGGAAATGCCTCTGCTGGCCCTGCAGGTCGCTATGATGATCGATAGGGAAACGGAGTTCGTGGAGCGGCTGATAGACCTTACCCAAGACCTCACCCCCTAACCGACCACGGGCCTTGCTCCGCGTAGGACGGTGCTTCGCACCTACGCTTCGTATCGGCCCTGCCTCTCCTGCGTAAGCAGAGGGGGAGATTTTGATGTGGTAGTCCGCGCAGGCGGACAGCGACAAAGGAGCAGGGCGCCATTTCTCCGCTTTGTAGCGCATAATATACACAACTTATGTCTGAATTCAGCGCATCCCATAGAGAAGAAGAGACGGCCTCGCTGCCGTTGCGGAAGCGATTCGATCGCCTTGCTTCGCGAATCGCGCTGCTGCTGGTCGGGCCGGTGCGGGCGATGCCCCTGCCGATGGCCAGAGCGGTAGGCCGCGCGCTGGGCGTGCTGGTATATTATATGTTGAGAAAGCGCCGGCAGGTGGCGCTGAAAAACCTGGAACTGATCTACGGCGGGAATACGGATAGCAGCGAGCGGAAGCGCATAGCGCGGGCGGTCTTCCGGCATTTCGGGGAATGGGGCGCTGAGTTCGTCAAGATTCCGCAGTTGAGCCGTGCCGACGTGGATCGCCTGGCGACCGTAGAAGGTGAGGAGAATCTGCGTCAGGCGCTCGCCTCGGGCAAGGGCACGCTGCTCATTACCGGCCACTTCGGCAACTGGGAGTTCATGGCCCGCTGGCTGACTACCCACGGCTACCCGCTTAACGTCGTGGCGCGGAAAGCCAACGACCCTAACGCCGAGAAGCTGCTCGTCGATACGCGGGAAGGCAACGGGGCGCATGTCTTCTCGCGGGGAAACTCGGCCCGCGCCGTGCTGCAGTGCCTGAAGAAGAACGAGGTCGTCGCCCTGCTGCCCGATCAGAACGCCGCCGACGTGTTCGTGCCGTTTCTCGGCCACCCGACCGGCACGGTGGACGGCCCGGCGGTCATCCATCTCAAGACCGGGGCGCCGCTGTTGTTTAGCTGGTGCGTTCGCACGCCGGAAGACCGATTTCATATCACCTTCGAGCCTCCGGTGATCGTCGAATCAGAGGGGGACCGCGCTACCGATGTGGCGCGCGTCATGACACTCATCAACGCGCGTCTGGAGGCGCAAATCCGCCGCCATCCCACCCAGTGGCTCTGGCTGCACGATCGCTGGAGAGCCTCGCCGGAGGTCTTCCAGAATGCAGAGAAGCAGGCTCACCTGCTCGATAGATCGGTTGGCAACGGACACAAAGAGGAGGATTCCGAGTATCGTGACACTGCCCGCCGTTGACATGGCGTCCGTGCGGCGCATCCTGATCATCAAGCTGAGCGCCCTGGGCGACATCATCCACGCGCTGCCGATCACGGCGGCGTTAGGCGAAGCATTTCCCGACGTTGAGTTGACCTGGGTGGTAGAGGAGGCGTTCGCGCCCCTGCTGACGGGCAATCCCTACCTGTCCCGCATTCTCACGCTGCCCAAGGTGCATACGCGGCGGCTGCGCTCGGCGAAGTTTCGGCGCACCTATTTCGGCGGGATCCGCAGCCTGCGGGAGGACCGATATGATCTGGCGCTGGATTTACAGGGGCTGACGAAGAGCGCCCTCCTCGCCGTCGCCTCCCGCGCGCCCGTGCGCCTGGGCTATCATTTCCAGCGGGAGGCGGCTCCCTGGCTGGTACGCCCGGTGCCGCCGCGTCCGCAGAGCGCGCACGTGGTGGAGCACTATCTGGATGTGGCCCGTCATCTGGGCGCCGAGCCGGATCGGGTGCGCTTCCCCTTCGCGATACCCGAAGACGCGGAAGAGAACGTGGTTGCGATGCTGTGCGAGGCGGGCATCGATCCGCACGCGCCGTTCGTCACGGTCAACCCGGCAGCCGGAACGGCCCTCAAGCAGTGGGGCGCGGCGAACTATGCGGCTTTGATGGACGCGATCCAGGAAGATTTGCGCCTGCCTGCAGTCCTGGTGACGGCGGATCTGGCCGTCGCCGCGCAAGTGCGCAGAGCGGCCCGGTATCCCTTCGGGGACCTGGCGGGCCGTACGGACCTGAAGCAGTTGGCAGCGGTGCTTCGCCGGGGCGCCGTCCACGTCTGCGGGGATACCGGCTCCGGCCACCTGGCCGCCGCCCTGGAGTGCCCCGTCATCTCCCTGATCGGACCCAGCGAGCCCGAGCGCGTCTGCCCCTACGGCCAGCGCGCCAACACGATTCAGTATCGCGCGCTCTGCGGCGGCGCCTGCCGGCACCATCACTGCCAGTACGATCGCCCAAAGTGCCTGGAGGCCATCATGGTCTCTGAGGTGCTGAACCGAATTCGCACCTTTACTCCGAGCCGCGTTGCGGGCCGTGAGTAGCCGGGGTAAATAGACCTCTCCCGCCGCTGCTGCGCCTATCCAATCGCCGACGCGCTCCCCATTCCCTTCTCCTTCGTAAGAAGAGGGGGAATAAGAACGATTTACATCTAAGGATGGAGTGGAAATGGACGTTATCCCGGTCGAATATCCCGTACCGAGCCAGGAGACCAGCTTAGAGCTTTGCCGGCAGTTAGAGCATGGCCATATCCTGATGCTGGCGAAGACGCCGTTTATGCCCTCCGAAGAGGACTGTGAATTCCTGCGGGCGCAGCGCCAGTCGGAGAGCAAGGCGCACAAGAACATCGCCTATAAGCCGCATCTCGACCGGGCGACCGGCACGACGGGACAGGCTGCCGAGGATGGGGAGCGTCTGCACCGGATCCTGGCGCAGTATTCGCGCGGGGCGCTCGCCTTTCTCGGCGAGATGTTTCCCAACTACGCGCGTGTCTGGAAGGTGGACTATGCCAGTTTTCGCCCGGTCGAGGAGGAGGGCCGAGTCCTGCCGCTGCGGCACCGCAACGACCTGATGCATCTGGATGCGTTTCCGACCCGTCCGACACACGGAGGCCGGATTCTGCGCGCCTTCACCAATCTGCACCCCACCAAGGACCGCGTCTGGGGCACGAGCGATTCGTTCGAGGCGCTGGCCGAGCGCTACGCCGAGGCGGCGGGATTGAAGCAGGTCACCAGCCCGCTTTCGGCAGCAAGGCGCCGCGCGGCCCGGGCCGGCCGTCTGGTAGGCCTGAAGGTGCCGGCCCGCTCGCCCTACGACGAGTTCATGCTCAATTTTCATCACTTTCTCAAGAGCAACGAAGCGTTCCAGAAAACGGGCAGGCGGCATACGTTCGCGTTCCCGCCCGGCGCCACCTGGATCTGCTTTACCGATCAGATCGGCCATAGTGTCCTCTCAGGACAATATGCCTTAGAGCAGACCTGCATCGTGCCCTATGAAGCGATGGTCCAGCCGGAACTCTCCCCGATCGCCGTTCTGGAGCGGCTCGCCGGCCGGCCCCTAACGGACTCTCGCGAGGCGGGCCGGATTCCGGCTTGAGCGAGCACGGCATGACGATCTCGACCCTACCCGACCTGAAAACCATCCGGCGGCTGCTCATCATCCGGCTGAGCTCCATCGGCGACGTCACGCACGCCCTGCCTGTCTCGGCAGCGCTCGGGGAGGCGTTCCCGAACCTAGAGATCAGTTGGGTCGTCGAGGAGATGTCCGCCGATGTCGTGGCCGGTAACCCGTACGTGCATGAGATCATCATGGTGCCGCGGGAGCGCTGGAAGCGGGCGCGGCTCTCTCCGCGCGTCTGGCGGGAGTATCTCGAATTCCTGGCCGGGCTGCGGCGACGGCGTTTCGAGGTAACGCTGGACCTGCAGGGCTATGCCAAGAGCGGCGTGATGGCGCTGGCGACCGGCGCGCCGTACCGGTTCGGAGGCTGGCGGCTGCGCGAGGGAGCGCAACTGGCCTCGCGCCTGCTGCCGCATCGGCCCGAAAGCGCGCACCGGGTGGAGCGGTTCCTGGATGTCGTGCGGGCATTCGGGGCGGATTTGAATCCGGTCCGCTTCCCGTTCTCTATTTCCGATTCCGCCCGCGCCCGTGCGGAGGCGCTGCTCTGCGCGGGCGGTCTCTCGCCGGAGGCGCCTTATGCCGTACTCAATCCTGCGACGGGCAATCAGGTGAGGCGCTGGGGCGCGGCGCGCTACGCACAACTGGTAAGCCTGCTTGCCGAAGCCTACCATCTGCCCTCCGTGCTCATCGGCTCCGAAAAAGACATCGCGCTCTGCGAGGAGATTCGCGAGATTGTGCAGCGGGTCCACGCGTCGCCTCCCGCGATCCCCGTGCCGCTGAATCTGGCCGGGAAGACCGGATTGAAGGAGCTGGCGGCCGTCCTGGAGCGGTGCGCCGTGCAGATCAGCGGGGATACCGGCTCCGCGCACATCGCCGCCGCGCTGGGACGTCCCGTGGTGGCCTTGTTCGGGCCGACCGACCCGGCGCACGCGGGACCCTGGAACCAGAGCGGCAACGTGCTCTGCCATCGGGAGCTTTGCGCGGCGGGCTGCGGCCCGCAGCGATGCGCCCGACCGGAGATCGTAGCCGGCGCTATGGCAGAAGCCGGTAAAAGCGGATACAATAGAAGTCGAGGGAAATCCACCACCGCGAGCTGCCTGGCGGCGATCACGCCGAACGAGGTCTGCATGAAAGTCGGACAGAACCTGCATGGCTGAGAAAAGGGAACCCAGGACCGTCTCCCGAAGAGCAGAGACGGCGCGTGATGCGCTTGCCGCGGCCGGGCGCATTTTGGTGCTCGCCAAGTTTCGCTTCATGGGGGATACGATCGTGGCGACGCCGTTTCTGGGCCAGTTGCGCGGCCAGTTCCCGAACGCGTTGATCTCGCTGTTGGCCTCGCCCTCAGCCGCTACGGCGCTTGCCGGCTGCCCGCACGTGGATGCGATCCTATCTTTAGAGACAGCCGGGGTGAGCCGGTGGCGTCATAGCCGGGAACTGCTCGATCTGCTGCGGCAGGGCGACTACGACGCCGTCTTCCTGCTGAACCGCTCCTTTCACTGCGCCGTGACGAGCGCGCAGGCCGGCATTCCGGTACGCATCGGCTACGCGACCGACCTTCGCAGGCCGTTTCTGACCTTGCCGGTCCCCTATAGCTTCGACCGGCATGAGGTGGAGTGCCATCTGGATATGCTGCGGGCGCTGGGCCTGCCGGCGCAGCCCCAGCTTCCCGAGCTCTGGATCTCTGAAGAGGAGCGCAGGCCGATGGCGGCGCGCTTGACTGAGTTGGGCTGGCCGGAGAACAGACCCTTGATCGGCGTGCAGCCAGGCTCAAACGACGCCGCTATCCGCGAATGGGGGGCGGAGCGCTACGCCTGGGTCGCGGACCGGCTGGTCGAGGAAACCGGCGGCAGCGTGATTCTGATGGGCGGCGCGGCGGAGCGGCCGACAGCGGCGCGTATGGTGGAAGCCATGCGGCATCCCGCCTTGAACCTGGCGGGGGAATTGAGACTGCGTGAGGCGCTGGCTGCTATAGGGTTGTGCGACCTGTGGCTCGGCAACGACACGGGCTTGCTACACGCCGCCGTCGCGCAACGGGTGGCCAGCGTGGGGCTTTTTGGTCCCAATAAGGTCCTGCGTTGGGGGTACGCCACGCCGCGCCATCGCTCGCTGGTAGTCATCCCGGACCGGCCTGCGCGAGACGACACGACGGTGCGCCGCTGCCTGGACGCCATTCCTCCGGAAACGGCGCTGGAGGCGGCGCGGGCTGTCCTGCGCCATCCAAAGCGGCAGCCGGAGGAGGCCGCTTACGCGGCGCCGGCGCCGGACCCTGCTGCCGCGCGGTCGCCCTATTTTGACGCGACCCTGGCCCCGGCGCTCGCTCCCGTGAGACGGCGATGAAACGGCCCCTCACCTGTACCGGGCCGTGAACGACCCGGACCTCACCCCCTAACCCCTCTCCTTCGTAAGGAGAGGGGGAGCGTTGTTCTTATCTTCTACCTCCGCCTGGAGGATAGAGCAGCTCAGGGAAGAGGGTACTAGCTTCTAATAGAGTCCCCCCTCCCCTAAACTTGGGGGAGGGGAAGGGGGTGGGGGCCTATGCCCGCAGTAACCATTTCCAACCTGACGATAGGGAGAGCGGAAGGGCCGTTGGCGCTCATCGCCGGGCCGTGCGTGGTCGAGAGCCTGGAGCTTTGTCGCCATGTCGCGGCAGAGGTGCTCGCCATCACGCGCTCGCTGGGCATGTTTTATATCTTCAAGGCCAGCTTCGACAAGGCCAACCGCACCGCCGTGACCTCATTTCGCGGGCGCGGCATGGAAGACGGACTGGCGGTCCTGGCAGCCATTAAGCAAGAGTTCGGCGTTCCGGTTTTGACGGACGTGCATGAGACCTGGCAGTGCCGGCCGGTCGCGGAGGTATGCGACGTGCTGCAGATACCGGCGTTTCTGTGCCGGCAGACCGATCTGCTTCTGGCCGCCGCGGAGACCGGTCGCGCCCTCAACATCAAGAAGGGACAGTTCCTGGCGCCCTGGGACATGCGTAATGTCGTGGAGAAGGTCGAATCGACCGGCAACCGCAATCTGTTGTTGACGGAGCGCGGCGTCTCGTTTGGCTACAACACGCTGGTGGTGGATATGACCAGCCTGCCGCAGATGCGTGCGCTTGGCTATCCGGTCGTCTTCGACGGCACGCACAGCGTCCAGAAGCCCGGCGGCGGCGCGGGCGGGACTTCTTCCGGCGGCCAGCGCGAGTTCATTCCGCACCTGACGCGCGCCGCCGTTGCCACGGGCGTGGATGCGCTGTTTTTGGAGGTCCATCCGGGGCCGGAGAAGGGGCTTTCTGACGCCGCCTCGATGCTGCCGCTGAGCGATCTGCCGGGACTGCTGCGCCAGGCGGTCGCCATCGATGCGATCCTCCGCGAAAGCGGGAAGAAGGGAGCGGACGAATCGCGATGAAGACGGCGCTGATCACCGGCATCACGGGGCAGGACGGTTCCTATCTGGCCGAGCTGCTGCTGGAAAAAGGCTATCGGGTAGTGGGGGTGGTGCGCCGCTCCAGCACCGAGAACTTCGAGCGTATCGCTTCCATCCAGGAGCGCGTCGAGCTGGCGCAGGCCGATCTGCTCGACCAGTATTCGCTCATCGAGGCGGTCCGCTCCGCCGCGCCCGACGAGGTCTACAATCTGGCCGCGCAGTCGTTCGTGCCGACAAGCTGGAACCAGCCGGTTCTTACGGGCGAGTTCACGGCGCTGGGCGTAACGCGCCTGCTGGAGGCGATCCGGCTCGTCAACACGAAGATCCGTTTCTACCAGGCCTCCTCCTCCGAAATGTTCGGTAAGGTCCGCGAGACACCGCAGACGGAGATGACGCCTTTCCATCCGCGTAGTCCTTATGGCGTCGCCAAGGTGTACGGCCACTTCATCACGATCAACTACCGCGAGAGCTACAATCTCTTTGCCGTCTCCGGAATCTGCTTCAACCACGAATCAATGCGCCGCGGCCGGGAGTTCGTGACGCGCAAGGTCTCCGACGGCGTGGTGCGCATCAAGCTGGGGCTGGCAAAGGAGCTGCGGCTGGGCAACCTGGAAGCGCGGCGCGACTGGGGCTTTGCGGGTGATTTCGTGGAGGCGATGTGGCGGATGCTCCAGCAGGAGACGCCGGAGGACTACGTGATCGCCACCGGCCAGACGCACTCGGTGCGCGACCTGGTCGAGGTCGCTTTCAGGCACGTCGGGCTGGAATGGGAGAAGTATGTCGTTCAGGACCCGGCTTTCTACCGTCCCGCCGAGGTGGATTTGCTGGTCGGCGATCCGGCCAAAGCGCGGGAAAAACTCGGCTGGGAGCCGAAGGTGACGTTCGAGGAGCTGATCGCGCAGATGGTGGATGCCGACCTGGAACGGTGGCAGAAGATTCTGCGGCACGGATGAAGCCGGTGATGGATGCGACAGCGCGAATTCTGGTCACCGGCGCCAACGGGTTCGTCGGGCGGCATCTGATCGCCCACCTCCTTGCCGAAGAGGCGGATTCGCGCATCCTGGCGGCTGTGCATGGAGCGCACGCACAGGAACTGTCGCAGCCTGCACCCGATTTTCCGGAGGCGGCAGGCTGGCCGGGCGGCGATGCCGGCGGGCGTATTCGGGCTGACGGGCTGGATGTCTGCGATGCCGGCCAGGTGGACGCTTTGCTGCAGGAGTTCTGCCCGCAGCAGATCTATCATCTGGCGGCGCGGGCTTCCGGCGCCGACGCCGACCGCGAAGCCCTCTTCGCCGTCAACGTCGGGGGAACGCGCCACGTATTAGAGGCTGCCGCGCGTCTTTCCGAGCTGCCGCGCGTTTTGCTGGTCAGCACAGGCTACGTGTACGGCAATACGGACCCTGAGCATCCTGCGCGCGAGGAGGACCCGCTCGCGCCTACGGTCCGCTACGGTCTCTATACCGATAGCAAGATCGAAATGGAAGCAGTTGCCAGGGATTTTCCTGGCCTGGCTCTCATAGTCCGCGCGTTCGCGCATACCGGGCCGGGGCAGATCGAGAGCTACGCGGTGCCGGCGTTCGCGCGGCAGTTGGCGCGGATCGAGCGCGGGCTGGAGCCGCCGGTGCTGCGCGTGGGTAACCTGGAAGCGCGCCGGGACCTTTTAGACGTACGGGACGTGGTCTGCGCTTATGCTCTGCTGATGCGGCATGGCGTGTCCGGCCGGGTCTATAACGTCGCCAGCGGCCGGCCGATCCGGATGAGAGAGGTGCTGGACCGGCTGCGCGGGTTTTGCCCGGTAACGACGGAGGTTACGGTGGATCCGGCCCGTCTGCGTCCAGCGGACATCGCCTGCTCGACGGGCGATGCCTCTCGTCTGCGCGCGGAGACGGGCTGGCAGCCCTCCCGGACGCTCGATCAGACTCTGCGCGCTACACTCGATTACTGGCGCGCTCAGAAATCCGGGCTGCCCGCGGGGCCCTGACCCGCTGCCCGTCTGGCAGGCCGCTATGCGGCCAATCTCCCTTTCGGGCAGACCAGAGCGGATGTTAGCCTCCTCACCCCTTAACCGATCATGGGCCTTGCGGCTCTGCCTCTCCTTACGAAGGAGAGGGAAAGACCTCACCTCCCAACCCCCTCTCCTTCGTAAGGAGAGGGGGAGATTGGGGTAGGGCGCGATTGCAGGATTACCGTCACCCCTCACTTCAGTGAGCGAAGCGAACGGTTCAGGGAAAGGGGATGAGCGTCGGCGATTGGGACGAGGGGTCAGGTGGATTAAATAAAATGGACTATCTTTCATTTGCCAGAGAGATGCTGGAGCTGGAGGCGGAGGCGATCCGCCGCGCGGCGGATCGCCTGGGCGACTCCTTCTGCCGCGCACTCGACCTGCTAGACGGCTGCGCGGGCAAGGTCGTGACGACAGGCGTGGGTAAGTCAGGCATCGCGGCGCGGAAGCTGGCGGCGACGCTGACCTCGACGGGCTGTGCGGCCGTCTTTCTGCACCCCTCCGAAGCGATGCACGGGGACCTGGGCCTGGTGGCCGGCGAGGACGTGGTCATTGCTATGAGCAACGGCGGCGAGAGTGAAGAGCTGCTGGCGATCCTGCCGGCCCTGCTGGCGCGCGACGTTCCGATCATCGCCATCGTCGGAAATGTGGACTCGACGCTGGCGCAGAAGGCCGCCGTCGTGCTGGATGCTTCCATCGAGCGAGAGGCGTGCCCGCTCAATCTAGCGCCGACAGCCAGTGTCGTCGTCGGCATGGCCCTGGGGGACGCCCTGGCGATGACGCTGCAGAAGCGGCGGGGTTTCCGGCCCGAAGACTATGCGCGCAATCATCCCGGCGGCCGGCTCGGACGGCGGCTAACGCTACGCGTTTGCGACGTGATGCCGGGCGGCCCGAAGGCGCTGCCGCGCGTTGCGCCGGGCACGGCGCTTATGGACGTGTTGTGCGAGATCACGGACAAATCTCTGGGCGCGACCTGCGTGGTAGACGAGGACGGCAGCCTGCTGGGCATCATCACCGACTACGACGTGCGCCTGACGCTACAGCGGCTCGGCGAGGAGGGTCGCCTGAGCGAGGCGTTCGCGCAGACCGCCGAGGCGATCATGACACGCCGCCCGGCGGTGGTGCTGCATCCCGACCAACTGGCCTACGAGGCGCTGCGCCTGATGGAAGACCGGCCGCGCGTCATCTCCGTTGCCCCGGTGGTAGATGCGGACGGGCGTTGCCTGGGAATGCTGCGCGTCCACGATCTGGTGCAGGCCGGACTGTGACTGCCTACCCCCTGCACGACCTCGGGCCTTGCGGCCCTGGCCTGCCTGGTTCGCTCGCTGCGCTCGCAGGGAATAGGGAGCGCGTCGGCGATTGGAGGGGGAATAGTGTTGAAGGCTATTGCGCTTATAGGCGAAGAGGCAGGGGACGACCATGCTGATCATCACAGGGCCGGAAGAGAGCGGCATGAGGGAACTGGCTCTCTTCTGCCGGAAACTTGGTTTTGAAACAGGTGGTGATGCCCAGGAAACCGTGGGAGAGGCGGATGCGGTCGTCCGAATCCATCGGGAAATCTGCCGGCAGATCGAAGGGCGTGAGGAAGGTGAGGGCCCATCGAGCGCGGTTTTCGGAAAGCTGGGATCTCTGTTCCGGCCGATCTTTCGGAAGGACGGCGGCGCAGTGGACCTCGACCGTCTACGGAAGGAGTATGAGGAGGCTATCCGAAGCATTTCCAGCGAGGTGATTTTAGATTCGCGTTTTATGCGCTGTTCGGCGCTGCTGGAAATCTGGCATGCCGTCCACAGCGATCTGCGGGTGCTGCTGACCCATCGCGCGCCGGAACCTTTTTCCGATACGCAAGGCCGGTCGTCCGGCACGTCTTCTTCGGCGGACGGTCTTCGGGAACGCTTTTCCGATTGCATCGAGGCTCTGTTAAAGCAGGACATCGACTTCCGAATCCTGCTTTATCCTCAACTCCTCCGGCAGTATGAAACGGTCTATGCTGCTTTCTCCGATCTAGGCTTCCATTTCGATCTCGCAGAAGGGGAGCGTATATGGAAGGATCTGGCAGAATCGGGTGTGGCGGCTATCGGCTCGACTTCCGTGAATGAGAATGAGACGAGAAGATGAGCTTGAGAGCCAGACAAGGACGGAACGAGCTCCTGCCGGGCGTCCTTCTGCGGCGGCTGAAGCGGAAATGGCTGCATCAGGTCCGGTTCTATCAGCGGGAGGGGCCTCAAATCTTTCTCCGGGACACCCTCTCCAAGATTCGCGTGCGTGGCCGGCAGATCGCCGCCGTGCGTGTCCCTTATCTCGGTCTCAAAGCCTTTGCCTATCGGTTGAGCGGCAGAGATCCGGCGCTGGCGTATCAAGTCGTTCCGGAGGTCGATCCGTATGCGCGCTGGATGGCGGTGAACGATCCACGCCCTTCCGATCTGGACTGGCAGCGACAGAGCGCCGAACGATTTGCCTACAAGCCGCGGATCAGCCTTATCACCCCCGTTTTCAATCCGCCGCTACAGGCCTTGCAGGAAGCGATCGACTCGGCGCTGGCGCAGACCTATCCGCACTGGCAGTTGTGCCTGGTGGATGGGTATTCCGAGGCGGGCGCGGTCCGGGCCATTCTGGAGGAAGCGGAGCGACGCGATCCTCGAATCCGCGTGCAGTATCTCAATAAGAACCTGGGTATCTCCCGCAACTCCAATCACGCGCTGGAGATGGCGGAAGGGGAGTTCGTGGCGCTGTTCGATCACGACGATGTGCTGGCGCCGAACATGCTCTATGAGGTCGTGTCGCTTCTGAACCGGTACCCGGAGGCCGACGTCGTCTATTTCGACGAGGACCATCTCTCTGCCGATGGGACTGAGCGCCACTGGCCCTTCTTCAAGCCGGACTGGTGGTCTCCGGAGATGCTCTTGTCGGCCAACTACCTGATGCATTCGGTGATCCGCCGCTCGTTAGTGGC
>Ga0070739_10000502_pt1 | contig 74737 bp, 65 predicted proteins | sample Coa_R1_7_FD_66445 | JGI IMG/M metagenome (GOLD analysis project Ga0070739, IMG submission 66445) | Surface soil microbial communities from Centralia Pennsylvania, which are recovering from an underground coalmine fire - Coalmine... | ecosystem: Environmental > Terrestrial > Soil > Unclassified ...
GCGGGCACAAAACCAACTACTCCTAGAGTACCAATGAGGTCTAGTTCAGTCCGCACGAAGCCCGGAAGCGTGATGCCTCCGGGCTTCCTACTGTCCAGGTGCGTCAAGTCTATAAGTACCCCATTTTCTTCTCCTCGAACTCCATCGCCTTTATTATAGCATGAGTACAAGCTGAGGGATAGATATAGGGCGAACGATCATTCCATATTCAAATCTTGCAAAGACGGCAGACCAAAATTAATATAATCGTTTGATAGTTGACACGTTTAATTTTGATCTTAAGGAACTTTCGGTTTAGCATGATGGAATTGCTGGCTAATTACTTCAAACGCCTTATCGAACCGGTTAAGATCATCTTCCCGGACAAAGATGTCCTCGTTTGTAGGCGAGATAGGAGAGCCAAAACAGGCAGGAAGTCGCTCCTTTAGTCGGGCAAGCACTCGCGAGTCCTTGTGCCTCTCTGGCTCAGGAATAATGCAAACCACCTGATCGACAACCAGGAGATTGGATACAAGCCATCTTGTTGGTGGTTCGAAATCAGGATAATACAAAATAGTGTATGGGGGGTGTTGCATGGGAATATTCCTTCCAAACGTTTATTCCAGGCCGGCTTCGGCGATCTCAATGGCGTGGACGAGGGCGCGGGCCTTGTTGACACACTCCTGGTACTCGTTGGCGGGCACCGAATCGGCGACGAGGCCGCCGCCGGACTGAAGCCAGGCCGTCTGGCCGTCCACCAGCATGGTGCGGATGGTGATCGCCATGTCCATGTCGCCGGAATAGCTGAAGTAGCCCACGGCGCCGGCATAGAAGCCTCGGCGGGTGGTCTCCTGCTCGTCGATGATCTGCATCGCCCGCACCTTCGGCGCGCCGGAGACCGTGCCTGCCGGGAAGCAGGCGCGCAGCACGTCGAAAACGTCTTTGTCGGCGGAGAGGCGGCCGGTCACGTTGGAGACGATGTGCATGACGTGCGAGTAGCGCTCGATGCTCATCAGCTCGTCCACGCGAACGGTGCCGTAGTCGCAGACGCGCCCGATGTCGTTGCGGCCTAAATCGACCAACATGATATGCTCGGCGCGCTCCTTCTCGTCGGCGAGCAGCTCGGCCTCCAGGCGCGCGTCCTCTTCCGGCGTTTTGCCACGCGGGCGCGTGCCGGCGATAGGCCGCACGCGCACGACTCCCCGCTCCACAGTCACCAGGATCTCCGGCGAGGTGCCAATCACCTTGCGCTCGCCCAGCGTCAGGTAGTACATATAGGGCGACGGGTTGACCGAGCGCAGGGCGCGATAGAGATCGAACGGCGGCACGGTGAATCCCACCTTAAACCGCTGCGACAGCACGATCTGGAAGGCGTCCCCGGCCAGGATGTACTGCCGGCATCGCTCCACAGCCGCCTCATATGCCTCCCTGGAAACGCACGATTCAACGTGGACGGGCAGAGATACGGCGTGGGGCGTGGGGCGTGGGGCGTGGGGCGAAAAGGGCGCCGAATCGGGCAGTGGCGCCCGCAGGCGCGCGACCAGGCTTTCGATCTTTTTCACGGCCTCGTCGTAGGCCAGGCCAGCCTCGCCGGTGACGTGGGCGTTGCAGAGGACGGTGACACGATGGCGGACGTGATCGAAGATGAGGAGGGTATCGGTGAAGAGGAAGCAGGCGTCGTCGACGTTGAGATCGTCGGGGTTCTTATCGGGCAGGGCTTCGAAAAAGCGCACGACGTCGTAGCCGAAAAAGCCGACCGCGCCGCCGCAGAAGCGGGGCAGGTCGGGCGATTCGACGTAGCGATAGCGCCCCAGCAGCTCTTTCAGCAGCGTGAGCGGGTCTTCGCCGGGAGCGATCTCGACCGTCTGTGTCCGGCTTCCCTCCTGAATGGTGGCCCGGTTGCCTTTGCTGCGAAAGATCAGCGCCGGGTCACTGCCCAAAAACGAATAGCGCCCGATGCGCTCGCCGCCCTCCACGCTTTCCAGAAGGAACGCGCAGCCGTTGCCGCCGGGATCCGCCGTCGCGGTCAACTTTTCGAAGGCGGAAACGGGCGTCAGCCGATCGGCGAGGATCTCCCGGTAGACGGGGATCAGATTGCCCTGCCGGGCGCGGGAGATAAATTCTTCTCGGTCGGGGACGATCATGGCTGCCTGGCCGCCTTCTGCTCTCTTCGAAAACGGTGTTTCCGTGAGGAGGATGGATCATTTTACCACAGGCGACAGGCAGTTGGCAGGTTTGGAAGTCAAAACAGGTCCCGGAGCGTATAATTCAGAAAGGCGTTCCCTTATAGGCCCTCACCCCTAACCGGATAGAAAGAGTCTTGCTAGCGTGAGTGCAAAAAGCCAGGAACAACAGAGAGCCGACAAGGAGACGGTAGACGTTCTGATCGTCGGGGCGGGGCCGGCGGGACTGCAGGCAGCCTGCACCGCGCAGGATTTGGGGCTGACCCATCGAATCCTCGATCGGCGGGGATTGGCGCACTCCTTCGTCGAGTACCCACAGACGCTGCGCTTCTTCTCTCCGCCGGACGAAATGGCCGTCGGCGGCGTGCCTTTCCCAATGCGCGGCGGCGACAAGCCGACGCGCGAGGACATCCTGCCGTATTTCCGCGCCGTCGTCCGTGCCCGCCACCTTAACCTCTCCCTCTGGGAGCGCATCACCGACTTTCGGCGGGAAGGCGACCTGTTCCGGCTGCAGACGGTGCGCGAGCCGGACGGGGATGCCGGCAGCGTCTATTGCGGTCGTTCCATGGTGCTGGCTTCCGGGGTCTGGGATGTGCCCAACCGCCTCACCTGCCCCGGCGCTTCCCTCCCGCACGTGATTAGCCGCTTCCACGAGCCGACGGAGTTCTTCGGCATGGATGCCCTGGTGGTCGGCGGAGGCAACTCGGCGGTCTATGCGTCGTTGGCGCTTTCGGAAGCGGGGGCGCGGGTGACGTTCGCGATGCGCCGCCCGCCCGTGGCCTACCAGAGCCATCTGCGCCCCTTCGTGGTGCGCGATCTGGAGATCGCCGTCGAGGAGAAGAAGGTCGATCTGCGCGTGGGGGCGATCGTGGCCCGAATCGAGCCGGAGACGGCCTGGCTGCAGCCTGCTGAATACGACCCGGAACATCCTCTCGGCGGCAAGCCGGTCGGAGAGCCCTACCCTATTCCCGCCCACTTCGTCTTCGCCCTGCTCGGCCAGCGCACGGATACCGCCCTCTTCGAGAGGATGGGCCTCTGTCTGCAGCCGGACGGACGCCCGCAGCGTGACCCGGAAACCTACGAGACGAACGTTCCCGGTGTCTACGTGGCCGGCTCCCTGGCAGGAGGCGACATCGACATCATCATTACCGGGCGCCGGCAGACGGCGGGGGTGGTGCGGCGCATCGCAGAAAAACTGAAATAACCCAGGCCTGTGCCTGTTGTGAGACTGCAAGAAATAAACCACCCACACGCTTCGCTCGCTAGAGACACAGAGGCACAGAGGAAAAGCCAAGGCGAGAAAAGCAAGAAGAGAACAAAGAGGCTGGTGCAATTAGAAAAGCCTATGCCTCTGCTATCCACAAAGGGAGAGCACAGAGAAAAACGCTTCCGCTATAGCAAGCCCTGGCTTTTCTCTGTGATCTCGCTCGTCATGAGTACGAGGGAAAGGCTTGCTATACGTACTGCCTGATTCTGTTTTTCTCTTTGCTTTTCTCGCATTGGCTTTTCCTCTGTGTGCTCTGTGGCTCTAGCGAGCGTAGCGAGCGGGTGGTGACATTTTCTGCAACTTGACAGTACGTATAGGCTTTGAGGAGGGGCGAAATGATCGGGGAGGATTGCCGGGTGGTCGGGATGGACGGCGAGCGGCTGCGAGAGGTCGAGGACCTGATCGAGCAGGGCCGAGAGGAGGGGCTGTATCCGGCTGCCGTCTATATGGTCGTGCGGCACGGTAAGGTAGCGGCACAGGGCGCGTTCGGTTTCGCCCAGCCGGAGGCGACACCGCCTGTTCCGGCTACGCTGGAGACGATCTTCGACATGGCCTCGGTCAGCAAGCCGATCACGGCGACGCTGCTGCTGCAGTGCGTCGAGCGGGGCCTGGTGCATCTGGGGATGACCGTCGCCTACTTCCTGCCGGAAGCGAAGGAGGCGCCGGTCGGGCCGGTCACGCTGCGGCAGTTGGCGACGCATACCAGCGGGCTGCCCGCCTGGAAGCCGCTCTACAAGACCGAGGCAGCCTCGGCCCTGGAAGCCATCCTGACGATGCCCCTGGAGACCGAGCCGGGCACGCACTACGTCTATAGCGATCTGGGTTACATCCTGCTGGGGGAGATCCTCGCCCGTGTCACGGGCAAGTCGCTGGACCGCCTGGCGCAGGAAGCGATCTTTGCGCCACTCGGCATGACGCGCACCGGTTATTGCCCGGACGTATCCCTGCACCCTGAAATCGCCGCGACGGCCAACTGCTCCTGGCGCGAAGGCCGGACTCTGGTCGGGGAAGTGCATGATGCCAACGCGCATAGTCTGGCCGGCGTGGCCGGTCATGCCGGCCTTTTCTCGACCGCGCCGGACATGGCACGCTTCGCGCGCGCGCTTCTTTACGCTCCGCCAGATTTGCCGGTGATCCTCCATCCCCGCGCCCGCCGTCTGGCTGCCGAAAACCAGATCGATCCGGCGATCGGCGGGCACTCTATCGGGTGGTTCACGCCTCCCAACGGCATGCTGCCCTGGGGCGACCTGCTCTCCTCCCACACGTTCGGACATACCGGCTTTACCGGCACGCTGCTCATGCTGGACCCGAAAACCAACCTGATCCTTCTCCTGCTGACCAACCGCGTCTACCAGCCCGGCGAAGGTACGGGAGTTCTGCGCCTGCGCCGCCTCTTCGCCAACCTTGTCGCCGGTGCTATCATGGATTGACAGTTCCTAAAACTTGTAAGGGAGAAGAGGTCGTATCAAGATTTAGGCTCCTCGCCGGATTCTTCCCACGAAACTTCCAGTATCTGGGCGTTCGGGAGAAGGCGTTTCAACTCCTCGTAGGTGAAATGATTGTCTTCTATCGCCTGGTCGATCTCTTCCCGATGAGCTTCATAAAAGGTAATCGCTGCCCTGATGTTTGCAACCGGGTAGGGATAGCCTTCTGCCATACGCTCAACATCCATGTCAAAGTGCCTGGCGATCATAATGACTTCCCAGATGGCAAGGCCCGAGCCCTTCATATTGGGCTGCCTTCCAAACTGCAGCCATAATGGTAGCTTACCGAGCAATCGGGCTTAGCCATATACGTTGTAGGGCAACATTCTTGACGATTTACCAGCGACTACATTATAATAAATGTTATAACGTTCGGTTCTGCTAGGAGCATGCGATGACCGCTTTGAAACTGACTACCGTCGGAAATTCTACTGGTGTCGTGCTGCCTAAAGAGATTCTGGAGCGGCTGCACGTCAAGAAAGGGGATGTTCTGTATGTTGTGGAGACGCCGAACGGTATAGAGCTCACGCCCTATGATCCGGCGTTTGCCATGCAGATGGAGGCTGCCGAGCGCGTAATGCGCGAGGACCGGGATGTCTTGCGTAAGTTGGCGGAATAGTCCAATGGCGGGGCCGATCTGGATTCGAGAGGATGTTGTGCGGGCGATCCATCAGCGTCAACTAGCCGAGCATGGCGGGCTGCCTGGCGTGCGGGATCCGAATGCGCTCGCTTCTGCTTTAGCCCGACCGCGTAATCTCCTGGCTTATGGTGAACCGATGCCAGACATCGTGACTCTGGCTGCCGCCTACGCCTACGGCATTGCACGCAATCATCCTTTTGCAGATGGCAACAAGCGCGTCTCACTGGTCGTCTGCCGCACGTTTTTGATGCTGAATGGATACGACATCGATGCGACGCAAGAGGAAAAGTATAAGACGTTCCTGCGCCTTGCCGCTGGAGAATTATCTGAGGAAGAACTTATCCAATGGATTCGTCAGTGTCTGGTCCAGCTTGCTGTTGATGATTAAACTTCACGTGGGAAGTCGTCAGGCCGAAGGAGTTTTGGTCTCGTCGGGGGATGTTGGCTCGTCCGCAGGCCGGGAGCGGGCCAGACGCGCCTGACGGGCGGCGACCGCTTTGCGGATCTGCCGGTTGCGCCGTTCCTGCTGCCAGCGTGGATTCATGAGGTAGTTGATGATCACCCAGCTAAAGAAGATCAGGAGGGCGAGGATCGGCACGGCGGCGATCCGCAAAATGACCTCGTAGAGGCTATCTCCCTGTTCCGGCTGCATGATCGGATACCTCCTGGCTCAAACCGTTCCCCCTCTCCTTCCGAAGGAGAGGGGATCAAGGGGTGAGGTTTAGCGAACGGGCTGCCGGCGGTCCATCAGCATCCAGGTGAGCAGGCCGAGTCCGAGGACCAGGCAGACCGAGGCGTTGATGCATACGGCAAGATCGGCATTGAGATGCTCGGCCAGAAAGCCGATCTCCAGGCCGCCGATCGGAAAGAGGCCGTTGAAGACGAGCGAATAGACGGCCATGACCCGGCCCCGCAGCGCGTCGGGAGCATCCTCTTGAACTTTGGTATTCGAGCTGATCGCAAAGACGATCATGAAGAAGCCGCTCAACAGCAGCACTCCGAGTGCCATCCAGTAGGCGGAAGCGGAGGAGAAAAGGATCAGCGCCACGCAGAATAGAAGCGCCCCGCCGTAGACCGAGACCCGGCGGGGAATCCTCTCGCCCAGGGCTGCCAGCGCCAGCCCGCCTAATGCCGCGCCGATGCCGTTGACCGCCATGATCTGGCTGAGGGTGACCGCGCTGTAGCTGGAGACGCGGGCCGCGGTGGCCGCCTTGCCCAGGATCGCCTGGGCAAAGTTGGTGGCGAAGACGGGATAGAGCGTCGAAACGGGCCAGGCGAGCAGGCTGCCGATGCCGATCAGCGCGATGACCCGCAGGACGCTGGGCGTCTTCCAGATATAATGAAAGCCTTCCCAGACGGGCTGGCTATCCTCATGCGGCTTGAACGGTGGCAGCCGCATCATCAGCAGGGAGATGATGACGGCAATGAAGCTCAGCCCGTTGAGCCAGAAGCACATCGCCGCGCCCACTTTCGCCAATACCGCGCCCGCCAGGATCGGCCCGATGAAGCGGGCGAGGTTGAAGCGCAGGGAGTTGAGCGCGATGGCGTTGCCCAGCGCGTCCCGGTCGTCCACCATGTCGGTGACGAACGCCTGCTGCGCCGGCATGTTGAAGGCGTTGACGACGCTGGAGATGGCCGAGAGAACGGCGATGTGCCAGGGCTGGATCGGAATCCACCAGCGCTCATCCAGCACGGCCAGCACGAAGGCCAGGAGCATCATCACCGTCTGCGTCCAGACGAGGGTGGCGCGCCGGGAGTAGCGGTCGGCGATCTGCCCGCCCCAGACGGCAAAGAGAACGTAGGGGATGGCGCTGGCCCCGGAGACGATCCCCAGCCAGGCCGCCGACTTGGTCAGATCGTAGACCAGCCACTGCTGCGCCACCGTCTGCATCCACGTCCCGGCCACCGAGATCAACTGCCCGACGAAATAGAGCCGGAAATTGCGGAAGGAGAGCGCATAGAAGGCGGAGTGGCGTGCTCTCGCGCGCCGCGCCGCCTCTTCTAAGCGAACTGTATCTACCGGCAGCGAGGTCATGCGGCCATTGCTGGCGGTCTCCTGCAGGGTCGTTTCCTCCAGGCCGGTATCCTCTAGCCCGGAGCGTAGATCCTTGCTCAATCGTCCTCCTCTGCCGGGTGATTATTCGTAACGCAGAGCGTCGATAGGATGCAGTCCGGCGGCTTTATTGGCCGGATAGATTCCGAAGAACAAACCCACGCCCGCCGATACGATGAGGGCGACGACCACCGCGGTCGGATTGACGATGGTATTCCAATGCGCGATGGAGGACATCAGGTTCGAGCATCCGATGCCCAGAAGGATGCCGAAGATGCCGCCCAGGATCGAGATGATGGAGGCCTCGATCAGGAACTGGAGCAGGATGTCGCGCGGAGTCGCGCCGATGGCCTTGCGGATGCCGATCTCGCGAGTGCGCTCCGTCACCGAAACCAGCATGATGTTCATGATCCCGATGCCGCCCACGATCAGCGAGATGATGGCGACCGCCGAGAGCAGCGAGGTCATCGTCGTGGCAATGCTCTCCTGGCGGGCCATCAGCTCCGTCTGGCTGCGGATATTGAAGTCGTCGTTATCCGGGAACGGCGGCTGGAGATGATGGCGGGCGCGCAGGAAATCGGCGATCTCCTCCTGGGCCAGCGGCATCATCTTCTGGGTCGTGCAGCGCACAGACATAAAGCTGATATAGGGCGTGTTCAAGATGCGGTGCATCGCCGTGGTGATCGGCACGATGATGATATCGTCCTGGTCCTGGCCGAAAGCGCCTGCGCCCTTGGGCGCCAGCATCCCTACCACCGTATAGTCCTGGTTGTTAATGGAGATCGTCTGGCCGGTCAGGTCAGTGGTGGGATCGTTAGTCAGCTTATCGGCAATGGTGGTGCCGCATACGGCCACCTTGAGGCTGCCGTTAATATCGTAGTCGGATATAAAGCGGCCGCGATCTACCGAAGCGTTGTTGACGAACGGATAGTCGGGCGTGGCGCCGATCACGCTCGTGGTCGAGTTATTGGCGCCCATACGGATCTGGACGTTGGAGCGCACCTGGGGCGCGACCGCCGCGATCGATTTGGGAAAATTCTGGGCGATCAGCTTGGCGTCATCCAGGGTCAGACGGTTATCGGATTGTCCCCCGCCACCGCCGCCGGCGCTGCTGGAGCTGGTCGAGTTCGTAGACGTCGTATTGGTGCTGGTGGACGAATGGGTAGCCGCCGTAAGCCGGACCCGCGAGCGTTCGGGCCAGATCATCAGCATGTTCGTCCCTAACGAATTGACCGCATCTTCGACGTTCTTTTGCGCGCCCTGCCCGATGGCGACGACCAGAATCACGACGGCAACGCCGATGATGATTCCGAGCATGGTCAGCGCGGTGCGCATCTTATTGCTGGCCAGTCCACGCAGGGCGACCCGCATGCTTTCAAGCAGATTCATCGTTTTGCTCCTCTACGACACCGGGACCGGGCTGCGCGACGCCTGTTGCTGCTCGCGCTCCGCTTTCAATTGGGCCAGGACTTCGCTGGCGATCAGGCGCTCCTGCACCTGCTCGTCATCGACCACGCGTCCGTCCCGGATATGGACGATACGCTTGCAGTGCTGGCCGATATCGGGCTCGTGGGTGACCATGACGACCGTGCGGCCCTCGTCGTTGAGTTCCTGGAAGATCTGCATGATCTCCTCGCTCTGCTGGCTGGCCAGGTTACCGGTCGGCTCGTCGGCCAGCAGCAGCGCGGGATCGGAGGCGATGGCGCGGGCGATAGCCACGCGCTGCTGCTGGCCGCCGGAAAGCTCATTGGGCCGGTGGTCCAGGCGGTCGCCCAAGCCCACCCGCTCCAGGGCGTCGATAGCGCGGTCCGTGCGGTCTTTTTTCTTCCCATAGAGCAGAGGAAGCTCTACGTTCTCCAGGGCCGTCGTGCGGGCCAGCAGGTTAAAACCCTGAAAGATGAAGCCGATCTTCTGGTTACGGATGCGGGCCAGCTCGTAGTCGTCCATCTCGGCGACTTCCACGCCGTCGAGATAATACGAGCCTTCCGTAGGAACGTCCAGGCAGCCGATGATGTGCATCAAGGTGGACTTGCCCGATCCGGACGGCCCCATGATCGCCACGAACTCACCCGGATAGACGTCCAGATCGAGGCCATCGAGCGCCCGTACCTCCTGGTCGCCCATGATATAGGTTTTATGGATGTCGCGCAGCTTCAAGAGCGGCTCCTTCGATACCTCTGTCGGAGCCTGCTTTTGATTGCGCTTTAGAGTCCTCAGCATCGGATGATGATTCCTTTAGCCCCCTTCCCTTAAGGGAAGGGGGCTGGGGGTCAGGCGCTAACCGCCTCTGCCGCCGCCACGGCCACCGCCGCCACCACCGCCGCGATTGCCGCCACCCCGGTTTTGCGGACCGAATGGGGATTGCGGACCAAAACCGCGTCCGCCGGGCCCTTCCAGCGAGCCGGCCAGCACGATGGTCTGACCTTCCGTCAGGCCGTCGCGGATCTCGGTGTTGACGCCATCGCTGGCGCCGGTGCGGACCCGGACCGGCTGGATGTTGATTTTGCCATCCTTTTTCGTCAGCACGTTGACCGTAGCCCCACTTGTACCCAGTTTCACCGCCTCCGAGGGCACCAGCAGCACGTTATGGCGCGTGCCGGTATAGATGGTGACGCTGGCCGTCATGTCCGGTTTCAGTTGGGGGGCACGCCGCTGGCCGCCACCGGCAGGTCCTTGTCCGGCCTGGTTGGCGCCGTTCGCCGCCATGCCCGGTCCACCCGCGCCGCCGGCCGCAAAATTGGCACGGTTTCCAAATCCACCGGCCTTATTGCCGCCCCTACTGCCGCGGAAGCGGTGGGGGGTCTTGTCGATGGAGATCGACACGTCGTAGGTCACGACGCCGGACTGGATCGTCGAACCGGAAGCGATCTTGAATACGCGGCCCGTAAACGTATGCTGCGGGAACGCGTCGACCTTGATGTCGACCGGCTGCCCGATACGGATGCTGCCGATGTCGGTCTCGTCTACATAGGCATCCACTTCCAGGCGGCTCAGATCGGCAACGATGATGACCGTCGGCGCGGACAGCCCTGCGGCCAGCGTCTCGCCCTGCTGCGCGGCCATTTGCAGGACCGTGCCGGAGATGGGCGAGCGGATAATGGTCTTATCCCATTGCGCCTTGCTATAGGCGACCTGGTCTCTGGAGGCTTGCAGTTGCTCCCTGGCCTGCTCGACGTCTTGCTGCTTGAGGACATCGTTGGCGGAGTTGGCGATGGCGGCCTGCAGGTTCGCCTGCGCCTGCCCGACGGCGGCGCGCGCGCTATTGACGGCGGCGGCCTTGGAAGCGTTCAGGTAGGGCTCGGCCTTCGCCGCCGTCAGAGCGGCTCTGGCGGAGGCGACGTTCTGCTGCGCCTGCGTCACCTGGTCCTTCGCCGACTGGAGGCCGGCGGCCACATTCGTTCGGACAAGCGCCACGTTCTGCTGCGCCGAATCTACCTGCGCCTGGTTGACCGTGTTCTGGGCCACGTCGGTATCTACCTGGCTTTGCGGGACATAGCCCTGCTTCAAGAGCGCCTGGTCGCGCGCCAGCGTGATCGTCGAATTCTTATAGTTCGCCTGCGCCTGCGTGAGCTGCGCCTGCGCCGTAGAGATCTGCAGATTGGCGCTGGCCTGGGCCTGCTTGTAGTTGGACTGCGCCGTGGAGAGCGCTGCCTGCGCAGCGGTCAGCGCGGTCCGGGCACGCTCGATATCGGTGGGCGTCTGCGCGTTTTGCTGATTCGCATTGGCTTCTGCGGCGGCAAGCTGCGCTTCCGCGTTGTTGAGCGCCGCGCGGGCCTGCGAGATTGAGCTGCTCGTCTGGACCTTTACCTGCTGAACGCCGCTCTGCTGCTGCTGCAGCTTCGTTTGCGCGTCCAGCATGTTGGCCTGAGCCTGGTCGTACTGCGCCTGGATGTCCGGCAGGTTCAACTGCGCGATGACCTGTCCCTTGTGGACGTAAGTCCCCACGTCGGCATAAAGATGGCTGATGGTGCCGGTGATCTGGGAGCCGATATGCACTTCCGCGCCGGTCTGCGCGGTGATGCTGCCCGTCGCCGAGACGGTCTCGGTCAAGTCCCCACGCGTGACGGTGGCGGTCACCAGATTGTTGAGCGGATTCTCCGCCGGGTGGGTTTTGGCCCATCCCCACCAGCCCAGTCCGACGAGGACGACCAGCGTCACGATGGTGGGCAGCGCGCGCGTTTTTTGCTTTACACGCCTGCGTGCCGAAGGCGCGGGCGAAGATACGGAAGCCATGACGGTTATCTCCTTTTCCGATGGCTCGGAAAACACGATCTTGAAATAAGGGCTATGCTTTGATCGGCGCGGCGGCATCGGTCACCGCGCCCAGGGTAAAGCGGCGAAGAGTCTCCTCAATGGTAGGCAGCGGCTTGCGCTCCGGTTCTCCCGAAGCCGGTTCGGCCGCGCCCGCTTTCTCCAGGCGATCTGCGGCGGCCTCCAGCGTGCGTACTGCCTGCAGAACGGACAGCCGCTCACGTGGATCCAGCAGAGACCACAACTGACTGAGCCGCGCTCGTCTGCGGGCGCGGCGGGCCTCGACCCACTCGCGCCCTCGCTGCGTCAGGCGCAGGCGCACCACGCGCCGGTCGCGCGGATCGCTGAGCCGCTCCGCCAGCCCATGATTGATGAGCCGGTCCGCCGCCTGGGTCAGGGCATTCTGGCGTACGCCGAGGCGCTCGCTCAGCCGGCCCATCGTCTCGCCTGCCGTCAAAATCTCCGGCTCGCTTTCCGGATCATAGAGCGCCTGCGCCAGCCGCAACTGCGCCAGCGGCAACTGCAGCAGCGGCATATCCAGGTTTTCCGAGTCCATCAGCCGGCGCATGATGCGCGGAAGCATGGCTTCCAGCCAGACAAGCGCCTCCTGATCGTTTGCGACGCTCTCCGTTTCGGCCTGCGGCTTGCGCGGCATTGTACCCATAAGATGGTTCCTTCTTCCATAAGGCGGCACGGAGACGACACGCCCGTGCAGGTTTTGGGAATACACTACTATTGTATACGAACAGGGACGTGAAATGTTCACACCGGTGAAGTATTTCCGAAAAATATTTTTCTGGTATATTGAAGCGGTATTCAGGAGGAGAAGCAACTTCCCATCCGCTTAAAATCCGCTCGTGAGGGCGGCCCGGTAACGAAGGGAGGAGGCCATGCAGTTCTCGACCAGGGCGATCCACGCCGGCCAGGAGGCGGACCCGTCCGTAGGCGCCGTGTCGCCCCCGCTGCACCTGAGCGCCATCTATGCCTACGAATCGCCCGGCGTGATGCGCGCCGGTTATGAATACATCCGCTACGGAAACCCCACCCGCTCGGCGCTGGAGACCTGCCTGGCTTCTCTGGAAAACGCGCCCGACGGCTGCCCCGCGCTCTGTTTCAGCTCCGGCATGGCCGCCACGGACGGGCTTATGCGGCTTCTGCGCCCCGGCGAGCGCGTCCTGATGGCGCGGGACGTCTACGGCGGCACGACGAAGCTGGCCGAAGAGGTGCTGCGCCCGGCGGGAATCGAAGTCGCCTCCGCGGATGCCACGGACACCGCCCGCTTCGTGGAGGCGATCACCCTGCAAACAAAGCTCGTTTGGATCGAGACGCCCTCCAATCCTCTGCTGCGCCTCACCGACATCGCCACCGTTGCGGAGGCTAGCCATCGGGCCGGGGCGCTGGTCGCCGTGGACAGCACCTTCGCCACGCCCTATTTCCAGAACCCGCTCGATCTGGGCGCGGACGTGGTGATGCACTCGACCACCAAGTATCTGGGCGGGCACTCCGACCTGCTCGGTGGCGCGCTCATCGTGCGGGACCCGGCGCTGCGTGGGCGGCTCTACGAGTTGCAGAAGACCACCGGCGCCGTCGCCGCGCCCTTCGACTGCTGGCTGACGCTGCGCGGCGTGCGGTCTCTGGCGGCTCGGATGCGCCTGCATGAGAGCAACGCCTTCGCGGTCGCGCGCTTTCTGGAAGCCCATCCTCGCGTTGCGGCCGTCCACTATCCCGGCCTGCCGAGCCATCCTCAGCACGATCTGGCGGCGCGGCAGATGCGCGGGTTCGGCGGCATGGTCGCCTTCGAGATGCAGGAGGGCGCAGCGGCGGCCCGCAAGGTGCTGGAGCGCGTCAGGCTGTTCATTCTGGCCGCCAGCCTGGGCGGCGTGGAGAGCATCATCAGCTACCCACCGCTCATGTCCCATGCCGCGCTGACGCCCGAGGAGCGGCAGCGGCGCGGCATCTCGGACGGGCTTATCCGTCTCTCCGTCGGCCTGGAAGACGCCCAGGACCTGATCTCCGATCTCGACCAGGCCCTCGACATCTAATCCGAAAATCTAAGTCTCGAGGAGCAACATTTCATGTCCGGTACGCCATCTCAAGTCACGCCGGAGCGCATCATGCAGTTCGCTTTCGGATTCGCCCCGCCGCTGATCCTGGAAGCCGCCCTTCGCCACCGCGTTTTCGACATCTTGGATTCCGGCCCGAAGACGGTCGAGCAGGTCAGCGCCGAATCGGGCGCCTCCGTGCGCGGACTGCGCGCCATTATGAACGCGCTGGTCGCGCTGGAGTTTCTGGCGAAAGACAGCCAGCAGCGCTATTCCCTTCTGCCGGAGGCCGCCGCCTTCCTGGTCAGCACCAAACCGGGCTATCACGGCGGATTCTTCCAGCATACCAGCGCGCAGTTGATTCCCAACTGGCTGCATCTGGAGGAGATCGTGCGCACCGGCAAACCCGTGCGCTCCGTCAACCAGGAGAGCCAGGGCGCGCCCTTCTTCCAGGAGTTTGTCGAAGCGATCTTTCCCTTAAGCTATCCGGTCGCGCAGACGCTCGGCAAAGCGCTGGGCGTGCCGCAGGCGCAGCAGCCGATCCACGTTCTGGATCTGGCCGCCGGCTCCGGCGTGTGGGGGATTGCGCTCGCGCAGCAGTCGCCCCAGGTGCGCGTGACGGCGGTCGATTGGGCGGACGTAATCCCGGTGACCCGGCGGATGGCGGCGCGTTTCGGCCTGGAGGACCGGTTCCGCTTCATTGCGGGGGATCTGCAGGAAGTGGACTTTGGGACGGGCTATCAGGTCGCGACGCTGGGTCACATTCTGCACTCGGAGGGGGAGGCGAACAGCCGCGCCTTACTCCGCAAGGTCTATGAGGCGCTGGCGCCGGGAGGCACGATCGCGATCCACGAGATGGTCGCCAACGAAGAGCACAGCGGGCCGCCGTTCGCCATGATCTTCGCCGTCAACATGCTGGTCAATACGGAGGAGGGCGATACCTACTCGTTCGGCGAGATGAGCCGCTGGCTACAGGAGGCAGGCTTCGTCTCTCCTCGCACGGTCGAAGCGCCGAGCCATTCGCCTCTGATTCTAGCCGAGAAGGCTTAAGAGCCTGTCCTGAATTCCGAGATTCACGTGAAGAGACGGACTTTTCCGCCCGTGAGGGCGGTTGGCCTAACTCCTTAAGTTCCCCCTCTCCTTACGAAGGAGAGGCAGGCAGGGCCGCAAGGCCCGTGGTGACAGGAGCCCCGTGGTGGTTTAGGGGGCGAGGCCTCTGACCTCCGCTTAAAGTCCGCCCGGAGGGCGGTTGGCGGCGTAGCCGCCTCCCAGACGGGTCGTTCACGACCCGGCCGGTAAAGGGGTGAGATTTCACCCGCTCAGCTTTAAATCCACCGGCGGCGGCGGGCGATGGTGACGGTCAGCAGGCCGAGCATCACGATCAGCGCCAGCATCGCCCAGAAACCTGGCGTGCCCATCTGGTAGACCGGAGAGCGGAAGGTCATGCCCATGATCGCCACGATCACGCCGGCCGGCAGCAGGACCACCGAAAAGAGGGTCAGCGTCTTCATCACCTCGTTCGTGCGCAGCGCCGTCTGCGTGGTGAACATCTCGAAGGAGCCGACCAGCAGCTCCCGCGCGTTCTCGACCGTGTCGACGGCCCGTTCCAGGCGGTCGTTGAGCGCGCGGAAATGCCCCGCCGATTCGGAAGAGGCCAGCACCAGGAAGTCCGGGCGGGCGAGCGCGGAGTAGACCTCTCGATGCGGCGTCAGTGTCCGTCGCACCTGCGCGACATGCCGCCGGAGCACGATCAGGTCGGCCAGCAGGTCCCGGTCGCTGTGCGGACGCAGCGCCAGCTCGTCCAGCCGGTCGATCTGCGTCTCCAGCGATTCCACGACGCGGAAGTAGCTGGTCACGTGCCAGTCCAGGAGCGACGCCAGAAAGGAAGACGCGTCCAACTGTCCGAGCTGGCTGTCTCCCTTGATCCGCTGGTCGAAGCTTTTCAAAAACGCGACCGGCTCGCGATGCGCGGTGACCACATAGTTCTCTCCGACGATAAAATCCAGCTCGGCGGCTCCATAGCGATGGTCGGCCTCACGGATGGTGTCGATAGAGAGCTGGAAGTAAGAGCCGTAGTTGTCCAGCCGGGGCCGGCGGACGGGCTGCAGCAGATCGTAGATCGACTCGCGTTTCAGCCCCAGCAGCGCCCCGACCTGGCGCACTTCGCTCTCGTCGAAGGCTTCCAGGTCGATCCAGAGCAGTTGGCTCTCGCGGAGACTGTCGATCACCGCTCTATTTAACTGGACCGTTCGGTCCGATCCTTCGGCATCGTAGAGGCAGGCGCTTATCGGCATGGGCTTCCTTCCTGCAGCGAAATCCATCTTAAAAGAGAAGGCATTTAATGGATATACGCACCGACGAGCCTGATAACGGCAAACAGGTCACGCCCACTGACGGCATGGAGATCGGCGAGGACTGCACTCTGGCCCCCGGCGTCTACTATCTGCCGCACGGTCTTTCCCTCGTCGCCGATGGCATCACCTTCGACGGGAACGGGGCGCTCCTGATCGGCCGGGACCGTCGCGGAACGGGCCTCCGGCTGGAAGGTCGGTCCGGCGTGACGATCAAGAACGTGCGGCTGCGCGACTACTACCACGGCATCCACGCGAGCAGCGGCAAAGATCTCACCCTCATCGGAAATCAGATCACCGCGACCGCCGAGCTGCCGCCCAATACGGTCTTCCTGGACATCTGGCGCGGCCCCGAAGAGGCGTATGGAGGCGCGATCCTGCTCTGGGAGGTCACCGACAGCCTGATCGCCGGCAACGATCTCCAGCACCAGCAGTCGGGCCTGCTCACCTATGGTTGCGAGCGGCTGACCGTGCGCAGCAATCAGGCCGGCTACAACAGCGGCTACGGCTTCCATCTGTTCGATACCTCCGACAGCCTGTTCGAGGAGAACCATGCCGACTACTGCTGCCGCTTCGAGCCGCGCGAAGGCGGGCGGCACTACGGCCACATGGGCGCGGACGCGGCAGGCTTTTTGATCGTCCATCGCTCCTGCCGCAATACGTTCCGGCGCAACACCGCCCGCCTGGGCGGCGACGGCTTCTTTCTGGCGGGCCTGTCTCCGGATGGCCGAAAGGTCGGCTGTGACGACAACCTGTTCGAGGAGAACGATGCCTCGCTCAGTCCCAACATCGCGTTCGAGGCCACCTTCAGCCGGGGCAATATCTTCCGCAATAACTTCGCGGACCGCTGCAACTATGGCTTCTGGCTCGGCTTTTCCTGGGATACGACCGTCGAGAACAACCGGGTGATCCTGAACCGGCAGGCGGGAATCGCCGTGGAGAACGGGCACGGCTTTACCGTGCGGGGCAACACCTTCCAGGCCAACGGGCACGGCATTTTGATCTGGACCAAGCACGTCGAATCGTTCGCCGCGCTCTTTCCGGAGAATGGGACCAGCTACGACTGGAACATCGAGGAGAACACGTTTACTCGCAACGGCAAAGGCATCCGTATCGCCGCCGATCAGGACCACGGCATCCGCTCTTTGCCGGCAGAGGCGTCCGGCAAGCCGGAGACGCGCCCGCGCGACCACGCGATCCGCAAGAACGACATTCAGGACAACCGCGTCGGTATCGAGTTGTCCAACGCCGACAACACCCTCATCGAAGAGAATATCTTGAACCGCAATGTCGAGGCCAATCTGCGCCAGGACGACACCCGCGAAACTCTCGCCCGCAACAATCTGGGCGCTGTCGGCGGGTATCTGTGAGGCTTCCCTGACCCCCTTCCCTAAAGGGAGTCAGGGAAGCCTTAAAGCAGCTTCAGCATCTTGTGAGTCTGGGGAATGACTCGGACCTCGTCGAGATGGCGGGAAGCACGGGCCTGCAGGGCGATCATGCGGCCGGGCGCGACGGTCTCCGGCTCGAAGCCAAAGGGCGTGACCGGCTGGAGGATTAGCGGGATGGCGGGGTCTACACATTTAATCAGGGCGACGACCGCATCCAGCTCTTCCTCGGTAGTGGCCGGTGTGACGACCAGCTTGCCGTAGACGGAGGTCTCTCTCGCGACTTCCAGAAAGCGCCGGTGACGCGCCCAGGTCTCTTCGGGGTCCAGGCCGGTCGCCGTGGGCGCTTTGAAGTCCATGGAGACGTAGTCCACCAGCGGCAGGATACGGCGGAGGTGGTCCGGCAGGAGGCCGTTCGTTTCGAGGAAGACCTTCAGGCCGAGCGCGCGTACGTCCGGCAGCCAGCGCTCCAGGAACGCGGCGTGCAACAGCGGCTCGCCACCGGTCATGGAAAGCGAGTGGTGCGGCTCGGCCAGATAGCCGCGCACGATGCCCGTCAGCGCCTCCGCCGGCACCGGATTGGGAATGCGGCGGAACGTCCAAGAGCCCGGCGGCTCCTCGACGCGGCAGTGCGAAGGTGAACCCGACTCCTTCAGGGTCTCCGGGCTATCGCAGTAGGTGCAGCGCAGATTGCAGCCGTACGTGCGCACGAACACCTGCCGGTGGCCGACAAGGACCCCTTCCCCCTGAATGGACGAGAACACCTCCACAAAACGCGCCGCCGCTTTCACTTTCCACTCCTCATAGCCGCTGACTCCATCCGACCGACTCAAGCTATTATACCAAAGCCTTCTTGTCGGCTTTTTGGTACCTTCCATCCATGCCTTCGTACGGTTCAGCCGCCCGCTTCGATCACTGCCCTGCCAACGGCCAACAGCAGCCGAAAAAAAGTGATTGACATCCGAGCGAGGAATCACTATACTTAGGCTTAAGCTCACAATAACCTTAAGGTTTATTCATTCTAACCTCATTATGTACACACCACACTGGAAAAAAATCGCGGACGCGATCAGGGCGGATATTTCCACCGGAAAGCTTTCCTCCGGCGAGGCGCTGCTTTCCGAGACGGAGCTGGCCGAGCAGTGGCAAGTGTCGCGCGGCACGGCGCATCGCGCCATGCACGAGCTGCAGCGCAGCGGACTGGTGGTGCGCAAGCGGCGCGCGGGCACCTTCGTCGCCGATTCGCGTAAGCCGCGCCTGGGCCAGATCGCCGTCCTGATCCATACCGGCGACTTTCTGGAGCAGGAATACCTGTCCGGCATCCGCACCGGATTGCCGGACGAATACGACCTGCTCTTCTGCAATGTCCACTGTGATTCCGTGCGTGAGGCGCAAACGTTAGAGCGTCTAACGACCACGACAGATGGTATCGTCTGCATCCCGACGTGCGACCCCCATAATACCGATCTCCTCAACGCCTTGATTCGATCTGGAACCAGGATCGTGTTCCTGGACTGTATGCCTGCCGACGTGGACGCCGACGCGGTGCTCTCCGACAACTACGGAGCGACGCGAGAGGCGCTCCAGTTTCTGGTGGAACAGGGCCACCGGCGAATCGCCCATTTCACGGTAAACCGGATGGCTATCTCTTCTTTACGCGAACGCTATGATGCTTATCGGGAGGTGATGCTTCAACAGGGTGCGGCGGATATTCATCGCTGGGTGCGCGAGTTTCCCTACGACGTGACCACGCGGGACCCCGTACATCCCTCGCAGGCGATCCAGGATGCATTGTTCACGCTCATGCATTCGCCGGACCGCCCGACGGCTATCTTCTGCGCCCACGACTATATTCTATCGGCGGTACTGCAGGCCTGCCAGACGTTAGGGATGGCGGTTCCGGATGATCTGGAGATCGTCAGCTTCAACGACTGCCCGCCCTTCGTACCCTATCTGCCTGGCAATGTTCATCGCATCGTGCAGCGGGCTCATGAGATGGGCCAGATCGCTGCGGAGCATCTCTGCCGCCGGATGCGCGGCGAGGACGACGCGCCGGAGATCGTGCGCATCGCTCCCCTGTTCTATGCCGCGGGAGGGGCGCCGCCGGCCGAGGATTGAAACGAGACGAGAGAATTCCTCCGGCGGCTCCGCGTGCCGGAGGCCACATGCAAGGCTTTCCCTGTACCAACCTCAAGGAGCGCATGCGCTTGAAAAGGAGAGCGCGCGCTTGGAAAGGATCAAGGCATTGAGAAGCAGAACCCGTGCATTCACCCTGATCGAGCTGCTCGTCGTCATCGCCATTATCGCGATTCTAGCAGCCATCCTGTTCCCCGTCTTCGCCCAGGCCCGCGAGAAGGCCCGGGGGACCTCCTGTCTGAGCAACACCAAGCAGTTGGGCCTCGCCTTCGCGATGTACGTGCAAGACTATGATGAGACCACCCTCTTTGTCGGCCCCGACCATGACTGGTGGTTTCCGATGTACCCGTACATGAAGAACATCCAGATGCTCTACTGTCCGGACCGAAACGACTTCTGCGACGGCTGTTTTGAAATGCCGGATGGCACGCGGCCGAACAACGCTCGAATCGAAGGCTACGGCTATAACGGCGGCCCGCTGAACACCCGCGGCGGGGGACTGCTTCAGGTCGAGCAGACGGTCGGTGGAGTCCAGTACGTAGAGCTCGGAATCTCGTTGGCGCAGATCCAGGCGCCGGCCCAAACGTTCGCGTTCGGCGACAGCTACGACACGCCTCGGATGGGCTTCGCGATGACGTTCCTGGCCTGCACGTGGAACGGCACGACGAACCAGTCCCTTCGTCATAACGGCCAATTCAATGTGGCGTTCGTAGACGGGCACTCCAAGAATGTGTATGAGGAGGGCGGCTACCTTACGTCAGGATCGGAAAACGGCCGCTTCATCCGGCCGCGCAATACGTCCCTGATCACCGATTACTGCTCCGATCCCAACAACGTCGTTGCCGATGACGGAGCGCCTTACCAGGACTCGCTGCCGATCCCCACGCTGACATGCGGGCAGATCGGCGCCTACTTCGACGCGAACTTCGACAAGCCGTGCGGCAATGCGGCGCCCGGCTCGACCAACTGCACGATGCACGATTGACGCAGCAGCCAACCCGGAGCTCCTGTCAGGCGGCAGTTATGAGCGCGCCTGACAGGAGCTCCACAAGAACACTGGGAACGGCCCGATCACCCCGCGCGCGGCAGCCCTCGTTATCTGCGCCGCCGTTGCCGTTTTCGGGTACAAGGAGACGTCGCATGCAAAAAGAAGTCAAGCCGGGACTCATCGCGCTCGCCGTGATCCTGTTGCTCGCCTTCATAGCCTTTCTAGGATGGCGGTCGTTCGGTTCCAAGGGCGATACACTGCCTCAAGCATCCGTCCAGTCTCACTGGCAGTCGAAGAAATCCGGCCCGAATCGTTGACGCGCCGCCCTTCATGGCATACGTCCCAGAACGCCATTTCCCGATGCGGCCCCATCGCATGGGAGCGGCTCTTCGGCGCGCCGAGCCGGTAGTAGCTCGAACTTATGCGCTTGAGAGCCGATCCCTCGACAAGAACTCTATGAACAGCCAGATCACCCCGCGTACGGCAGCCCTCGTAATCTGCGTCGCCGCTGTCATTATCGTGTGCATCGAGGCGCGCGCCCTCTGGGCGCGCGATAACCCGCCGCCTCACGTCTTGACCGCGGCGGAGTGTACCTCCTGCCACTCGGATCCAGCCTCGCTGCGTCTCATGAAATGGAAGGAAGGCAACCTGCACGTCTTCTTCCACGGTCCCAACGTTACCCACCTCAAGCTCGACCTGGACTCGTCCAACCCGGCTGGCTCCGACTGGTCGCATAAGTCAGGCTGGGCGCATAAGTAACGCCTAGGAGGCGATCCCCATGCTCAAGTCGCGACGAGCGATCTCCACAGCGCTCCTTATTGTCCTGGTCCTCATCCTCCTCGTTTATGGCGCTGGCCGCTACCGTGAAAGTGTGTCCCAGCAGTTGATCGACGCAGCGAAAGCGGGCGACACGGCTGCGGTGAGCGCGCTCCTCCATCGGTTTGCCGATCCGAACTACAAGGCTCCTGACGGCGCAAGTCCGCTGGCGGCGGCGATCGGGGCGAAGCACCCGGACACTGCCGATGCACTTGTCAAGGCAGGCGCAGACCCCAACACACAACTGGTCCGTGGGGGCTTTACGCCGCTGGACTGGGCTTTGTCTCAGGGGGACTTTGTGCTCGCGCGCGATCTGCTCGCGCATGGCGCAGACGTGAATCCACCCAGGGTCTCTCCGCTGTCGGCGGCGATCGCGCACATGGCGCCGGGCAAGGGCGACTCGCCGGAGGTAGAGCAGATCGAGCAGGATCTCTTACGGCGCGGCGCAAACGTCAACCCTAAAGGATTGGGGGATGCGCCGCCCATCGTCGCGGCCGCGGCCACCGGCCGAACAGACCTGGTAGAGGACCTGCTCAAGCGCGGCGCCGATGTGAACGCGGCCTGGCCGCCCGGTGGCGCTCTTGCGGCCGCAGCCGACGCCGGCGACTCGCGGATGTGGAGCTTTCTGGTGCAGCATGGCGCCAGAGTCGACCCGGCCGGTGGGGAATGGCCTCAGATCTGGGCGAAGTATTGCCAGGACCCCGCCTGGATCGGCCGGCTGCGCGCGGCGCACGTCGATGTGAATTCGGAGGGCGCAAGCGGCACTTCCGGCGAGACAGCCTTGATGCTCGTCTCCAAAGATCCCGTCAAGGTGCGCGCCCTCCTCGCGCTCGGCGCAAACCCTCGCGGGCGTTCCAGCGATGGCGACACGGCCCTCGTCTTCGCTTCCCGCGAAGCCGGCATCGACGTCGTCAAGTCGCTCCTGGCACACGGCGCCTCGGTAAACGAGGTGGGGCTGAACCACGAGACGCCGTTACTGCGCGCGGCGAGAAGCCAGCGCACCGATCTTGTTCGCCTGTTCCTGGAGACAAGGGCAAACCCCAACGTCTTCGATGCGCGGGGCAATACTCCCTTGATGTACGCAGCGATTTATGATGCTCCGCAACCCGCCGCGTTGCTGCTCGCCCACGGCGCGAACCCGAACTTAGTGGATCCGACCCGCGGGCGAACGGCGCTCATGCTGGCTGCGGAGACCAGTCATGTGAAGATGATGGCGCTGTTGCTGCAACGGCACGCGAAAATCGACGTGAAAGACCAGGACGGGCAGACCGCCCTGGCATACGCCGCACGACGGCCGGACCCCGAGCCCACCCGGCTGCTGCTCGCCGCCGGCGCGAAGCCGGACCTTCCCGACAATCACGGCACCACGCCCCTCCAGCTCGCCCAGCGTCTGAAGCACGATAAGGTGGCCGCGCTGCTCTCGAAGCGAGCGATCTCAAACTAAACCCCTATGGAGCAGGCCCAGAAGCGGAAAGGGCCATAAGCCGGCCTCTTCCTTTCCGCTGACTGCCAGATGTTATTGAGAAAGCCTCCCTCTCTATCCCTCCCGTTCGGCAGGACAACACCGCTATCCTGTAGAATGCTCCGCCGGTGCAAATCACGATGTAAGCTGCGTGAGCGAGGAGGATAGAGCGGTATGGAAAGGGTGCGCGTAGGCATCATCGGGCCGAGCTGGTGGGTCGATTTCTGGCACCTGCCCGCGCTGCAGGGCCATCCCTGCGCCGAGATTACCGGAATATGCGGGGAGAAGGAGCGCGATCCGGCAGAGGTGCGCGCGAAGTACGGCCCTCACGCGGTCGCCTACACCGACCTGGAGACGATGCTCGACAACGCGCCGCTGGATGGCGTGATCGTCTGCACACCGAACGATCTGCACTATCCGGCCACGATGGCTGCCCTGCGCCGCAGCCTGCACGTCACCTGTGAAAAGCCTGTCGCGCTGAACGCGGAGCAGGCGCGGGAGATGGCGGAGACCGCACACGCGCGGGGCCTGGTCGGCATGACCGACTTCCCCTACCGCGATAACCCGGCGGTGCAGCGGTTTCGCGACCTCCTCAAAGAAGGCTATATCGGCACGCCTCTGCACGTTACCGGGCACTATTACGGCAGCTACGGCCTGCGCGGACGTCCCGGCTGGCGGTCCCTGCGCGCCCGCAGCGGCGCCGGTATTCTGGGCGATCTGGGCTCCCACCTCATCGACCTGGCCCGCTTCATTACCGGCGACGAGTTCTCCCAGGTCTGCGCCCACTCTCTGACCGTGCTGGACGCCCCGGAGCCGGAGGGCGTGCCCGACCTCTTGCGCACCGAAGACCCGCGCGTCGGGCCGCGCAACGACGACTCCTGCGCGTTCCTGGCCGAACTGGCCGGCGGGGCGCAGGGTATCTTCCACACAAGCTGGATGGCCTGGCAGGGCGCGGGACGGCAGAGCCAGAAGATCGAGATTTACGGCACCGAAGGCGTCTTAAGTTGGACGGCCACGCATGCCGGGACTCTTTTGCTGAGCATGCCGCGGGGCGCAAACCGGCCGGAGCCGATCCCGGTCGAGGGCACGGTCCCACCCGACCCGGCGCGCGAGGAGAACGAGGACTATTTCCGCATCGGGCGCCACACGCCTACGAACACCACCTACCGCTGGATCGAAGCCATCCGCACCGGACAGCGCCACGTCGCTCCCAGCCTGGAAGACGGCTGGCGCGCCCAGCAGGTCATCGACGCCGTCCTCCGGGCCAGCGCCGAGCGCCGCTGGGTCGAAGTCACCTGATACCGCCTGCCGGTCCGATCTTCTGTCTATTTGGTCGCCTGCAAGCGGAGGCCGCGCGGAATGAGGAGGCGGTCGAGGAGGTCGAAGAGGAACTGGACTACCAACGCCAGAAGGGCCGCCGGGACCGCGCCCTCCAGAATGGTGTTGTTATCGTTGAGGTTGAGGCCGCTGATGATCGGCTCCCCCAGCCCGCCCGCGCCGATGAGCGCCGCCAGGGTCGCCGTCCCCACGTTGATGATGGCGCTGGTCTTGATGCCCGCCAGGATGGTCCGCGAGGCCATCGGCAGGAAGATGCGGGTAAGCCGCTCGAAGGGCGGCAATCCTAACGCGGCCGCCGACTCGCGCAGCGGCTGCGGGATCTCCTGCAGGCCGGTCGCCGTGTTGCGCACGATAGGCAGCAGGCTATAGAGGAACAGCGCGACCACGGCCGTGGCCGGGCTGATGCCCAGAAACTTGATGGGCACGAGCAGCGCCAGCAGCGCCAGCGAGGGAATGGTCTGAATGACGCCCGTGATGCCGAGAATGATCTGACTGAGCGGCCCCGGACGGCTGGCGACGATGCCCAGCGGCACGCCGATCAGAATGGCCGCGACCAGCGAGATCGCTACCAGCTCCAGATGCTGCAGAGTCCAGGCGCCGATACGGGAGAGCGGCGGCGTGCTGCGCGGCATCGCGATGGGCTGCCCCTTCTCCCGGAAATAGAGCGCCGCCGCCTGGGTGTAGTCCTTGCTGCGCTCGGCGGCGGCGTTGAGACGGATCATCAGCGGCTCGTCGATGTTGCCTTCCAGCGTCCGGACCGCCGCCACCGCCAGCGGCGGCGCGTTCAGCCGGTAGAGAAAGACCGCCTTGTACTGCGGAAAGAAGCCGAGGTCGTCCTGCAGGACGGTCAGCTTATCCTCAGCGATGCGCGCGTCGGTCGAATAGGCGTCCGTGATATCGATCGAGCCGTTGGCGAGCGCCACGTATGCCAGCGTGTGGTCGATCCCACGAACGTTGCGCATATGCAGCCCATAGCGGGCCGTCAGCGGGCGCCATCCGTCCTGCCGTCCCAGAAATTCGTGCGTCACGGCGACCACCAGATCGGGATGACTGCGCAGGTCGCTGATCTTCGCGATGCCCAGCGCCTTCGCTCGATCCGCCCGCATCACCAGCGCGTACGTGTCATTAAAGCCCAGATCGCCGGTCATCCCGACTCCGTACCGGGCCAGCGCGGCCTGCATGTCCCCCGGCGACATGTTGCCCTTCACCTTCAAAATCTCTTCGCCGATGGTCCCCGTGTATTCGGGATAGAGGGTAATGGCCCCGCTTTTCAGCGCGTTCCACAAAATGGCCGTGCCGCCCATGCCCTGCTTATGCGTGACCGTAAAATGCGCTTTCTCCAGCAAGCCCCGCGCGATCTCCCCCAGCACATACGACTCCGTAAACTTCTTCGACCCCACCACAATCGGCGCCGCAACGCTTTGCACACTGCTAAAGACAAGAAAGAAAAGCACCAGCAGAGCTTTCATAGCTGAACGAGACTCCTCTGAGCGGTAAGGAAATCGGAGACGAACCGGCTGGCGGGTCGCTCCCGCAGATCCTCCAGCGTCCCCTGCTGGACGATTCGCCCCTCCATCAGCAGCACGATCTTGTCCGCCAGATAGCCCGCCTCCGCCATATCGTGGGTCACCAGGACGACCGTCTTCTGTAGCCTCCGGAAAATCTCCTTGAGATCGGTCTGCAGGGAGGCGCGCACCAGCGGGTCCAGAGCGGCCAGAGGCTCGTCGAGCAGGAGCACGTCCGGATCGAGCATGAGGGCGCGCATCAGGCTCACGCGCTGGCGCTGCCCGCCGGAAAGCTCGACCGGATATCGGTCCAGACCTTCCGGGGGAAAGTGGGTCAGATCGCACAGCTCCTTGAGCCGCGTTTGCATTTCGGAAGCGGGACGGCGAAGGTAGGTCGCCATGAGCAACGCGTTCTGCGCGGCCGTCAGATGAGGAAACAGCCCGCCGTCCTGGATCACGTAACCCATGCGGCGGCGCAGGGTAAGCACATTCTCCGGGGTGATGGGCGTGCCCTCGAAGGTGAGGGTCCCGGTCGTCGGCTCCAGCAGCCCGACCATCAGCCGCAGCAGCGTGGACTTGCCGCAGCCGCTCGGGCCGATCAGCACCGTGGTCTTGCCGGATTCGATGGAGAGGTCCGTAGGCGTGAGCGCGACCGTATCGCCGTACTTTTTGCTGACTCCCTTCAACTCGATCATAGCGCTCTTCCTTGCAGAAGAGCAGTTGTCAGTTGCCAGTTGTCAGTTGCCAGTTGAAACCGGTTTTTCTGACAACTGACAACTAATAACTGACAACTGTTTTTCATCGTGCGCACCGCAGGCCGAGCAGTCCCTGGCGATAGGTGGGCACGTACCAGTTGCGGAAACTGCACCGGAGGATACGCCCCGCCGTCGCCCAGGAGCCACCCCGGCAAACGAAGTGATTGCCGTCCATGTGCTCTTTGGAGTAGCCGTCGTAAGGGAACGCCTCAAAGCCCGGATAGGGCAAGAACGGCGAGGTCGTCCATTCCCAGACACCACCGGCCATGTCGAGCAGTCCGAAGGCGCTGGCGCCTTCCGGACGCCTGCCTACCGGCGACGGCTTCCAGGCCGCCAGCCCAAACGAGGCGTGACGCTTCCGCGGCTCTTCCTCTCCCCACGGATACCGGCGTGATTCTCCGGTCTCTGGATCATAGGCTGCTGCATACTCCCATTCGGCCTCCTCCGGCAGCCGCTTACCGGCCCAGCGCGCATAGGCATCTGCCTCATACCAACTGATGCCGCAGACCGGCTCCTCCGGATCGATCGGGCGCGGACCGGTCGGGCCGATATAGACATAGCCACTCTCGGCGCTCGGCGATTTGCGCCAGTACTCCGGCGCTGAAATTTGATTCGGCAAGGCCCATCCGAAATATCCTTCATCTCGCCATAGGCGATCGTTTTTATACCCATCCGCCTCGATGAAAGCCAGCCATTGCCCCGCCGTGACCGGCGTTCTATCCAGCTCGAACGGAGCGACCTCGACGAGATGGGCGCGTTTCTCATTATCGTAGCCATGCCGGTCATCCGATCCCATGAGGAACGTTCCCCCTGGTATTAGGACCATATCCGTAGCCGGTGGAGACGGGGAGAACGCAGGCGCCGTGTATTCGTAAATCTTGACTTGCTTGTGAATGAGCTGCAGCAGCTCCGTGATCGTCTCCTGATGCTGGCACTCGTGCTGAAAGGCGAACTCCCAGGCATAGCCATCCGCGATCAGCGGGTCGTCGCTGTTCAGATCCGTCTCTTCGAGCGTCTGCAGCGCGCGGCAGCGCGTCTCCGCCAGATAGTCCACCATTTCGGCACGGGATGGCAGGTGAATGCGATTGTCCTTGGGGTTCTCGGGAAGATTGGCAAACAGGAAGCTCAACGGTTCGTTCAGGCAAGGACGGCCCAGCGCGCGATTCCAGACCCAGTACTCCTCGGTCATGCCGATGTGGCCGAAATGCCAGCCGATGGGGCTATAGAAATCGTGGACGCGGACCTTAAGGAAGTCGTCCGGCACGAAGTCGAGCAGCCAGAGGGTCTTCGCTCTCGCCTGCTCCAGATCGCTTTTTATCGCCGCCTTCCGGGCTGCCTGACTCATAATCTGGGTCTCAGGAGAACTTCGGCAAACCACGAACGCTCGTCCTGCCAGGTCTGCTGAATTTCCAGGCCCACGGAAGCGCACAGCGCGCCAAAGCCGCCGAGCGTATACTTGTGACTGTTCTCCGTGTGGATGAATTCTCCTGCCTCGAAATGGAACTGTAGATTCTCCGCAGGCAGGCGGACCGTCTGCTTGCGGCGGCTGACCAGACGCATCTCGATACGCGCCTCCCGCTCTATGAAGGGCGCCTGATGCTCGAACCGATCCAGATCGAAATCGGCGTCCATCTCGCGATTGATGCGGGAGAGGATATTTTTGTTGAAGGCCGCCGTCACGCCGAGCGAATCGTTATAGGCCGCCTCGATAAGCCGGATGTCTTTCATCAAATCAATGCCGACCAGCAGACGGTCCGTCGGCTGCATCCGCCGCGCGATCCGTTCGAGGAAACCCGTGGCCTCCTCGCGGGTAAAGTTGCCGATGTTGCTGCCCAGGAACAGGAAGAGGCGCGGGCCGTGATGATCCGGCAGCGCCTGAAGGCTGTCGTCATACTCGGCGGCGATGGCAGTGATCGCCAGGCCCTCATAATCGCTCTGGAGGGCCAGGGCCGACTCATGCAGGAACTGGCGCGAGATGTCGATGGGAGTGTAATGCAGATGGCGCTGCCAGGCGAGCACGGCTTCGATCAGGAGCCGGGTCTTGCAGGAGCTGCCGCTGCCGAACTCGACCAGCGCGATATCGTCGCCAAGCGCGGCGACAATCTCGGCGGCGTGTTCCTCCAAAATCCGATGCTCGGTCCGGGTGAGATAGTATTCGGGCAGCGCGCAGATTCGCTCGAACAACTGGGAACCGGCGGCGTCGTAGAAGAGGCGACAGGGCAGGCTCTTTTGCTGCCTGGATAGCCCGCTCGTTACGAGCGCGAACAGCGTCTCCGGCTGGTGGCTGGCGGGCACGGTGATCAGATTGAGATTTGGCATCGTGGTTAATCTCGGGTGGGGCGACCCCAGGGAACCCGGCATGGGATTCGACGGCAACGATAGTCCTGACGTCAGCAGCAACGTTCTCGGCCAAGCGTGCAGGCTACTCCATTTACGAACGGCAGCGGGCCAAGTTCCCGTTACAGACTTCACTGCCGACTCTAATCTCTATAAGGAAATGATAGGCCGAAATAGTTCCAAAAGTTCCCACGCTCGTTCTCTCCTACGGAGTTCTTGCGGACATTTCGCTTCGGGCGACGGAAGTCGCCCGAACAAGATAAAGGGAGAACCCTTACGAAGAGGGAAGAGAACGGATGCGCTCGCGCACGGCAGTCCACATCGCGGCGCGCAGGCGTGCATCTTCCGTGAAGAGCTGTTCCAATTTCTGCTGCTTCGCGGCGATAAATTCGGGGTCCTGGATCGCGTCGAGGTTGGTGGCGACGTTAAGCGCGGCGCCTTCCAGACCGGAAAGCGCCAGCAGCAGGGCGACGGCGCCGTCGGAGCTGGCGTTCGGGTTGCCCTGCCGGAGGGCGGTCAACGCCATCTCCGCCGCTTCCCGGCACATCTCGGCGACGCGCAGAGGCACTTCAGCAGCCTGCTGCATGGCAGCCTGAATCGCCTCGGTACGCTGCGCCTTCTCGGCATCGTTCCCCTTCGGCAGCCCATAGGCAGCCATCACGGCTTCGTAGGCCGCCGAGTCTTCGTCGATGGCAGCGGTCAGCGCGGCGGCCAGCGTCTCGCCCCGGTTGCGCAAGGAAGCCATCTCCTCCGCGACTCCCTCAAAGCCCTTCTTGCCCATCGTCAGGCCGCTGACCATGCGCACCAACGCGGCAGCCAGCGCGCCCGCCAGAGCCGCGACACTGCCCCCGCCCGGCGTCGCCTGCGCCGCGCCCAGCCGGTCCAGAAAGCCGGTCACAGAGAGCCGCGCGAAACCGCCCGCCGCACCGGATTCCGGTACCCCCATGGAAACGCCGCCTTCGGAGGCTTGCTTCTGCAGGATGGCGTTCTCCAGAACCAGATTCGGGTCCCAGTTCTCCACCTGCAGATAGTACGCGGCGGCTTCCAGCAGGGCGGCCTGCGGGATGAGGCCGATGATCTCGCTCGTAAGGACCCGTGCCCCGTAACGGCGCGCCTCCGCCTTGACCAGCTCCTGCGCGCGATGGAGCGGCGTCTGCGCGTAGTTGAGCAGGTTCATGGAGACTTGCGCCTGGTTGCGGTCGGCCAGGAACACGCCCATCGCCTGGACGTTCTTCAGCCCCCCGGAGAGCGCGCGGACCGACCGGGCGACGGCGTCGGCGACCTTGACATCCGGCGTGTCCAACTGCAGGTTATAGGCAAGCAGAAAGAAACGCGCGCCGATGGCCGACGCGCCGGCCGTCGGATGCGGCCGGTCGGGTCCGAAATCCGGCTTCCAGGCCGGATCGGCCATCTTCTCCGCCAGCCCCTCGAACTCCCCCTGCCGGATGTTCGGAAGCGACCGCCTTTTGGGTGACGTGGCCGCCTGCCCATAGAGATAGACCGGCACGCCGAACTTCTCCGCGACCGCCTGCCCGACCTCATTCGCCAGAACGATACAGTCCTCCATCGTCGCGTCGCGAATGGGAATGAACGGGACCACGTCCACCGCGCCCATGCGCGGATGGCTGCCACGGTGCTCGCGCAGGTCGATGTGCTCCAGCGCCGCCGCATAGAGACGCAGGATCGCTTCCTTTAGCCCCTCTGGAGAGCCGGCCAGCGTGAGCACCATCCGGTTGTGATCCGCATCTACAGACCGGTCCAGCAGAATCACGCCTGGCGCCGAGGATACAGAGCCACTAATTGCCTCGATTACCTCGGGCCGCCGTCCCTCGCTGACGTTTGGAACACATTCTATAAGCATGCTGCTCGCTTCCTAGTTGCTGTTAGCCGGCCGTTCTAGCCGGGCAATGAATTACCCGTCTGTGGGTCCTTCGGACAACCGTCCTGCGTACGGCCCTCACCCCCTACCCCCTCTCCCCGTGAATCCGCTTCGCGGCCCGAAGGTTCGAAGAGGGGGAATTGTGTTGCTCTCTCGAATCTATGCTTCTGGGCAATAAAGCCTTACAGCAGAGCATCCTAGCTTCCAGTTTAGCTCCCCTCGCCCCTTGTGGGAGAGGGGACGGGGGTGAGGGGTTGCCGTAGAACGATCTGACCTCGCTTGATAACGCTTCTCGCCAGATTGATCCCCATGTGATACGGAATCAGGCGGTAGTCGTCGGCGTCCCAAATCACCAGGTCGGCCTGCTTGCCCGCCTCCAGGCTGCCCAGATGGTCGCCACGACCGGCCGCATACGCCGCGTTGAGGGTCGCCCCGACCAGCGCCTCGGCAGGCGTGAGATGCAGTTGGGTGCAGGCGAAGGAGAGCATAAGCGGCAGCGATTCGCTGTAGCAGGTGCCGGGATTGAAGTCGGTGGCGATGGCGACGGGCACGCCCATCTCGACCATGCGGCGGGCCGGGGCGTGGTGCGGAAGGCCCAGGAAGACGGCCGTGCCCGGCAGCAGGGTAGCGATCACGCCGGCCTCTGCCATCGCCTTGAGGCCCGCTTCGTTGGCGCAGTGCAGATGGTCGGCGGAGACCGCGCCGAGCCGAGCGGCCAGCAGCGCCCCACCGGTATCGGCCAGCTCGTCGGCGTGGAGCTTCGCCTGCAATCCATGTCGCTGCCCGGCGCGCAATATGCGCTCGCTCTGCTCCGGGGTAAAGGCCCCTCGCTCGCAGAAGACGTCGCAGAAACAGGCCAGTTCCCGGCGCGCGATCTCCGGGATGGCCTCCGCCTCCATCCAGGCTACGTAAGCGTCCGGCTCCATGCCCTGCGGAACGGCGTGCGCGCCCAGATAGGTCGGCACGACCTCGACCGGCTGGCGCTCTCCTGCCAGCCGCAGCGCCTCTAGCTGCCGTATCTCCGTGTCGAGGTCCAGCCCATAGCCGCTCTTCGCCTCGGCGGTCGTCGTGCCGTAGGCCAGCATCGTCCGCAGGTGGGACTCTGCATTCTCCGCAAGTTGCTCCAGAGAAACTTCCCGCGTCCTGCGGACGCTCGCGTAGATGCCGCCCCCTGCCGCCATGATCTCCTCGTAGGTCGCGCCACGCACTCTCAGCTCGAACTCGTTCTGCCGCGTACCTGCAAAGGCCAGGTGCGTGTGCGAGTCGATCAGGCCGGGCGTGACGACCGCGCCCCCAGCATCGATCTCCACGGTCTGCGCGTCGATGCCCGGAGACTTTAAGACCGCCTCCTCCGGCCCGGCGGCCGCGATCGTCTCGCCGGAGACGGCGACGGCCCCGTTCGCAACGATGCCCAATTCGCCCTGCAATGCGCCCGCCCGCGGCCCCGGCGGACCGGCGACCGTTACGAGCTGCCCGACATTGTGGATGAGGAGATCGACGTGCATCTACGCCTCTCGCATCGGAATGCGGACTCCCCTGGCCTCCGCTGTGGCGAGGGCTTCCGGGTAGCCCGCATCGGCATGGCGGATAATGCCCACGCCCGGATCGGTCGTCAGGACGCGCTCCAGCCGCACAGCCGCCTCCGGTGTGCCATCGGCCACGATTACCATGCCCGCGTGCTGCGAGAAGCCGATGCCGACCCCGCCGCCATGATGCACGCTGACCCATGATGCCCCGCCAACGGCGTTGATGAGCGCGTTCAGGAAGACCCAATCGGAGACGGCGTCGGAGCCGTCGCGCATGGCTTCGGTCTCCCGGTTCGGCGAGGCGACCGAGCCGCAGTCGAGATGGTCGCGCCCGATGACGATGGGCGCCTTCAGCTCGCCCTTCGCTACCATGTCGTTGATTCTGAGACCCAGGCGGGCGCGGTCACCGTAGCCCAGCCAGCAGATGCGCGCGGGCAGGCCCTGGAAGTGGACACGCTCCCGCGCCAGCTTAATCCAGCGGCAGAGCGGCTCGTCATTGGCAAACTCTTCCAGGATCAGGTCGTCAATTCGATGGATGTCCGCCGGATCGCCGGAGAGCACAGCCCAGCGGAACGGCCCCTTCCCCTCGCAGAAGAGTGGGCGAATATAGACCGGCACGAAACCCGGATAGGCGAAAGCGTCCTCCACGCCATCGTCTTTGGCGACCTGGCGCAGATTGTTGCCGTAGTCGAAGGCAACCGCGCCCCGGCGCATCAATCCTAAAATGGCGTCCACGTGAATGTCTATCGAATCGTACACATGGCGCAGATACACATCTGGATCGCGCTTTCGCAAGTCCGCCGCCGCCTCGACTGTCAACCCGATCGGAATGTAGCCGAGGAGCGGATCGTGCGCGGCGGTCTGGTCGGTGATTATGTCGGGAACGATGCCACGCCGCGCCAGTTCCGGCATCACCTCGGCGATGTTGCCGTGCAGTGCAATGGAGAGCGGCTGTCCTTTCTCCTGCGCGGCATGAGCCAGAGTCAGCGCCTCGTCGAGGGAATGGGCGGCCACATCGCAATAGCCGGTCTCCAGCCGCCGCTGGATTCGCGTAGGGTCCACCTCGACGGCGATAATCACCCCCTCGTTCATGGTGACGGCGAGCGGCTGCGCGCCGCCCATGCCGCCCAGGCCGGCGGTCACCGTGAGCGTGCCCCGTAGAGAGCCGCCGAAATGCTTGCGGGCCACCGCCGCGAAGGTCTCATAGGTGCCCTGCAGAATGCCCTGCGTGCCGATGTAGATCCAGCTTCCCGCCGTCATCTGCCCGAACATCATCAGGCCCTCGGCCTCCAGCTTGCGGAACACCTCCCAGTTGGCCCAGGCGGGCACCAGGTTGGAGTTGGCGAGCAGCACGCGCGGCGCGTTCGGATGGGATCGAAAAACGCCCACCGGCTTGCCGGACTGGACCAGCAGCGTCTCGTCGTTCTCCAGCGTTAGCAGCGTGCGCGCGATGGCGCGCAGGCAGTCCCAGTTGCGCGCCGCCTTGCCCGAGCCGCCGTAGACGATCAGCTCATCCGGGTGCTCGGCCACCTCCGGGTCCAGGTTATTGAGCAGCATTCGCAGGGCCGCTTCCTGGATCCATCCCTTGCAATGCAGCTCGGTACCGCGCGGCGCCCGCAGCGGAATATGCGCCTTCCCCGCCAGCAGCTCTTCTAATCCAGAAGCATCCTTGGTTAATATATCTGTAGCCATCCCACGACCTCCCAAATCTCCCGGTGCTCCCTATCGATTCGGGCGGTTAAAACCGCAGCAACAAAGGCACCAAGTCCGCCTGCGCGGACTACCGCTGTCAGGTGTTGCCTCTGCCTTCTAGCCTCATCAGACTTAGGGGCGAGGGAAAAGCCTGGCAGTACCAGTCGCCGAAGGGCGACTTCGTACCGTTGTTGCCGCGACTTCAGTCGCCCGACAAACCAGCGTTAGCTCCCCATAATCTTCATTTCCCCTAATTCCTGTACGACCGGGACCAGAGCGGCGATATACCCCGCCAGTGGGGTATCCGCTTCGAGCGGCGGTGCCACCTCCCGCACACGCCGATAGGCCTCCGCCAGATGCGGACCCGGCTCTAAAGGCTTGAGAAATTCGAGCGCCTGCGCCCCGCAGAGTAGCTCGATCGCCAGGATGGTCTCCACGTTCCGCACGACCTGCGCGAACTTTAGCGCCGCCGTCATGCCCATGCTCACGTGGTCCTCCCGGTTGGCCGAGGTGGGCAGGCTCAACACGGTGGCCGGATGGACCAGCACATTGTTCTCGGCGATCAGCGCGGCAGCCGTCACCTGCGCCATCATCAGGCCCGAATTCGTGCCGGGATAGGGCGTCAGAAACGCGGGCAGGCCGGACAGGGTCGGATTGACCAGCCGCTCGACGCGCCGCTCGGAGATCGTGCCCAGATCGGCGACGGCGATGGCCGCATAGTCGAGGGCCAGGGCGACCGGCTCGCCGTGAAAGTTGCCGCCCGACAACACCTCGCCCGCATCGGCAAAGACGAGCGGATTGTCGGTCGCGCTGTTGATCTCGATCTCCAGGATCTGCCGGACGTGGGCGAGCGCATCCCGTGCGGCGCCGTGGACCTGGGGCATGCAGCGCAGCGAATAGGCGTCCTGGACGCGCGGGTCTATCTCCGGGTCCCGGTGCGATTCACGGATAGCGCTGCCCTCGATGAGCGCTCGCAGACGCGCGGCGCTGATCGCCTGCCCCGGATGCGGGCGCGCGGCCTGAATTCGGGCATCGAAAGCGACCGGCGTGCCCCGCAAGGCGTCGAGGGTCAAGGCGCCGGCGATGTCGGCGGTATTGGTCAGGCGTTCCGCGTCCAGCAGCGCCAATCCCCCCACAGCGCACATCGCCTGCGTGCCGTTGAGCAGCGCAAGCCCCTCTTTCGCCTCCAGGACCAGTGGCGTTACGCCCGCGCGGCGCAACGCCTCTCCGCCCGGCAGCCGCTCGCCCTGAAAATCCGCCTCGCCTTCACCAACGAGAACTAAAGAGAGGTGCGCTAACGGCGCCAGATCGCCCGACGCCCCGACCGAGCCGCGCGAGGGAATCACCGGATGCACCCCCGCGTTGAGCAAAGCGATCAGGGTCTTGATGACTCCCGGCCGGCAGCCGGAAAAGCCTTTCGCCAGCACGTTGGCGCGCTGCGCCATCATGGCCCGCACGACCGGCGCCGAGAGCGGCTCCCCCACCCCGCATGCGTGCGAGCGCAGCAGATTGAGCTGAAGCTGGCGCAATTCGTCCGGCGCGATCCGCACGTCGGCCAGGGCGCCGAAGCCCGTATTGATGCCGTAGACGACATCCCCGCGCGCGACGATCTGCTCGACGCAGCGGCGCGTCTGCTCGACCCGACGGCGCGCCTCTTGAGCGAGCGCGACGGGCGCGCCCCCGGCGATGGTCCCCATCTGCTCCAGGGTCAGGCTATTTCCATCTAACATTATGGCAGCGTCGCCGGCAGACATCCTCACTCCTGGGAAGCCCGGTAAAGAAGCGCGAAGGAATGCGCTCCTTCGCTATAAAGCCTTCGGCTGGGTGTCCGGTGCCCGGCACGGAAGTACCCGTCTGTAGGGCCTTCGGACGAAAAACCCGGCAGCAGAACGTGTCCACAGGACACCCGGCGCGATAGCGCCTCCCAGCGAAGGACTTTCGTCCATCGTGCTTTTCGCAGGTAATGCGACCGAAAGAAAAGCGGCTCTATGTTCAATACGTAAGAGGGAATCATTCTGAGTAGGGATACAAGAACTTCAATATGTTCGGGACACGCTGCGCCCACGCCTGCTCGTTGTGCTTGGCTCCCTCCGCCTCCACATATTTCAAGTCTACATCCAGCCGCCATCCTCTGGCGATCAGGGCATCGCGCAACTGCCGGGCATCCTGGACCACGGACCGGGCATCGTCCGGATCGGGCGCCTCCGCCGTGCCGATGTCCAGCCAGATGCGCAGCGGCAATTTGGAAGGCAGGGTCTGTACCTGCCGCACGATGGAATGGTCGGCCCAGAAGACCGAGGGCGAGATGACGGCCAGCCTCCCGAAAGTCCCCGGATACTTGAGGCCCAGATAGAGCGAGACCAGGCCGCCGAGGGAAGACCCTCCCAGGCCGGTATGAGAAGCATCCTTTAGCGTGCGATAGTGTCGATCGATGAACGGCTTCAATTCCTCCACCAGCATGCGGCCATAGGTGTCCGCCTGGCCTCCCATGCGCATCTTCGGGTCGCGGGCCGGCGTATACTCGTCGATCCGATGGAGGCCCGCGTTATAGATGCCCACGATAATAAGCGGTGCGATCTCCTTCGCCGGAATGAGCGCCTGCGCCGTCTCGTCCATATGCCACTCTCCCAGGAAAGATGTGGCATCGTCGAAAAGGTTCTGCCCATCCTGCATATAGAGCACGGGATAGCGTTTTCGTTTCTCCGTCTCGTACCCCGGCGGCAGGTATACGATGATGTCGCGATTCGGATTCGCCGTCAGAAATCGCGAGTGCAGGCGAGCCATTCGGAACTCGCCGGTCAAGGTGTGCGGCCGCTTCGCCGCGGGTGGAGGCGATCCCCCGGCCTGGCTTTGAGCGCCGCGCGGCGAAAGGGCGAGAAAACAACCGAGGAGAACGACGGTGGAAAAACGCGCCAGCATCGAATCGGCCTTTCCAGGATGGGAATGGATGCGAAGTTATGAAAATATAGCATAAAACCGGTTAGGTACAATATAAAGAAAAGGAGCCACAGGGTGCAAGAGACCCTACGAATGCAGGCCGTTCAGGACCCGGTCATCCCCATAGTCGCCAGGATGGTGCGCGAATGCCCCGGCACGATCTCACTCGGGCAGGGTGTGGTCCACTACGGCCCGCCGTCGAAAGCCCTCGCGCAGATCGAGCGGTGCCTGGCCGACCCGGACAATCACAAATATCGAGCCGTTCACGGTATTCCGGAGTTGGTCGCGGCCATCGAGGCCAAGCTGGAGGCGGAGAATGGCATCCCGATAGAGACGCATCGGCGCGTCGTGGTCACGGCAGGCGGGAACATGGCGTTCCAGAGCGCCGTGCTGGCGATCACCGATCCCGGCGACGAGATCATCCTGCAGGCGCCCTACTACTTCAACCACCACATGGCGATCGCCATCGCGGGCTGCCGTCCGGTCATCGTGCCTACCGATGCGCGCTACCAACTGCAGCCGGACGCGATTGCCGCCGCCATCACGCCGCGCACGCGCGCTATCGTGACGGTCTCCCCCAACAACCCGACCGGCGCCGTCTACCCGGAGGCGGCCCTGCGCGAGATCAACGCCCTCTGCCGCCGGCACGGCCTCTACCACATCTCCGACGAGGCGTACGAGTACTTCACCTACGACGGCGCCTGCCACTTCTCGCCGGGCTCCCTCCCCGACAGCGCCGGCCACACGATCTCGCTCTACTCGCTCTCCAAAGCGTACGGCATGGCGAGCTGGCGCATCGGCTACCTGGTCCTGCCCGAACACCTCTTCGAGCCGGTAGAGAAGATCCAGGATACGCTGCTCATCTGTCCGCCGGTCATCTGCCAATACGCGGCGATCGGCGCGCTTTCGGCCGGCGCGGCTTACTGCCGGGAGCATTTAGGCGCGCTCGCCCAGGTACGGGCGATGGCCGTCGAGACCTTCAACACGCTCCGCCCCCATTGCGTCGCGCCCCCGGCAGACGGCGCGTTCTATTTCCTCCTGCAGGTCCACACGAACGCCCGCCCGATGGAGCTGGTGGAGCGGCTGATTCGCGAGCATAGCGTGGCCGTCCTGCCGGGCGACGCCTTCGGCATGGAGGCCGGCTGCTCGCTGCGTGTCGCCTACGGCGCCCTTTCCCCACAGACCGCCATGGAGGGCATCGGCCGGCTGGCGCGCGGCTTACAAGCCATGCGCCATATTGCCAACGCTGAACAAACCTCCCTGTAAGGGGCCGAGGCTGGAATCGGACTATTCTGCCGCAAGGAACGCCGCCCGCCAGGCCGCGACTGCCTGAGCCGTTCGTAAACTGAGTCGTCCCTAACAGGCGCCGCTGTCTCCCTTCTAACAGCGCATTTTCTGGAACATAATTTCCCTCTCGCCCGGTCTCACTGTTCAGACGTACAGGATTGACTGGCGGCTTGATCGTCAGGTCGCTATCGAGATAGCGCCGCCCGGAGGCGGCGCAAGGAGGGAGTTCGGTGAAGAACAAAGGCATACTGCTTATCGGCGCGGCGGCGCTCTGCCTGGCCGGCTTGTTCGGCTGCGAGCAGGAGGTGAACACCCCCGCGACCCCGCCTTCCAGCCATACGACGGTCGTGAACAAAGTGCCTAGCAGTGGAACCTCGACGACGAATAGCACCACGAACACGACCACAGGCACAACCAGCACCGGCGCCGGCGCGGCGACCGATACGGGAGGCGCCGGCGGCACGACCGGCAGCAGCACGACCAACTCGACGACGACAACGACCCATTAGGCTGCGGGTACGCAGCGTAAAGGAGGAGCCTCGCGGCGTAAAAACCGCGAGGCTCTTTTTATTGCGCGGTCTCTCCTTTTTCCGGCATAAAATTCGAGAAGGATTCAGCGGCGGGCAGGCGAAAATAGTTTGTCACGCCGTTACGTCCAGGGCGTAACGTTTTTGACATCAGCGCCCGGTTTTTCCCGAATGCCAGCACCACTAAGGAGGGTACTGATGCACACGCACCGTTTGCTCTTAAGCAGCCTGGTCCTTATCCTGCTGCCCGCCGTGTCCCGTGCCTCCGCCTCACGTCAGGACACGGCGGAGCCTCGCGCGGCGTCCGAGTCATCGATCGCCGTTCTCGACTTTGCCGGATCGAACCGGCAGATGAGCCATCTCATCGCGTCCACGCTGTGGACCGCCCTTTCCCACTCCGACCAGATTCACGTCGTCGCGCGCTCTGAGGTCCGTCAGGCGCTCGACGACCTGGACGCGGCGCCAGGCGACACGCTCTCCTCTTCGCAGTTGCGCCGGCTGGGCCGCACGCTCCGCGCCGATCGCCTGCTCACGGGCGACTATCGCATCCGCGACGAGGAGATCACGATCCGCACCCGCCTTCTGGAGGCGGATACCGGCCAGCGCGTCCCGGACGGGGCTTTCAGCGAGACCGGCGATCAGGGCGATCTGCGCACCCTGACCCGCCATCTGGCCGACCGGATCCGGGACCGCCTGCAGGCGGAGGGTAGCAGCGCCGTGAAGGCCGATGACAACGCGGCCGATTCTAGGACGGAAGAAGATACGCCCAAGCCGCCACCTCCGGACAACGCGGACAGCGAAGACACCCCCCCGCCCGTGCGGGAAGCGCCGAGAGAGGCGCCGCGCGACATTCTGGGGCCGCTGCAGGAAGAGGGCCTGGTTCCGGATAACGCCCGTCCGAGCAGCCTGGTGCCCGAGCGCGACCTGGCGGTCCTGATCCGGAAAGTGGCGCGGCGGATGCACGCCCAGAACGGGCATGCCCTCTCCCAGATGGACCCGGAAGCGCCCGTCTCCCGCCTGCGCGCGCTGACGGCCCTGGTCAAGCTGGCCGTTCCCCGCGAGGAGATCGCCTCCTTCCGGGACACGTCTCGCCGGGAGATGCCTCCGGACGCCGACCAGATTCCGCTCTGGGGCCAGCCCTATGTCGCCGCGGCCGTCGATCAGGGCTGGTGGTCTGCCGATCAGCCGCTGCATGCCCGCTCGGATGCCACCTGGGCGTTCGTCGGCGGCCTGCTGATCCGGATGCCGCTGGATGCGCAGCAGACCGCCCCGCGAGACGAGAACGACGACGTCGAGAGCGTGCATTTCACCGGCCTGCTCATCGACGCGCGCGATCTGCCCCTGGAGCGCACCATGAGTCCGCGTATCCTGGATGAGGACGGCAACGTCCTCTATCCTAATCCCAACCACGTTCCCAGCATGGACTACTTGCAGGATCGCGGCATGGCCTCCTACGACTCCAGCGAGGATAGCGCCCGGCGGGCGGGCAATCATCCTCTGACGGTCCGCGCGCTAGACGTCGCCGGGGCGGGACATGACGACCTGATCGTATCCAACGCGACGGCCGATCGGATTCGCGCGGCGGACCAGCATAGCCGCTTCCTGTCGCGCTGGGCCGTCAGCATCCTGGTGGCTTCCAACTAACGCAATGCCGGGAAGGGAAAGCGCCTCTTGTGGCGGCTTCTCTTCCGGCGCTTCTCTGGCAGGGGGAATAGTGGCGCTTACGAAAGCCTCATTATTCCCCTTTTCTCTCTTCCCATCGCGGCCTCTACGGGCCACAAATTCTCACTTTTCCCTTTTCCCTCTCTTGCTTGGGCCGGAAATCGCCGCAATGCGTCTTGACCTGAAAGCGCACCGCGCCCAAAGCCAGAAAAGAGCGCTTGCGCAACGTCACCGGCACGGTGACCGAGCCGCCCGGCAGCAGGTTGTCGCCGGGAAGCGGCACACGAAGAAAGGGATCGCGGCCATGCAGGCCGCTGGCATTCTCAAGAACGGTCAGTGGCCTCAAGCCGGCCACTACGACCGTCAGCGGCCCGGAGATCGCCTGCCCGCTGGCGTTGGTAATGGTGATGGAGCCGGTAAAGGCGCCGTTCTTGCGGTCGTAAGAAAGGGGCGAGGTCTCTGTCTGCAACAGCGCTCGGTGAACAGCACAGGTGTTGGTTGGCATGGATTCGAGTACCTTTGATGCAGGATAAACCGCTTTAGGAGCGGCCTAAGAGCCGCCGGCCGATTTGCTGGGTCGGAGCGAGTCAGCGATTCAGACGCGGATCCCTCTCTCAGGTATCATGTTTTTAGGGAGGGGAGCATGAGACAGGTGACGCTTTTCACGCCGCGCCTGCATATCCGGGAGATGGAGGAAAGCGACTGGCAAGCCGTATATGCCTATCGTTCCGATGCGCTGGTCAAACGCTACGAGCGTTTCCCCGACCCCAATACCGCAGAGGAAGTGCGCGATCTGCTCTCCCGAGCGGTCGCGGACAGGAAGCAGGAGCCGCGCCTCCGCTACCATTTCGGCGTGACCCTGCGAGAAACGGAGCGGCTGATCGGGGAGTGCGCGCTTCTGCTTATCCGCAAGGCGTTCGATGAGGGGGTGATGGGCTGGATGCTGAACCGCGCCTATTGGGACCAGGGATATGGCACGGAAACAGGCCGTGCGCTTCTCCGTTTCGGTTTTCAGGAGCTTCATCTGCGCCGCCTCCAGGCCGACTGCAGCCCGGATAACATCGCTTCCTGGCGCCTGATGGAGAAGATCGGGATGCAGCGCATAGATGAGCAGCAGGATCGGAAGACAGGCGCTATCTGCCAGTATGACTATGCGATCACCCTGGAGCAGTATAGACGGCTCTCTCCCACGTAGCTAGGACGCCTTCTTGTTTTCCGGCCTCTCAGATAGTGGGGGTCTGTTATGAAATTCGGTTTTGCGGCGGCGCTCCTCTTCTGCCTGATAGCCGCAAAGGCTTCTCCACAAGCGACACGCCCGGAAGCGCCGGAGCCTTTACGGGCATGGAAGCTCGCCTTCGTCCGTGGCGGCAACATCTGGGTCGCCAATGGCGACGGCACGGGCCAGAGGCTGCTCCTCCGGAACGCAAGCGCGCCCTGCTGGTCGCCGGACAAGAAGCGGATCGCTTTCGTTCGGGCCGGCAACATCTGGGTCGCCAACGCGGACGGCAGCCATCCACGTCGCCTGACACGCCACTGGAAGCCGCGTTCCGGCATCGATCAGTCTTCCCCCGATGACGATGACATCAACCTTGCCTGGAACCCGACCGATAACCTGATCACCTATTCTCACTGGGAAAAGTTTCCCGTGCGGCGGGCCGGAGACAAGGAGAGCGATCTGCTCCTGTGTTCCTCGCTGTTCGAGGTTTCGCCCTCGTCACCGCTGACCGGCACAGGAACCCTGCTCTTCGACCTCTTAGAGCAGGGAGCCTACTATAGCTTTGGAGACAACGACGCTCCCGCCTTTTCCAGATCGGGCAAACAGATGGCGTTTACGCGGAATGGCGATATCTGGGTGGCCGAGCGTGGACAACGGAAAGGTAGGGATCAGGAGCGCGCCTGGGATGCGTGGGAATGGGATGTAACTCGTATCGCGGCCCCCGCTCAATTTGATGATCCCAACTTTCGTGGCAGTCGTGAAAACTACGGCGTGACACATCTTTCCTGGTCGCCGGATGGGCGCTTTCTTGCCTATGGCATCCGCAGGTTAGGCGGATCGGGCTTCTGGGAAATCCACGTCCTGAGCGTCGGCAAGGATCGTTACGGGAGGCCGATCGTCCTCCAAAATCGCCTCCTGGCAAACGATGGCGTCGATCCCTGCTTCTCCCCCGATGGACGGTTCATCGCCTACCTCGGTCAATCATATGGCGATGGCCTGGGAGATATCAAAGTCCTTTCCCTGGATGGTAGACTGAATAGACGGCTTATTAAGGATGCCGAACAGCCAGCCTGGTAATCGAGGAGCAACTACAATTTTGCAAACAAATGATTTCGTGCATGCCTATTTAGACGACGTGAAGTCGCTGCTGGAAAAGGTGGATGCAGCGGAAGTAGACCGCATGGTGGAAACCCTGCTGGAAGCCTGGCGCAACGGCCGGCGGGTCCTCTTTATGGGCAACGGCGGCTCCAGCAGCAGCGTCAGCCACATCTGCAACGACCTCTCCAAAAACATCCACCTGGAGGCGGGCAAGCCGCTAAGGGCGCTCTGCCTCTCCGACAACACTCCGCTCCTGATGGCTTGGGCCAACGATACCGCCTGGGAGAACGTCTTTGCCCCACAGGTGGAGTGCTGGGCGGAGCCGGGGGACGTGGTCATCGGGGTGAGCGGCAGCGGCAACTCGATGAACGTCATCAATGGCATCGAGGCCGCCAATCGGAAGGGCGCCGTCACCTTTGGGCTGGCCGGCTACCGGGGCGGCAAGCTCAAAGAGACCGCTCAGCACTGTCTGGTCGTCGAGAGCGACAACATGCAGCGCATCGAAGACGTCCACATGATTCTGCTGCACATCCTCTTCTCCGCTTTGCTGCAGCGCGCCCAACAAGAGAGTCCATGAAGCGCCCCGCCCTCTTCCTCGACCGGGACGGCGTTCTGACAGCGGAGACCGGCGCGTATATCACGCAGCCGGACGCGCTTGAGCTTCTGCCCGGCGCGGCGGCTGCCGTCGCCCGGCTGACGGCTGCCGGCTGGCCCATCGTCGTCGTGACCAATCAGGCCGGAGTCGGACGCGGCGTTCTCAGCGTGTCGGCGCTGGAGGCGATTCACGCGCGCCTGCACGCCAACATTCAGGCAGCAGGCGGCGCCTTGACGGCCATCTATGCCTGCCCTCACCATCCCGACGACGGCTGCGATTGCCGCAAGCCCCTGCCCGGCCTGCTCCTTCAGGCTGCCACCGAACACGGCCTCGACCTATCGGCCTCTACTATGATCGGCGACAGCCCACGCGACATCGCCGCCGGCCATGCCGCCGGCTGCCATACCATCCTTGTCCTCACCGGCCACACGGCCTCCTACGAACCGACCACCTTTCCTCTTCCCCATCCCGACCGCGTCTTTCCCGACCTTCCCGCTGCCGCCGACTGGCTTCTGCTGCAAACCCGTACAAACTCCTAACCTGCCAGAAATTGAACCACCCGCTCGCTACGCACGACCCCAAGCGTGTGCCTGCTGCCAGCTTGCTGGAGATTGAACCACCCGCTCGCTACGCTCGCTAGAGACACAGAGGCACAGAGGAAAAGCCAATGCGAGAAAAGCCAAGAGAAAAACAGAATCAGGCAGTACGTATAGCAAGCCTTTCCCTCGTACTCATGACGAGCGAGATCACAGAGAAAAGCCGATTCGTCCTATAGCGGGGTCGTTTTTCTCTGTGATCTGTCTTGTTATCGGTCAGAGGCACAGGCTTCTCTTCTCGTACCAGTCTCTTCTTCTTTTCTTTGGCTTTTCTCGCATTGGCTTTTCCTCTGTGCCTCTGTGTCTCTAGCGAGCGTAGCGAGCGGGTGGTTCAATCTCCGGCAAGCTGGCAGCAGGCACACGCTTGCAGGGAGAGCAAAGCGAGCGGGTGGTTTATTTTAGCAAGCTAGCGATACGTACAGGCTTAATGCAAGGATTAGGCCGCCGCCATCTCCTGCAGGCGGCGAATCCGCTCCGCCGTCGGAGGATGCGTCTGGAACAGCGCGGCCAACCCCTGCGGCGTGAACGGATTGACGATGTAGAGCTGCGCGTAGCTGGGATTGACCGGCAGCGGGCGCTGCTGCGCATAGGCTTCGATTTTCTGAAGCGCGCTCGCCAGGGCAAGCGGCTTGCCACTCAGGCGCGCCCCGCTCGCATCCGCCTCGAACTCCCGCGACCGGGAGATCGCCATCTGAATGATCAGCGCGGCGATCGGCGCCAGAAGGATCGACAGCAGCAAGGCGATGGGGTTGCCGCCGCCCTGGCGGTCGTCGCGGCTGTAGCCGCCGAAAATCATGCCCCACTGCGCGATCTGCACCAGAAAACTGATGCCGCCCGCAATGGTCGCCGCGACCGTGCTGATGAGCACGTCGCGGTTCTTGACGTGCGACAGCTCGTGGCCGAGCACGCCTTCCAGCTCGGCAGGCGTGAGCAGGTCCATGATGCTCTGCGTCACGGCGACGGCGGCGTGTCCCGGACCGCGCCCGGTGGCGAAGGCGTTGGGTTGCGCCGCCGGGATCACGTAGATACGCGGCATCGGCAGGCCGTCTTTCGCCGTTAGCCCCTCGACAATGCGGAACAACTCCGGCGCATCCGAGGGCTGCAGCTCCCGCGCGCCCTGCGACATCAAGACGATCTTATCGCTGTACCAGTAGCTGGCAAAATTCATAACCAGCGCAAACAGGAAGGCGATCACCATGCCGCCGCGCCCGCCCAGTAGGCCGCCGATCGCCACGAACAGCGCCGTCATGGCCGCCAACAAAATGGTGGTTTTTAGGTTATTCATAGGTCTATGCCTCGAAAGCGTTCAATGCGTTCTCCCTGTTCCATACGCAAGGAAGCCGGGCCGTGTTGCCGGGTAGACAATCTAGAGGGGAGGAGAAAAAGAGAGGGTCAGGCGCGCCGGGTCCCGAGCAGCAGGGCCACTTCGACCGGCTGGCTCTCACGACCGGTCTCTTCGAGCAAGACTCGATCTGTCTCCAGAGCGATCCGCCAGCCGGACTTTTCCAGATGCGCGGCGAACTCCATCGCCTGGGGACGGGTCGGATCGGAAAGCAACAGCTTCCCGTCGGGGGCCAGATTCTGCCGGAAGATGCGCTCCAGATGATAGTACGCGTCGCGCTGATAGAGGATATCGGCGCCGAGGAGGACATCGTAGCGCGCGGCATGGGACCAGTCGTACCAGTCCGCCAGGAAGCTCTGCAGACCTTCCACGCCGTTCTGCGCGGCGTTGAAGCGGGCTAGCGCCAGAGCGTCCGGCTGATGGTCCGTCTGCCACACCTCGGCGCCCAGGAAGCGCGCGACGATGCCCGGCAGGCCGGCGCCCGCGCCCAACTCCAGCACGCGCTTGCCGGCGACCAGTTCCGGGCGGGCGGTCAGGAGGCGCGCCAGCCCGACCGCCGACTCCCACAGCAGGAAGCCGTAGGGGAAATGCGCGAACGATTCGGCCGCGTCGAGGAGCGCGTCCTGGCTCTGCACGCAGGTGACCTTCCAGTCCCGTTCTCCGATGGGAACGGCCACCGTCACCAGCGGGACCTTCCGAGCCAGGGATTCGGGTGGGCGCAGCGGCTCGGAAGCGTCCGGGGAGACCATGACGCGAAGGGCTCAGCGCCGGCCTGCCGGCTCGGCTTCCGGCAGACGGTCTTCTTCCGCTTGAGGACGATCCGTCGTATCGGGCACCAGGCGGAAGACGGCGATCTCGGCGGGACAGTTGTACCGGAAAGGCCGTCCGGTGACCCCCAATCCCCGATTCACGTAGAGCCGGGCGCGCCCGTTCCGGTACCATCCGGCCACCTGGGCGACGCGCAGATGGAACAGGCAGACGAGCTTAGGCGTGAGGATCGGCAGGGCGATCTGGCCGCCGTGCGTGTGGCCGGAAAGGATGAGCACGTCGTGGTCGCTCACCTTCTTAATCAGGCTCGGATTATGCGAGAGGAGAACGGTCGTCGCCTCGGCGGGAATATCGGCCAGGGTGCGCCGGATGTCCGGCTCCCCCTCGAACAGATCGTCGATGCCGGCCAGCCACAGGCCGCCCTCCAGCCGCACGCTCTCGTTATTGAGGATGCGCGCGCCCGCCTGCTCCAGCAGCCGGCGCGTTCCGACGACGCCGCGCCGGTGGTCGTGGTTGCCAAAGGAGGCGAACAGGCCATGCCGGGCCGAAAACCGGCGCAACAGATCGACCAGAGGATAGTCCGCCGGCACGGGATGATCGTCGATGTAGTCGCCAGTGAAGACGATCAGATCCGGCTGAAGCGCGTTGACTTGCGCGACGGCCTCCTCGTAAACCGGGTCGGTGCCTCCGAACCCGCAGTGCAGATCGCTCAAATGGACCAGGGTCGCGCCGTGCCAGGGCTCCGGCAGATGGCGCATCGGGACATCCTGGGTCGTTATCTCTAACAGGTAGGGCTGTTTGCGCCCCACGTCGATCGGTATCAGCCTGCTTTCGCTCACGTGCTCGCTTTCTATCTTGATGAAGATCGCTGCTGTCTTTCCTTTATCATCGCCAGGGCCGCTTCGAGTGTACGCTCGACGAGGGCACGCGCAAAGGGGACCTGCTCCACAGGCCCATTATCGGCCAGGGAGAGGGCGTGATAGAGCGCCTGACGCGCGGCCTGTTCTTCTCCGCGTCGCAGCAGGATGTCGGCGGAGCCTTCCAGCCGGCGGGAATAGAGCGCCCGCATCTCCGGTGTCACGCGCGCCTGCGCCGCCTCCGTCACCACTTTCTGACGGCGCTCCTCCTTGACGGCGTCTGAGAGGACGACGAGACTCTGGCCCGCCTGTTCCCAGGCCTGTACCCACGGATAGACATCTTCGACCAGCAGGAACCACGGCGAGAACCAGGGCAGCTCGAACAGCGCCTTCGGATCGCGGGGATAGCTCTGATCGGCGCGTACTTCCTCGCGTGAATTCCGCTGCCAGACCGGCGCCTCCGAATACTCTCGCTCCGGCTCGCCGACTCGCGGCAGCCAGGTCAGGAAGCCGCGCGGCGTGGCGATGCCGAGACGGCGGTTGATCTCGCGTGCCTGGGCCAGCAGCCACTTTCCGTAATCCGCTTCGATCTCGGCCAGCGCCATCTCCGCTCCGAACCGGCGCTCGTAGCCCGCGATCAGGCTCTCCAATTCCCGGCGCGGCACCCGCTCGTCGAAAAAGTCCTTGATCCCGACTTCGTCGTTAATCACCACCTGAAAGAGGACCGGCGAGCCTCCATCTGGATCCGGCAATATCAGTGTCAGCAGCTGGTTGCCCGCGCCATCGAAGGCGCTGGCGAAAGCGCGCATCGGCTCGATCTCACGGGCAGGCGTTGCCACGGTCGCCGGGCGTGATGCCGGTTCCGGCGGCACGATGCCGGACTGGCTCAGGCGATAGAGCGCGCGTCGCGCCGCCTTGCGAGCCTCCTTATCGGCGGTCGATTCGGCGATGTCACGCAGGGCGACGGCCGCATCGGGCGTCGCCTCCGCCATCAAAGTCTGTATCCGCGTTTCGATACTGTTGTCCATCATTTCGATTCTCCCCTCTCCTTACGAAGGAGAGGGGGTTAGGGGTGAGATCTTTCATTGTCCCCCAGAATTGCCGTTGGTGGGATCGTAGTCCTGGAGCCGCTGCTGCGCTTCGTCGTGCTCGGGGGTGGCAGGCGCATAGCTCATCGCTTCGGCCCACTTCTCCCGCGCGTCGTCCAGGTGGCCTTGCTGCGCCAACTGATCTCCCTCGGCGATCAGGTCGCGCGCGTGCGCCCGGCGCGCCTCCATGAACGCCTCATCGGAGTTGGAGGAGTTCTGCGCGCTCTGCCCACTCGACGTATCGGCGCTCCCGCCTCCCTGGGCGGCGGCGCGCTCCTGCGCCGCCTCATCTGTACGGCCCAGACGCTCCAGGGCGGCCGCGCGGCCCAGATGCGCCTCCTGATTGTCCGGGGCTACGGCAAGCGCCTTCTCATACCAGTCGCTCACGGCCTGCCATTGGCCCTCTGCCTCTCCCAGGCGCGCGAGCTGGATATAGGTGGCCGTGAGATTATGATGGAGGGTACGCTGCTGCGCGTCCGTCGGAGTGAGGCTCATCGCCTGCTCGAACAACTGCGCGGCCCGCCGGTAGTGGTGGGCTTTGGAGTCGAGATCGGAGACCTGCTCGGCTTTGTTGTACTCCGCCGCTCCCTGGTCGATGAGTCCGGCGACCTTCTGCGAGGCCACGCTGACCTTGTACTCGTCGTAACTATGCATGAAGCCGACCACGCCGAACGCGATGCCCCCGCCGATCACCGCCGCCAGAACGACCAGCAGCAGGAAGGTACGCCCGGCCGGCGTCATCAGATAGGGAATGTCTCGCGAGCGAACCCGGTACGGAGGGTTGGCATACGCCGCGAAGGCGTCCGCGACCGGCATTCCCTGCGGGATCGGCACGAAGATCGTGTTGGCCCCGGTACTGCCGGGATTGTTCCAGGACCAGGGCTGCGGATCGATCTGGGCGGGAATGCCGCCGGGCGGAACGCTGCCGGGCATGGTCTGGGGAGCGGTATAGCCGCCATACGCGCCCGGTGGGTAGGAGGGCGTTCCAGGGACGCCGCCCGTCGGATAGCCGTAACCAGGCGGCATCTGTCCCATGCCGGTCGGCGGCAGGAAGAGGGCGGGCGTCTGCTCGGCGGCGCGCAGATCGCGCTTCATCTCTTCCGCCGACGCGAACCGCTGGACCGGAGATTTCGCCAGGGAGCGGCGCACCGCCTGCTCGATTCCCGTCGGGACGCCCGGAATCGAAGCCGGCTCGGCGTGCATGATCGCATACGTGATGCTGATGACGCTGTCGCCCACGAACGGCTTGCGCCCGGCCAGCATCTCGTAGAGCACCACCCCCAGCGAGAACAGGTCCGAGCGGTGGTCCAGGCTGCGGCCTTCGATCTGCTCCGGAGACATGTAGCTGGGCGTGCCGAAGACCTCGCCGCCAACGGTCAGCGCGGGCTCTTCCGTCAGGCGGGCGATGCCGAAATCGGTCAGCTTGACCTGGCCTCCGGGCAGAATTTGGATGTTGTCGGGCTTGATGTCGCGATGGATGACACGGTTGGCGTGGGCGTAGGCGAGCGCATCGAGCACCTGGCAGGTGATATCGAGCGATTCCTTGAGCGGAAACGCGCCGCGCACCGTCATCATGTCCCGGAGCGATTGGCCCTCCAGGAACTCCATGGCTATGAAGTGGCGGCCGTTCTCCTCGCCGAAGTCGAAGACGGAGACGATGTTGGGATGGCTGAGGCGTCCGACGGCGCGGGCTTCCCGGTTGAACCGCTCGATGCGGTCCCGGCGGGCCTGGCCCGTCAGGCTGGGGGCGATGTTCAGCTCTTTGAGGGCGATACGGCGTCCGAGGGTGGTGTCGATCGCTTCATAGACGATGTCGTTGCTGCGCGCGATCTCACGCACGATTCGGTATCTGCCTCGAATCAGGTCTACGGACATCGCCTCTTCCGAGATGAATTAAAATGCAGGATAAGAAACAGGTTTCCCTTTTCTCTATACGGCACAGGACGACATAAGTGCGCCCCTCACCCCTTCCCTAAAGGAATGGGGAGCGCGTTGGCGATTGGAAGGCAGGGGCGCTAGCCCCATGGTCGTGCGGGGGGTCAGGTAGAATCAGGCCCGCCCGAACAGCTTGCGCCATCCTCCCCGCGCCGCCTCTCCGGCCTCTTCCCTAATCGGAGCGGCCGCGTTCTTCCCTTCCGCCGGCTCTTCCGGAGAGAGCGCCGCGCTCTCCACGCGGCCATTGGCCGGCATCTCCGGCAGGGGGATCAGGTCGCGCACGGAAAGAATAAAGACCGTGATGTTGTCGCGTCCGCCGCGCGCGTTCGCCAGCTCGATGAGCTGGCGGGCGGCTTCGGAGGGCGGGTGGCTTGCGGCGATCTGCCCGATCTCGCCGGCTTGTACATGTCCCGTCAGCCCGTCCGAGCAGAGGACCCAGGTATCGCCCACGCGCGACTCTTCGACGTAGAAGTCGGGCTGGACCGAAGGCGAGGCGCCGACCGAGCGCGTGATGACGTTCCGGAACGGCGACATCTCGGCGTCTTCGCGGGACAACATGCCGGCGCGGACCTGCTCTTCGACCCAGGAGTGGTCTTGCGTGACCTGCCGAACCTCACCGTCGCGGATCAAGTAGGCGCGGCTGTCCCCCACCTGCGCGACCACCACCCTATCCTCCACGAAGACCACCGCCGTCAGCGTGCTTCCCATGCCGGAGCGCTCCGGAATCATCTGCGCCAGGCTGTGAATACGATCGTTCGTGGCGACCAGGGCCTCATAGATCGCCGTCTGGATGTCTCCGGCGGGATGATCGTAGTAGCCGGCGATCAGGCTCTTGACCAGCATCTCGCTGGCGATCTGCCCGGCCTGCGCCCCCCCGATCCCATCGGCGACGAGGAACAGACTGCCGCGCGCCGCCAGGATGGCCGGGTCCTCCGGCTCATAGTAGTCGAACTTATCCTCGTTGTTCTCCCGCACCTGGCCCATGTCCGTCTTGGCGGCGTATTTGAGGACCGGGACCACGCGGGGTATCCGGGCCTCGTATTCGCGCCAGCCGCGTACCAGCTCGCTGCGGTCGAATTTAGCCGTCGTCTCGTCCGGCGACGGGGCGCTCGTACTACTGTAGCCGTCGTTTATGCTCATTGCCATTCTGCATTCTGTTTGCCGGGCCGATAAACGACCCGGCATTAAGTACAAGCGTCCTCCGGACGCCCTTCTGTTCTTAGCTTTTCCGTCCGGTAGGACGGTTGGCCGAAGGCCCACGAGACGGGTATTTCAATGCCCGGCCCTGGCGGCACCAGCCTCCCAGGTTTTCCGTCCGGTAGGACGGTCGTTTTTCCTGCCGGGTCGTTTATCGGCCCGGCAAAAGGGCTTTTTCACCCGGTCATCTGGTCGCTTTCTTCGGACGGCTCGACATGCTCGAACTGGTAGGTCGTCTGGCCGATCTGCACCTCATCTCCGCTCAGCAGAAGCTGGCGCTCGTTCGGGGTCAGCTTCTGCCCGTTGACCAGGGTGCCGTTGGTGCTGCCCATGTCGATCAGATAGGTCCCCGTGTTGTCCGTGGTGATTTCGGCATGCGCGCCGGAGATGTAGGGATCCTCCGGCAAGGAGATCGTGTTCGTAGACCGTCGCCCCACCGTGATCGTGCCCTCGGTAATGGGAATATCGCCGGCAGGGCCGCCCGTCTTGCGAAGCAGGGCGACGGGAGCCGCCGTCTCTACCGGCGCCTCTTCGGGAGCGGCCTCCACTGTTTCTGCCGGAGGCGTCCGGTCGGAAGCGGCCTCGGTGGGAGGCTCGGCGCCTGCCGCGGCCTCCTCGCCGGGAAGGACCACCGTCTGCTCGGCGGCTGGGGCCGCTGCCGCAGCCACGTTGCCTGGAACCTCCAGGACCACCTGCCAGTTGCCGAACTTGAGCGGCATGCCGGAGGCCGCCGGAGTCGGCTCGTTCGCTCCAATGCGTTTGTCCCCGACCTTGGTCCCGTTGGTGCTGCCCAGGTCCTCGACCGTGATCTGATCGCCCTCGATGGTGATGCGGGCGTGCGTTCGGGAGACGGTACTGTCGGCGACGAGCACGTCCGTGCCCTGGCGCCCGACGGTATTGTCCCCCTGCCGCAGGCGGTAGCGCCTCCCACTCTGAGAGTCGACCAGCTCGGCCGCTGGCGCCTCTTCGACCGGCGCCTCGATCTCTTCCGCCACCGCCGAAGACAGCAGGAAGCCGCACTCGCCACAGTAGGTCTCATACATCGGCGTCGTGCTCTTGCAGACGGGGCAGGTCGTCGTGCCGCCCATCTGTGTGCGCAGTGCGTCGGCGCTTCCCGCCGCCGGCGCGACCATCGTCCGGTCGCCCGGCGCCACCGGCGTCCCCGTCGTCGCTCCGATTACCCTTGTCGATTCCATATCACTCATAGCCGTAGCCCTCTTTAGATCACCGCTTCCCCTGATCCAGCTCGTAGATCGTGCCGATAAGCGTCTTCTCCACGTCGGCGCCGCCGCGCTGAAGCGCCTGCATGGCCGCGTCCAGCTCCTGCGCCTGCTGCGTCTGTCCCGTTTGCGAGAGAATGGCGCGTGTTTTCTGCAGCTCCTGGAGAGCGCCTGTAGCCGTCAACTGCTGCGTGCGCATCCCCATGATCGTGCGCTGCAGGTTTTGCGAAGCCTGGGCGATCTCCAGCTCGTTGCGCACGACCGGATTGATGTTGGCCGCCAGCAGGTCCCGATCGTTCGTGAACTCGAAGACGCAGTCGGTGGAGGCGCGCTCCGGGCGGTTATTGACCACGTCATCGTAGAGAACGTCTATCTTCGCCACGCGGAAGATGCCCTGCGGATGGCGGTCCAGTTCCAGCTCGGCCAGAACCGTGCGCACCGTGCCGCGCTCGATGTCGGGCACGCTCACCTCAATGGCGCGATGCTGAAAAGCGGGCTGGAAGCCGTATACCTGGCGTACCTGCACCCACCGCGACAGGTTGAAGCGCACGCGCACGTTCTTGGCGACGATGGTTAAAAGCGATTCGAGCTCGCGGCGGAACACTTCGGGGATCAGGTCCGGGCGCTGGATGTAGTAGTAGTTGCCGCCGCTGCGCCGGGCGATGCCCGCCATCAGCTCCTCGTTGTACTCGCTGCCGAACCCCAGCGCCGTGACCGAGATGCCGTTCGCCTTCTGCTGGGCCACCTGCTGGACGATCGAGTTGAAGTCCTTCAAGCCCGCCGTCGGCTCCCCATCCGTCAGCAGCAGCACGCGATGGACGTAGCCGGGCGCCTGCTGCTGCACGGAGGCGATCTGCATGCAGGCCGCCATCATGCCGTCGTAGAGGTTGGTCGTGTTGCCGACCTCCAGGCGATGGATATGCTCCTTGACCAGCGCCTTGTTGACGACGCGGCGCGCAGGCATCAAAACATCCACCTGCTCCTCGAACGTGATGATGGAGAGGATGTCGTTAGGCTCCAGCATGTCCACGACGTAGTCACAGGCGCGCTTGACATACTCCAGTGGCTCCCCCTCCATGCTGCCCGAGCGGTCGATGCAGAGGGCGATGTTGATCGGCGCGCGGCGCCCTAACTGCTGGCCGCTCGCCTTCAGGACCACCAGGGCGTGCTCGCGGGTGACCTCCGGCGCCATGGCATAGCGGTTGCCGGAAAGACACTCGAGGGAGAGCGTCTGCATCGGCATACCCATCTGGGTGCGCATCGGGTCCAGGCCCATCTGCGTGCGGCCTACCCCCTGCACCGTCGTGGCGGGCGCCGGCATGCCCGTCGGTCCGCCTATGATCCGTGTCCGGTCTTCCATCGTCTATCCTTTCATAAGTTGTCAGTTGCTAGTTGCTAGTTGCCAGCGGAAACCGGATTTTCTGACAACTGACAACTAGCAACTGACAACTGGCGACGGCTTCATTCAAATCGAAATCGGCTCGAGCCAAACTGAACGACGTCTCCAGGCGCCAGGGTCTGCGGGGCCTGCGCAGGAAGCCGCATGCCGTTGACGAAGGTGCCGTTGGAAGAGCCCTCGTCATAGACCACGACCTGCCCGCCCTCCTGGGCGATGCGCGCGTGGGTGCGCGAGACCGTATTATCGGCGGAGAGGGCGATGTCGCGTCCGGTATCGCGTCCCACCGTCATATTCGGTCCGGCAAGCGGAAAAACCTGCCCGGCATACGGCCCATCGATTCCGACCAACTGCCGCGCCTCCGTTCCCAGGCCGGCGACAGGCGCCGTTGCGGCGGCCAATGGGGCAAACGTGCTGCGTCCCCCCACAGACGCCGGATTCGCCCCGCCCATCGCCGGGGAAGGCAGCGTGCCGTAGCCGGAAGGAGCTGCGCCCATGCCGGGGCTGGCCGCCCCGACCGGAGCGCCCGGTCCCGCGCCGGCCCCCACGGTACACAGACAGCCGCCGGACGGATCCTTGGGCGCGCCGCAGTAGGGGCACAGATTGGAGGGCATCGGCACGGCAGACGCCGGGCCGGGCCGGGATTTCGGCACGTCCGTCGCCGGACGCGCGACATTGCTCTGGGTCGCCTTCTCTCGGAAAAGGATGCGCTGCGCGCTGATCTGGATCATATCCCCATCGCGCAGCAGCAGCTCGCCGGCCGGCGGAATGCGCTGGCCGTTGACCACGGTGCCCGCAGGCGAGCCGGCGTCGATCAGGATATGGCGGTTGCCATCCGCGCGAATGGCGGCATGCTGCGTGGCGATGGACATATCCCCGAAGAGCGGTACGTCACACCGCTCGTCCCGTCCCAGAATGTTGATCGGCTTGGCAAGCAGATACTCCTTGCCTTCGTTGCGTCCGGCCAGCACCTTCACCCAGGCATCCTTCATCAGCTCATTGACCAGGCCGATGAAGAAGCCGGAGAGCGCGCCGATGACGGTGAACCCGATCATGCGGCTCGGTCCGCCGATGTCGCGCACGCCGGAGGCGCCGACCGCCTGCTGCGCCGGAATCAGACCTACCGCGACCAGATCGAAGACAAAGCCGCCCAGAAAACCGCCCAGAAAGCCGCCGATGGCTCCGTAGAAGACACGCCGGGTCGAGAACGTGGCCAGGGCGGAGCCGGCTCCTAGCGCCAATCCCAGCATGGACCATCCAAAAGAGCGGGCAATGATCAGGTGGATAAACGAGAACATGCCCGTCTCTTGCGGGACCGCCGGGTTGCCGCCCAACAGGCTGAAGAAGAGATTGCCCAGGTAAAAGCCGATGCCGCCCAGAAAGATTCCGGAGACCGTCCCGAGCAGCAGGCCCCGCAAGAGCTTGCGCGGATTGCCCTCTACAATGCCGTCTACCGTGCCCAGGAAGAGGCCAATGGCGCCCCCTACGCAGAAGATCAGCGTGCGCACGGCCCAGGCAGGCATATCCTCCACACGCCCGTTGATATGGATGAAGGCGCTGTAATTGATCTGACTCTCTTGTAACAGATAGCCGAGAAAGCCGCCGATAGCCCCGGCGATCAGTCCGACCAGCATCCGCGACCTCAATGCGATCGCTCCTTCTTAAGCCTCGAAACGGAAGCGCGTCATGCCGATCTGCACCTCATCGCCGGGGCGCAGAGGCTGCGGCGTCTCACTGGGAATACGCACGCCGTTGACGAACGTGCCGTTCGAGGAGTTGTGATCAATGATAGCGTATTGCCCGCCACTGCCCTGCAGCGTGGCATGGCGGCGCGAGACATTGCTGTCCTGCGGAAGCGCGATGGAGTTGCCGGGTTCGCGCCCAATATCTACCCCGGCGCCGTTCAGCGGGAAGACGTTGCCCGAATAGGTCCCCATCGTGCCCACGAGGCGCGGCCCGGAGCCGGCGACGACAGGCGCGGCGCTCACGCCGGGTCCGGCCCCTACCCCGGCGATCAAGGGATCGGCCGTCCCCTCCGTGATCGACTGGATCGGCGGCTTTTCGGGCTTGGCGAACGGGTTCGGCGCGGAGGGGCCACCCGCAGGCGCGGGCTGCTGCGGAATGCCGAGATTATCGAGCAGGCCCTTGATGCGACCGGTAGTATAGGCCCAATAAATTCCATAGGCGAGGGCCGCCACGCAAAGCAGGCTGATGATCATATTGGCGACCCAATTGGCGGCGCTGCCGCTAGCCGGCTCGGACGGGCTGCCGCTGACCGGCATCGGCTCGGTCCTGGCGGCAGCGGGCGGCGGAGAGATCGTCATGGCGTCCGGCCAGTCCACGTCCATCGTCTGCCAGTGGTAGCCGTCCGCCGGATGATTGAGCGTAAGCGTCTGCGTCATGCTCTTGGAGGGATGCGCGCCGTAAAGGACCGTAACGGTGACCGGCGCGGTGATCGGCACATCCTCGAAACGCGCCACGCCGTTGTCCGCCTGCGTGAGCAGATGGCTGTCGTGGAGCGTTTTGCCGTCGGTCACGGTGACCAGCGCGCCGTAGACTCCTTTGCCGCCGGACTGGACCGGCACGCTGAGCGTCTGCACGTACTGAAAGCTGTCTGCGGTCACGGAGGTGACGCCTTTGGTGGTGACCGGCAGCCGGGCGACGTTGCCTTTGCCGAGATCGATGATCTCCAACTGCGCGTTATGCGGCTTGATGTCCGGCGGCAGCGCCAGCGCGACGACGTTGTCCGATCCGGTGGACGCGGGCAGCGGCGCCGGAGCGGAGGAGACATTCCCCACGCCGAGGAAATGGTAGAAAAAGTCGCCGGGCGCTTCCTTCTTGATCTGCATGGTGGGGGCCGGGGCGGAAGAGGCGGCTTTCCCGGCGGTTTTGTCCGTTTTTGCGGTCGCCGTGTCTCCGGAATTCTCGCCGGTCGTGCCCCTGGACGGCGCGGTTTTCGCGGGCGCACTCGGCCCCGACTGCTGCGCCTGCGCCGGATAGGCCGGCAGGCCGCAAATAGCCAGGGCCGCCAGCAGGATCAGCGGCCGGTGCTTCGTATGCCAGGGGGTTCGCCTCAAGAAGGTGCGCCAGCTCATCTCCATTCCTCCAGCCGCCGGATCGCGGCGGGTATGCAATCGATCAAATCCCCGGTGACCAGGCCGATCTGCCCGATCTGAGCAGCCGCCAGATCGCCGGCCAGCCCGTGCAGGGCGACGCCGAGGGCGGCGGCGTCCTCCGGTCGGGCCGTAACGCGGCGATAGGCTTCCGGGTCCTCCACGCCCTTGCCGGGCGCGACCGCCTGCGCCAGCAGCCCCCCGATGATGCCGGTGAGTGCATCGCCCATGCCGCCCGTCGCCATACCTGGGTTACCGGTCGTATTGATGGAAATGTTCCCGGACGGATCGGCGATGAGCGTGTGGCGGCCTTTCAGAACGGCGATCGCCTGGAAGCGGCCGGCAAGAGAACGGACTGCCTCCAGTCGATTTGACTGCACGTCCGCAATAGATGTTCCCAGAAGGCGGGCGGCCTCACCGGGATGCGGCGTCAGGATCAGGGGGGCGCGCGGGCTGTTGGGCCGGGAGGTGAGGATGTCCGGGCGCTGCGCCAGGGCGTTGAGGCCGTCGGCGTCGAGGACGATCGGCTTCTCGATCTTCTGTAAAATCCGCTGCACGAGCTCCACGGTCGGAGCGGTGGTCGTCAGTCCCGGCCCGACGCACAGCACTGTTGCCTTCTCTGCAAATTCTGCGATCGCCTCATAAGCGTCTATAGAAAGCGCGTGACCGTCATCCGGCAGGGGCACGGTCATCTGCTCGTCGAGCTTGGCGGCGATCATCGGCTGGGCGCACGCCGGGACCAGCACGGTGACCAGTCCCGCGCCAACGCGTTGCGCCGCCCGCGCGACCATCGAGGGCGCCCCCACCATACCGCGCGAGCCGCCCACGACCGCGACGTGCCCGAAATCGCCCTTATTCGATTCCGGAGCGCGCGGTTTCAGCAGACCCGTCTGTCGCAGCCAGGCCCCCGGCGTAAGAGAAGAATCGAGTTCCCCCTCTCCTTGCGAAGGAGAGGGGGAGGGTCGCTGAACCGTTGAGGCGACGATGGCGATTGGATGGGGGTGAGGTGTAATATCGAGCAGGCGATAGGGTGTTTCGACCTCCAACTGGTCCCAGTCGAAGCCGATGTCGGAGACGTGGAGGGCGCCGGTGCATTCCGCGCCTGGAAAGAGGAACAGTCCGAGTTTGGGATAGCCGAAGGTGACGGTATGGGCCGCGCGTATACCCTCGCCCGGCGTTGCGCCGGTATCCGAATCGACGCCGGAGGGAATATCTACGGCGATGACGGGGCATCCGGCCTGGTTGATCGCGGCGATAACCTCGGCATACGGGGCGCGCGGCGCCTCCTTGATGCCGGTTCCGAACAGCGCGTCCACGATGAGGTCGGCCCGCTCGTCCTGCAAGCGGCGGCATCCTTCTTCCCAGCCGACGACCGGCAGGTGGAGACCCTGCGCCAGGTCCCAGTGCGTCCGCGCCTCGGCCTTGAGCATCTCGGGCCGGCCCACCATACAGAGGAGGGGCTGCGCGCCGGCCAGAAGCAGATAGCGCGCCGCTACGAAGCCGTCACCGCCGTTATTTCCGCCGCCACAGAAGACCAGGACGCGCCGGCCGCGCAGCAGCCCGTACTCGCGCGCTATGCACTCGACCACCGCTCGCCCGGCGTTCTCCATCAACACGACGCCGGGAATTCCGAACTCCTCGATGGCGCGGCGGTCCATAGCGCGCATCACTTCTGCGGTAACGACCTTCATGGATCTCTTATCCCTCGGAGCGCGATACTACCGCCATGTTAACAGATTTCCTCTTGAATTGCAACTGCCTGACCCCTCCTGCAGCTATTGACGGAGTCAGACGAGGAGTTTGACCTGTGGAGGCGCTAGGAGCCAGCCTGTTCGGGTCCGGGATGGATGCGATAGCGCAGATAGAGCTCGTCGCCGTCGTGGTAGAGCGAGAGCAGGGTCAGGGCAAGGAACCGGCCGGGAGGAAATCCCTGGCCGGTAACGGTCGTCGGTATCTTCGCACCTCCCTTCAGCTTGGGCGCGAGGGTCAGGAAAAGCTCGTCCGCAAGGCCGGCGCGCAGCAGCGCATCATTGAGGGTCGCGCCGCCCTCGCAGAGCAGGTAGCGAATCCCTTTCTCCCGGCGCATCCAGCGCAGAGCCGCCGGCAGGTCCACCGTGCCATGCCCAGCCGCGACGACCATGATTCCCTGCGCCTCCAGTCGGGCGCGCGATTCGAGAGGAATATCTTCCGGGGCCAGAACGGCCGCCTTATCGGGCGCATCGGTGAAAAAGCGGTTGGACAGCGGCACGTTCCCGCTCGCGGTCACCACGAAGCGGGGGATTTCCGGCGGATAGATCACATTCCCGGCCCGAAGGGTGGACGCGCCGATGAGCGCGGCGTCGCAGGTATGCTGCAGCCGCCGGAAAAGCTTCTGATCGGTCGGACCGCCTACGCCTTTGGAAGTCCCGCCGATCTTGCCGATGACGATCTTTCCATCGACCGTAGAGACCATGTTGATATAGAGATACGGGCGGTCCTCTGGGGGCGCCGGAAAGGAAAGTCGCGTATAGAGCGCCTCGGGATCGGACGGTGGGTCCGGCGTCCGATCGAGCCATCGTTCGAGCGGCATGTGTCAGCCTCCTGCCTACATTTTAACCGTTTCTTAAAATTTTTGCCGAACCCTCTTGACAAACGAATCGACTTGTGTTATGTTTATGAAACCGGTTTCTGAAACCGGTTTCATAAAGGAAACGCATGGCTTCTATCTCCATACATGATGTCGCCGTCCGTGCCGGCGTGTCGCGCGCGACCGTATCCCGCGTGCTCAACGGCACGGAGGCGCTGGTCGCTCCCAAGACCCGCGAGCGCGTCCTGAAGGTAGCCCAGGAATTGGGCTACCATCCCAACGCCGTCGCCCGCGGTCTCGCCGGCAAGCCGATGAATACGATCGGCGTGGTGCTGGCCTATATTTTGCCGTCGGTCACCTCGGACCCCTTTCTCGGCCCCGTGCTTGACGGTATCCTCGACAAGAACAAGCGCCGGCGCCAGAAGACAGTCATCTTTACCGAGAACGACTGGCAGGAGGCGCTGGAGAACCTGCCGACCTACTGCGACGGCCACTGTGACGGCCTGATCCTGGTCATTCCCCGCTCGGACAGCCCGATCGTCCATGCGCTGCAGAAGCGGCGGCTGCCCTTCGTCATCGTCGGAGACTATCGCGAGGACCCGAATCTGACCGTCATCGATTCCGACAATGTCTCCGCAGCCTACACCGCCGTGCAGGCCCTCGCGCAGCAGGGCCACCGGCGCATCGCGATCCTCTGCGGCAACCGTGAGTTTGCCAGCCGTGGGCAGCGCCTGGAAGGCTACCGGCGCGCGCTGGCCGAGGCAGGACTCCCCTACGACGAATCGCTGGTTATGACCGGGGAATACTGGGAATGGTCGGGGGCCGAGAATACCGAGGCGCTGATGCGCCGCCCGCCTTCGGAGCGCCCGACCGCGCTCTTTTGCAGCAACGGTCGTATCGCTATCGGCGCCCTGCAGGCGCTGGAATCCCTGCAGATCGCCGTTCCAGACGAGGTTTCGATAACCGCCATCGCCGAGACGCCGGACATCGCGACCTTGCGCCAGCCGCTGACGGCCGTGCAGATGCCGCTGCGTCTTATCGGCGAATGCGCGGTGGAATGCCTGCTGGATCAGATCCACGCCGGCGTGCCGGCAGGAGAGAAGATTCTTTTACCGGGCGAGCTGGTCGTTCGCGGCTCCGTCGCCCGGCCCACGCCTGCCTGAAAGGAGGTCAACGGCTTACTCCTAACATTCCTTTTCGGATCTATTTCCTAATTCTCGCAACATTCTCACTCGACACATTTTAGACGCATTTTTCGGAGGTTACCAATGAAGCGAACACACGGTTTTACCCTGATCGAGCTGCTAGTGGTCATCGCCATCATCGCGATTCTGGCAGCCATTCTTTTCCCGGTCTTCGCCCAGGCTCGCGCCAAGGCGCGCCAGATCACCTGTGTCTCCAACATGAAACAGGTCGCGCTGGGCGAAATGATGTACGAGCAGGACTACGACGAGCATCCGTCACTCGAGCGCAACTTTATCGATCCGTCCGCCTGGTGGTCGGGTAAAGAGATCATCTGGAAAGATGAGATCGATCCCTACATCAAGAGCGGCGGGCGGCCCTACAACAACGGCCAGACCTACACGGTCGCCGGCAGCGGCGGCATCGAGCAGTGCCCGGAGAATTCCGGAGCCTGGTCTGCCCAGACCGTCGTCTTCTGGGGTGGCTGGGGACCTGGTGAGCCGGGCGATGAGACCACTCGCTGGCCGCGCTCCTATGCGGTCAACGACCTCGCGGCAGGAAACGAGCTTAACAACGTCAACGGCATGTTCTGGGGCAGTGTCACTCCCGGCAGCTCAATCTCAACGCCTTCCGTTACTCCTAGCAGCACGATCGCCGTACTCCAGCAGCCGGCCGGTACGATCATGTTCTGCGAAACGCGCATGTTCTTTGCGAACATCTGGGATGAGTCGATGGGCTATGAATGTACGCTCGACGGTATTCCCGCAGGCGGCCAGCCGACCGGCTGTATTCAGGGCCATCACGGTGGAATGACCAATTTCGCCTTCATGGATGGACATGCCAAGACCGTGCGGCTGCAGGCGTCTGTGCAGAACGATCTGTGGGATGCGTTCGCGCCTAATACCAGTTGGGGCGGCAGCTACACAGGCGCGCAGGCGAAAAACGATACGCTTAACAACATCAACCAGATCCAGGAGTGGAACCCCGGCCTGTAGCCGGACATTCCTCCCTACCGGCCGTTCCCGGCATGTCGGGAACGGCCTCTCTTTCGTCACGTACTATATTGCAGGAGGTATTGGACCCATGAGCGTCCGCTCCAGTAAAGCCGAGCCCCAGAAGCAGCAGGTGCCGCCGGCAGTCATCGTGATTGCGGTGGTAGTGCTGCTGGCGTTCGTCGTCTGGCGGGGCTGGGCTGCGTTCACCATGCCCCAGGGCAAGCTGCCCCCTCCGCCCACGCAGGACATCAATTTCCTCGAGCAGAAAGCGCGGGAATGCCAGGGGGATTTCTCCAAGCTCAGCCCGGCGGATCAGCAGAAAGTGCAGCAGATTTCTCACGGCTTTGGCCCGGCGGCTATGGCTTCCGACTGGAGAAAGGAATCGCAGCCATCCCAACACTGAGACACCAGCCAGCCTGCATGCCAGGGAATTTTACCGACAAGACATCCAGGACCGCTCCGGACGGGGCGGTCTTTTTATCCTCTTGTCGCATTTTCCGGGAAAACGCAATGGAATAAATTCCTTCGCTTGTAAGCCTTCGGCTGGGTGTCCTCCGGACATCCTCGCAGGGAAGTGAGTGCAAAGGAGGCGCCTGTGGAAATGTGTGCGAAGCACACCCGGCGCGCAGCGCCTCACAGCGAGGGAATTCATTCCATCGGCCCGGCGCGACACGAGCGAGCGGCGCTTGCTTGCACCTGCCTCGCGAAGGGAGCGCCTAAAAGCGATGGAACGAATTCCATCGCACATGCATTCCATCGCGCCTCAATTCCGTCGCGCAGGCATTTTATGGCAGGCGTGCAGATCATCCCTGAAAAGGTGATATGAGGGTTTGCCGCACGCAACGAGGAGATACCCGTCAACGAGGCGAATTAGTCTGGCAGAGAATGAAGATGAATCGGAGGCACGCAAAGAGGAGGGAACGAAGATGCTATCCCCGGAGAAAGCGCTGGAGAAGCGCCAGCAGTTGATCGAGGAGGGATACTGCGTCATCAAGGATATACTGCCGGCGGATTTTCTGGCGGAGCTGCGGCAGGCGACGGACGCCATGCTGGATTCGGTGGAGGCTCCACCGCACTGGAAGTACCAGGGTTCCGACCTGCACGTGCGGAGCAGCGACCATCCCGCGATCGCGCGGCTGATCGGCTGGCAGCCGGCGCGGGCCGCGCTGGAAGCGATGGGCCTGGGCGATTTCACAGCCCGCGATACCGCCATCGTCCTCAGCAAGCCACCGGGCGGACCGGCGCTCTACTGGCATCAGGACTGGACCGGTTGGAACGATCCCATCAGCGCAGCGCCCTGGGTTCAATACATCTTCCTCTCCTACTATCTAGTTGATACGACAGCCGAGAACGGGTGCTTCCAGGTCATTCCCGGCACGCATCGCAAGCGGATTCCGCTGCACGAAAAGCTGGTCCCGGCGCACGCAGAGGGTGGCTACTACGTTCCGGAAACGGATCCGGACATGTTTTGCGAGCACCCCGACGCCGTCGACGTTCCGGTCAAAGCTGGCGCGCTCGTCATCGGGGAAGGACGAGTGCTGCACGCCGCCCGCGCCAACAACAGTGATGGGCGGCGCACGCTGCTGCTGATCTGGCACGACCGCCCTGCGACCGTTCCCGCCTACTGGGAGGGCGCCATTCCCGACGTGATCCGGCGCCGCGATCCGCACGCCTCCTACCCCAGCACGCGCGTTCCCGGCATCTATCTCGCCTGAGCCCCTTTAGCCGGGCCTTAAAATACCCACCTGCGGGTCCCTATCGAACCTTCGGGCTGTCCTTCGGCCAACCGTCCTGCGGACGGACCTCACCTCCCATCTCCCTCTCCTTTAGGGAAAGGAGGAGAGTTTGGTTTGGAGTCCCCGCAGGGGACTTCGGGCATGAGGAAGGGGCCGCAGTTTTAACTGCCCGCAACGAAAAAAGAGCATTAGGTCGCGCTTACAGGCTCTGAAACTGGGGATCGCCTTCTTCCGTCTGATGAGATAGATGGATACTGAGGAAGATGATGAGCGCGAAACCCGATCGACCCTTCGATCACAATACCCTCTGGCGTAAATTCCGGCGGCGATATTGGATGCACCCGATATGGCTGTTGCCCTGGCTGCTGGAGGACCTCGCCTTTCTGATTCCGGCGCTCTGTATGGTCGCCTGGATGCTGCGGGATGCGGGCTGGCAGCGTCTGGGCGATTTCCTGCGGGGTCTCTGGCTCATCGGCTCGGTCGCCGGATTGTTGTTCGGCCTGTTATCCCTCTGGATGCGCAGGCGCTATTCCCGCCGTTTTGCTTCCCGGCCTCTTCCGGCAATGCCGGTACTGCCCTACGTCATCTACGCTCTGACGGCGATCTCTTTGATGCAGGGCCGGATTGATCTGGCCGTCTATGCGACCTTCGGTCTTGCTGCGCTGCCTAAGCTTCAGAAGAATAGATCTACCGCTCTGCTCGATCTGGCGCTGACAGGCGCCTTTGCGCTTAATGCCATCTGGGCCGTCGTCGTGCTGCTCGCGTTGCGGCTCTTTAAGCAAAACCAGCAACCGGACTTTCTGGAAATCATCCGACAAAAGCCGGGGCGCATGGAGTTCGTCCGAGAGGCACGGGAGCAGTGCGCGGCCGGAGGTGGGTGAGGTCCTCTGCACCTGCTTGGCACGGTGTGCCAGACCGAATTATGGGAGGACGCTCTAATCGAGCTAAAACGTCAGAGCTATTCCCCGCTGGTCAAGCGTGTCCAGGCGCAGTGGCTGGCTCGGATCTATCTCGGGATGAAGCGTTATGAGGCGGTCCTGGAGTTAGAGGAGCAAGCCAGGCAGGAAGGCTGCGACATACAGGTTTTCCTGGCGATCGCCCATGCCCGCCTGGGACACCATACGACTGCCTTGTGGATAGCAAAGGAGACGGTTCGTGTCCGTCGGCATGGCGCCGAAGTCGCTCTGGGCCACGTCTACTACGAGGCCGGCGAGTATGAAGAGGCCCTCCGCTGGTATGAGCGTGCCGCGCAGCATCTGCTGGACCGCGCGGATGTTCTGCGCGCGATGGGCAAGACCTTGATGCGGATCGGAGATTATCACGAGGCTGCTTCGATGTATGCACAGGCGATCCTTGTGACGCCGTTTGCGCGCAGCGAGGACCTGCGACAGTTTGCCGAGTGTTTGCGCCGGATCGGAGACAAGCACGCCGCAGAGATCGAGCAGATCGCCCATGAGAAAGAATAGCCCGCATGGCGTCGCAAGTCCTCTTATGATATAATCTAAGAAATGCTTGAGGAAAGACCCATGAGAAGGACCATGCGAACGCCCAGACTGCTCTGCTACCTGCCGAGCCTCCTTCTATGCCTGATGCTTCTGACGGCCCACGGCGCGCAGGCCGACACTGCCGGCGATAAGAAGCGCGCGCAACTGGCCAATGTCAAGCGCATCCTGGTGATCCCTCCCTTTTTCGGGACGGATACATTGAGCAAGGACCACCCGCAGGACGAAAAAACCGTCTCCGATACCCCTCCAAACGCAGCCCAGAACAAAGCAAAATACTTAGCGGACCTCCGCAAGCTGCAGACGCATGCGGCGGAGGCGCTGCCACAGCGGGTCGCCGACCGCACTCCCTACACGGTCGTTCCCGCCGCCGAGGTCACACAGGCGATGAAAGACCTCAAGCTCACGCCGGAGAAGCTGTTTCAGAATAACGGGCGCATGCAGGGAACGCATTTTGCCTTGCCGGACCTCGACGCGGTTCGGCAGCTAGCCGCACGCGTGCATGCCGATGCCGTCCTACTCGGCACTCTGGACGAGCCGCGCCGTACCAACGGCCACTACTACCTCGATTTCGGTGGGGTCAACTACGAAAGCTCGCACGTGCGCAGCAAAGCTGGCTTTTTCGTCCTGCTGGCCGACGGCACGGAAGTGCTCCACGACTATTTGGAAGTGATGCACCCTCTCACGCGCATCGGAGAGCGCGAGTATCTGCTGGCCGATTGGACGGAGTCCGAAGATCTGCTCATCGAGAACTTCATGGACGAGCTGACCCGGTATACACCGAAGAAAAGCTGAGGGGGAGCGAAACGACTTCGGCCTCCGTCTGCTGTGCTTCGCCCCTTAGGAGCAGCGGCGTGCCGGGCGTGCGGTGCTCGTGACGGACATAGCCCAGGGCGATCGGCCGGCCGCCGGCAGCAGGAGCGGAGGCGACGACGCTCGTGAGGCGCCCCACTTCGCGTGGCTCCTGGTCTTCGGAAGTCGGCAGAGGATAGATTTTGTCGCCGGGAACGGGCAGCGCGCCGGAGAGAATCAGGCCGGTCAGCGCGCGATTGGTATGCCCACGGGAATCGATTCGCGCAATGATCTCCTGCCCCACATAACACCCTTTGGTCAGGCTGATGTGCGTCGGTCCCAGCCCGGCTTCCAGCGCAATGACGCTCTCGTCTAACTCCGCGCCATAGCGGGGAATTCCCGCTTCGACCCGCAGGACCTCCTGCGCTTCCGCTCCGACCTCCACCACGCCGGCTTCCCTTAGCGCCTCCCGAACGGTCTCTGCCTGCGTGCTGCTAAAGTAAAGATCGCAGCCGCCGCTGCCCGTGTGGTCGGCTTCCACAGCATAGACGCTCTCCCGGATGCGCTCCGGAAGGTTGTTGGCGTCCGGGCGCCAGAAATCCGCGGCCCGCGGTCCCTGCAGGGAGAAACAGCCGAGACGGTCGCTGACGTCTTCGATCTCGACATCTTCCATAATGATGTAGCGGTCGAAAAGATCGGCGATCTTATCCAGGGTGACGCGCGGCAGATCGGCCAGGACAAAATCCGGCTCCGGGAAGCCGAGCGCGGACGCCAGCGGGTTCGCGCCGCGCACGTCCACGAGCGCCAGATCGGTCAGCACGTGGCCGGTCGCGTTCAGGACACAGGCCAGGAGACGTTTTGTCCCCTGCTCCAGCAGGCGCACGTCATTGCTGACCATGCCCTGCAGCCAGGAAAAGCGCTCGCTGCCGCGCAGAGCCAGCTTTCCCGCCGCCGCGCGGTCCAGCAGCCCGACGGCCTCCCGTACTGCGCGGTATTCCGCTTCTATGCTCCCCATCGGCTTATGCCTTCCTAAAATCTCCCTCGCGCGCTAGCCTGTATCAGCCTTTCAGCCCGGTGATCTGGATGCCACGCATCAACTGCTCCCGGAAGATGAGGAAAGCGATGAACATCGGAATCGACTCGATGACGGCCAATGCCATCAGCGCATTAAATCCGACTCCGGAGCTCATCAACTGCTGCATCGCCGGGTCCATCGTCCCCTGGCTGGGCTGCCAGTTCATCAAAAACATCTGCAGCTTATAGATCACGACGGAGAGCGGCCACTTCCCCTGCTCGCTCATCAGGATGATCCAGGGACCGAGGAAATCGTTCCAGGCGCCGGTAAAGGCGAAGTAGGTAACCACCGCCATGACCGGGCGAGCCAGCGGCAGCATGATCTTGCGCAGAACCATCAGCTCCGATGCGCCGTCGATGCGCGCCGCCTCGATCAGCTCGGTCGGCAGAGTATCGAAAAAGCCCTTCAAAAGCAGGAAGTTGAAGGCGCTGAAAGCCGCCGGCAGCACCACCCCCCAGTACGTGCCGATAAAGGAGTAGGTCGGCATTTCCGCGCCGGTAAACGGGAAGTGGGGCACGTGGCGCGACGGCCAGGGAAAGTGCGACAGCAGCAGGAACCGGGGCACGAGGGCGATCTGGCCGGGAATCATGAGCGTGCCGATGAAGAAGTAGAACAGCCAGAGCGCCGACCGCCGGCCGTGCAGCTTCGAGACGGCGTAGGCTGCCATCGCCGTCACCGGCAACTGCAGCAGCACCGTTAAACCCGAAATGAGGATGCTGTTGCGCAGGTAGACCACCAGCGGGTAGCGGAACACGTTCAGGTTGAGGTTCATGCCGTTCGCGGTCACCGTGCTGAACATCAGTTTATAGGAAGCCAGGCTGGGCTGCCGTGGAAGGAGATGGAACGGCTCCTCGAAGATTTCGCGGGTGGGCTTGAAGGAGGCCGATACCATCCAGGCGACCGGGAACAGGTGCAGCAGCACACCCAGCCAGAGGAAGGCGGCGATGCCGATCAGCACCAACCGCGCTTTGGGCCGCCTGCGGCCTACTTGCGGAATCAGAGGCAACGTTCTCTCCTTTTTCGGGATCGGCAAGAGTATATTGCCGAGGTGGTGGCCCACAACGCGGGCTTTTCCCCAGTCCCAGGTCCCCTGTCCCTGATCCCCGTTCCGAAGTTACGTGGAGACATCGATATCCTCGCGGAAGAAGCGGCGCTGAATCAAGATCAGGACCATGATGGCGAAGAACAGCAGGATCGCCAGGGCCGTAGCCTTGCCCAGATTGTAGTCGCTGAAGGCCATCCCGTAAATCTGCATGACGGTCGTGGTGGTGGAAAAGCCGGGGCCGCCGCCGGTCATGATAAAGGGCAGCTCGAACACCTGCATCGCGCCAATGACGCTGAAGATGAGCATCATGGCAATGATCGGGCGCAGACGCGGCAGCGTGACGAACCAGATCTTGCGGAAGAACCCGGCCCCTTCCACCTCCGCCGCCTCGTACAGCTCCTCCGGAATGTTCTGCAGGGCGGCGATATAGATCAGTCCCGGCCCGAATAAGATCAATCCCGGCAGCACCAGGCAGAACATCGCCAGGTGCGGATCGTCCAGCCACTTCTGCTGCGGCAGATGCAGCGCCGCCAGAATGCCGTTGAGCAGCCCCAGGCGGGGATGATACATATACTTCCAGATGGCAATCCCTGCCGTCGAGGCCACGGGGATGAACCATAGAATCATCATCCAGCGGATCGTCCGCCGTGACATCTCCATCAGAAGAATAGAGACGAAGATCGGCGTGATAAACGTCAGCAGGATCGACAGGAAAGCGTAGTAGAACGTGTTCTCGAAGCCGGTCCACGTATTGGGATCGTGAAACACGTCCTGAAAGTTCTTGGCTCCTACAAACTCCGACGGCTTGACGAAGTAGTACCGCTGAAAGGCGACCGAGAAGGCATAGAGCACCGGGAACCAGCCGAAGAAGAACTGGACGAGCAGGCCGGGTATGGTGAACAGCCAGGCCGCCAGATGCCGGTATTTAACTTTTATGTGTGCAGAAGTCATTTTGGGCGTTGGGCGTTGGGCGTCAGGCGTTAGGTCCCAATGCCTAACGCCTGAGGCTCAACGCCTTTATGGGACTCTGTAGTAGGTCGCCAGCTTTTGCTTCCAGGCGGTCTCGTAGTATTTGGGATAGTACTGGCGATAGAACGCCGTGCGGGCGTCGATGTAGCGGCGCAGCTCCTCTCGATCGTGCGGGCCGGAGAAATTGAGCACGGTGCGATTGATCAGGTCTTTGTATTTGGCGATGAGCGACTTGAGATCCACGTTGCTGGAGATCGCTTCCGAGTACATGGCCTTCGTATCGCCCGTCATCTCGTTCTCCGACGGCTCTTGCAGGCCGAAATTGCGCGGCAGCGGTGGGCCTGGCGTCTTATGGATGATGTCGTAGACGTGCAGATAGTCCCAGGGGAACACGGTGCTCAACGGCTTGTCGAGCAGGTTGACTTCCGGCTTGTAGGGCAGCACCAGCATCTCCGCATAGATCGGGTTCTGGCGGCCTTCCAGCTTGGCGAGCTTGGCGCTCTCCCGCATCCTATTGACCCAGAGATCGCCATAGAAGTAGGACTTGAGCCAGTCGAAGGCGGCGCGGAGCTGCTCCGGACTCAGGGTCGGATCGAAGCCGATCGCATTACTATAGAGCTGCATCCCATTGATGCCGGTGGGGCCGGTGGGCGGCACGACCATGCCGACCGTATCTTTGAAGGGCTTGTCCTTGCCGAACTTGTAAGGCTGGTCGACGCTCTCCTGGGGCGGCTGGAAGGCAAGACTGGGAATCATGGCCGCATGGCTGGCGTCGAAATCGTGGTGCCACTCGAACCACCCGGTGGAGACGCTGGTCAGCACGGACTTATCCTCGTTGACCATCTCCCGCGCGTTTTGCAGCGACTTCAAGAGGTCCGGGTCCTGATCGTTGAAAGTCCAGGTGTGCTTGCCGGTGGGATCGGGAATGTAGAGGTCCAGCCCGTGACACTGATTGTACAGGAAGTCGCCCTCCATATCGGAGAATCCGAAGCGGCCTTTGGCCGGGTCGGTCAGGAGCCTGGCGTAGCGCCGGAAGTCGTCATAGGTCCAGTCCGAGCGCGGCCCCGGCTCGCCGTGCTCGTTGAAGATGCCCGCCTCGCGGAACCAGTCTTTGCGGTAGCGGATGATGAGCGCGCCGATCTGATTGGAGCCCATGATGTAGCTGCGGCCATTGACGATGCCCTCATGCACGGTCGACTGGGGCTGATTCTTGGCCTGGTCCCAGCCGTTGAGCAGATCGGTGATGTCGGCGTACATGCCCTGATCGATGGTCTGGGGCAGGTTGCGGCCGACGTAGAAGGCCGGTGCGCGGTGCGCCGAGAGCGCGACCGCCAACTGCGACTGGTAGGTGTCCGCCCACATGTCGAAGTTGATATAGTCGATCTTGACGCGAGGATGCTCCAGCTCGAACAGGGACTGATTGTACAGTCCCATGAGCGTGTTGAGATCGCCTTCATGGATCGTCTTCTCGATCGGAGAGGGGTACGGCCCGGAATCGAAGGGCAGCAGCACGCCGCCCCACGTATCGGGCACGCGCACGATCACGTTCTTATAACGGATCTTCTGCGAATCCGGCAACTGCTCGTATTCGCTCGGAGTCAGATTCTTGTTCAGGTTCGGGCCGCCGCCAAAGATCCCGCCGCGCCCACAGCCGGACAGCAGGACCAGCAGCAATAGAAGCCCACTCGCTCGACGCGCCATTCCAACCCTCTCGTTCCCTGTAACCTATCCATTATACTAGCAAATCCGTGGATCGCCGGTAAACCGGTTTACTAAAATGAAGTCGCCCCATTTACAGCCAGGGCTGCAGGATGATTTTGGCGCACTCGTGCGCGGCCGAAAGCTCCATGGCCTGCTGCGCCTGACTCATGGGAATCACGTGGCTGATGAGGCGGTCGACCTGGGGCACCCGCTGGATCACCTGCATCACCTTCGGGTAGAGAGCCAGGTTATAGTGCCAGGAGCCGATCAGGGTCAGGCCCTTGCGGATCAGATCGGGGCTGACGCGGATGGGCAGGTCTCTCTCGTAGTTCTCGCCGACGAAGGCGACGCGGCCCTTGCGGCGCGCGGCGTCGATGCAGAGCCGCTGGGCCTCCACCACGCCGGAGCAGTCCAGCGCTTTGTCCACGCCGCGCCCCTCGGTCAGGTCCTTGATCTGCGCGACGGCGCCCGCCGGATCGCGCGGATCGACGACCGCCGCAGCGCCCAGCTCTTTCGCCAACTGCGCGCGGTAGGGCAGGAATTCGGCCACGATCACTCGCGCGCCCCGATAGACCGCGTTGACGATGGCGCCCAGCCCGACCGGCCCGGCGCCCGTGATGAGCACTGTGTCGAACGCGTCTACGCGCATCAGGTCGAACGCGCCGAACGAGGGCCCTAAGGCACAGCAGGCCAGGGACGCCTTCTCGTAGGAGACGCCTTCGGGAATGGGCAGCAGCAGCCATGACTGCTTGAGCAGATACTGGGCCATCGTCGCCGTGCCTTCCGGCGAGCCGTGGATGCCGGAGAAGTCCGGCGCGTGCTCGCAGTGGATATAGTCCCCGGCCAGGCACAGCGGGCACTCGCCGCAGGCGCTCAGCGGCATCGCCACCACCCGATCTCCTACCTGGACCCGACCCGGCCCGGCGACCTCGACCACCTCGCCCGCCGCCTCGTGGCCCAGGTACTCGTTCTTCTGGCCCGAAAGAAACATCTTGTATTCCGTACACATCGGAGCCGCGTGGATCTTCATGAGGACCCAATCGTCTTTCGGACGCGGGGTCGGCACTTCCACGACTTCGGCCTCCCGATCGCCGGCGATGACTACTTTACGCATTTTCCCTCTTTCTTCGTTTTCTGCTCCGATTTCCCCCTCGGAACGCTAAAGCCTGGATTCTTTCGCTGCTCCCTTCCCGCTTTCCTTCTTGACTACCGCTGTGGTCGCGGGACAGTAATTTCTGTCCGAAGGGTTGATTTTCTTTGAAGAACATCTACTCGTCCGCACGCTGGCCCTGAGAAGCAATTGTCTCTGCAATGACAGAGATTACGGGGTCGTCACAATACTTCTGCCATTTTGCGACTCGACGCGGACGACGTAATCGGTATCTTTCTCAAACGTATCGTCGTGACTGATGACGAAGAGTTGATGGAAGAAGCGAAGGCCCATTAGTTGTTGCACCAGATACTCACGTCGTGTCTCGTCCAGATGGATGGTCGGCTCATCGAAGAACACCAGCCGTATCTCTCCCATATGCTGCATCAGTGCCAAGCGTATCGCGAGCACTGCCGCAACGCGCTCAGAACCAGCGGCGGGGGCCAGACCACGCTCTCGCCCGTCTTTCATCAATACTATCTCGTAGTCTGACTCCCAGCGCAACCCCAAAGTTGGATCGCCAATAAACCCCCGGAAGAGAATCTGCGCATCATCGGAGATGCGTTGCACCAGCAATTCGTTGACATGCGGCCCGGCATCACGAATCGCTTTGCGGATAAATTCAAGATGCTTCTGAACGGCGAGCAGGCGCTCATATACAGCACGAACTGCGTTTAGTTCCTCTTGTTTGTGCCGTAGCAAATTGACTCGAGCGTCCATTCCCTCCTTCTGCCTCTGTTTCTCCTCCCGAGCCGCCGTTTTCGCGGCTTGCGTGGTCTTCGCCGTATCCAATTCAGCGAGAAGTCTTGTATGGGCTTCCGCATCGTAACCCCGAGTAACATCCGCATGTTGCGCTTCTCGTGCCACGGACATTCTGTTGATACAGTTCAGGCTTGCTTCCAGTCTTCCAACCGCATCGCGGTAGGTTGCCACCTGCGCGGCTGTCGCTTCATCGATCAGCCAGGCGTTGTGCGCGGCAGTGTTCTTTCTGCGTACTTCCTCCCAGCGCTCAATATCGCTTTCTACATCTTTGAGTGGTTCCAACTTCGCGTCGTAGTCCCTTATTTTCGTATCTAATGAGGCGAGAGCGCCCGCTTTCGAATTCATCTGCCGTTCGACCTCCGGCCGGCTCTCAACATCATGTTGGGCGACGGCTAGGAGGGTGCGCGGGTCATTGGGCGCTTCACCAAGCGCCGCTAATTCTCTCTGGCGTGCTGTCAATGCGGACTGAGCTCCGCTGACGGCCTCCTCCAGTTCTAGCAGGCGCGCATCGAAGAACTGGGTCAGCGTTCGGCCTGATCCGTCCAAGTTACGGCAGGTCTCCTTAAGAAATGGACACAGGCCGTCTCCACTAAGCTTCCGCCCACCCTTTGCCACCCGCAGGTCGGCCTGCAGCTCGTTTAGCTGCTCCTCAGCATGCCGAACGACCTGCTCGCGCTGTTGCTGCTCCTGAACACGCAAAGTCAGGCGCACAGCCTCCGCTTCAGTGCTCTCGATATCCGTCAGACGGCTGCGTAACCCATTAATCTCCGCCTCCATTCGAATCCTTATGACCTGGAACTCGTCTCTTTGCTTCACGAGGGCATATTTCTCTGCTCGCAGGTGCCGGAGGTGTGTCAGTTCGGATTCCGCCGCTTCGTAGGCGCGGTGACCTGGCGCATTCTCCACCAGGCGCATCTCTGCCTTTTCGGCCATTATAAGGTTGTGGCGCGCATTGGCAAGGCCATTATTCCGAACCGCCAGCCATCGTTTCAGACGTCCGATCTTCTTATCCAAAATATCCAACTGCGCCTTGATCGCTTCATAGCCCTGACTCTGTGCTCTCAGATCCGCAACTTGTGATTCAAGCGCCTGAATCTCCTCTTCCAAAGTCCCAATTTCTGTCATAAGCGCTTCGCACTGCTTCTCAACCTCCGGTAATTCGACCGTCTCACCCTCCAGACGTGTGACGCTGGCACGGGCATCGGAGATTTGGTCTTTCAGATGGTTGACCGCCTTAAGGAGGTTCTCGAAGGCGGTTCGGTACTCTTCGATCCGCAGCAGCGCGTTGAAACGTTGGGCGCGCCCAGCGCGTTCCGTAAATGCAGAGGTCATTTCACCCTGCGGCGTTCCAACCACATACTCGAACAGATCATGCAGAGAGACATCCGTGCGCAAGCCCAAATGATCGCAGAGCCACGGCTTGACGTCCGCCTCGCCCGAAACAAGGGTCTGGCCCAGTTCTGGATCCGACACCGACCATTCGATCGTCGCCCCGCTGCTCCGGAGTCTGCGCGTGACCTGATACTCCCGCTCATCGAGAGAAGAGACAAGCGTCACGCGAATCGCCGCCTCTCTCTCCCCTGCGCGGATGTAGTCTTTTACGCGGCTGCCGCAGTAGTCAAAGAGCGCCAACCCCACCGCCTGTACCAACGACGTCTTGCCCGCCCAATTCGGTCCACTGATTGCGTTCGTCCCCGTTTTGAACTCCACAACACTATGCACGTGCGACTTGAAATTGTCTACCTCGACTTTACAAATGTGCATTTTCAGTCTCCTTCTGCGTGTCTGGAAGCGCGTTAAGTTCTTCGGCGATCTGTGTGATCTCGTCAATGAGCGCCTGCGGGTCGTAATCGAGTTGCTGTACCGTCTCTTTGACGTGAATAGCAAGCCCGGCCCATTCATTGGCGTACTCTCGATAATCGGCTTCGCTTGCGAAGATACCGGTCAGTACCTGCTTTTCAACCACTTCGCGCGAATGCTCCGCACCGTGGCCGTTCGCCTGCTCGTGTTCTGGGCATCCCATGATCTTGATTTCGACATGCAGCGAATCGCAGACTTGTTGAACCTTCTCTTGCAGTATGTCCCGGTCGAGACGCGATGGCTCGAAGCGAAGAATGCCAGTCAATCTCAATTCGACGATAGGTAGGTCATCGGTCGGAGTGATCTTCTCACGAAGGAAGGTGGGAAGAGCGACCGCCAGCGCGTCAGGCGAGGCGATATCCTCCATCGAAAACGAGAGCCGGAGGAAGTGCCGCCGCCAGTTGGAAATCAACTCGGCTCGGTGCTTCTCCTCAGTCTCCGTGTCCACCTCCACGTAAAAGAAGCCGCTCTGCTGGTCGGCCTCATCGCTACGACAGGT